>AMZC01001166.1_pt1 | contig 51743 bp, 45 predicted proteins | sample 948551 | NCBI WGS metagenome assembly AMZC01 (sample SAMN01120625, study PRJNA171369) | bioreactor sludge metagenome | biome: sludge; isolation source: anaerobic thermophilic cellulolytic sludge from lab reactor | place: China: Hong Kong, Shek Wu Hui wastewater treatment plant | collected... | reverse complement strand
GAGGCAACCCGCGGGTTGCCTCCTGTGTTATAAGGTATGAGCTTAAAAACGGGGTGGTCCGGCCAGCACCCGCGCGCGGAGCTGTTCAAAGCTCCAGTTTGTCTTGCCGGGTGGGTCCATGCGCATGGGGGCGAGTGTTTCCAGCCACCAGGTGGCCCCGGCGCCGGCATACGCCCGCACCATGCGGGCGGTCTCTTCGGGCTCTTCAGGAGAGGTGGCTCCAAGGGCGATGATATCGAAGGGGAGATCAGGCTGGCGCATTGCCCGCACGATTTGCACAGCCTCGCAGAACTGGTTGTAGGCCTCCTCCAGAGAGGTGGCTTCAAAAAAGAGCGGGAACATCCCGTCCCAGCGGGCCATGCGTTCCAGCGGGCGGCGGTGGGGCCAGACACCGCCTACCCAGATGGGAATGCGGGGTTTCTGGAAGGTGGGGGGTAAGAAGCGCGTTCCCCGCAGGTGATAGTATTTTCCTTGATGAGAAAACCATTCCCCGCTCCACAACCCGGTGACCACCTCTAACCCTTCATCGAGCATCTCGCCCCGGCGGCGATGATCGGTTTCTTCGCCAAAATCATCCCATTCGTCGGGGCCGCCTCCGGTGCCGACGCCCACCACCAGCCGCCCTTCCGAGAGGTGGTCAAGGGTGACCGTCTCACGGGCGAACTTCCACGGGCGGCGGCGGGGGAGTGGGGTCACCAGCGCGCCCAGGCGTATACGCCTGGTGCGCATGGCTACGGCGGTCAGAGTGATCCATGGATCAACCATATCTGTCTCTGGCTTAATCACAATGTCGTCCCACAGGAAGAACCCATCCCAGCCGGCTTCTTCTGCTTCGGCGGCCAGGTCTGCAATGAGACGGGCCTTCCCATAGGGGTCAAAGTTGGGTAGATACAATCCGAATTTCATAATCCTCCTCGCCAATGACAGTATATCAGGGGATGAGGAAGGTGGTTTGTGGAGAAAGGCACCGGTTCACCCTCCGGTGACCGCAGTGTGAGGAGGATGGGAGAAAGCTTCGCGTACTTTACGGGCTACCCATAGCCCACCGCCGAAGATTGCTGCCAGTAAGAGCACCCCAAGATACTCAATCAAGGGGATGCGGATGATTTCATTCAGGCGAGCCCAGCCTGCCTGGCTGTAAACCACGCCAGCACCGAGCACATAGGCAGCGAGGATGACCCACCGCATCCAGTTCTTGAGCGGCAGTCCGTACATCTGAGTGATCACAAACACGCCGGTAAAACCAAAGAAGAACATGGGCCACAGGCCATTTCCCTGTTGCACGGCAACCAGGGTGCCATGGACGGCCACCATACCTTCCTGGGCAAAGGTCCACCAGCGGTTGATATGCACACGGGTAAAAAACAGGCTGCCCTGGAGGAGCATCAGGAACATATACAGGAAACCAATGAGATGCCCCATGGTATTGACCATAGGATGATACCAGAAGGTGTACACTGTGGCCCAGGCGAAGAAATAACCGTGATACTTTCTGGCGAACTGGCCGATAGCTTTATTCAGGGGGAGTTTTTTCCCGAAAAACATTCCACGGCGTGAGTTTTCCATCAGAAGTACCCAGACGAGCAGTACAATGACAGAACCCTGAGAAGAGAAAATGGAAACATCCTGTGCCAGCCCATCGTACCAGAGATGGGTCTGAACAAAGTGTAGAAGGATGAAAAACGCATTGGCTCCAAGAGCCAGGATGTTGAGGCGGTGGAGGCCGCCAGTATACCTGAGGGATTGTTTTTGGGCCAGCCAGATCAACCCCCATAATGTCAGCTGATGAGCGAGGTATCCGCCCCAGGCGGTGAGACGGCTCCAGAAGGTGGGTTCCGGGAGCTTCCAGTAATACCAGGCGGCTCCCTGGTCGGGGAGGAGGGAGATGGCATCGAGGCGCTGGCCAGCCCAGGCGATGAGTGCGGTGAAAAGAAAGCTGAAAAGGATTCCAGCCCAGAGAGCGCGGTTAGCCGTACCGGGAGGGGTGAGGGTGTCTGTTTTTCTTGTGGATGATTCGTTCATAGGTGAGCCATTCCTTAACTGAGATGTCTCAGGATATTATACGGAGCATGGGAACGAAGCGTACATGGTTTGTACAGGGTTTGCGCGGGAATTCCTGCCTGTGGGGAGATGGTATGGTCGTCAAGCTGTTATACAATGATGAAAATCAACCCGGAGAAGTCACATGGCACATAAAGCCCATTATGTCCTGAGTACGCACTGGGATCGTGAATGGTATCAGACGTTTCAGGTGTACCGGCATCGCCTGGTTCAATTACTCGATCGTATCCTTGAGGGATGGGCCGATGGACGATTAAAAGGGCCTTTCCAGAGCGATGGTCAGAGCATTTTACTGGAAGATTACCTGGAAGTGCGTCCGGAGAGACGTGAGCAAATCAGACAATTGCTCAGGGAGGGGAAAATCGTGGCCGGACCCTGGTACGTGTTGCCGGACGAGTTTCTGGTTTCGGGGGAATCGCTCATCCGTAACCTGGAAATGGGGCGGCGGCTGGTGCGGTCGTGGGGGGTAGAACCCTCGAAGGCGGGATTCCTGTGTGATATGTTCGGGCACAACAGCCAGATGCCGCAAATTTTTGCCGGTTTTGGCATTCCCATGGGGTTCATCTGGCGGGGCACCAACCTGCCTGACCAGCGGCTGGTTGTGTGGCGGGGTGCCGATGGTACAGAAATGCCCTGTTATCGTTTTGGGGAAATTGGTTACTGCAGTTATGCCCTCAGTGTGCGGCAGGTTCACGGAGACCGGCAGGCTTTTAGCCCGGAGGAAATTCGCCAACGCCAGGCGGCTTTTTTGCAAAAAGAGGCAGCGAAAACCGAGGTGGGGCCGCTGTTGATTTTCGATGGGTGCGATCATCTGGAATGGGACCCGGATGATTATGCTATTCTGGCCGAACGTTTTGAAGGTGACCCTGATTTTGTTGTGACTCATACCTCGCTGGATGCGTATATCAATGAGATGCTGGCCTTCCGAAACCAGATCACAACGCGGATCGAGGGGGAGTTGCGCGAGCCGGCCTTTTACCCGTTTGAAGTGGAAGGCCAGTGGCTGATCCCGGGAGTGGGGTCAAGCCGGGTGAACCTTAAACTGGCCAACGCGGCCTGCCAGAGCCTTTTGTGTCAGTGGGCAGAACCACTCAGCGTCTTTGCCCGGGCTTCCCTGGGGCTGGAATATCCGCAGGGTTTCCTGGATGTAGCCTGGCGATGGTTAATTCAAAATCATCCGCACGATTCGATTTGCGGTTGTTCCATCGACCGTGTGCATGAGGATATGTTGTACCGCTTCCACCAGTGCGAGCAAATCGGTGAGCGCCTGACTCAGGAGGCAACCCGGCGCCTGGCTGCCAGCGTGGCGGGAGAAGTGGCCGAAGATGAGCTGCGGGTAACGGTTTTTAACCCATTGCCACGAACCCTGGAAGAGGTGGTTGACCTTGATCTGGAGTTGCCCGTAGGCTGGCCGACCTTTAATGAAATGTCCAACTCGGAGGCCAAGCTGGGCTTCCGCATCTATGATGCCCGGGGTGTAGAAATTCCTTATCAGCGCCTCTGGCAGCAGATGGATCAACCGCGCTGGCGTTTTTATGGGCGGGTATTGGCCCAGGAAACCCGGGTGCACCGCGTACGCGTGAGCCTGCCGCTCTCATTACCTGCACTGGGGTATACCACACTGACGGTGCGGCCTGAGGCTCCGGGGATTCCAACGCGCTATCCCATGCTTCCGGAGCTGGTGGTGGGTGAACGCTGTATGGCCAATGAATATCTGGAAGTTTCGATCGAACCAGATGGAACGTTGAGTCTGCTGGATAAGCGCAGCGGGCAGTTTTACAGCGGTTTATTAACTTTTGAAGACCGGGCAGACATTGGTGATGGGTGGAATTATGGTCAGGCAGAACATGACCAGTGTTTTTATTCTTCCGGGGGCCGGACGAGTATTGCACGGGTGAGCCATGGGAAATATCTGGCTTCTTTTCGGATACGGAAGGTGATGGAAGTGCCCGTGGAATTTGATTTCCACGCCCTGGAGCGCAGTGCATCCATGGCGGAACTGGTAATCGATAGTCTGGTGACTCTGCGCGCCGGTAGCGATCGCCTGGAAGTGGAAACTGTGGTTTTGAATCATGCCAGAGATCATCGCCTGCGTGTCCTGTTCCCCAGCGGTGCCCAGGCTGAAACCTACCTGGCTGATTCACCCTTTGATGTGGTCGAGCGCCCCATCGCTCTTCGCGCTGATAACCACGTTTACCGTGAGCCAGAGATCGAAACCAAACCCCAGCAAAGCTTTACAGCGGTTTTTGATGAGCATCGTGGTCTGGCTGTAATCAGCAGTGGTCTGATGGAGAGCGCCGTCATAGATGTTCCTGAGCGTATTCTGGCCCTGACCCTCTTCCGGGCCACGCGGAAGACGGTGGGCACATCCGGAGAACCCGGCGGGCAAATGCAGGGAGAACTGCATTTTCGCTACTGGCTTATCCCACTCCATGCGCCGGTTGACCGCGCTCTGCTCCTGTATCGAGGCCTGCAACTGGCTGCCGGGCAACGCGCGGTTTGCCTGGCATCTGCCGAACAGGCCTTTTACCGGCAGGAACGGCGATTGCCGCCTGAGGCGGGTTTCCTTCGGGTGCAAGGGGCGGCTGTATTAACCAGCCTGCGTCAGACGGAGGCTGGTCTGGAGGTGCGCCTGTTTAACCCCGAAACCCGGATTGAAAAAGCTACCCTCCATTTTACCGGGTTGCCAGCGGCGTCACAAAGGGGGTTCTTTGCCAGACGGGTAGACCTGGATCATCGCCCGCTGGGGGATGCTTTGGAAGTTGAAGGAGGGCAGCTTTCCATTTCTCTGAAACCTAAAGAGATTGTGACTCTGGCATTCACCGGCATTTGAAATGGAGCAAAGGATGGTTGAAAATCTGGCCCAGGTAGCTCTTCTGTTAGACCCGGGAGACACGGTGGCCATCGCCCGTCGGCTTATACCGGCGGGGACGCGCCTTCGACTGGACGGCAGGGAAGTGGTGGTACGTCAGGAAATCCCTCCCGGCCACAAGCTGGCGTTACGGTCGGTGGCGGTGGGGGAAGCTGTTTTTCGATACGGGCAACGGATTGGGCAGGCCAGCCAGCCCATTGACGCTGGCGATTGGGTGCACAGTCATAACCTGGATGTAGGGGAGATTGACCGGTGCACAGGATGGCATGTAGTGCCGCCTCTGCCGGTGGAACCCACCGCCAGTACTTTCCTGGGGTTTCGACGTGCAGATGGGCAGGTGGGAACGCGTAACCTGATCATCATCATAGCCACGGTGAACTGCGCGGCTTCTGTGGTGGCACGAATTGCCGCGCACTTCACCCCTGAACGCCTGGCAGAGTTCCCGAATGTGGATGGAGTGGTTGCTGTTACCCACTCATCCGGGTGCAGTGTGGCTCCCGATTCCCTCTCCCTGCTTTATCTGCGCCGGGCGCTGAAGAACCTTGCCCACAACCCCAACATTGGCGCGGCGCTATATGTGGGATTGGGGTGTGAGGTGAATGCCGTAGAAGGCTGTATGCCGTCCTTTTCTCCCGAAGAAATGGGGCGGTTAGCCGGGCCCGGGTTGGTCATTCAAGAAGCAGGAGGGTTCAGGCGCACGGTTCAGGCGGGTATTGCCGCGGTCGAACGCATCCTTCCAGAGGTGAACCGGAGTATTCGAGAACCCGTTCCTCTTTCGGGACTGAAGATCGCCCTGCAGTGTGGAGGGAGCGATAGCTGGTCGGGGGTTACTGCCAACCCACTGATGGGGCGGGTAGCTGACCGGGTAGTTCGAGAGGGAGGAACCGTGGTACTGGCTGAGACGAGTGAGATCTTCGGAGCCGAACGGTTGCTGCTGGAGCGCGTTGCTTCGGATAAGGCAGGTGCCCGGCTGGTGGAGCGGCTGACCTGGTGGCTTGATTATGCCCGCCGGAATGGCTTCAGTATCGATAACAACCCTACACCGGGGAATAAAGCGGGGGGGCTGACTACCATCTATGAAAAATCTCTCGGCGCGGTGGCCAAGGGGGGGACTACCCCGCTGGTAGAAGTGTACGAGTATGCTGAAAAAATCGCGGCGCCGGGGCTGGTGTTCATGGATACCCCGGGAAATGACCCTGTTTCGGTGACGGGACAACTGGCAGGGGGGTGCAATCTCATTCTGTTTTCCACGGGGCGTGGCTCGGTGTACGGGAGCGGCCTGGCGCCCTGTATCAAGGTGGCCAGCAACAGCGCCCTGGTCCAACGCATGGCTGAAGATATGGATTTTGATGCCGGGCGGGTGCTTGCGGGAGAGAGCTGGGAAGACGCTGAAAATGCCCTGTTTGAACGGGTGATCGGGGTGGCGTCGGGCCAGCGTACGGCGAGTGAGAACGATGCCCCGCGAGTGCATGAGTTTGTTCCATGGCAACCGGAACCATTTTTATAGGGTGTTCAATGGTCAGGGGGTGAGAAAATACACTTTCGTGGGTGCTATTCCTCCTTTTTAATCTGCCCTCATCTTTTTCTCATTTATAATTAATACGCCATGGCAGCCGCCATCGAACCGGTGGCGGGTTGATTCTTTGGTATTTATTTTCAATGGCATGATGGAGACATCAACCATGACCCAGAAATTTCGCTTGATGCGAATCCTACCTTTGCAAATTAGCCTCGGAGTTTTCCTGGCGTGGCTCGGGTTGCTGATGGTTCAAAATGGTGTGGTTTCCGCAGTCCCCTCTGGCCAGGAACAGCAACCGGGGAATGCTGTCTGCCTGGGGTGTCACCAGCAGCCCGGTCAGACGATGACCCTGCCAAGCGGGGAGCAACTCTATGTCTCGGTTGACCCCGCCCAGTTCGGAAAATCGGCCCATGCCCGGGCAGGGGTTGCCTGTGCGGTGTGCCATACCGATATTTTCGGTTACCCACACCCGCAGCGATCAGCCCAGACGATCCGGGAGTATACCCTTACCTACAAGGATACCTGTAAACTCTGCCATGCGGATAAATATGCGCTGGATAGCGTGCATCGTCAGGCTTTTGAGAGCGGCAACGAAAACGCCCCCGTCTGTGTGGATTGTCACAACCCCCATACGCAGGTACAGGTGACCGATGAACAGGGGAATTTGATCCCGGAAGAACTCGGGAAATCTCCAGAGATCTGCGCCAAATGTCATAACGCGATCTATGAGGAGTACATCCAGTCGGTGCATGGAGAAGCGGCCCAACAGGGGAATCCCGATGTGCCGGTATGTATAACCTGTCACGGACTTCATAAGATTGAAGACCCCACAACAGCCAAGTTCCGGCTGGCTTCCCCGAAATTATGCGGTGACTGTCACAGCAATAAAGAGATCATGGCCAAATACGGGCTTTCCACCGATGTTTACAATACCTATGTTTCCGATTTTCACGGCACCACGGTAACGCTCTTCGAGAAGACCTCGCCCGACCAGCCCACCAACAAGGCGGTCTGTTATGATTGTCACGGGGTGCACAACATTCGGCGGGTGGATGATCCACAGGCCGGGCTGGAGATCAAGCAAAATATGCTGGTGGCCTGCCAGCGTTGCCACCCCGATGCCAATGAAAACTTCCCCGATTCCTGGTTGAGCCATTACACTCCCAGCCCCACGAAGTACCCGGTGGTGTATTACGTCAACCTTTTTTATAGGATCTTCATCCCCACGGTACTGGGGGTGATGGGTGTGCTGGTTTTGAGTGATGCAGGGCGGAGAATCTCCATGGCCGTTCGGCGGCGCTCGAAAGGTCAGAACCAGGGATCAAAGGAGAAAACTCAATGATGAGCGAGAAAACCAAACGTTACATGCGTTTCGATGTCGCCCAGCGGATTGAACATCTGATATTGATCCTTTCTTTCACGACGCTTGCCCTTACCGGTTTGCCGCAGAAATATTCGCTCTCTCCTGTTTCGCAGGCGATCATTCAGGCGCTGGGAGGAATTGAGACGATTCGGGTGATTCACCGCACGGCGGCCATCATCTTTGTGTTGGAAGCAGTATATCACCTGGTGGTCCTGGGTTATAAACTGGTGGTTTTACGTCTGGAAGCGAGCATGCTTCCGGGGATCAAAGATGCCCGCGATATGGTGGAATGGTTCCTCTTTAACCTGGGCCTGCGCAAAACACACCCGAAGATGCCGCGCTACAACTTCATGGAGAAGATGGAATACTGGGCCATGATCTGGGGGCTTCTCCTGATGGCACTGACCGGGTTCATGTTGTGGAATCCTCTGACTACAGCCCGTCTCCTGCCAGGGCAGTTTATTCCGGCGGCCAAGGCGGCGCATGGCGCCGAAGCGGTGCTGGCGGTGCTGGCGATCGTTCTCTGGCATTTCTACAATGTTCACATCAAGCGTTGGAACTGGTCGATGATCAAGGGCACATTGAGCCGGGAAGAGATGGAAGAGGAGCACGCTCTGGAGCTGGAAAAGCTGGAGAAGGGAATGACTCCGGTGTTGCCTGACCCTGAAATCAGGCGTAAACGCGAGAGGGTCTATTTCCCGGCTGCTGCTCTCTTTACCCTGGTTTCTCTCTTCCTTGTGGTACGGTTCGTGACTCTGGAAGAAACTTCGATCACCACCCTTCCGCCCGCCGAGCGATTACCTGTGGTGGTTAAGCGCTCGCCCACGCCTCTGCCTACACGTCCACCGACACCAACCACAGCTCCCACGGCTGAAGGTGCCGCGGCACCCACCACCTGGGAAGGCGGGATTGATCAGATCTTTGCTAAATGTACGGCCTGTCATGGTACAGCGGGTGGCCTGAGTGTGAAAACGTATGCGGATCTGCTCAAAGGCGGCAAGGATGGCCCCGGAGTGGTGCCGGGTGACCCCGATGCCAGCCAGGTGGTGATCAAAATGCGCGGCGCTCACCCGGTCAAGCTCAGCGATACAGAATTGCAACAGGTGGTGGATTGGATTCGCGCCGGTGCGCCGGAAAAGTAAGGGAAGAACCACAGGCATTGGATAAAAAACGCTCCAGAGAGCCATTCTCTGGAGCGTTTAAATGTCTCAAGTTCTCGTCCTTTTATCGGCGGAGTTTAGTACCGCAGGTGCGGCAGAAAACATCCCCTGGCTGTGCCCGTTTACCACATTGATGGCAAAAAATGGGGCTTTCTTTCTGGGGGGAGCGGCCGGGGGAGGGCGCTTCCTCTCGGCGGGGGCGGCGCGGCGTTTTTCTGGAAGGAGTTCGTTCGGTGCGCAGATACCAGAAAACGCCTACCCCAATAAGGACCAACCCCAGTCCGGCCAGCACCCAGGGAATTACCGTGTTCAACACAGAACGGGGTGGAGTGCGATTTGCCGGAAGAGCCGGGGTGACGGCTTCAAACGCCTGGGGTTGGGTGAGGGTATCATCTGGCTTGGTGTAGGCGATCTGGAGCTTGAAGGTGTTTCCAACCGAGACGCTTCCCACAGGCACATTGAAATAAGTGAGGCCGTCGCTGCCAGGGCCGCTGGTGCCGGTGGGAGGTTGCAGGCGCATATTCGTGGCTGTGCGCGGCTGCTGGACGATCACCGTCATGGAGTCTACGGCGTAATCGCCGGGCCAGCGAAAGGTATAGGCGCGTTCACTACCGTTTTTCATCAGAGGCTCGTAGTATTCAAGCTGTAACTGGGGAGTGGTGGTGGTGAACTGAAAAAGGACCCAATCCCCATCTTCTCCCACTTTGCTGTAATTTGGGATATTAAAGAGACCATTTTCGGTTTGTTCAGCCAATGCTGCCAGATCACCTGCCGAACGGGGGATACGAAAGACCAGTTCAGCGGGAAGCTGGGTTTGGGATGAAAGGGTGATGCGATAGATCACCAGCACAGAGGGTTGATCGTACTCCGGCCAGACTTCCACCTCCAGATTCTGTATGGAAATATCGTTCTGGGCAAAGGCAGGTCGGGGGATGGAAAAGCTGATGAAAACCGCTAAGAGACACAAAATCCAGCGCCGCATGAATCCTCCGGTGAAATATTCGTAAGGCTGGATGTATTATACCGGAAGCTGCACAGCTTCAGCGAATACCTCTCGCGCAACGCTCTCTTCAAGCGCCAGTTCGCTCTCCTCTACCTGAATAATGACCAGCGGGCGTTGTGCCAGAACGCGAATCTCCCGGCCAGGAAGAACCCCGTAAGCCTGTAAATGGTGAAGGGTTGCCGGGGGCAAATTTCCAAACCGCCGGACTTTCACCCGGGCATCGGTTGAGAAATCTGCCAGGGGGCGCTCATCGGAAGGCTGGGGTTGAACAAGGTTCTCATGAGTTTTTTGCAGGGTTGGTTTCATGGGTTTTCCTCAAAAGGAGGCGTTCTACCAGACGGGCCAGCGCAGATTGCTGCGGGTCGATATTCTGTGCGCCACAGTTCGGGCAGCAGGCGGTAGGGCAGCTGGAATGTAAAGGGCAGGAGGCACACCCGGGATGTTCCTCTGGATTGAAGGTGAAACCACAGACGGCGCAGGTCACAAGCGAAGGAGATTGTCCGCTTTTCATCTCAAGACCATCCGAAGAGGAGTAAAAGCCGGTAAAGCACCCCGCCCACCAGCAATGCGAATGGGAAAACGAACAGGAGGATTCCAAGGGTGGTGCGCCAGCCGCGTTCTTTGGCGATCATAAAGATGCTGGCGATGCACGGGACAAAGAGGGTGATGGTGACAATGGATACCACTACCTGAAGCGGGCTGAGCAGGCCGTGATTCTGCATATGGAAGAGCCCCGTAGCGGCAAAATCGCGCCGCATGATACCGAGTAAAAAGGCCGAGGCGGCCTCCGGGGGCAATCCGAGCCAGTCAGTGACAACAGGTTCGGTGGCATGAATGAGCCAGGGCAGGATGTGTACCTGGTCGAGGGTGAAGAGAAGCAGAGTGCCGACCAGAAAAAGCGGCACGGCTTCTTTGATGTACCATTCCAGGCGAGCGGCAGTCTTTACCAGGACATTGCTCAATACCGGCAGTCGAAGCGGAGGCAGTTCAACCACCAGCGGGGCCCGTTCGCCGGGCATGAGCCGCGCCGCCAGCCACCCCACCAGCAGTAGAACCCCCAGAACGACGCCTCCCCAGATGAGTGCCGCAGAGAAGGAAATCCCTGCCAGCATCCCCAGTACCACCCCCAGCTGGGCCGAGCAGGGGACAGCCAGCGCCAGAAGAATGGTGACGAGCAGGCGTTCTCGACGGGAAGGGAGGGTGCGGGTGGTCATGGTGGCCATCGTCACACATCCAAGACCGAGCACCATGGGCAACACCGCCTGTCCGTTGAGGCCCATCCAGGAGAAAAAGCGGTTGGTGAGCACGGCCATGCGCGGCAGGTAGCCTGAGTCTTCCAGAACGCCAAAGGCGATAAAAAAGGTGGTCACCACAGGCAAGAGGAGGGCAAAGGCATAGGTTGCACCCATGGTCCACAGGCCGTATTCGCCCACCAGCATTTCGACTGCGAATTTCCACGGGATCAGGCGCTGGATGTGATCGGTGATCCAGGGGTTGATGATCTGGTCGAAAAGATGGTTTTCCAGCAGTCCCACCAGCGTACCGGCGCCAAAGACCCCCACGAACCAGTATAAAGCATAGAGGACGAGGGCGAGGATGGCCAGCCCCCCCAGGGGGTGGGTGGTAAGGCGGCTGAGCCGGGATTGAAGGGTTGGGCGCCCTGTAGACTGACGCTGGATGGCGCGCTCAACGACCTGCTGGATGAAGTCTTCACGAATGCGTTGGATGGCATCCAGAGGTGAAACACCCAGCCGGGATTCACACTCGGTGCGCATGGTTTGCAGGTGTGCAAGGGTTGCGGGGGTGAGCCGTTCGGCCAGCCACGATGCGACGACGCGGTCGCCTGCCAGCCACAGAAGTCCCAGGGCACGCGGAGACATGCTGGCGGGGGGGAAAAGCCCTTCACTTTCGCTGAGAAAGTCTTCAATGGGTTGCGGGTATTCCAGCCGAAGTGAAGAGACGGGAGCCTGCTTGAGGGCTTCAACCAGGGCATGCATGCCCTGGCCACGAGTAGCAATGGTTGAGATCACTGGCATTCCCAGAGCGTCGGCGATACTGGATGGATCGAGTTTCAGTCCGCGGGCTTCGGCTTCGTCTATCATGTTTAGTGCCAGGACAATCGGAAGACCCATCTCGGCAAGTTGAACGGTGAGGTGCAGGGTACGCCGCAGATTTTTCGCATCACCGACCTGAAGCACTGCCTGTAATGGGTCTTGCAATAAAACTCGCGCGGTGACGGCTTCATCCTCACTGCGGGCGGGGAAAGTCACAATGCCCGGGGTGTCAATGATCATTGCTCCGGGTATGGCACGGGTGACACCCCGCGTGATTTCAACCGTGGTGCCGGGGTAATTGGACACGGTGACGTACTGCCCGGTGAGGCGATGGAAAAGGATGGACTTGCCAACGTTGGGATTGCCGACAAGGGCAATGCGTCCACCGGTGGTAGGCATGGCAGGAGAGAGTGTGTGGCTGGCGCTCATGGTTGCTCCGGGGTGTCCTTCTTGCATAAAGCACAGACGCCGTATAAAGTGAAAGAGACGCTTTCGATCTCTGCGCCGGTGTCGGCGGCATATTTACGCCTGAGTTCGTGGATCAGCGGCTCGTCGAACTCGATGATCCGGTTGCATACCCGGCAGCGAAAATGAAAATGCTCGGTGATGGCATGGGGGCGGTCTACCGGATCGAAGCGTTCCCGGCGTTTCTCATCCTCAAACCAGCGAGGAGAGACAAATCCATTCTCTTCCAGCCAGCGTAACGTACGGTACACCGTGGAAAGGTTAATATCAGGATCGGCGTTGCGCACGTGGTCAAAAATTTCTTCAGCGGTGGGGTGGCCGCGTAAGTCTTCGAGGGCATCGAGAATCAACCGCCGCTGAGCGGTCATCCGCCCGCCTTCGGCACGCACCTTGCTGGTTACCTGATCAATGAATGATTCCATGGGTTAACCCTTCTGATGCAAGTCATTTGCAATAACGATATTGCAAAACATTTGCAATTAGATGGCAGGGTTATTGTAAGTCGAGGAGATAGTTTCATCCAGTGCGATCTGTCACCCCGAAAGGTTATAATTGTCATACACTGGAGGTCGCGATGAAGATTCTCTCCCGTTTTCTGGTGGCCCTGTGCCTCACGGTCATTGCCTGCGGATTCTTTTCTCCCCGTACTGTACAGGCTCAGGCTGAGGTTCCCCGGCTGGAAAAGACCAGTTGCATGTTTCCCTTGCCTGAAGGGGTGACGGAAGGGGTGGATGTGGATTGTGCCTATCTGATCGTTCCCCAGCGCTACGAGGATCCTCAAGGGGAAACCTTGCGGTTGGCGGTGGCCGTGATTCGGAGCACATCGCCCAACCCGCGGCGGGATGCTCTTGTATTCAACCAGGGTGGGCCGGGCGGCTCGACGATTGATTACTTTTCGCAGGTTTTATTCGACAGCCCTTTGCGAGCAGAGCGGGATCTGGTGCTTTTCGACCAGCGCGGCACCCTCTATTCTGAACCGGCGTTAATGTGTCCTGAGTTTCTGGATGAAACCCTCAAGGTGCTGGACAAAGACCTGAGCGATGAAGAAGAGAACCGCCTGTTCCGACAGGCGGCGGATGCCTGCCGGGATCGGTTGCTTCGAGAAGGAGTCGACTTATCTGCTTTTAATAGTCTTGAGAATGCTCATGATATTGAAAGTCTGCGGGTGGCACTTGGGCTGGAGAAGATTAACCTGTATGGGGTTTCATACGGCACTTTACTGGCACTGCATGCCCTTCGTGAACATCCAGAAGGGTTGAGAAGCCTTATTCTGGATGCGGTGGTGCCACCCCAGATTGACTTTAACCCCGAGAGTGCCCGGACGATGGATCGTGCCTTTACGGAGCTTTTCAACGCCTGCGCCGCCGATGCTGAATGCAACCGCGATTTTCCGAACCTTGAAAAGGTTTTTTTCGAGGAGGTCGATCGCCTGGATGCACATCCAGTCATGATTCAGCTGATGGACCCCGAGACGGGAGAACGCCACAGGGCGCTCTTGAATGGGGATGGTTTAATTCAGACGTTGTTTCAAACCCTGTATTCCAGTGAGTTAATCCCGCTCTTGCCCAAGATGATTTACGATGTCCGCGCCAACCGTTTCACTCTCATAGAGCGCGTGCAGTCGCTGATCACATTTGATCGAACCATGGCTGAGGGGATGTACTATGCGGTGGTTTGTGCCGAAGACGGCGATTTTGATCCGCGCTCGGTGAAGTATGATGGCATTCGTCCGCGCCTGGTGAAGGGGGAACAGGAAGGAAATGAGACCTTTGTGCAGGTCTGCCGGGATTGGAATGTGCGCCAGCTGGGGAAGCAAGCCGACGAGCCGGTCTTCAGTGATCTTCCTGTATTGATCCTCAATGGGCGTTTTGATCCCATTACCCCGGAAACGTATGGGGAGATGGTGGCGCAGACGTTGCCCAACAGTTATTTGTTCACCTTTCCAAACACCGGCCATGGTGCCATTGGAGATGCCTGTGCGGACCAGATCATGGTGGAGTTTCTCGATGATCCCTCACACCGGCCTGAAGCGGCCTGTCTGAAAGAGGCGAAAGTGGACTTTGTCACCACGCAGGACGTGGTGGATTTTCCGGTGTTGATGCGGGCGCTCAATCTTGACCCGTGGGCACTGGTACTGCTGGGAGGATTGATCCTTGGGGTAACCGGACTGCTCAGCGCGTGGGTGGTTTTCCCGCTGGCATGGCTGGCGCGGCTCGTTAGCGGGCGTGCAGGGGCACCTGCTCCATGGCTGTTGCGGTTAGCTCCGTGGGTGGCAGGTTTTCTGGCGTTGTTTGGGGTATTTTTCCTGGGCGGGCTGGCTGTAGCTGGCTTTCGAATGGTTACGGAGAATGACATCCGTATTTTCTTCGGGATACCAGCCCGGTGGCGCTGGATCTTTACCTTCCCGGTTCTTTCAGTGCCTCTTACGCTGGTGATGGTGGTGCAGGCTGTGGCAGGGTTGCGCCGGGGGTACTGGCGTCTGTGGCGGAAAGTCTATTTCCTTCTGCTCACCCTGGTGGCGCTGAGTTGTATCGGCCTTTATCTGGCGGTCGGGGCTCTGAGATTCTGGTAAAAGGTTGATCGCAACTTTGAAAACCTCACAGCGTATATCCATTGGGAGTTTGTAGAAAAAGAGGAGCAATGAAATGAGCGAATCGATAGGTGAAAACCATGAGCAGAAAACGCAAAATGTCGATGAGAGCTGGCGCGAGGTAGGACGACAGTTTGAAGCGCTGGGAAGCGCTCTGGCGCAGGCTTTTCGGTCGGCCTGGACTCATGTGGAATCAAAACCGGAAGCCCGGCAGGTCAAAGAGGGTCTCGAGTCGATGGTGCGTGAGGTTGGGCAGGCGATTGAGGAAGCTGCCAGTACTGAGGAAGCCCGGAAAGTAAAAGAAGAGGCAAAACGGGCAGTAGAATCGCTGCGGGTAGCCGGTGAGCAGACGGTAGACGAAGTTCGCCCACAGCTGCTTACCGCGCTTAAGAAGGTGAATGAAGAATTACAGAAATTAATCGAGCAAATGGATCAGAAATAAGGATATCTCTCTTCTCGGTGGCAGACAGGCCGACTCTTTCCAGGGGTCGGCCTGTCTGTCATTGGGTGTAACGATTCGGAGAGTGGCGGGTTTTCAAAAAAATAGGCCGCATCTCTCAATTCAGAGGTTGAAGGATGAAGTGGTACGGTGCTGTTGCGGTTGTGACGGGAGCTTCCAGCGGAATCGGCAGAGCCACAGCGCTGGCTCTGGCGCGAAAGGGAGCCAGGGTGGTTCTGGCGGCGCGCAATGTACCGGCGCTGGAGAGGCTGGCGGCGGAGATCGAACAACTGGGGCAGGCGGCGCTGGTTTGCCCGACCGATGTATCCCGGCCCGAAGAGATCCATGCAATGATCGGCAAAGTTTTGAGCGATTGGGGCAGGATCGATGTGCTGGTGGTCAGCAGTGGGCAGTACATTCGATGCCCGATTCGAGATCTCACTCTTTCTCTGGTGGAACAATCGCTCAGGGTGAATTTTTACGGTGCAATATCGGTGGTGCTGGAGGTGCTCCCCGGAATGCTGGCCCGGCGGAGCGGGCATATTGTGCTGGTCTCGAGCATGGATGCACGGCTGGCTTTACCTCTTGATGCCCCCTACACCGCGGCGAAATCAGCTCTGCTGGGGTTTGGGGATACTCTACGGAAGGAACTGCATGGCAGCGGCGTCTCGGTGACCAACGTGTTGCCTGGCCGGGTGGACACTCCCATGGTTGCTGGCATGAAGTTTCACCCGCTTTCGGCCAAAATTTCTCCCGGGGCGGTGGCGCAGGCCATCCTCCGCGCCATCGAGCGGAAGCAGGCCACGGTTGTTTTGCCGCCGCAGGCGTGGCTGCTCTCACTGGTGAATACACTTTCGCCCACTCTGGCCGACTGGATCGGCCGACTTCTCTGGCTGGAAGGCCGGGAAGAAAATCCCTCCTGAGGAATAAATTAACAATGGGATCTTCTGTGCATGACTGGTTGCGGAAAATCCGTGTGGGATATGTTCCCCGGGTTACAACCCCTCTGCTGGAAGGAGCGGCACGAGGAGTGCTGGAACAGTTCGTTAAAAAGGGCCATGTTGTGCTCTCAGCTCCACACGGCGAGGTAGATGTTTTGCTTACGACGGCTGTTTATGGAGAGACGATCAACTGGCGTGATGCTCTTTTTTTCAACGCGAAGCGGAGCCTGGGGTTGCAAACTCAACCGACGGTTTTTACCCTGCTCCACATCCGCCCCAGTCAGCTGAATGATCTTCTTGCCCACCTGGGCAGAGTTTTGAACAAAGAGACCGCGGACCCGGCAGATTATCCTTTTGCAGGCCTTTCTCCGAGGGCTTTTACCACCCTCCACGAACAGGGGCGCCGCGGCGGCCCACTCCTTGCGGCCCTCCGCTTGTTTCAATGCCAGACGATGTGTGTCCGGCTCATGGTTCTGGTTGGTGAAGATTACCCCCTGGAAGCATATACCTGTGATCTGGTCGGGGCTCATCCGCGTACGGTTGCCGGTCAGCTGGAGGCTTTTTATGAGGACCTCATGCTGCGGATTGTGACGGCAGTATCTACGCGAGAAATCACTGCTCATGAGCGGGTAACCCCGGATATTCCGCAGGTGGTTTGGAAGGCCCTGAGCACCCCTGCGGCGATGCAGGTAGCCGGGCTGGAATTTGGAAAACGGCAGTTTTTCACCGATATGGTGGTGGTGAGCAACCTGGTTGCTGTACCCATGTTGAACCATGCTATTTCGAGGCAGTATAGCGAGGGATGTTTTGCCACCTGGGAGCCACGTCTGGAAGCCCTGATCACCACCATTACAGGAAGCGCCCGGCCTGTCAATAAGGGGCGGCTCACTGAGGATGAGCTGGCCGTGATTACCGGGGTGCGCCCTGATGGACTTGGGGCACGGGTGCGCCATGTGGAAGGGAAACGGAATGATCCACCTTCTTCTGAAGCGGTGGAGCTGGTTGAAATGGATGCTCCCTTGCCTCGAATCACCCTTTCGTGGGGGGCGGGTGCTGGAGCTCTGGTGCCGGTGGCACGATCAAAGTTGCATGGCCATCGCGGGGTGCGTTCGTTTGACCCACAGCGTGTAGAACATGTTTACCTCCCGGCTCCCTATTATCGTTACCCGGTTTCCTGTTCTACCGAGGCCCAGGCCCGGGCAATCTGTGAGGCATTTTCTCATTCGCAGGCTCTACAAAACCCCGGCGACCCTCGACAAATTGTTTTTACCATTCTTCCCGGTCATGGAGTGGTGATTGTGGAGAAATGGGTGGAAGGGAAAGCGCCGTTCCAGGTGATCTGGGAGGCCATGGATGATGGATCACTGATGATAGATTCCCGGGTGCCCCAGGGGAGGCTTTCTTACCGGCTGGATGGTGCGGGGCGAATGATTTTGGAGGAGGAATAAAGTCAGCAGAAAAAGCCACGCTGTTTCAGCCGGAAAACCCCTGGTGTGCGGAAACAGGGCAACAACCATGAACCGTGAAGCCGGTTTGACGATTGGAGTAAGTTCGGCTATAATCAAGTCATAAGGCATGAGTCAGGAGGAGTAAACCCACTGACACACCGGCAGAGAAGGAGGAACAGGTGAGAGCCTCCGCGGTGGTTCGGGGTTGAAGTCGCTTGGCTGGCTGGCCGAAGAAACCATCCTCCTTTTGGATGGGAGTAGAACGGCACGGGTGAGCCCGTTATCGCATCCTCCGGATGATGGCGTCCGGGATAAGTGCGCCTGAATCAGAGCAGGCGAAGTGAGGTGGTACCGCGGAAGGTTCCCTTTCGTCCTCAATGGATGAGAGGGTTTTTTATTTTGGAGAGGGCTACAGCAATGATGACACGAACGGATCGTTTACCGGAATCCTGATGCTGGAATGAATGAGGAGAACCATGCCTGAGATTTCTTTGCCAAAAACCTATGATTTTTCTGCCGTCGAAGAACGGATTTATGCCTGGTGGGAGAAAAGCGGCTTTTTTAAACCGTCCAATGACCCGAACAAACCCGGTTTTGATCCTTCCCGGAAGCCGTTTGTGATTTCTATTCCACCGCCGAATGTGACCGGCGAGCTGCACCTTGGGCACGCGATGTTCGTTTCAATGGAAGACCTGATGATCCGTTACCATCGCATGAAAGGAGTTCCCACGCTCTGGGTGCCCGGCACCGACCATGCCGGTATTGCCACGCAATTACAGGTGGAAAAGATGCTGGCTCGAGAGGGGCTTACCCGGGATCAGATCGGGCGCGAAGAATTTGTGCGGCGTGCCTGGGAATGGAAAAACAAGTACGGAGGCATCATCACCCGTCAGATTCGCCGCCTGGGAGCTTCCTGCGACTGGGAGCGGGAGCGCTTTACGCTGGACGAGGGGCTTTCGAAGGCTGTGCGTGAAGCATTCGTGCGCCTGTATGAGAAAGGGATGATCTACCGTGGCCCCCGGATGATCAACTGGTCGCCAGGGTTACGCACGGCGGTTTCTGATCTGGAGGTAGAGTACTCTCAGGAGCAGGGCACGCTTTATTATTTCAAATATATGCTGGCTGACGGGAGTGGTGAATATATTCCGGTGGCCACCACCCGCCCGGAAACCATCCTGGGTGATTCGGCAGTGGCAGTGCACCCGGAAGACGAACGTTATCAGCGCTTTATTGGCAAAAAGGTCATTGTGCCCATTCTCGGACGGGAGATTCCGGTCATTGCTGACCCGTATGTGGATCGAAGCTTTGGTTCGGGTGGCCTGAAGGTGACTCCCGCGCACGATCCGAATGATTATCAGCTCGGTCAACGGCACGGCCTGGAGTTCATCAGCATCATGGATGAAGCCGCCCGGATTAATCAAAATGGGGGGCCGTATGCCGGGATGGACCGCTTTGAGTGCCGCAAGAAGATCTGGGCAGACATGGAAGCCGCGGGGTTGACGATTAAAACCGAGCCGTACATGATGTCGGTGCCGCGCAGCCAGCGGGGTGGTGAACCCATTGAGCCGATGATCTCTACCCAGTGGTTCGTGCGGATTCAATCCATGGCAGAAGCGGCCCTGGAAGCCGTGCGCGATGGAAGGATCAAGATTATCCCCGAGCGGTTTGTCAAAGTCTATTACAACTGGCTGGAGAACATTCAGGACTGGTGCATCAGCCGACAGCTCTGGTGGGGGCATCGCATCCCGGTGTGGTACTGCGGCGATTGTGGGGAAATGACCGTCTCGCGGGTGGATCCGACCCGGTGTGCCCATTGCGGCAGTCCGCGGATTGAACAGGACCCGGATGTGCTCGATACATGGTTTTCTTCAGGGTTGTGGCCATTTTCCACGCTCGGGTGGCCCGACCCAACCCCTGACCTGGCGTATTTTTATCCCACCTCGGTTCTGGAAACCGGCTATGATATTCTCTTCTTCTGGGTGACTCGCATGATCATGATGGGGCTGGAGTTTACCGGCCAGGTTCCCTTCCATACAGTGTACCTGCATGGATTGATCCGCGATGAACACGGGCAAAAGATGAGCAAATCGAAAGGCAACGTGGTTGACCCACTGGAAGTGATGAACCAGATGGGCACCGATGCCCTGCGTTTTACTCTGCTGGTGGGTTCTACCCCGGGTAATGACGTCAACCTGAGTCTGAAGAAGGTAGAGGCCAACCGGAATTTCGCCAATAAGCTCTGGAATATCGGGCGTTTTGTCCTGGGGGCGCTGGAGCAGGCTCCTGATACACCCCTTCGTGAACCGATCTGGACGCTACCTGATTCGTGGATCTGGGCGCGCCTGCAAGACCTGGTGCGTCAGGTGGACCGGTTGTTCAATGCCTATCAATATGGTGAAGCCGGGCGGCAAATTTATGAGTTTATCTGGGGAGATTTCGCCGACTGGTATGTTGAAATTGCCAAGCAACAATTGGCCGAGGGCGGCGACCGTGCCTTCTGGACGGCTTATACCCTCACACGGGTGCTGGATATGAGCCTGAGGTTGCTTCACCCCTTCACACCGTTTGTAACGGAAGAACTGTGGGGGTATCTGAAGCAGGCCTGCATGGCGAAGTCGATCGCTTTCTCCCCCAGAGGAGGCTGGGAAGAGGCGCTCATGGTGGCACATTTCCCGGAGCCTCGCGAACCAGAAGAGTGGGAAGCCCAGACTCTGGAAGACTTTGCCCTGGTGCAGGAGATCATCCGTGGTATTCGTAATCTGCGCACCGAAAAGAAGGTTCCCCCTTCGCGGCGCATTCCGGCTGTGATTGTTTGCGGCGAGCGCCTGGATGTGCTGAAAGCTCAGGCGGCAGTGGTTGCCCATCTGGCTGTACTCGACCCGGCGCAGCTGATCTTTGAACACACCCTGGAAGAGAAACCCAACCCGGCTATCTCGCTGGTGGTTGCCGGAGTGGAGCTGTATCTGCCGCTGGCCGGTCTGGTTGACCGGGACGAAGAACGTGCCCGCCTGGAAAAGGAGCTTGCCGAGGCACAGGGGCAGATCGAACGGCTGGAGAAGTTGCTGAACAGTTCCTTCGCCGAGAAAGCCCCTCCGGCGGTGGTGGAAAAAGAGCGCCAGAAGCTGGCCGTGTGGCAGGAAACCGCCGCGCGGTTGAAGGGACAGCTGGAGGCCCTTCTGTAAGAGGAACCGTTCAGGCGGCTCTCTTGATGGATTCTTGACCTCAACCGTTGTGATACAATGATACAATCAAGAGGAAATCAAGAACCATAGAAAGGCAGGGTTGGAATGCATACTTCATTGGAGCGAAAGCGTCTTTTCATCTTCCTGGCGATAGCCTGTGGTATTTCGTGGCTGGTGGCTTTGGGGCTTTACCTCACGCAGGGAAGGTTGAACACAGCGTTCAGCGCTGTCTCAGGGCAGGTGGTGGTTACCCTGATGGTAGGGTTCGGGTATATGTGGGGGCCGGCGCTGGCAAATATCCTCACCCGCATACTCACCCGTGAGGGGTGGAGCGGCGCCTTTCTGCGCCCGAATTTTCGGCGGGGGTGGCCCTACTGGCTCATTGCCTGGCTGGGACCGGTGGTGCTGACAGTGGCAGGTGTGGTGGTTTACTTCGTAGTGTTCCCTGAACATTATGATGCTACGATGCCTCTCGTTCGTGAGCAGCTGGAAGCCAGCGGGGTGACGTTGAACATTCCCTCATGGGTATATGGACTGCTTCAACTTCCGAATGTCTTGTTGGTGGGGCTGGTGATAAACAGTTTCTTCACTTTTGGAGAGGAATTTGGCTGGCGGGCCTATTTGCTGCAGAAACTCCTTCCTCTGGGGCCTCGTTGGGCAGTGGTGATTAGTGGAGTGATCTGGGGACTCTGGCACTGGCCCATGATCGCGATGGGGCACAATTATGGCCTGAATTATGCCGGTGCACCCTGGCTGGGAATTCTGGTCATGACCTGGTTTACCCTGTGGCTGGGGGTGTTTTTCTCCTGGCTGGTGTTGCGAGGGGGCAGTGTTTGGCCCGCAGTGATCGGTCATGCCATTGTCAACGCGGTGGCAGGTCTGGGGATGATCTGGGTTAGCGGACAACCCAACCTTCTCATTGGCCCAACGGCCGCCGGACTGGTTGGGGGAATTGGTTTCACCCTCGCCGGGCTTATCCTCTTTCTCTGGCCGGGGGCTCTGCCGGGGGTTGAAAGCCTCTCAGATAAAAATGGATAGCGCCTGAATCAACCAGGGTGGGGAGTAAAACAGAACTCCCCACCCTTTTCAATTCAAGAGGGTCGCTGGAGCATGGGCCGGAGTGTTGCCCACAGGGGGCGGTAGATGATCCCAATCCCGATGATCACGAAAATGAGGGGAAACAGGACCCACCATCCGCCTCCTTCACTGACCTTCAGCTCATTTTTCTGCTGGCTGGCAAAGGCGTTAATCTGGTCTGCTTTGCGCTGCTTGGGAGCCATCCCCGAAGAGAAGGCCTGACCGAGCGGAATTTCATCCTGTTCGGTGCGAATGAGCACCCGGTAGGTGCAACCATCCTCATCACAGCTTTCTTCTACAGAGGCCGAGCGAATGCCCTCAATGGAACGGTGGTGAAGCGGCACCAGGTTCATCCAGCTGGTTTGCAGGGTGCATTGCTCAAGGGTGTTGAGGCGGGTGCAGGTGAGGGTGGTTTGCTGTCCAAACAGGTAGGTGAACAACAGCCCCGCCCCGACGAATACCACTGCCAGGATGAGGAGAGGTGGCTCGATCTGGCCCGGATAGTCGGGCGAATCGGGTGCCTTGCTCATGGTGGAGAGAACCGTGATTCAGGTAAGAGCCGGCCTATTCGCTCTCGGCAATGGTCACCCGGGTCATTACGTCTCCCTGCTGGATGGCATCCACCACTTCCATTCCCTTGATCACCTTTCCAAATACGGTGTGCCTTCCATTCAAATGGGGCTGGGGCGAATGGGTGATGAAAAACTGGCTTCCGTTGGTGTTGGGGCCGGCATTGGCCATGGAAATGACCCCTCGCTCGTGTTTGAGCGGGTTGTTCTTGACTTCATCTTCGAAGCGGTATCCAGGTCCGCCAGCACCGGTACCGGTGGGGTCACCGCCCTGAATCACAAAATTAGCAATAACCCGATGGAACTTAATCCCATCGTAGAAACCTTCTCTGGCAAGGAAGACGAAATTGTTAACGGTGACAGGGGCGTGTTCAGGATAGAGCTCTACCTCAATGGCTCCACGCGGGGTTTCGATGGTGGCAACGTACCGCTTTTTGGGGTCAATGGTCATGGGAGGGGGTGTTTTCCACTGTTTCACGAGAAATACTCCTTGGAAAATATAGACGAGATGGGATTATTATACCTGTTGCGGTCTGCTTTAGCCGGGCACTTCTGACCGGGGCTTTCGAGCAAGCATGGAAAAAGTGTTGGGAATCTTCCGACGAATTTCCTCTGGCAGATGGGGGAATTGCTCCCAGAAAGGATCGGGGTGTTCACCCAGGTGCACCACTACCAGTCCGGCCTTTGTGAGAGCCTGGAAGACCCGTGAAATGGGCCACAGACATTCGTACTTACGACTCTGTTGATCTACCGGAATACCAATATCCCCAATATAGGTGTCGGGCCATCCCACTTCTGAGACACAGGAATGGAAATAATCGTATCCTGAATACTGAAGTGTGCTGACCTGCGGATCAAATAACCAGGTAATGGGGTGGTCATCGAAGATGGAGGCATAGCCACCGGGTTTGAGCAGTCGGAAGATGACGCGCGCCCAGGCGTCCAGGTCGTGAAGCCAGCAGAGCGCACCCCGGCCAGTATAGATCAGGTCGGCTGAATCATCCAGTTCATGGGGGGCATCGAGCACATCACAGCGTATCCAGGTGGCGGGCAGATTCAGAGCCGCACTGGTGCGGCGGGCGTTTTCAATATGGACGTCGGAGATATCGATGCCTACTACGCGCTTCACCCCTTCGTTGAGCAAAGATAGGGTGTCCTTTCCTGAAGCGCACTGCAGGTGAATGGCCAGGTCGCAATGGGGAAGAATTTCTGCCAGGTAGGTACGTTCTACCGGGTGAAGGTTGCTTTGCCCCTCACGAATGAAACGGATCGTGTTCTCAATCTCAGGGGTGTAGCCAGCGGCAGCACCTTCATTCCAGCCGCGACGGTTGGATTCGTGCCGGGCGCGGACCTCTTCGGGGCTGTGTGCGAAGGGTTCGATGCGTTCCTGGCCTGCGTCGGAGTTCTGAGATTCGGTCATTGGATTCTTCTTTCTCTGGTACGGATGATACGGCGTGCGCGGTGCACCATCTGGATGAAACGCCGCACATGTTGCAACGGACTGATGTGGCTGTTCTCTCCGGCGTAAATGGTGCGGATGGGTACCCAGCCCAGGCGATAGCCCTGCCTGAGGCAGAGAACGATCATCTCTACTTCAAATTCAAAACCCCCAACCGGGCTTTCCAGCGCAGCCTCGGCCATGCGACGGCTCACCAGCCGGTAGCCCGACTGGTTATCGCGGACAGGTTGCCCGACTGCCCGGGAGAAGAGTACCCGACCCAGTGTGTTGGCCAGGCGGCGAGAAAAAGGCATCTGGCTGAAATCCCTTGCTCCGATTATTAAATCGGCCTGGCTTTGTGCATACGCATCAAGAAAGAGGGGTATTTCAGCGGGATCGTGCTGACCGTCGGCGTCAAGCGTGAGCATGGCTTCGAAGCCGTGTTCAAGAGCATAACGGAACCCTGCCTTCAGGGCGGCCCCCTTGCCCTGGTTGGGGGTTTGCCGAACTACAGTTGCACCTGCTTCTTCGGCTACCTGAGCTGTGCCATCGGAAGATCCGTCGTCGACCACGAGAACGGGAAGATGCTTAAGCGCGGCATGGATGACAGGCGCAATGCGGCTGGCTTCGTTATAAGCCGGAATAATGGCAAGGATGGCGCGAGGCGAGGGAGAAGAAGTCATAAGGGCAGGTGGAAGGTGAGCTTCGGTGCCTGGATTATATCAAGATTGATGACCATTTCTTATACATCTCCAATAAACCACTTATTTTGTGTTAACACGATCCGCATACACTTAGGGCGTACCTGAAAAAAACAACAAATACCCATCTCTGGTACACCGATGGAGATTTGGAAGGAGGTTGATATGATTTATCGCAGATATACGCTACCGAGCATCTGGGAAGAGATGGATCGTATGCAGCGAGAACTGGATCGATTGATGAATGCCTTCATGCCGGAGCGTGGACGGGTCACTTCCACTTTCCCGGCGATCAATGCCTGGACGAATGATGAGGAGGAAATCGTCACTGCCGAATTGCCGGGGGTGGATCCCAAGGATATTGATCTGTCCATTGTCAATGATGTGCTCACGATCAGCGGTGAGCGCAAACCGGTAGATCCGGCGGAAGACATTCGGTATCATCGGCGCGAGCGCGTATGTGGTAAGTTCAACCGGAGCATCCAGCTGGCGTTCCCTGTGGATAGCGACAAGGTAACCGCCAGTTACGAGAATGGCATTCTCAAGGTTGTATTACCGCGCGCTGAAGCTGATAAACCGCGGAAGATCAGTGTGAAAGCTTCGTGACATTGCCGGAATGGAGGTGGTAGTATGGCCGAAGAAACCAAGACCATTGAAGTGAAACAGGAAGCTCCTCTGGCCGAACAACAGACCGAACGTATCCGCGATCGGCGGGTTTATACTCCGCGCACCGATATCTACGAAACCAGCAACGAGCTGGTGCTGGTGGTAGACCTGCCCGGAGCGGATGAGAAGAATGTGGATGTGGTGCTGGAGAAAAACGTACTGACGATTAACGCCATGCCGACTTTCGAGCGCCCTGAGGGGTTCACCCTGGCATACGCTGAATACGGCGAGGGTGATTTCAAGCGATCCTTTGCCCTTTCAGACGAGGTGGATCGCGAGCACATCGAAGCGAAAGTCAAGAATGGCGTGTTATATCTGCGCTTGCCCAAGGCTGGCGCTGCTAAACCGACCAAAATTGATGTGAAAGCCGGGTGATCACTGGCTTTCGGAGGCTTTTGTAAGCGTTATTCTATAGCAAAGGAGGTGGATCGATATGCCCATTACCGATTTACTGCCCTGGAGACGCAATGAAGAGCGTGACCTGGTAGTTCGCCGGCGGGAAGATCCCTTCCTGGCCATGCAGGAGGAAATGAACCGGATGTTTGAGGACTTCTTCACCGATCCTTTCCGCCTGCTGCCCTCGCGCATGCTTAACTTCTATGGTGGCTCCTTCTTACCGTCGGTGGACGTGAGTGAGAATGACAAAGAAGTCATCGTTACGGCGGAGGTGCCTGGAATGGACGAGAACGACATCCAGGTGACTTTCAACAAGGGCGTTCTGGTCATCCAGGGTGAAAAACGCGCCGAAAAAGAAGAAAAAGACCGCCGTTATCATCGGGTTGAGCGCAGCTATGGCTCGTTCCGGCGTGAAATTGTGATGCCGACTGAAGTGGATGAGGACAAGATCACGGCGACCTTTAAGAAGGGGGTCTTGACGGTCGTTTTGCCCAAGTCCACCCGTCCGGAGGTCACTGGCAAGCGTATCACGGTGACACGCGGTTGATCCATCGACAGAGTGGGCGGCTCCTTGCAGCCGCCCACTTTTTTATTGGAGTTGATTGGGTATCGCGGGTTCACAGACAGGTGACCCGGATTCATTCCATTCCCGTGGGTGTTGCATCTGAGATCTTTCCGATAATTTTGATTAATCCTTTACCTGATCCGTGTAAGAAACCGGGCGGCTTCCGCTATAATAAAGGGCGTGAATACTCCAAACACACTTTCTGTTTTATCGTGTCCGCAGTGTGGGGGAGAACTCCACCCCGACGAGGGACAGATTTTTATCGTCTGTCCTTATTGCGGAGCCACGGTCTTTGTGGATAAATCGCGAACGGTGTTTCACTGGGTTCTGACCCCCACCCTGAATGGGGAACAGGCAGAAGCGGCATTAAAGCGCTGGATGTCGGGCAGTGAGACGGTGAAAGACCTGGATCAGAAATCCCAGATTGTCAACCGTTCGTTTCGGTATTTCCCTCTGTGGTATTTTCGCTGGAAGAGCGATGGTCAGGAGCGTGTTGCTCTGGAACCGGCAGCCGCTACCTCAGTAACCGAGCTGGCACACCTTAGCCTGCTGGCGGGCGATCTGCGGCCGTATGCCCCCTCCCTGGAAGGCGATTCTGAGCCGCCCAGCGTGCCCCTTGAGGCAGGCCTGGACTGGTTCCGTCAGAGTCATGCCGGGGCGAAGGTAGAGGAGATGGCTCTGGTGCATGTACCCATTTTTGAATTCAAGTACCTCTATCGCGGAGAGACGTACACCGCGGTGGTGGATGCGGCGACGGGGTCAGTGCTGGCCAATGTTTACCCGGCCAAGGCGGAACTTCCTTACCGCTTGGTGGGTGGGGTGGCGGCGGTGGTGTTTCTCTGCCTGGCCAGCTTTCCGGTAATTGGGGGGCTCGCTGATCATGATGGTGGTGCCATAGCTGGTTTCTTGCTCTGTTCGGGCCTTGGATTGATCGCTGCCCCGATTCTTATGGCCTGGGCAGGATGGGTGGCGGCAAGAGTATGAGCGAAAAAGGTTTACTCGGCCTTACCTGCCCGCGCTGCGGGGGTACGGTGCCCGTTCCCGAAGGGCAGGCACTGGTCATTTGCCCTTTTTGTGAGATGCGCTCCGTCGTCAGCGGTGAAAGGGGAGTACGCCGGTATCAGGTTCCTCTGCGGGTGAAGCGAGAACAGGCGCTGGAGTCTTTGCGCCAGTTTCTTACCCGTGGTGTGGCCATTGCAAGAGATACTTTACGCAGGGCGGAAATCAGTGAGGCTTTTTTAGTGCACATACCCTTCTGGGCGGCATGGGGGCAAGGGGTGGCCTGGGCTTTCGGCCAGGAACGGGTTGGAAGTGGTGAGAACAAGCGGTACGTTCCGCGGGAGAAGCGTGCACTCAGCGAGGTGAGCTGGAACGAAGTGGCCTGTGATGTGGGCGAGTTCGGGGTGCGGCGCATCTCTCTGGAGGGGCGCCCTCTGGAGCCTTTCAATAGTGATCAGCTCCATTACAGCGGCATGGTTTTTGAACCGGTAGGCTCACCTGAGAGAGCCCTGGAATCGGCCCGCAAATCCTTTGAGGAGTGGGTAGCCTCCAGAGTAAAGCTCAGCCGAACCTCTCAACTTTTTACACGTATTCTTGGCGCGAGGCTGGGGCTGGTCTATTATCCGGTCTGGGTGTTGCGCTACCTCTATCGCGGACGGGCCTTTCAGGTGGTGATTGATGGTTTTGATGGCCAGGTTCTGTATGGTAAAGCGCCGGGGAATGTTCTGTACCGGGCCGCTATGCTGGTTGGCGGAATGGCAGTGGGGGCTTTTGTGGCGGTGGATGTTCCGGCGTTGATCGTATCCCTCTCGGATGACAGCGACATTCTCGGTATAGCTCTGATCAGCCTGGCAGCAGGGATCGGGTTAATGGTTGCTGGCTGGCAAAAATTCCGTTATGGTGAGCAGGTGGAATACCATCGGTATAAGGCAAACCAGGAATCGGCATCGGGTTTGGGTGGTGATTTGCTGGACGTGAAGGATATTGTGCGAGAAGTTCAGAGGTTCATCGAATGAGCGAGCGAGTGCGGTTGATCCCGTTGCAATGCCCGCGTTGCTCTACGCCGGTGGCTGCCCAGCCCGATGAAGTGGCGTGGGTGTGTGCCCAATGCGGGCAGGGAATGCTCCTGTCGGATGAAGAGGGTGTACAGCGGCTGGATGTTTTTTTCTCCAGTGCGGTTCCTTCGGGAAAGGTGGGAAATCCCTTCTGGGTGGCACGGGGGGTGGTACGCCCTCTGGTTCGACAGACGTATCAGGGCGATGCGAGCCAGGAGATGCATACCTGGTGGGCGGTGCCCCGGCTGTTTTTCATCCCGGCATTCCGCCTGAAAATTGAAGAAAGTGTGGCATTGGGGGTGAAGTATCTGCTTCAGCCAGTGCGCATGGAAGTGGGCAGCCCGGTGCCTTTCAAACCGGTGGTGGTCTCACCTGAAGATCTTGTGCCGCTGGCTGAATTTATGGTGATGAACATCGAAGCGGAACGCAAGGATGCCCTTCGAGAATTTCGGTTTGAAATCGGGCTCGACTCGCCGCAGTTGTGGATACTCCCCTGAAGTAAAAACATTCCATGAAGCACGGGAGCGATCTTTGAACAAAGGGCTTTGCCAGGCCATTGCTCTGGTTCTCTTGCTCTCATTCCTGACAGGTTGTGAGTTCATTTCACTTTCCGGGGATCAGCCCACCCTTCAAGAAAGCGCGGAGGCAGAACCTGTTGCAGTGTTTTTTACCTCACCGGGAAAACCAGATGGTTCTCAGGCTTTGCGTGAGGCGTTGCTGGATTCAATTGCCAGTGCCAGGGTTCGCATCGACGTTGCCATGTACAATTTCTCCTGGCTGGAAGCTGCCAACGCGCTTCTTGCGGCAGCGGAGCGGGGGGTGGCAGTAAGGATGGTGATTGACAGTGATGCGCTCGATAACAGGGCGGTTCAACGACTGCAACAGGGAAAGATTCCGCTGATAGGAGATCGTCGAGAAGGGTTGATGCATAACAAGTTCATTCTCATCGATGATGAGATTCTGTGGAGTGGGTCGCTCAACCTCACGCCGGCCAGCCTGGATCAAGACCACAACGTGTTCCTTCGCATCCGTTCGGGTAAACTGGTTGCGCTTTACCGGGCAGAATTTGAGGAAATGTTTACGGCGCACCTGTTTGGAGGAGGTCAGGCTCTCCCGTTGAAAGACCGACAGGTGAATGTGGATGGAATGGAGGTGGAGGTCTGTTTTGCGCCGGATGACCGCCCGGGACGTACCCTTGTGGAGCGCGTTCAGGGGGCCAGAGAGAGGATTGACTTTCTGGCCTATACCTTCACCCGTGATGATCTGCGCGATGCAATGATCGAGGCGGCCCGGCGGGGGGTGCAGGTTCGCGGGGTTTTCGACGCGGATCAGTCGGATGCCGCCGGGAGTGATTATACTGCTTTGCGCCGTGCCGGGCTGGATGTGCGCCTGGATGGCAACCCGGGGTTAATGCATGAAAAAGTCCTGGTGATCGATGGTGAAACGGTGGTTACGGGTTCATATAATTTCACCCGAAGCGCGGATGAGACCAACGATGAGAATTTATTAATCATTCGGGATGCAAAACTGGCCCGGCAATTCGAGGAAGAAGTTCAGCGTATTTACGAAGCTGCTCAATAAATCGGCTTCCGAATCCCCTTGACAAAAAATATTAACTCGTTTTATATTATTACAGAAATTAGAAAACGAGTTAATATTTTTTTATTATGAGCGTTCGTAATGCTCTGTTAGGCTTACTCAGTCAGCGTCCCCGTCATGGGTATGAGCTTTTGCAAGCTTTTGAAACCATGGCCGGGGGACGGGAGGTTTGGGAGGTCAAACCTGCCCAGGTCTATACTACGCTGGCGCGGCTCAAAGAAAATGGTCTGATCGTTGAGGTTCCCTCGGGGGATGAGAACGGAAACGAACGGCAGATGTATGCTCTCACCCCTGCCGGGCGGGATGAGTTAAAGTCGTGGTTTGAGCAACCCGTACGCAGTGAACGCCAGCGGGATGAGTTTTTCATCAAATTGATGCTGGCGGTGGCCACCGGATATGTTGACCCGCGAGAGGTCATTTATGCCCAGCGTTCGAGCCTGTATCAGGAATTACACGACTTGACTGAACGCCGTATGACGCTTGACCCGCGCCGGGACCTGGCGCATATTTTGCTGCTCGATCAGGCCATCATGCATATCGAGGCCGATTTACGCTGGATGGATATGATCGAAGCGCGTTTGGATGAGGTTGCCCGTCAGCCTCTGCCGGAGCCAGAAATGCGCCCGCGGGGCCGTCCGCCTGGAAAACGGGCAGGATAAATGAAGCTGACAGCTGACTCATAAACAGCTGATTGCGAAGGATGGATTATTCGATGGAGGAAAGCATGGAATCAATGGTCGTCACAGAAAATCTGACCAAAGTTTACGGGAAAGGCGAAACGGCGGTCACCGCTCTTAAGGGCATTAATCTCTCGATTGGCCAGGGCGAGTTTGTGGCTGTCATGGGCCCCAGCGGGTGTGGAAAGTCAACCCTGTTGTATTTAATCGGCGGGCTTGACCGCCCCACTGAGGGGAAGGTATATCTGGATGGGCAGGAATTGAGCACCCTCACCGATAATCAGGTGACTGAAATCCGCCGCCGCAAAATGGGGTTCGTGTTCCAGTTTTACAATCTTATCCCTGTTCTCAGTGCGCTTGAAAATGCCGCCTTACCGATGATTCTGGATGGTGTGCCTGTGGCCAGGGCACATGAACGAGCACGATTATGGTTGGAAAGAGTGGGTTTGAGCGATCGGCTGGATCATCGCCCGGCCGAGCTTTCGGGAGGCCAGCAACAACGAGTGGCCATTGCCCGGGCGCTGGCTCACGAACCGCTGATCATTCTGGCCGATGAACCAACCGGCAACCTCGATTCGCGCGCCGGAGACGAAATTGCTACCCTGCTGCGGCAGATTTCCAGCGAGTGGGGGCGCACGATTCTTATGGTTACCCATGACCCGCGCATTGCTGCCTATGCCGACCGAATCGTCTTCCTCAAGGACGGAAAAATCGTCGATCAGACCCATTTGAACGGCAATGCTCAGGAAGATACCCGGACAGTGCGGGAAAAAATGGAGGTGCTATGACTTTCCAGTGGCTTCTTGCCTGGCGTTATTTAATGGGCCGGAAACAGCGCACCATTTTGACTACCCTGGCGATTGTCTTTGGGGTGCTGGTCATTTTTGGCATGAACACTTTCATGCCCACCTTTGTGAAAGCTTTTCAGACGCAGGTGATGGCTGCTGCCGGTCAGGTTGATGTGACGCTGACGCATAAAATTGGTGAGGCGTTCGACCCATCGGTTTTAGAGAAGGTGCGCGCAGTAGATGGTGTGGAAGTGGCCGCGGGTTCTCTGGAACGGGTGATTAACCTGCCAGCCGATTATTTTGACCGCGATCCGAATGCTGTGGACCGCATCAGTGCGGTGGTGCTCAAGGGAATTGACCCCGAGGTTGCCCGGCAAATGATTGCCTATAACATTGTCGAAGGGCGTTTTCTTGAGCCTGGAGATACCCATGCGGCTGTGATTACCCGTTCGCTGGCGCGAGAGGTCGGTGTACAACTGGGGGGTACCCTTTCTTTGCCGACCGCCATTGGTGTGGTTGACCTGAAGGTGGTTGGGATTCTTCCCGAACGGATGATGCCCGGAAATGAAGAGGTGCTGGTTACGCTTTCGGAGGCACAACAGCTCCTCAATATGCCTGGAAAGATCAACATTATCGATGCCAACCTCAATACCATGGATGAAGCTCGACGGGCAGAAATTCAACAGCGGATTATCGAAGCTGTGGGGAGCAATTATAAGGTTGGGGCTCTGGAAAGCGGTTCAGAGATTCTCACCAACATTCGCAATGCTCAGATGATCTTTAACCTGATGGGCTTCCTGGCATTGCTGATGGGAGGGTTCATCATCTTTAACACCTTCCGCACCATTGTGGCAGAACGCCGCCGGGATATTGGCATGTTACGCGCGCTGGGCGCCAGCCGTTCAACCATTCGATGGATGATCCTGGCTGAAGGACTGATCCAGGGTATTGTGGGAACTGCGGCGGGCCTGGTACTGGGCTATGTATTCGGTTATCTCATCTTGCAACTGATTGTGCCCATCGGCCAGCAGTATCTCAACATTAAAGTGGGCGCCCCCGAGGTATCTCCCAGCCTGGTAGTTACATCCATTATTCTGGGAGTAGGGGTTACGGTTCTGGCCGGTTTGTTGCCGGCGCAATCTGCCTCGCGGGTGACACCCCTTGAAGCCCTCCGACCTTCGGTAGGCGGGGTTTCCTTCAGGCGGATTGCGGGCTTTTCTTTCTGGGCAGGGGTGGTGCTGCTGGCACTGGCGGCGGGTATTCTCGTCAGTCGGCAGGCCGCTCTGCTTGGGCTGGGTGCGATTTTGATGTCGGTGGCGCTTATCCTGATGGCCCCGGCACTGATTAACCCGATTGCCAACCTGTTTGGTTATCTGCTGGCGCTGATCTTTGCCCGCAACGGAACAGCCCAGCTTGCGGAAGGGAACCTGAGCCGCCAACCTGGCCGTGCCACGGTGACTGCCTCGACGACGATGATCGCAATGGCTGTGGTGGTGATGATGGCCTCAGTGCTTACTTCGCTTTCCCTTACATTTGTGAATATTATGGAAAAGAGCCTGGGAAGCGATTATTTGCTCATGCCGCCTACCCTGGCAGTATGGGGCTCGAACACCGGGGCGGCGCCTGATCTGGCTCAGAAACTGCGCGAAATCCCCGGGGTGGCGCTGGTGAGTACGCTGCGTTTTGCTGGCTCGCAAATTAAAGATGTGGCTGTAGGAGTGCTGGGGATTGACCCGCAAGCCTACCGGCAATTGGACGGGTTGACTTTCACCTCTGGAGACCCCGATAGTGCGTTCACGGCGCTGGAGCAGGAACGCGCCATCATTGTCAACGGGGTGCTTTCTTCAGCAGCAGGCATCCATCTTGGTGATGAGGTGACGCTTGTGACCCCTACCGGTGAGCAAACCTACCGGGTGGTGGGGATCGCTACGGACTACTTGAATGCCAAGACGACCACGGGCTATATATCGCAGAAAAACATAGCCGCCGATTTTGGTCGTGATGAGGACGTGTTCTACCAGATCAACCTGAAGCCCGGCGCCGATCGCGCTGAGGTAGAGGCAGCTTTTACCCGGTTGCTTAAAAATTATCCGCAATTTAAACTTCTCAACGGGAAGGCTTACGTTGAAGAAAACCGTAAGATGTTTGATGCGGTCTTTTTCAGCATGTATGCAATGGCCGCTTTCCTGGCGATCCCGTCTCTCATTGCGATGGTAAACACCCTGGCGATCGGGGTGCTTGAACGCACACGTGAGATTGGTATGTTGCGTGCGGTTGGGGCAACCCGCAGACAGGTGCGAACTGTCATTCTCTCTGAAGCGCTGATCCTTTCGGCCATTGGTACGGCGTTTGGCATCCTGGCCGGGTTGTATATGGGTTATATGGCAGTCAAGACTTTTGAAGCCCTGGGCTTCCCGATGACTTACATCTTCCCGGCCTCGGGCATCTTATCCACTGTGGCCATCGGTATCATCTTTGGCGCTCTGGCGGCCATGGCTCCCGCCCGCCAGGCTACCCGGCTGGATGTAGTGGAGGCTCTGCGCTACGAATAATCTGAACATCTGCCGGGAGAATGAAGGCTCCGCTCGGTCACGGGCGGAGCCTTAACGTTAAGCTGGCCATATTGAGAGGGTCAACCCAGCCTGGTGAGAATCTCGGCGAGGTGAACCTGTTGCAGGTCTGGAAGCACCAGGTCGGCATGACCCACGCGTTCACGTGGCCCTAACCCGATCGTTCGCATACCGGCGGCTTTTCCAGCGTCAATCCCGGCGGCGGCGTCTTCGACAACCACACATTCCGCCGGGAGGAGGCTTAACTTCCGGGCGGCCAGGAGAAAAAGATCGGGCGCAGGTTTACTGCGAACGGGGGTGTTCCCGTCCACGATGGCATCGAAAAGCGGCGCAATTTGCAACCGCTCCAGAACCAGAGGTGTATTTTTACTGGATGAAACAATGGCAGAGAGATACCCTCCCTGGCGCAATTCTTCCAGCAGTTCGCGGGCACCGGGGAGCAGACTGGTGGGCGTCATCTGCTGGATGAATTGAATGTAAAACTGATTCTTGAGTTCCATCCAGGCGTTCATCTGTTCTTCGCTGGCAGGCCGGCCTTTGAGGAGCAAAAGGAGCGATTCGCGTCTGGAGACACCGCGCAGGGCTTCGTTTTCTTGCCGGTTGAAGGGAATTCCCAGTTCATCGGCCAGGCGTTTCCAGGCCAGGTAATGATACTCTGAGGTGTCGGTTAACACCCCATCCAGATCAAAGAGAAACCCGCGAATCATCCTGTGCCTCTGAAGAAAATGGCCCATGGTTGGGCAGGTCAATGAGGTAGGGGTGTCCGCGCCAGGTGAAGTGGAACTTCAGGCGCTTCCAGTGGGAAGGCAGGCGAGGCACAATGTGCCAGCCATGTTGATCCATGTGAAGTCCACCGAAGCCGAAGACCACCGCCTGCCAGACGCCTCCCGCGGAAGCGCCATGGATACCATCACCGGCATTGCCGCGCACATCGCGCAGGTCAGCCCGGGCGGCGCGCATGAAATGTTCGTAGGCATCTTCCTGTTTTCCTAACCGACAGGCCATAATTGCCTGAATGGAAGGCCCAAGGGAGGAGCCGTATGTGTGATCGGTTCGGGGAGTATAGTAGTCATAATTGGCTTGCAGGCTGCGCTCGTCGAGTAATTCGGGTAAGAGATAGGCCAGCATGAGCACGTCGGGCTGTTTGAGCACCTGGGTGAGGTTTGCGCCTTCAATGCCAAAAATGGACTGGATTGACTCGCTGCGGGGTTCCAGAGCCTGTAAGTCTACATCTCGCCTCTGGAAGTATCCGTCAAACTGCTCGATCAGGCCGGTCTGTGGATCGTAAGGGAAGTAAATCTTCTCGGCCACATCCTGCCACTGCTGTAATTCCGCGGGCATGAGATGGAGCTTTTCACAGTAAGTTGCAGCAATATCGGGGTGATTCCGGGTTAACCAGGAATAGAGCCGGATGGCGTTCTGGAGAGTCCAGCGGGCGAAAGCGTTGGTAAAGGCGTTGTTATCCACATGATCGTGGTATTCATCCGGGCCAATAACGTCATGGAATTCATAACGGGAGTGCTCTTTATTCCATTCGGCGCGGCTGGCCCAGAAGCGGGCTACCTCGAAGAAAATCTCAGCGCCACGGTGGAGGATAAAATGATCGTCTCCGGTGGCTTTCCAGTACTGACAGAGAGCGTAACAGATCATGGCGGATATGTGAATCTCAATGTCGCCAGTCCAAATACGTACCATCTTGGTTCGATCGGCAAAATGAGGCACCCAGGTGGGGGTCACTTCGTCGCCAGTAGCGGCGCTTTCCCAGGGGTACTGGGCACCCTCAAACCCATTAGCACGTGCTTTACGCCTGGCGCCATCGAGGTTGTGGTAGCGGTAAGAAAGAAGGTTGCGAGCAATGGCTGGCTGAGTGTAGGTGAAAAAGGGGAGCATGAAGATTTCGGTGTCCCAGAAGACATGCCCGCGATACCCATACCCGCTTAAAGTTTTTGCCCCAATACTGACGTGTTCGTCCTGGCGGGGTGCGGCAATGAGAAGCTGGAAGAGGCTGAAGCGAACTGCGATCTGGGCTTCGGGGTCGCCCTCGATTTCTACGTCACAGGTCTGCCATTCCTTTTCCCAGTTTTCCTGATGAGGCCGCCAGAGAGAATCCCAGGCCGGGTTGGGAAGCTCCGCCAGATGCTGACGGGCAGCATCCAGTGGATGGGAAGTATCTCGTGAAGTGTAATAAACCACCACTTTTTCGATCTCGATGGACTCTCCTGCTCTCAGAGCCGTGCGACGTACGAGGGTCGGGTGGTTGTGGACGTTCCACGATTCCATCTGAATATCGGATTGACTTTTCAGTGAGAGGCGGGCGGCTGCGGCCAGCTCAATCTGAGAAGCCCGGGTGCGTGTGTGTAACCAGAGACTACCATTGTGAGCGGCCTGCCCCAGCCATTCCCAGTGTTTATACCCTTCGTTATCGGCCTCGCCATTAATCCCGGCGTGGATTTCAACCGTGCCAGAGTAGTTTTCAGGAGTAATCTTTACCCGAAGGAGTGTGGTATGGGAGTCAGCCAGCGAGGCAAAGCGTTCAAACTCCAGCAGGGTGATATTCCCCTGAGGACTGCGCCAGCGTACCCGCCTTGTAAGCAAACCGTTGCGCAGGTCAAGGGAACGCTCAAAAAAGAGGACTTCCCCCATATTGAGGCAATAGTGCTCACCGTCTAACAGAATGGTTAGTTCCAGCCAGTCAGGTATGTTGGCAAGCTCGGTGAAGACAATGGGGACGTCGTCGAACACGCCATGCAGGAATGTGGCGCGGCTTTCGCGCGGATACCCTTCCTCAAACACACCGCGTGTGCTCAGATAGCCGTTTCCGATGGTGAAGATGGTCTCGCTGTGGCGCTGATGGGCAGGTTCCCATGAGTTTTGCGTAATACACCAGGCGGGGTCAGGCAATTGCATTTTCTGTTTCCTCATCATTTCTATGAGATGGATCGGACTACTCGCTGGCTTCGGGTGAGGTGGATGCGCGAACGATCAATTCGGGAGCCAGGAGGACACATTCAGGTGGAGAGGTATGCGCATGGTTTAAAACCTCCAGAAGCATGGCGATCAATTGTTGCCCAATTTGCCAGATGGGTTGCCGGACAGAAGTTAAGGGGGGATGGACATAGCGTGCCGCAGGGGTATCGTCAAACCCGGCGATGGCAATATCACTTCCCACGTAGAGTCCTGATTGCTGTGCGGCTCTCAGAGCGCCAAAGGCCATGAGGTCGTTCAGCGCGGCAATGGCTGTGGGGCGTCTTTCTGGAGGGAGGTTTAGAAGCCGCCGGGTGGCTTCTTCGCCAAAGGCAACCTGCCCTTCTCCCCGTTGGATCCAGAGCGGGTCGGGTTCAAGACCGGCTGAATGCATGGCCTGAAGGTATCCCTCAAGGCGGTTGTTGCCAACTCGTGAGGTTTCTGGCCAGGCCAGGACGGCAATACGACGGTGACCTGATTCCAAAAGGTGATTGACAACCCTGCGCAACCCTTCGCAACCGTCGACATCAATGCAGGGGAACTGGAGTTCCGGGTTGGAGCGCCCAAAAGCCACGAAAGGAATTTCTTGCTCAAGGAGAAACAGAATACGCGGGTCGTCATATTCGACGCTGGAGAGGATAAACCCATCTACTCGACGAGTCTCATAGAGAGTCAGATAAGTTTCCAGTTCACGCCGCACATCAAAATGGTGAGCGAAGCAGAGAAGGTGATAATCACTCGCTTCGGCTGCCGAGAGCATGGATTGGAGCAAGAGATCGAGAATCTGGTTGGGGGAATCGGGGGTGGCAGGTGTCCAGGAGTAGCCGAGGGTGCGGCTGGTGCGTGACCGTAAGCTGCGGGCAGGATAGAGAGGGCGGTATCCCAGGCGGTCTACGGCTTCACGGATCCGAGCTTCTGTCTCGGGCAAAAGGCGTACCTGACCGTTCAATAATTTTGAAACGGTCTGATAACTGACACCCGCCTGGCGGGCAACTTCTTTAAGGGTGACGCGGCGGGAGGAGGGCATGAGGTGCCTCATGAATCCGTCAATGCGAACGTTCGTGCGAACGTTCGCATTGATTGTATTGAATTAATCACCATCTGTCAAGAGAGGCTGGCACCTTTATTACAGGATTTGTGCGATACGCATCCCCTTCAGATGTTCAACCGAAGCTTTTTGTAACACCTCCTGCGCGGCTAGAATTGCAATGTGTCCGTTCGGATTGAGTATCTCCAGGGCTTCTGCCAGTTGCCGGAAGTGCTGAGGACGTGTTTCGAGCAACTGATTGCGAAATTCCTGTCTCCACGAATCGGTCACACCGAGCAGGTGCCGCACGAGGGCGGTGTAGCCCTTTGCATCAGGAAGCTGATAGGCATCCAGTTCGCCAATCGCTCCGATGATGGCCTTGGTGAGTTCGGCCTCGGAGAGCGAAAGCTCCTTCAGGAAGTGAGCCGTCTGGTCATAATTCGCCAGCGTTTCTAGCAGGTTGGGGTCGCGGTAAGAGAGGAATGAGAGGTATCCGGAATGATGGTCGAAGGTAGCAAACCCACCGTAAGCACCGCCGCGCACACGGAGCCGCTCCCAGAGCCAGGTGGCATTGAGGTAGTTGAGGATGGCCAGAATCGAGCCATCCAACCGGTAACCGGTGGTGTACAGATTACCGGCTTTACCCACGAAGTTGACCTGTGAGGGAACGGCCAGGCCTTCAACGGCAGGAAAGTTACTCTGTTGCCACGCCTCACGCCGGGTTTTGCCGGGGGGGAGAGCAGCCAGAAAGTCTATCAGAGCCGGACGCACCTGCTGCCAGCCACCGGCATCGAGGGTTACATTGGCCACCACGCCGCCCTGCTTTACAAGAAGCTGGCGAATGCGTTCAAGCCTGGCCTGCACCTCTGCCCAGTCACGATCGATTTGCTGGCTGAGATCGCGCAGGAACTGAAGGTAACTCACTCCACCCATTTGTTCATTCACCCATCCGGCTTCGTCAAAGTGTGCGCGCAGGCGGGTATTCACCAGTCGATGCCCGGCGCGTATTAACCCGGCTTCGAGAGAAGCTTTTTCTTCCAGCACCATTTGTCTGAAGCGCTCACGGTCATCGAGGTGAGCACCTGTGAGGATATCTTTGAGAATGGAGAAAAGCTCACCCGCCTGAGGAAGCATCGCCTTGCCGCGTACCATCAGCCAGGCCTCAGCCTGAGGGCGCCCTTGTGCCGCAGATACAAAGGGGTAGGCGTGAATTCCACCCGTGGCGCGTCCGATGCGTTGAAGCAGCTGAACGAAGCTCTGGTCATGAGCACCGGTCTCGGTAAGAGCACGACCAAAGAGAGGAACCAGGGGGAGCAGATCCTGTGAGAGGGTATGAAGGTCAAAGGCAAGATCAAGATAAACGATGCCGTTGGTGAAGAGGTCATGGTAAAAGACGGGGGCAGGTGTGCCTTCCATCCATTCACCGGGAACAGTTTTCACTGGCCGCTCCAGGTCTTCCAGCCGGAGAGATGGAATGGACGCCAGGGCTTCAGGCGGATCGGGAGTTTCCTGACGGCGTTGCAGCTCAAGGGTATTTTCTACCAGCCTGGCGAGTTCAGCCTGAGAGAGGCCCTCGCGTATGCGGGCAAGTCGTTCCCGTTCTGCAGCCTCCAGCCTGGACGCCAGGGAGGGATCGGGCTGTAAAATGACGGTAACCCGATGTGGGTTTTTCACCAGATGCTCTTCGATGAGGTTTTCAAAGAGAAGTGCACCCTGTGCCAGTTCTTCTTTGATCTTTTTCAAGGGTGGGTCAATACGCAGAGCACTGAACGGATCGCCATCGTAAAGCCAGGCATCCAGAGCACCGAGCATGATCGCCAGTCCGCGCGGGAAACGTCCGGTGTTCAATTCGCGCAGGCGAAATTCCACCGTGTTCAATGAGGCGGCAACAGTATCGGGATCAATTCCATCGCGGGTCAGGGTAGTGAGGGTCTCAAGAATGAGGTGCTCCACTTTCTCGAGGTTTTCCCGGGGAACACCTTTCATTCCTACCGAGAAAAGCGGCTGAAGCAGGCTCAGGTCGAGGCCGCGGCCGGTGAGGTCTTCTCCCAGGCCAGATTCGATCAAGGCTTTACGCAGGGGTGAAGCGGGAGTGCCGATGAGGATGTGTTCCAGGGTCATCAAGGCAATGGAAAGCCGTGGGTCAGGCCTTGGAGGGAGCATCCAGGATACTGTGAGAAGGTGACGTTCTTCGTCAACCGAGGCCGCATAAGGGACCACTGTTCGGCGGGGTTGCTCAATGCGCGGCTGGAGCGGAATCTGGGTGTTGACCTCAGCACGGGAGTAATCTTTCAGGTAAGCCGCCAGAATTTCCAGCCTTTTTTCGGGGTCGTCGTTGCCGTAGAAATAAAATCGAGCGTTGGATGGATGATACATCTGACGGTGGAAGGCAACCCATTGTTCGTAGGTGAGGTCGGGGATGTGGCGGGGATCGCCGCCCGAATCTAACCCGTAGGGTGATTGCGGGTAAAGGTGCATCTGGCTTTCACGGTTGAGCAGGTCTTCTGGCGAAGAATAGGCGCCTTTCATCTCGTTGAATACCACCCCTTTGTAGGTCATTTCCCCGTCCGGGGTGTTCAGTTCGATGTGCCATCCTTCCTGTTGCAGGGTAAACGGATCAAGAAGGGGATGGAAGACAGCATCGAGGTATACATCAACCAGGTTGTAAAAATCCTGCAGATTCTGGCTGGCGACCGGGTAGCAGGTTTTATCGGGATAGGTCATGGCGTTGAGAAACGTATTGAGAGAACCCTTTGCCAGTTCGATGAAGGGCTCTTTGACGGGGTATTTTCTCGATCCGCACAGCACCGAATGTTCCATGATGTGCGGTAGGCCGGTAGAATCGGGGGGCGGGGTGCGGAAGGTGACTCCGAATACTTTGTTCTCATCATCGTTGATCAGAGAGAACACCTCAGCCCCGGTTGGAATGTGCCGGTAGAGCCGGGCGAGGCTGTTGACTTCGGGCAGGCGTTCTTCTTTAATCAATTCGAAATCATGTGTTCTTTCCATCATGAACTCCTGTAAGGATTCTAATTGCTCAAATGGTATGCAATGCTCGCGTATGGATTGTACCAGTTCTCAATACGGGTATCGGTGGTCTGTACCTGTTCTTCCCTCCGATTTAAAAACGAGATGCCCTGTTCACCTGGAAGATTGTACACAGAAAGTCATTTTCAACCGTTTCCAGAACGTGAGAGACCAGAAGAGGGGGATGATTACTTTATGCATTGAAAACCAGTGACATCTGGCCTTGGGAGGGATTGGGAGGAGGATATAATATATTCGTGTCGGCGAATATGTTTGTGCACTTCGGGATGGCAGGAAGAAGCCATTATCCGAGACGAAAATTCATTGAAGGAGAAATGACGCATGTTAAAAATTAAAATTCTTGGGAGTGGATGTGCCAATTGTAAACGTCTGGAAGCCATCACCCGTCAGGTGGTAGAGAAGCTTGGTGTGGAGGCGGAGTTTGAGAAGGTGACCGATTACCAGGAGATCATGAAATACCCTATCCTGGCGACCCCCGGTCTGGTGATCAACGAAAAAGTAGTTTCTTCCGGACGGATTCCCGCGCTGGTTGAGATTGAAGGCTGGCTTAAGCAGGCCAGTTAATCCTGCTGTTCCAGAAGGGCGGAGGTTCACCGCCTTTCTTTTTTACGCTGGTTGATTTTGGATATCAAAACTATTATGAGAGAGCTTCGTCAATGGTCAATTTTTTAAGTTATCTAGGAAGCCTGCTCTGGTCCGGTTGGACAGGCCTGTTAGATTATCTTGCGGCCCATGTTCTCCTGTGTCTGGTACCGGCTTTTATCCTCGCCGGGTTTATGAGTTCCATGATCCCTAAAGAGGCTGTTACCCGGTTCCTTGGGCCAAAGGCTTCAAAGTGGATCAGTTATCCGGCTTCGGCTTTTGGGGGGTTTATCCTGGCGGTGTGTTCCTGCACCATCTTGCCCCTGTTTGCGGGGATCTGGAAACGCGGTGCAGGGCTTGGGCCGGCAATCACGTTTCTTTTTGTTGGTCCGGCGATCAACATCCTGGCGATCACCTATACCGGAGCGGCGATTGGTTTTGACGTGGCTGTTTCACGGCTGGTGCTTTCTATTGGTTTTGGGATTGTCATTGGAATGATTATGGCCCGGGTGTTCCGTAAAGAAGAAGCGGCCCGAACGGTAGAAATGGTGGAAAGCGGGGTTTTTGACCAGGAAGTGCACGTCAGACCGGCGGTTTGGGTGTTGTTTGTGTTGCTGGTGGGGGTGTTGATTGTGGGCACGTTACAGGTTAGCCTGCTTACCCATGTCTATGCCAGTGTACGGTTGCCGATTGACCTTTCGGAGGGCGTGAAATCTGCTCTCTCTTCGATGAATCTGAGTGTGCAGGGCGCCCTGCTCATTGTGATGCTGGTGGCGATCGCAGTAACGGCGTGGAAAGGTTTTGAAACCATCTTTGAAGGGTTTTCATCCTGGGCTTATGCGGCGATCATTCTGGTTGGACTCACCATTTTAATCGCCGCTCCGAGTGAACAGCCCGGCTCATTAATAATCGGGATCAATGGGCGGTTGATCGGTGAAATGGTGCTGCTGGGGGCGATCGGCGTGGTAGGGGGGCGCTTTTTCAGCCGGGACGAGCTGGCGGGATGGATCTGGGAGACGTGGAAGTTTATCAAACAGATTTTCCCGCTGTTGATTGTGGGCGTATTTACCGCGGGGGTGGTAAAAGGCATTCTTCCCGAATCCTGGGTACGCACCATTGCCGGGCAGAACACCCTCTGGGCAAACCTGGTTGGGGTGCTCTTCGGAGTTTTCATGTACTTCCCCACACTGGTAGAAGTGCCGGTAGCCCGTATGTTCCTCGATCTGGGGATGGCGCGAGGACCATTACTGGCGTATTTGCTTGCTGATCCTGAGCTTTCGCTTCAGTCCATTCTGGTATTGAACGGGGTGATGGGAAGGAAGAAAACAGCCGTCTATGTTTCTCTGGTGGCAGTTTTGAGTACCCTGGCCGGATATATCTTTGGTTTGGTGGTTGCCGGCCTGTAAATCTGCCTGCCCGAAGGACTGGAGAAGGATTGGTTTTGGAGGTGTCAGATGCCTGTGAAGGTGAATCAACGTAAATGCCCGGCGCAGGAGCAGATCTGCAGGGCAATTCCGGCCTGCCCGAACGGTGCTGTTCGTTATGAAGTGGATGAAGACGCGCCGTTGGGAGGGAAGATTGTGATCGATGAGCAACGATGTAATGAGTGTGGCGCCTGTGTGCAGGCCTGCTGTGGGCAGGCGATTGAATATTCCTGACGCAGTTGGGATCATGAGTGGAGAAAGATCCCGGCGAAAGCAGAGGGATGATCGAATAAACTCAGGATGGAGAATCCCGGAGAGGGGCGGTCAGCCGCCCCTCTCCGGAATTTGAAGGTGTGAATGGTGCTTAATCCGGAGTAATCCTGGCCGGTGCGGTGGCAGGTGCTCGCTCCACCCCAAAGTATTTCCGCTGGAGCCAGAAGGCAACATTGACCAGCCCGATCATCACCGGTACTTCGACCAGTGGGCCGATGACAGCGGTAAAGGCCTCGCCAGAATTGATGCCAAAGACAGCCACCGCTACAGCAATGGCCAGCTCAAAGTTGTTGCTGGCGGCGGTAAAGGCCAGGGTGGTGGTCTGTTTGTAGTTGGCTCCAACCACCTTGCCCATCACAAAGCTGATCAGGAACATGATGACAAAGTAGAGGAGCAGTGGGATGGCAATCCGCACTACATCCATGGGAATGGTAACGATCAGGTTTCCTTTCAGGCTGAACATTACCACAATGGTGAAAAGGAGAGCCGCCAGTGTGATGGGGCTGATGCGCGGAATAAACCTTCGATAATACCAGTCCTTCCCCATGGTGTGAATGAGCACCCTGTTGGTCAGAAAGCCTGCAATGAAAGGAATACCCAGGTAGATGAACACACTGCGCGCAATTTCACCAATGGTGACATCGACGATGCTCCCCTGCAACCCGAAGAGCGGCGGGAGCACAGTGATAAAGACGTAAGCGTACACACTGTAGAACAGCACCTGAAAAATGCTGTTGAAGGCCACCAGTCCGGCGGCGTATTCGGTATCGCCTTTGGCCAGCTCGTTCCACACAATGACCATGGCAATACAACGTGCCAGGCCGATCATGATCAGTCCCACCATATAACTGGGATACGCCCGCAAGAAGAGAATGGCCAGGATAAACATGAGAATAGGGCCTGCAATCCAGTTCTGAAGCAGAGAGAGCCCCAGGACCTTCCAGTTTCGAAAGACATCCCCCAGCTCGTCGTAGTGTACTTTGGCCAGCGGGGGGTACATCATCAGGATCAGGCCGATAGCAATGGGGATGTTGGTGGTTCCCACGGCAAAGCGATTGATGAAGTTTTCTACCCCTGGCAGGAAGTATCCCAATCCTACCCCGACCGTCATGGCGAGAAAAATCCATAGAGTCAGGAAGCGATCCAGAAAGGATAAACGTTTGGTTACACTGATGTCTTCCATAGCTGGTTTATTACTCCTCATAGCGGAAAATCGGGCCAAAGAATGAAGAGAGGCCTCAACTTGAATGGGTATGGTTTGGTTCAGAAGGTTTTCTGGCACAGGAGAGAAGCGGATTCTCAGAAGGGTTGCATTGCGGGCATGGACAGCCCGGGTAGGGCTTCTGGGAGAGCGATAATAATTCTTCGGCCGGTATGCCAAGGATTTCTCCGAGGCGGATGATGGGTTCGATTATTTCGGGGTGGGTCAGGTGATAAAAAATGTTGCGCCCACTCCGTTCGGCTTCGACAAGCTGAATATCCCGCAGAACCATGAGGTGTTGAGAAATGACAGCCTGCCGTATCCCCAGGCGACTTTCCAGATGGCAGACACAGGCTTCCCCTTTCCCGATGGTGAGGAGAATTTTCAGGCGGGTGGGCTGGCCAATGGCATCGAAAAAGACAGACAGTGTGGAAATTGCAACCGGTTCTGATGATATATTCGCATCCATGAATGTAATCATAAAGGAAAACAGAAATAAAACAAGCGAGAAAAGTCACCTTCTGGGGTATGGATTGTCAGACGTCACGAAGAGTAGCCCTCAGAAAAATCCCGGTAAGGGAGGGTTGAGGTAAATAAAAAACCCCGAAGGGTTGTTATCCTTCGGGGGGTTCTCAGAGTGAAAGACAAGGATTCAGGCTGGAAGGAGACCCAGTCCACGCAGAAGGATGATCAATACCAGCAGTGGTGTGATATACCGAAGGACAAAGATGAAGGCGTTAACCACCCGGTGGTTGGAAAGCCGGGAGTGGTTGCTGAGTGCTTCGCGGATTTTCGCTGTGCCCCAGACCCAACCGGCAAAAATGGCCACGAAGAAACCCCCAATGGGCATGAGGAGGTTTGAGGTAATAAAGTCATACAGATCAAAGAGGTTTTTCCCGAAGAAAGTCCAGTGAGCCAGGGTTGAGTTGGAGAGAGCAGCTGTAGCCCCAACGAGTGCCAGCAGAAGGGTGGTAAGCAAAGTGGCATTACGGCGTGAAAGCCCAACCTGTTCATGAAGAAATGCTACCGGTACCTCGACCAGTGAGAGCATGGCGCCGGTGGCTGCGATGGCGGCAAGGATGAAGAAGAGCACCATGAAGATGTTTCCCAGCGGCATGGCTGAGAATACTGCCGGGATGGTAATGAACAGCAGGGAAGGCCCCGCCTCTGGTTTGAAGCCAAAGGCAAATACAGCCGGGAAGATCGCCAGTCCGGCCAGGATAGAAACCACCAGATCAGAGAGCATTACCCGCGCCGTGTTGGAAGGAATGTTTTCTTCCTCTCCATAGTAACTCCCATAAGTGATCATGGTGCCCATGCCGATGGAAAGCTTAAAGAAAGCCAGCCCCATGGCCGTGAGCACACTGGCTGCAGTAAGGCGAGAAAAATCGGGAGTGAACAGGAAGGCCAGACCCTGTGACGCGCCAGGAAGGGTGAGACTGCGAATATCGACCAGGATCAGGAGGGCAAAAAGCAGGGGAATGAGCCGTTTGGTGGTGGCTTCGATCCCTCTGGAAACACCGCGGATGAGGATGACGGCAACCAGAGCAAGGGTGATCCATTGCCAGAGAAGCGCCTGCCATGGGTTGGTCACCAGCGACTGGAAAGCCTGCGAGGTCACAGACGGATCGGTAGAAAGAATGCTACCGGAGGCGGCTTTGAAGATATATGCCAGCACCCAACCGGCCACTTCAGAATAAAACGCCATAATCAAAAAGGCTGCAAGTGCTCCACCGGCACCAATCAGCCACCAGGGCTGACGAGGGCTCGGAGAGAGTTTTCGCAGGGTATTGATAGCGTCGGCGCGGGCAGACCGTCCCAGCATAATTTCTGCGATCATGACGGGCAATCCAACCAGGAGTGTGCTGATGATATAAACCAGGATAAAGGCAGCACCGCCGTTGGCGCCGGTGAGGTAGGGGAACTTCCAGATATTCCCGAGGCCAATGGCCGATCCGAGGGTGGCAAACAGCGTACCCAGTGCGGTGGTAAAACCGATGCGCCGGGCAGGTGAAGAAAGATTTTTATCGTTTTTCAGGGTATCCATCAAGCTATCCTTATTCATAGAAAAATTGATCCCTGGTGAAGCCAGAAAAAACCCCGGTACATTTGCCGGGGATTTCTTGCGCTCCCTGTGCCAATACAACAGGACATGGGGCATTGACCGGTAAGGCCCCATCAGGCGCGGTAGTTATATCGAATAGACGTGGCTCAGTCAACGGATAAATTTCACCTGAGCGGGCGTTATAAGTCACCAAAGGTGAAAATACCCGCTTCCGGCTGGTATCATTGAATGGATCTTTGCCGATGACTTGAGGTTCTATGATGACATCTTCCTGTGACCCGGAACAGCTTCGTACCCTTTTTTTGCTGGATCCTCACATCCATTTTCTCAACCATGGTTCTTTCGGTGCCTGCCCGCGCCCGGTTTTTGAGGATTATCAATCCTGGCAGCGAGAATTGGAACGGCAACCGGTGCTTTTCCTGGGGCGGAATTATCCCGCTCTGGATCGCCAGGTTCGAGAGGTGCTGGCAGAAGCCCTGCATACCCGGGCCGATAACCTGGCTCTGGTTCCAAACGCCACGCACGGGGTGAATATTCTGGCGCATTCTCTCCACCTCGCTCCAGGAGATGAGGTGCTGGCCACAGACCATGAGTACGGTGCCTGTGAGGCAACGTGGGAGTTCTACTGTCAGAGGATGGGGGCGAAGTACGTGCGACAACCCCTTTGTCTTCCAGTCGCCTCGAAAGATGAACTTCTGGATCAGTTCTGGGAGGGGGTAACCCCGCGCACGCGGGTAATTTTCCTCAGTCACATCACCTCTCCCACTGCGCTTACCCTGCCGGTGAAAGAAATTTGTGCCCGTGCCCGGCAGCAAGGGATTTTAACCATCGTGGATGGAGCTCATGCGCCAGGGCAGATAGACCTTGACCTGGAGGCCATTGGAGCAGATTTTTACACCGGGAACTGCCACAAATGGATGTTAAGCCCGAAAGGTGCGGGATTCCTTTACGCTCGCCCGGAAATGCAGAGGTTGATCGAGCCGCTGGTAGTGAGCTGGGGCTATCGGAACAGGACAGGTTCACCGCTGGTCGATTACCTGCAATGGACAGGCACTCATGATCCGGCGGCTGCCCTTGCGGTTCCGGCAGCGATTCGTTTTATGGAAGAATATCGCTGGGGCGAAGTGCGAAAAACCTGCCACGATCGGTTAAGATGGACAGTGGAACACCTTTGCGCTCTGGTCGGCAAGAGCCCGCTCTACCCCCTGGATTCTGATCTTTATTACCAGATGGCCATTGCCCCCCTGCCTGAAACAACTGACCTCCAGGTGTTGAAGGATCGCCTTTACGATGAGTTTCAGGTAGAAGTGCCATTCATTGAGTGGAATGGGAATAAGTTTGTACGGGTTTCGGTGCAGGGTTATAACACCCGGGAAGATGTGGAAGTTCTCTGCCGGGGGCTGGAGGTGCTTCTTCCCCAGGTGCAACAGGGGCGCTGAGGAGGCGGGGCTGGCGCGTTGAATAGGTCACCCGGGGCTGGTGGTGAAACTCTGCTCATCCTGCGGGTTGCTCAGCAAGGCAAAAGCCACCGTTGCCGCCCACGCCAGTACTTTGAATTGCCCCCGACGGAGGGCGGTTTCTAATTCAGCGCGGCTTAGTAAAAGGAGTTCCTGTTCTTCCAGATCATCCGGCACTGGTTGAGCCACCTGGAAGGCGTCGCTGGCCAGGAAGAGGTCTCCGCGTGCCACACCGCGGTTTGGATCGATGAGAAAATGGCCCAGGTGGTGCCATTGCCGGGCGGTGTAACCGGTTTCTTCAAGCAACTCGCGCTGTGCCGCGGCGAGCGGGTCTTCTCCCGGTTCAAGGTACCCTCCGACGGGGGCCAGGGAATCCCCTTCCAGGCCATACTTGCCCTGGCGAAACACCAGGTACCGGCCATCAGGGGTTACCGCCAGCACATTGATGTAGTCTGGAGTGATCACCCAGGGCCAGTGCTCAATGACCTGGCCGTCAGGCGTCTGAACGGTGCGGTCTTCTACCGTAAGCCAGCGGTCTGAAGAAAAAACAGGTTGGATTTGAAGGGTTTTCCAGGGAATCATTGGCGTTGGTATACTCCCATGAGTTCTCCCTGAGCCAGGATGTGGCCTTCCATGGCCTTCAGGAGGGCTTTTTTATCCAGGATGCCGTCCTCTATGGTGGTATCGAGTGCGTAAAGACGGAAGAAATACCGGTGCTGCCCGGAAGGAGGGCAAGGGCCGCCGTAATCGGTGCGGTTGAAACTGGTTTTACCCTGAACAGCCCCTTGAGGGAGGGAGAACTCACTGGCCCGGGCGCGAGAAGCCCCCTCAGGAAGTTCTCGAACTTCGCCGGGCAGGTTGTATACCACCCAGTGTACCCAGGTACCTGCCGGGGCATCGGGGTCATCCATGATTAATGCAAACGAGCGCGTGCCTTCGGGAGGATCGCCCCACTGCAGAGGAGGGGAGCTGTCTTCGCCATCACAGGTATAGCGGGGAGGGATGGGCTGCCCCGCCTGAAAAGCAGGCGATGAGAGCTCAATGGACGGCAGCGTTGTGGAGCTGGTCTCCATTGCACTACAGCCCGTGATGCCAAGCACGAGGATAAGCGAGAGGAACAGTTTCACCATAAGTGCCAGGGCAGAAAGGTCGCTCGTTTCTGCACCGATTGATTTTGATTATATTCCAGTGTATCAGTTCCCCCATTTAATTTCCAGTGCTGGCCGGCCTTCAATGTTCCAGCTTTCTGCATCGGAGGTGGTGAAGTGTTTCCCCGAATGGTAGTTACTGTCGGCCTCATAGAGGGCTAGCCGCAGGGGTTGCCCGGTATCATAAGCACGGGAGGCGGCGTAGGTTACATCCCACACGCGGGCAGCCCCGGGCCAGGCGTTGGTTGGCATGAAATACACATCAATCCAGGCCTGGCTCACGTTTTCAAGCGGAGGGGGGGCATTGTTCCAGGTGATGCTTCCCTCGCCCCAGTCATCTTTAACCGTAAATACTTGAATCAATGAGGCTACCGGTTTGGGTGTTCCATCTGACCCTCCCCATTGATGCAGGATCAGTTTTGCTGAAAGGATGGTCTTCCCCGATGGAACAGCGTTAAGGGGGAAGGTGATGTAATACTTTGAAAAACATGGCCAGTCGGCTACGTCTGACTGGTTCTGGATGTTGACGCCCGTTCCCGATCCAAAATTGAGGTTCCCCCACTGATTCCAGATAAAGTTGTCATCCCCCGGGCAAAGGTTACCGAGCGTTCCTCCTACACCGGCATCCGGGACGTTAATGCCTCTGGATGCGTCTTCGCGAATGAGGGTTGTACCGGCGGGACTGCCGGGCTGGGCGCCGTACGCTGGCAGGCCAAAGCGGAGCTGCGCCCAGGTTGAGGGGGTGTCTCGTTGCATGAAATCGGGCCAATTCTTGACGGGTTGAGGTGGCCCGGCCTGAGAGTCTCGATCGTGCATTTGCACACCCACGCCCCACAGGGTGCCATCGGGGGGCTTCCCGGGAAAGCCCAGACTGGAGAAGGGAATTTCAAAAGTCATGGCCCATCCGCGCCCGCTCTTAGTATTGTCATTGAAGGGGCTTCGATAGCCGGGGCGGGTTTTGAAAATAATCGAGGCCAGAGACCATCCCGTTCCGTTTCCCTGATAAGCGGCCTGGTAGCGGGGTTCGGAATAATCGCTCGTCCAGCTCATTGCGCCAATGAAGCGGTAGGAGCTGGCATCAGGAAAGTTCCCCGTGTTGCCGTTCAGATTGATTAAGAGGGTGATGGCGTCCCAGTCGGTGAGGGTAGAAGGGTTCGATTGAGAGGGGTTGTACCAGAGATACTGATCGAAAACGGCCACGTAAACCCAAAGTTTGGTTTGATCATAGGCAAAACGGATATCGGCATAATTTTCCGATGGTGTGACTTTGCCAAACCAGAAGATTGCGGCTTCTGAAAAATGATCAGAGGCGTTGCCTGAAAAATAGGGTACGTTGACGCGTACCGAATAGGGTTGCACGTAGCGATTCATGATAGCCGGCAGGTAATTGTAGTACCCGCCGCTCCCTTGCTGCCCGGCAACGGCCAGCACAATTTGAGAGGGAATAAAGAGAGCTGCCAGCAGGCACCAGAACAGAGATTTCCTTCTTTTGAACATCCGCAAACACTCCAGGCTCGAACCTCAGGATGCTTTCCTGTGGCTGGGAGGGATGCGGTTAGTTATGGCACAGGGAAAAACAACCGTTGCGCAAGCAATCATTGGGTACCGATTAAGGATTTCGTCCGGCTATCTCGGAAAATCTCAGAAAGCTTCACCCGTTAAGTGAGTTCTATTCTCTTGGTCGAAAAAGGGGTGGAAAAGTTGCGGCCTGGAAAGGAAAGAGGGGGGATTAATCGCTCAGGGTGGGAAGTAAAAAATGCACCGCCGCTTTGAGGTGGTCAAAGACTGAGACGTTTGGGAATCCATTGGAGCGTACCAGTGGCTCCTGTGCGGCGCCGCGTCCGGTGCGCACGAGCGCTAACTGTGGAATGCCGGCCGCCTGGCCAGCCTGAAGATCGGTGAGCGCATCTCCAATGAGCGCCGAGCGGCTCAGATCAATTCCCAATTCGCGGGCGGCCTGGAGGATGAGCCCCGGTTGTGGTTTTCGACAGGTACAGTGGTCTTCTGCGGTGTGCGGGCAAAGATACAGGCCATCTACCACGCCGCCCGCAGCGCGAATAATCTCAATCAACCGATGATTAATCTCTTCCGCTTTGTGGATTGTGAGCAGGCCTTTGCCGATGGCGGCCTGGTTGGTGACGATGACGACTTTGAGGGGAGTGGATGAGAGGCTTGCAAGGGCCTCCAGAGCCTGGGGGTAAATTTCAACATCTTCCCAGGAACGCACATACTCTTCACGGTTTTCGATAATGACCCCATCACGATCAAGGAACAATCCCCTGTGCATAAAAACATTATATCGTATTCATATGGGGCGGATAGAAAATCCGTGATCGTTCCAAAGCTGGTAAAAAGGT
>AMZC01003161.1_pt1 | contig 54547 bp, 37 predicted proteins | sample 948551 | NCBI WGS metagenome assembly AMZC01 (sample SAMN01120625, study PRJNA171369) | bioreactor sludge metagenome | biome: sludge; isolation source: anaerobic thermophilic cellulolytic sludge from lab reactor | place: China: Hong Kong, Shek Wu Hui wastewater treatment plant | collected... | reverse complement strand
CCAATGTTTTACCAATACTGGAACGATCACCATTTTCAACACAATTCCACCAGTAATGGTTTTTTACCTCGCAACCATCCTCAAAAGGGAGGGTTATATGCTACATAATCCCCCTTTTCGAGGTATGACCAGCTCATGATTCCTGCTCGCTCCATTACCAATGAAACTGACTCTCTCTTGTCTTCAGCTCTCCGCCCCTGGTCGGCATTAAAATGGCATGGAGATTCTCAAACCATCGCCTTTACACCTGTTCAGATGCGCTCTTCTCTTCTACAGATCGATCAACCCCTCTGGGTTGTTCTCTCTGAAAAGAAGATCGGCCTGGTATCCGAAGGGGAAGTTCTTTCCGCCTCTTCCGTACAATCTGAAAACCTCCCCATTCTCGGCATAATCCCTGCAGTTCCCTGGGAAAGCCTCGGAGATCCGTCTTTTCGCCGTACCTATCATACCCGGGCTTCTTTTTATGCCGGAGCCATGGCTGGTGCTATTGCATCAGAAGACCTGGTGATCAGCCTCGGTAAAGCAGGATTGATGGGATCATTTGGGGCAGGCGGATGCAGCCCTTCCCGCATAGAAGCCGCCATAGCCAAAATTCAAGACGCCCTGCCGAACGGGCCTTATGCCTTTAATCTCTTGAATAGCCCCAACGAACCCCGCCTTGAACAGCGCGCAGCCGAACTGTACGTGCAGAAGAACATTCCGGTCGTCGAGGCTTCAGCCTACCTCGATATCACCTATGCCCTCGCCTATTATCGATTAAGTGGTCTGGAACTTACACCAGAGGGAAAAATTCAGGTCAATCATCACATCATTGCGAAGATCTCTCGTAAAGAAGTCGCCAGCCGGTTCCTTTCCCCGGCCCCTGATGATTTGGTCCATCGCCTTCTGGAAGAAGGAAAAATTACACAACGGCAGGCTGAGCTCGCGCGCTCAATCCCTATGGCTGATGACATCACCGTAGAAGCCGACTCAGGGGGGCATACCGATAATCGCCCCCTGGTGGGGCTTATCCCTGCCATTCTCACCCTGCGAGACCAGATGCAATCCCGTTATTCTTACTCTCAGGTTGTACGCATAGGCGCAGCCGGCGGCATCGCCACTCCACAGGCCGTCCTCGCAGCCTTCACATTAGGTGCAGCATACGTCACAACCGGCTCGATCAACCAGGCCTGTGTTGAGGCAGGTACTTCGGAGCAAACCCGCAACCTGTTAGCCCAGGCCGAAATGGCTGATGTCGCCATGGCACCGGCAGCCGATATGTTCGAGATGGGAGTAAAAGTTCAGGTTCTTAAACGTGGCACAATGTTTGCCCCCCGCGCTTCAAAGCTATACGAAATATACTCTCGCTACACCACCTGGGAAGAGGTGCCTCAAGCCGAGCGCGATCGCCTCGAGAAGACCATTTTTAAACGAACCTTTGATGAGATCTGGTCAGATACAGTAAAGTTTTTTACAGATCGGGATCCCGCTCAACTGGTACGTGCAGAAAAGGATCCTCATCATAAAATGGCCCTGGTATTTCGCTGGTACCTCGGCCTTTCCTCCCGCTGGTCCAATACCGGCGAGGAAGGCCGTGAAATGGATTACCAGATCTGGTGTGGGCCATCCATGGGCGTCTTTAACGAATGGGTTCGGGGAACTTATCTGGAGCAACCCGCCAATCGCCACGTCGTGGATGTCACTCTCCACCTTTTCACAGGGGCAGCCTATCTAAGCCGTTTACAGGCGGCCAGGTTGCAGGGAATTTTCCTGCCAGCCGATCTCAACCGCTACACTCCTGAACATCCGCTCATTTAGCCAAAAATTTTTTCAACGCTGAGCAACTTCTTTCAGCATCCACTCCTCCTCACCCTGGCTATGGACCACCAGGGTGAGGAGATATTCCCCGTGCTTTCGCCACCAGGCCTGCCATATCCCATCAGAATAGGCTCCGGTTTGAATCCCCACCGGTTTCCACTGGTGTTCGGCTTCCCGGGCTCGAAACAACCCGCTTACCTTCCGCAATTCTACCTCTCTCGTGTCTGCACGCAACCCCACTCCTCGAACTTTCAAGGCCGACTCTTTCACACTCCAGCCAAGCGTTACCCAGAGTGTCTGCTCTGGCTCAGGGAGAGCCTGTGCAAACATCCGTTCCTGCTCAGTAAAAAAATCTTCTAGAAAACTGGTGTCTCGCTTTTCAATGCGCTCAATATCAATCCCCAGCCCGGTTACAGGCCCTTCAACCCAGGCACAGGCGGCCAGATCATCGCGGTGACTGATTGATAGGCAACCTTTAAGTTCGTACTCTCCATCCAGAATCACATAAGGTGCACCCCCGGCCCTGTTAGCGATGGTGATTTTTTCAGGTGGAACCCCTACCAGATCAGTACAACATTCATAAAGCAAACGTTTAGCGGTTCTTCGGCCAAGAAGCCATTCCAATCTGCGCCGTTCGAACCGAAAGCCGGCAAGGCGGTTGTGTTCTGCAGGAGACAGGAAATTTAAACCCGTACCCGCCTGCCAATCCGCCATTGCCGGCCCACCACTTTCAAGATTCCAGTAAAGGGTCGAGGTCATCCTTCTCTGGGATCGTTGTTCAACCAGATTTGCAGGGGCATGAGCTGTTCTTTCTCCACGGTGTAGGGCAGTGGCTCAGTTCGATAATCTTCTAATTCCAGCAAGACTCGCCCTTTGGCATCCACTACCCGGGCATCGAAACGGGGACGTTCTCCGCCTTCACTATGGGGTATCACCTCTGCATAAATTTCATCCCCATTCACCTCCCCGGGATATATCATCAACCTGCCTATTGAACGAGGTAGCGCCATGATTCCCTTCGCCCCAATCTCCCAGACCCCTGCCGTTTGCAGGCAAAGTTCCACCAGCAAGGGAGAGAGAATGAAAGACTGTTCTTCCCGGGTGAGAGGGGGTAATTTCTGGCTTAGTTTACCCAAGACTATTCCTGGCTTCTGCTGCACTGCTTCCAAAACCCGGAAGGCTGGCCCATGGAAATACAGACGGTATATTTCATCAGCCGGGAGAATCCTCGATCCATTCCATGCCGGTGCCTGGCTCTTTGCTGCCTCAAGCGGTTCAGTGGTTGGCTGTAAGTACACCTTTCCTGTAAAGTGCAACATTCGCTCCGGGTCACGCCCATAACGCGCAAGGGTAGATTCCAGGCTGGCATAACCCACCAGGGAATCGCCTTCGCGAAGCACGCGTGCCTTCCAGGTAACCTTACGCGGTTGATTGCGATAAAACTTAAACGGAGCCCGAAACTGGATATTTTCCAGCCTCGTCACCTGGTAACTGCCCTTTTCTGAGGCCAGCACCGAAGCGATGTGTTGTGCCGCTGCAGATAACCCTTCGATACCCATCACCCCCGGAAGCAATGGAATCCCGTTCAATGCATGGTCTCGCAAGAAAGGCTCGGCGTTCGGGTCCAGTTCCGCTTCCAGGATAACACCTTCTTCAAGGTTCATACCCGTAACCCGAGTCAGCATGAGATGCTTCGGTTGGCCCCGAGTCAGAGCCTGGTTTGCCTTTTCCAGGTCCAAACCGCCGTCTGCCTTTAGCGCTTCTTCCAGCACCCCCAGGGAACCAGCATAGATCACCTCACCGCCGGGAGTATGGTGATTAATCTCCTGACGTACCAGAGGTGCAGCCACGGCCGGGTGCATCATTTCAATCCCGGCACGTTTCATCAACTCTGGCACATAACCGCGGCTGGCCATTCCAACCTCAGCCCAGGCGCCCCAGTCGATCGTCACCACCTGCATGTGGGGGTAAGTGGCCCGAATAGATGCCCCCAGCTTGGCAAGTAAATCATTGGCAGCGCTGTAATCCGTCTGCCCGGTATTTCCAAACCGGCCAGCCACTGAGGAGAAGAACACCATTTTTTCAGGGACGCATCCATGCTTCTCCATCGCTTTGAAAAGGTGGAAAAATCCAGAAGCCTTTACCGCCAGAGTTTGTAGGAATTCTTCCAGCGGTTTGGATTCCAGTTTTCGGCTTCTTTCTACACCTGCAGCGTGAATAAAAACATCCACCTTACCCGCTTCAGCAACAATGGTCTGCACAGCGCGCTCGCACGACACAGGATCCGTCACATCACAGGGCAAATACCTCATGGTCGCTCCGGACTTCTCTGCTGCGGCGATCATATCCAGGGTGGCAAGGGCGCGATCCAGTACCGCCAGTTTTTGATCCACCACCGCAGGGGTGGCTTTTTCACCCCGCGCTTTCAGCTCCTGCATCTTTTTTAACTTGAAGGCCTCCCGATCAGCCCTTAGCGCTCTCACCTCAGTATCGTCGGGTTCAGGCAACGGAGTTCGGCTGAGCAGGTAGAACCTTCCCCCCGCATTTCTTGCCAGATCCAGCACCACCGGGGCAACTATGCCGCCCGATCCACCGCTCACCACATACACTTCATCTCCGCTCAAAGCCAGCTCGGATTCGTCCAGAGGGTGTTCTATCAGGGTAAATCCGTAGCGCTGGTTCTCCTTCCAACCTATCTCTACAACGGCCGGGTCGTTTAAAGTCTCGGAGAGTAAGCGAGAAGCAATCTCTCCCGGCTTTGCCTCCTTTTCGAAATCCACCACCTTGACCAGAGCATGGGGCCGTTCCCGGGCTAACGCCTTGGTAAAACCGCTTACCCCCCCACCCAGAGGAGCAATTGAACCTTCGGGCGAATAGCCATAAAGGCCACCCATCCGCGTAGCGCTCATCAGGAACGGCTCACCGGGAATAGTCCGTAATAGAGCATACAGACTCAGGACGCGGCGACCCAGCTCTGCCTGCCAGATCTCTTCATTCATTTCTGCAAGTGGGGGCTCAATATCCAGCGCCGGGAGGAAGTACACCCCGGAAACCCCGCCAGCAGAGGCAAATGCTTCCACATCCGTAAGAGAATCAGAAAGGCAGTCTCCCGGGATCATGAGCACCTGCACCTTACGGCTTCGCAACCGTCTGACCAGAGCCTCAGCAGCTTTTCCCTGGTCAGCAACCACCACAATCCGGCTGGAACCATCCAGAACAACGCCCGTGGAAACACATAAATCCAATCTGGGGCGCAACACCGGAACCACAACCCGGCGCGGTATGACCTGCTCCACAGATTGCTTTAACAAATAATCGAGCGGATTAGCGGAAGTTTCTGGGGTTGCTTCAACCTCTCCAACCTGTGAAGAGGCCGCTTGAGTTTCGCCAGCCAGTGCCCTCTGTGCCATCAGCGAGTCTCGCATAAACTGGATTACTTTAGAAAGCGTATTGTAATCGGCAAGACGTAAGTCCTCACGGCGTGGAAGTTGATAATGTTCACGCACAGCGGCAAATAACTCCGCTTGCTTCACCGTGTCAATACCCAGATCGGCTTCCAGGTCCAGCTCAAGATCGAGCATTTCCACCGGGTAACCGGTCTTTTCGCTGACGGCTTTCAAAACAAAAGCCTTGATTGCTTCATCATCCACAGGCGAAGTAGTTTCAGGAAAAACTTCTTCAGAAGACTCGCTTGAGCCCCCCTCTAATTTCTCTTTCTCTGGCGTAGTTATATCGCGGCCTTTCGGGGTTTGCCCCAGAGCCTCCTGCATATACTGGATCACTTTCGCTAAAGTGTTGTAGTCCGCAAGCCTGAGGTCTTCTCGCCGCGGAAGATTGTAATGCGTCCGAACTGCGGCAAACAACTCGGCCTGTTTCACCGTATCGATTCCCAGATCAGCCTCAAGGTCAAGGTCTACATCCAGCATTTCAATGGGATATCCCGTCTTTTCACTCACGGTCTTGAGAACAAAATCCCTGATTTCCTCAGAATGAGGCCCAGCCTGAACAGCATGCTCAACAACCATAACGCCGCCCGTTGGAGTTTCAGGCTTACGCTCAACCTCCTGAGCATGCAAAGCTGATCTCTGCCCGGCGAGAGACTCTTTCATGAATCGAATCACTTTTTCCAGTGTGTTGTAATCAGCCAGACGTAAATCTTCACGACGTGGAAGGTTGAAATGAGTTCGAATGGCGGCAAACAGTTCTGCCTGTTTAACGGTATCGATGCCCAGGTCGGCTTCCAGATCCAGCTCCGGGTCGAGCATTTCCACCGGGTAGCCAGTCTTCTCGCTCACCACCCGCAGTACAAACGCCCGAATCTCCTCATCAGAGGTCTGAACCGACACTTCCGGTAACGGCGTCATCGGTTTCTGTGGCTGAGAAACCTCCCCGATCACCTCGATAGATGGTGAAGGTTTGTCAGTTTTCTGACCCGAAACGACCTGAGTAAAAGAAACCCGATCAACATGTTCGATGGCCCACAGTGTCGGACCCTGCCCGAATTGCCAGTTCGAACGCGCCGGAGGTCTGACAGGCGGACCATCATGCCTGACACGCAGAGTCCTCTTTTCCACTTCCAGCTCAGCAGTTTCATAACCGGCTACTTCAGCCAGCCACTTTTGATAAATAGGGCGTTGAATCCGTTCACCCACCCCGGGTATCTTTCGCAGCAAAGTCATCGCGATCTGCGAGCCAAAACCCGCACCCAGGCGAAGTGCAAACTCTACATCATAATGCCCCCCTCTGGACAAACGCAAGTCACCCAGCTCGGGGTCGGGCTCGAATCCATCTTGAATATTAGCAATCGGGGGAACCAACCCTGTTTCAATCGCTTTAATGGCCACCACATCTTCGATACCCACGCCCATCGTGTGCCCTGTAAATCCTTTGGTGTTGGCGATCACCACCTGGTTGGCCTGTTCCCCAAAGACATGGCGCAAGGCATGAATCTCAGCCGCAGCGGAGCCTCCTCTGGCCGGGGTATAGGTCTCATGAGAGACAAATACCGTCCTGGGTGCAATCTCATGTCGCCGCAAGCCGAATCGCTGTTCAGCCTGAGTCATCAAGCGCTCCATAATTTCACTGACATGCTGAACGTCCAGCCGTGTACCATGGAACGCACTGTTAGCGATCTGAGTGGCAAGCACCTCACAGATGCCCCGCATACCGCGCTCCCGCACAGCATCTTCCGATTCCACCACCACCGCGGCGGCCCCCATTCCCATCACCATCCCGTTTCGCCGCCGGTCAAAAGGCAAGATCGCCTTTCGAGGGTCACCCTCGGTGGTCGCCGCACCTGAAGCCATCAGACCTGTGCCTACCCAGCCAGCGAGGGGGCCAGAAGTCACATCATCTCCCGCAATCACAATCACCCGCCGCGCTCTACCGGTTCGGATCCAGTCTTCAGCCAGTGCAATAGCATGGGTCGTTGTGGCACAGGCGGCATTAACGTGGGTATTTGGCCCACGTGCCCCGATATATTCCGCGAATTGAGAATGCCCCATGCTTAACACCCGAAAGATGAAGCGCCGGTCGAAATGATAATCCAGGGCATCCTTTTGTGCTTTAAGCGTGCGAATACGTTCCTCAAGGGTTGCCCGAAGCCCGGTTTGCTCCATCGGCACCAGCTTGAGAATGCCTTCCAGCTCCGTTATTTGATCCTCTAAATGACGGAAGGTGTAATATCTTCCAGCCTCTCTGGCCATCTCATCCAGGCCAGGAAAGGCCGAGGCAAAAATGACCCCCGTTTCATCAGCCAGAGCCTCAGGCAGCTTCCAGCGATCAGGTAGATACGTCCCCTTACTTGTCATGCGATACCGCATCACCAGAGGAATACCTGCATCCCGAAGGGCTTCAATCCCGGCGGCTATGGCCAGCCGGGTCGAAATATCGGTGGCTTCCACCCGGTCTGCCGGGATACCGAAATCATCGACCGGGTCAAACTTTCCACGTTGGCCGGCCAGTTTTATGGTCTGATCGAGTGAATCGATCATCTGCATCACTGCCCCGGCCTCGCTTTTAATCAGCCTGACAACACGCTTCTCAAGCATGTGCCTGCGTTGATTTTCCGGTAATGGCTCAATGCGGATTTCTCCACGCAGAATGTGGTGAATATTATCATCCGTAAAAACCGGCTTTTCTCTCCCCGGCAAACCAAGGCCGGCCCCCGAAATCACCACCGAACCAGTGAGAGGCAACCGGCCATCCGAGACCGAATAACGAACAGTTCGTTGCTGACTCACTTCCTCCGTCTCGACCGGGGTATCTCCAGAAACAGGCATAACAGCTTCTGTTTGCTCACCTTTGAGCATGGTGAGTTCCACGTGTTCTTCTGCGGGCTGGCTTTTCAATGCCTCATCAATAAACGCGATCACCTTGGCCAGGGTGTTGTAATCGCTCAGGCGCAAATCCTCGCGTCGCGGAATCCCAAAATGAGAACGGATCTCAGCCAGTAGCTCAGCCTGTTTGACCGTATCAATCCCCAGGTCGGCTTCAAGATCCAGCTCCAGGTCAAGCATATCTTCGGGATAGCCAGTCTTCTCACTGACCATCCTCAAAACAAATTGCCGGATCTCATCCCGATTGACTCCCGAAACCGGTTGCCGCCCCTCTGAAAGCTCGATCGTCAGAGGTTTTTCCTTCGTTTGCGGGCAAATTCCCGCCGCAAGCAAACCACAAAGGGCTTTATTAAAACTCACCACAGCCCCTTCACGAGGGTGGTTCGTTGCCAGGATCGCCACATCAGTGCGGCCCTTAAGGATATCGGAAACCAGCGCATTTAACACCCGCTTTGGCCCTACTTCCACATATACCCGGGCTCCCAGCCGGTAAAGCGTCTCCATGCCTTTAATAAACTGCACCGGCGAAGCTACCTGTTTTGCCAGCAGGTCCAGGATTTCATCCCGGCTGGTGGGGTAGACCTCACCCGTAACATTCGCGATGACTGTGGTTCGGGGCGACTGGATATTCATCCGGGAAATCACCTGGCGCAAAGGTTCGCTGGCCGGTTCGACAATCCGGGTGTGGAACGCATGAGAAACAGGAATCTTTGTACCCTGAAAACCGGCTTTCATAAATGCATCCAGAGCCGCATCCACAGCCGCTGTGGTTCCACCAATAACGCATTGCGTGGGGCTGTTGATGTTTGCAATCACCACATACCCATCCACGGTTTGCAGCAGAGCTTCCACTTTCTCAATCGGTGCAGACACTGCCGCCATACACCCGTTGTCTTCCCAGGTCACCTTCGTCATTTCGCGGCCCCGCGCCGAGACCACCTCCAGTGCCTCAGCAAAGGTCAACACTTCAGCGGCTACCAGGGCCGCATATTCGCCCAGGCTATGGCCGATCACCATATCTGGCGAAAAACCAAAGTGCTTCAGCAGTCGCAATAGAGCAACATTGGCTGTAAGCATGGCCGGCTGGGTGATCTCTGTATTCCGCAGCGCCTTTTCAGCCTCAGCCAGGGCAGCCTCATCTCCACTTACATAAATAAAATCAGTCAGTGGCCGCCCGAGGATCGGGGTCATGACCCGATCTGCTTCCTTGAATGTTTCAGCGACAATCGGCTCTACCTCACAGAGATCCTTCAACATATTGGCGTATTGTGATCCCTGACCCGGGAAAAGGAAAGCCACTTTACCCGGCTGTCCGCTTCCCCGAAAAATCCCATGGGCCACCAGAGCCTGCCAGGGATTTACATCAGCCTCGAACCCTTTCAGCGCTCTTTCTGCCCGTTTGAGCAATTCTGCAGGATCGCCATAATCAATGGCCAGCCTTTCCGGGCGCTGAATCTCTTCCAGAGCAGGAAGTGCAGATGATGGAACATTCCCCGCTTTTATTTGCTCAATCCGTTCAGAGAGCACTTCTCGAAGTTGAGGTACGGTATCCGCGCTGAGGAAGAAAAGACCACGATACGGTTTAATTTCCGAGGAAGATACTGGCGGCTCTGAATAGTTTTTCACAGAAATAGCCGAACTGTCGCGGTACGCAGAGGCAACGGAAGATGGAGTAGGCACCTCCACTTCTCTCCCCTTTACATCCACCCCTGCAAACAGACGGCTTTCGCCAGCAGTCAGACCTGGAACGTACTCTTCCATCACCACATGAAAATTGGTGCCTCCAAATCCAAATGAACTTACCCCTGCCCTTCGAACCTGTCCATTCCGCACCTCCCAGGGACGGAGTTGAGTGTTGACCGCAAATGGAATGTGAGGAAAGTCGATATTGGGGTTGGGTTTTTCAAAATTGATCGACGGTGGAAGCACCTTCTCATACAATGCCATGGCCACCTTGAAGACACCGGCTGCGCCAGCGGCGCTCTTCAAATGCCCGATGTTCGATTTTACCGATCCCAGGGCAATCGAACCGGGTTTTAAACCGAATTGTCCAAAAATACGAACCAGGCTTTCGACTTCAACCAGATCTCCAACTCTGGTCGAGGTGCCGTGCCCCTCAATCAGTCCAACTGTGTCTGGAGAAATACCGGCGTTCTTCCAGGCGCGTTCGATGGCTCTTTCCTGCCCGTTCGGGTTAGGGGCGGTGATTCCTTTCCCTTTCCCATCACTGCTGGAACCAATGCCCCGCACCACAGCATAAATTTTGTCACCATCGCGTTCCGCATCTTCCAGCCGTTTCAGCAGGAAGATAGCCGCTCCCTCTCCCATCACAAACCCGTTAGCACCATCAGCGTAAGGGCGTGAACCATCCGGGCTAAGTGCCCCAATTTTACAGAACTTAACAAATCCGTCCACCCCCATCATACTGTCGACGCCACCTGTTACTACCAGGTCAAATTGATGGTGATTCAATCCTTCAATAGCCGCCTGAAGCGCCGCCAGTGAAGAGGCACATGCCGCATCGGTAACAAAATTCGTGCCCTGGAAGTTAAACACATTCGCTACCCGGCCTGCGATCACATTTGAGAGTTCCCCTGGCATCGTGTCTTCGGTAATCTCCGGCGTTGACTTGCGGATCTTCTCTCGCATTCCCTCCAGCAATGCCTTCTGAAGAGCTTCAGGCAGAGTCTGAAATTCCGGAACAGATGAGAGTGCCCGGAGAAACTCTGGAGCACGAATGCGTAACGACGTGACATAATGCTTCTCACCCCCCAGTGCATTTCCGATGATCACTGCCGTTCGGCTTTGATTCACAGCCCGCTGTGGATAGCCATAATCCAGCAATGCTTGCCGGGTGGCAGCAATGGCCCACTGCTGGGCCTGGTCCATCTGTTCAAGTACCCGAGGAGGGATGGCAATTCCCCATTGAAACGGTTGAAAAACAAAGTCTCTCACCCAGCTGCCGATTTTGCAGTATGTTTTATCCTGAGCAGTGGGGTCTGGATCGTAGTACAAATCCACAGACCAGCGGTTTTCAGGCACCTCGGTGATGGAATAACGCCCCTGCTTGATATTGCTCCAGAAGGTCGCTGCGTCATTCGCATCCGGCATGACTGCGCCGATTCCGACCACGGCTACCGGTTTGGTAATTGGCATATCTCCTCCAAAGGAATTCATCGACCCACAACGTTCAACCACCAGGAAAACCTCTCATCGGTAAATTCCCAACAGTGAACCCAGTCCGATCGATGGAATAAACCAGGTGATGTAGAGCCGAACCTTCTTTTCCTGCCATGACCACACAGGTCGAAGGAATACCCGTCCCCAATATTACCGGGTTGCTCCTAAAGCGTGAAACACTATCTTTACCCAGAAGTTACGCCCGATATTTCTGTAATTTAACGGGCATTCTTTGGAAAAACCCCCGAGAAATTCATGGGTATAATTTGATAAATTTGATATATTATATCTTTATAAGCGATCTGTAATTACCCAAAAGAAACAAACGGCTCATCTGGAAAAGAAAGGGAAAAAGACAATGGCCACCGATCAGCGCCTCCGCGATTTCTTTCCTCCACCTCCTGGACTTGTAGAGTCGGCTCACATTAACAACCGTGATGTGCTCGCTCGCATGGCTGATCAAAACCTGGAAGGCTTCTGGGAAGAACAGGCGAAAGAATTTGAATGGTTCCGCCCATGGACAAGAGTTTTAGATGACTCCAATCCACCGTTTTATCAATGGTTCGTAGGGGCCACCACCAATATCGTCTACAACTGCCTCGACCGTCATGTCCGCTCCTGGCGGCGGAATAAACTGGCAATCATCTGGGAAGGTGAAAATGGCGACCAGCGTACTTTTTCATACCATGCACTCAACCGCGAAGTGTGCATGTTCGCCAATGTACTGCGCAGTATGGGGGTACATAAAGGAGATCGGGTAACGATCTACATGGGACGAATCCCTGAACTCCCTGTGGCCATGCTTGCCTGTGCAAAGATTGGTGCCGTTCATTCGGTCGTATACGGGGGCTTTTCTGTCGAAGCCCTGCACGGACGGATCGAAGATAGCCAGTCGCAGGTGGTCATCACTTGCGATGGCGGCTATATGAACGGGAAAATCGTGGAATTAAAAAATATAGTGGACGAAGCCCTGAAACGCTGTGCCACTGTTGAACATGTAATAGTAGTCAGGCGAACTGGCCAGCCCGTCACCATGGAATCGGGGCGTGACTACTGGTACCACGAATTGATGACCCTCCCGGTAGCCCGTACCGCCAGCGGAAATTCTCGTTGTGAAACGGAGGAAATGGATGCCGAAGATCCTCTCTTCCTCCTCTATACCTCAGGTACTACCGGACGCCCCAAGGCCATTTTACATACCCATGGTGGTTACATGGTCGGGGTGGCCACCACCCTGAAATGGGTATTTGATCTGAAAGAAGAAGACCGCTACTGGTGTACAGCAGACCCGGGTTGGATTACCGGTCATAGCTACATCGTCTATGGGCCCTTACTGCTGGGAACGACCAGCTTCATGTACGAAGGAGCGCCCACCTATCCCTATCCGAACCGCTGGTGGAGTATGGTTGAGAAGTACGGGATTAATATTTTGTACACCGCCCCGACGGCGATTCGCGGTCTGATGCGTTACGGCGAGGCCTGGCCCAATCGCCATGACCTTTCCAGCCTCCGCTTGCTTGGAACCGTGGGTGAGCCAATCAATCCAGAAGCCTGGCGCTGGTATTACGAGGCTATTGGTAAAGGGCGTTGCCCTATAATGGATACCTGGTGGCAAACAGAAACGGGGATGTTTATGATTACTCCCCTCCCCGAAACTCCCCTCAAACCCGGAAGCGCTACCAAACCCTTCCCCGGCATCGAGGCCGATGTTGTGGATGAAAACGGGAATTCTCTTCCCGCTGGTGAAGAAGGATACCTGGTTTTGAAGCGCCCGTGGCCGGCCATGTTACGGAACATTTACAACGATCCCGATCGTTACGTGTCTCAGTACTGGAGCAAATTTCCAGGTGTATATTTCACCGGAGACAGCGCTCGAAAAGACGAAGATGGTTATTACTGGATCATCGGGAGAGTCGATGATGTGATTAAAGTGTCAGGTTATCGCCTTGGAACCGCCGAGATCGAAAGTGCGCTTGTCAGCCATCCTGCCGTCGCCGAAGCGGCTGCTATTGGCCTGCCCCACGATATTAAGGGGAATGCTATTCACGCCTACGTTATTCTCCGTGCCGGTTTCGAACCCTCCGAGTCCTTGATTGAGGAACTGCGCGCTCACGTGGCTCACGAAATGGGACCCATTGCCAGACCAGAGAAGATCACCATTGTCTCCCAGCTTCCCAAGACTCGCAGCGGGAAAATAATGCGCCGGGTATTAAAAGCCCGGGCACAGGGTCTGCCAGAAGGTGACCTGAGCACCCTGGAAGAGTAAGCCCCTCTCTCGGATACCCGGTGTACCAGCCCTGCATGAGCGCAGGGCTGGTTCCTGTTCCAGAGTCAACCAGCAACCTGATGTACAATACTATCCAAAGATCCAAATTTTGGGAGGGCTTCGCATGGAACTCCGCTACCGCCAGGTTCATCTCGACTTTCACACCAGCCAGCACATTGTCGGGGTGGGGCAAGCTTTCGACCCCGAAGAATTCGCCACTACTTTGAAGCAGGCCCACGTTAACTCAGTGACCTGTTTCGCCCGGTGCCACCATGGGTATCTTTACTACGATTCTCGGGTCAATCCTGAAAGACGCCATCCTCACCTGGTGCGTAATTTACTGGCAGAGCAGATCGAAGCCTGCCACAGAAAAGGCATCCGTGTTCCAATTTACACCACAGTACAGTGGGATCATTTCACTGCCGAAGAGCATCCTGAATGGTTGGCTATCGGAGCAGATGGAAAAATCCTGGGCACGCCACCTTATGAAGCCGGGTTCTACCGCTATCTGCTCGTAAATTCTCCTTATCTGGACTTCCTCAAAAAGCATGTTGAGGAATTGTTTTCGCTCTTCCCGGTGGATGGATTGTTTTTTGATATCGTCCAGCCGCTGGATGATTCTTCGATCTGGAGCCGAAAAGCGATGCTCGAACAGGGTCTTGATCCCTCTGACCAGAGCAACAGAATCCGCTTTGGTAGAATGGTCATTGATCAATTCAAACAGGAAATGACGGCGTTTGTACGTTCCTTCAGTAAAGACTGTACCATTTTCTACAACGCCGGCCACATCAACTCTCTGGTACGAAACACAACCGGTGCGTACTCGCACCTAGAATTGGAATCTCTGCCGAGTGCCGGGTGGGGATATCTTCACTTTCCCCTTACCATGCGTTACGCCCGTACCCTTGGACTGGATTGCCTGGGAATGACGGGGAAGTTTCATACCTCCTGGGGTGACTTTCACTCCTTCAAGAACCCGGCCGCGTTGCAGTTCGAGTGCTTCCGTATGCTCGCCCTCAATGCAAAATGCTCCATTGGTGATCAACTTCACCCGGATGGGAAAATTTGTCAGGATACCTATCGACTCATCGGTTCCGTATATGCCAGCGTTGAAGAAAAAGAGCCCTGGTGTGAAGGCGCCAGACCAGTGGCAGAGATAGGCCTTTTAAACACCGAAGAGGTTACCGGGGCGATGGTTTCCGATAGTACCGCAGGTGCCTTAATGATGCTGGAAGAAGGCGCACATCAGTTTGATGTGCTCGATAGCCAGAGCGACTTTTCTGCTTACCAGGTGCTCATTTTTCCTGATGAGGTGCTCTTCGATGCTCAACTGGCTCAGAAAGTTCAGGCTTATCTTGAGCACGGAGGGAAGATCATCGCCTCTCACCGTTCTGGCCTCATGGAAGGTGGACAGAATTTCGCCTTACCGGCCTTTGGCGTGAACCGGGTAGGCGATGCACCTTACAGCCCCGATTTTATCCTTCCCGCCGGAGAAATTGGCCAGGGTCTTCCCCCTGTCGAACACGTCATGTATCTACGCGGGCAGCAGGTCTCCCCTCTGCCGGATACTGAGGTGCTTGCTTCGACTGCCATCCCTTACTTTAACCGGGATTTCCGCCATTTTTGTTCCCATCAGCACACCCCCTCATCGCATCAAACAGCTTATCCTGCAGTTCTCCGCCACGGGAATGTCATCTATTTCGCTCACCCCATTTTCACTCAATACCGCCAGCGAGCCCCCCACTGGGTGAAAACCCTTTTCCTCAATGCCCTGAAGATGCTTCTCCCTCAACCTGCAGTCCGCATCTCCGGGCCTTCGACCCTGCGTGTCACCCTGAACGAACAACCTCATCATCACAGACAAATACTTCACCTCTTGCATTACATTCCCGAACGGCGCGGCCTGGAACTCGATACCATCGAGGATGTTCTTCCCATCCATCACCTTTCTGTTTCGGTGCGTTCAACCCGGGAACCTGGTTCAGTATCACTGGTTCCACAAAACGTGCCCCTATTCTTTGAATTCTCAGAGGGATACCTCCGCTTCGTGGTACCTGAAGTGTATGGTCATCAGATGGTTGCCATTACCTACCCACAGGCTTGATAAATGGGAACTGAAAGCCAGCCGTGAAATACCTGTAACCTGATTCCTTCCATGCCATTCTTTACTACCCGCAGCGGGCAGACGCGATTACACATATTCGCCCTGCTCGCTGTGAGTGTCTATGCCGTCATTTCGTCATCTCAATTGCAATCCTGTTCCATACCTGCACCCGCACAGCCACCGTTCTCCTGTGGCACACAGGCAAAGGATTTTATCCACTCCACAAATCTGTCCCGGGTATCTTGACAAGAATAATTTTTTATTTATAATGATTATAAGTAAGGAGTGGTTACAAATGACTCATTATCAACAAATGATAGACACGTTAAAACTCGCCGGTTTGCGCATCACCCCCCAGCGGATTGAAATCTGCCGTTTACTAGCCGAGTCTCAGGAGCACCCGACCGCTCAGCAAATTTACGAAGAGCTGGTGAAACGTTATCCATCAATCAGCCTGGCCACCGTTTATAACACCCTGGACGTTCTCGTACAGCATGGGGTCATCAATTTGCTCGGCGAAGCTGGCGATAACGCAGTTCACTACGATGCAGATACCTCCCCGCATATTAACCTCGCCTGTCTGAAGTGCCACAAAGTGATCGACTTCCCCAGTGAGCATATTCATCAGGTTGATCATGAAGTTCAGATGGCTTCAGGGTATCGCCTTCTCGGAGCCAGGGTCATGTATTACGGCCTGTGTCCCGATTGTCAATCCCAGGTCTCTCACGGAGGAACAAGCCATGACCATGAAATCCACTTCGCTTGAACAACCCATTTCTATTCCACCGGTTTCACAGCGCTGCACCACAATCCTGGAGGATACCCTGGAAGGTTACGCGGGTATTCGGGATGTGCACTTCTCGACAGAAGATGGCCATTTACGAATTACCTATGACCCGCGAATTCTCTCCCCTGAACGTGCCCTGCATCTGGTGCGGCAAGCCGGACAAAAAGCGGGCCTCAGGGTTGCCCAGTGCGGCGTCAAAGGCGAACAGGCATGCGCACTATGTGCCGCCCAGATGGGTGAATCCGTACACAATCATTTTTCACGTCTGATGACCGCCTCCTCTACACAGACCCTCTTTCGGGAGGGAGAACTCATTATCTCTCTGAATGGCGCTACCGCTCCCGGCAGTAATCAGGCTGTGGTGGAATCCCTTTTCCCGTCCGAGTCTTCGCCAGAAATTTCCTCTCGACCAACTTTTCTCTTTTCCTTTTCCCGGCGAAGGTTAGAAATTCTCTTCACCCTTATCACTGCCCTGGCCACACTGGCGGCCTACCTCGGTGGCCTTTACGGTATCAGTCCGGCATTTCAAAACGGCTTATTCCTGACGGCTTACCTGCTTGGCGGGGTTTTCGGCCTGATCGATGGGATAAACGCCCTGCGCGAGGAGCACAAACTGGACGTTAACCTGTTGATGATCTTTGCCGCTGTGGGAGCCGCCATCATCGGCCAGCCGCTGGAAGGCGCGATCTTGTTGTTCCTCTTCTCCTTGTCGAACACCCTGCAAACTTACGCCCTTGAGCGAAACCGCCAGGCGATTAAAAAGCTTCTTGACCTGCGCCCCCCCACGGCTACTGTCAGGCATGGTTCACGGATCATGACTTTGCCCGTTGAAAAGCTGGTCATCGGAGATATCGTACTGGTTAAACCTGGAGAACGTTTTCCTGTGGATGGAGAAATCGTTCGGGGCAATTCCGAAGTTAACCAGGCCAATATCACCGGTGAGTCGGTTCCGGTTTTCAAAAAATCTGGGGATGCCGTTTTCGCCAGCACAGTAAACGGAAACGGAGCACTGGAGGTTCGGGTGACTCGCCTTGCACAGGACACAACCCTTGCCCGGATCGTTCAGATGGTTGAACAGGCTCAAAACAGCAAAGCTCGCACCCAGACAGCCCTGGATGCCTTCGAGCAAATTTACGCCTGGTTTGTCCTGGGTGGAGCCGTGTTCCTTACCCTTATCCCGATCCTACTGTTCAATCAACCTTTTTACCCCACCTTTTATCGGGCGATGACCTGGCTGGTCGTAGCTTCTCCTTGCGCTCTGGTCATTTCTACCCCCGCGTCCATCTTATCAGCCATTGCTAATGGAGCACGTAATGGTATTCTCTTCAAAGGGGGCATCCATCTGGAAAAAACTGCTGATCTCAAAGTTATCGCTTTTGACAAGACCGGCACCCTGACTACCGGTATCCCTGTGGTACAATCCATAATTCCCGCAGAGGGAGTCACGGAGGAGGAATTACTCCGACTCGTAGCATCTGCCGAAAGCCGTTCCGAACACCCCCTGGGGAATGCTATTCTCGAGATCGCCCGGCAAAGGAACCTGCCTCTCTCTACGGCCAGTGAGTTTCGGGCCATTCCCGGTCAGGGAATTGAAGCTTATGTAGAGGGCAGAGCCATCTGGGTGGGGAATGAACGTCTCTTTCATGAACGAGGCGTTCCTGTTCCGCCAGAGCTAAAACAACATCTAAACACCCTTAAAGAGAAGGGGCAAACCGTGATGCTCGCCTTCACTCCGGGAAAATGGCTGGGGATATTTGGCCTGGCCGATAGCATCCGCCCCAACGCTCGCGAGATTGTCCAGTCTCTTAAGAAAGTGGGTATGCAAAAGGTGGTGATGTTAACCGGCGACAACGAAGCGGTGGCACATGCGATCGCTGCACAGGCCGGAGTAGACGAAGTACACGCAGGGCTCCTTCCACAGGACAAGGTGGCTGTCCTTGAAACCTTACGCCACCGATACGGTCAGATAGCCATGGTGGGCGACGGTGTAAACGACGCACCCGCACTCGCCGCCGCCGATGTGGGGATTGCTATGGGGGGGGCTGGCAGTGATGTGGCGCTAGAAACCGCAGATGTGGTGTTGATGGCAGATGATTTAACCAACCTGCCCCATGCCATCTTCCTTGCACGTCGTTCACGACAAATTATCTGGCAAAATCTCACCTTTGCCCTGGCCGTGATTGTACTCCTGGTAGTCAGCGCTTTTGGGCTCAACCTGCCTTTACCGCTCGGCGTGGTGGGGCACGAAGGCAGTACTGTTCTGGTGGTCTTGAATGGCCTGCGCCTGCTGGCACTTAAAAAGGTTTGAGCATAATAAACGCGGGGTGATGAAAAACGCACCCCGCGTTGACTCCTCTTTCTAAAGTTATCCTGATCTCTGGAACAGACTCAACTACTCATTTCGGGGTTTCACCCAGCGCCAGATCTGAGGCAGTATCATCGCGGCAAGGATTACCTTGAGTATGTCCCCGGCAATAAATGGAACAAGCCCAAGCTTCATCACTGATCCCCATCCCACATAAATTGCCAGCCAGGGTAAGCCCAGAGTATAAATGACCGCATTTCCAATCAACATGGAGAAAATCATGGTGATAAAGCGCCGATCCCATCCCCTTTCGCTCAGCCACCCCACCACGAATGCCGCTACCACAAACCCCAAGAGATACCCTCCCGTCGGGCCAAACACCCTGGCCAGGCCACTCGTTCCTCCCGCAAAAACAGGAAGGCCCAACACCCCCTGGAGAAGGTAAGTGAGCACCGTCATGGCTCCACGTTTGCTCCCCAGCAATGCCCCCGCCAGTAAGACACCCAGGGTTTGGCCAGTAACTGGAACCGGTTGAAGTGGAATAACGACCTGGGCCGAAAGAGCAATCAACCAGCTACATCCCAGGATGAGAATGACTTCCCGTTTACGATCAATGTTCGGCCAGAGGGCTTCAACGAAAGGGAAATAGGTTTCCTTGACGGTTGATGGATTCATTTCAAGCTACCTCCAGAAGAAACTATAAAGGATTCAAGAGCAGTTTTCCTCTCTAAAGAGGGATTCAGCCACCTGCGTGTTGATGGATTCATTCCGAACCCTGTTCCCGCTATTTCCATGAAAAACGCATAACCTTCCAGTATAATCGCATCTCGAGAGCGCACCTCCTTGCAAGAAATCGTTTCAAGCAGCCTGCCCGGGCTTTATTCACAGGCGGCGATTGACGTGTCAGGCCGTAGTTTTCCCTGAATTTTGCCTTGTTAACCCCTGAAGAGAAATGCCGTTACCCAAAAAATCCCCCGAAGAAACAGTCCACCGGCTCTATCAGCAATTTGACAGACGGCGTCGCCTCTTTTATCTGGTGGCTTCACTGGCCAGTTTCCCGTCTATTCTGGCGGTCTGGTTACAGCACCATCAAGAAAACCCTTTTATTGCCTGGGTTTACCCTCTCTTAATGGTTTTCCTGTGGATATGGAGCCTTGCCCTCCTCTGGCCACGGATTCCACTGACAATCATTGAGCGCTCCGTGCTGGCAGGAGTCAGCCTGCTCTTCATGTCCAAATTTATCTTTCTACTCCTCTTTTACAAAGACCCGCAACAGCAATGGGCTGAAATTGAGGCCATTTTCTGGGTATTTGTGTTCCTCTTTATCCTCAGTTTTATGACCTTCCGGCGCGACCTTGCTCTGGGATATTGTTTAACCATCACTGCATTGAGCCTGGGAGTAGGTATATGGTATTTCTGGGGGTTTTCTCATCCCCTCTGGGTAGAATTCGTGCGCCTGGAAGTTCGTCTTGCCGGAATCGCATTATTAATCTTCCTGCTCGCCAGGGCCAAGGACGAACTCAACCAGACCATTATAGAAGTTGACCGCATCCAGCATATTGCCTACACCGACCTTCTGACTCAGCTCCCTAACCGGCGTGCAATAACCGCACTTCTCGAAGAACACCTTCTCCATAAAAGAAAACTGGCCGTCATCCTGGCAGATGTCGATCACTTTAAAAGGATTAACGACACCTTCGGCCACGAGACCGGCGACCGGGTTCTACGAGAGGTGGGCGAATGCCTGCATACTCAACTACGCGCCAGTGATGTCATCGGGCGCTGGGGCGGAGAAGAGTTCATCATTCTGGCCCTTGAAGATCAACCTCAGCGCGTTCATCAATTGACAACACGCTTACGCGATGTTATTGAAGCCCATCCCTTTACCGATGACATTCCCATCACCCTTTCGTTTGGGGTGGCTTTGGCAAATGACCACGATACGCTGAAAACCCTCGTCAATCGTGCTGACGTGGCGCTTTACCGCGCTAAAAACAATGGCCGCAATCGGGTTGAATGGGCAGAGCCAGGTTAGACTCGCCTCATAAAGCAAACACAGGAATTAATGCATCCTCAAGCGTACCGTTTTTATCTCAAAGGGACGAAACTCCATAGAGATTCCTTCACCTTCTCTGGCCAGGTCGTGGATCGGGGCTTCAAGCATATCGGTTTCCACCGCGCTTCTGAAAGGCAAAGCGGTGCGTAACTGGCACGTTGTCGCTGTCCGCATCGACTCATAGAGACGAAGAATGACATCGCCCGAACCGTCTTCAGCAGGCTTCACCGTTTCAAGGATGATATTGGGTGCGTCAATGGAGAAGAGAGAACCCGTCCCCCCTGCCCCGCGAATCACCAGAGGTGGCACATTCAAATCGTAAGCTTCCTGAACCACCCCACTGTCAAACAGACAGCCATTCCAGTAATACAAGGCATAGGTGAAGGTTTGTAAGCCCTTATCAGCGTACATGTCGGGCGCCAGTGGCGACTTGAGTAAAGTCAGGTTGATGCTGTTTCCCTTGACGCTCAGCCCGTATTTACAGTCATTGAGCACCGCCACACCCCGCCCCTCTTCAACCAAGGCTGACCATTTATGATTGCAAACCTCGAACCGATCTGCATCATAGGGACGCGAACGGTGATTGGGGCGGCGCAAATGCCCAAATTGAATCTCATGGATGGCCTCATCCGTCCAAATCGTAACCGGGAAGTTCACTTTCAAAAGCTTATGGCTTTCTTGCCAGTCAATACCGGTAGCAAAGTCTATTCGCCGCGACCCCCTTCGCAGGCTGATGATCTGGGTTAGTTCAGAATGGAGTAATTTTCGGGTCAGGCGTAACCGGGCCACCTGCGGTCCAGTCATCATCACCTCAAGCTTCCCATCATCGGGCAGCGCTACTGGCAATTCCTCGGTCATGCTATTTAGATCCCAGGCATCCCAGATATCGGGGACGTCTTTATACATGCAGAACCGGTTTCCGGCCCCGGCCATCTGTTGCCGACCGGTTTCTTTATCCACCAGAGAAACCAGCTCACCCTTCGCATTGAACTCGGCGCGAAGGAGGTCGTTCTCCAGATAAGCACCGCCATCAGCCAGCAGGCCCGCTGAAGATGCGCTCTCAGCAGATCTCCCGGAATTCCCTGATTCAACCGTAGTCCACCCGCATGGAGGTACTTCTACCTCAACCACATTCTTTCCGGCCTCTACCAGTACCTTTCGCGGCCAGTTCAGGGAGTTAAATACCACCACCGATTCACCGTCGCCCGTCAACACCTGAGCCGCTTTTTGGGCTGTTTCCTGAGCTTCTGCGATCGCCTCACTGTGTAAAACTTCAGCTTCCTGATATACCCGCTGGATCGAAGAACCGGGCAAAATGTCATGGAACTGGTTGAGAAGCACCTTCGTCCACGCATCACGTAAAGTTACCGCATCAAAGGCGAAACCCTTTAATGAACGGGCGGCTGTAGCCCAGAATTCAGCTTCGCGAAGAGCAAACTCACTCTTCCGGTTCCCCTTTTTCGTTTTCGCCTGTGAAGTATACGTTCCCCGGTGGGCCTGGAAGTAGAGCTCTCCAACATACCGTTCTTTGGGCAACCCCCGCCGCCGTAAATCTTCAAAGAAAGCCTCTGGAGAAGCGAGCCGAACCCGGGGTAATCCCTCCAGGTCTTCCGCGCGGCGCAGGAACTCAAGATGATCGCGCTCCGGGCCACCCCCACCATCGCCCCAGCCAAATGCCATGATCATCGTTTGAATACCATTTTTCTGTAATCGATTATTCCATCGCTCATGAATAAAACGCGGACGGGTCTGGCTGTTGTAATCGGTAAAAATATGCGCAGGGATTTCTGTTCCATCAATCCCCACCCACCAGAAAGTATTGTAAGGGAAAGGATCCCCCCCGCCATAAGCCCAGGTGATTTTCTGGGTGGTAAAACCCATCATTCCACAACCCTTCAGGATTTGCGGTAAGGCACCGGAATATCCAAACACGTCCGGCAGCCATAACACCCGGCTGTCCACACCGAGCACTTCCCGGAAAAATTGCTTGCCGTACAGAATTTGCCGAATCAGGCTTTCTCCACCGCTGATATTGGTATCCGCTTCTACCCACATCCCTCCATCGGCTATGACTTTACCGGCTCTCACCGCAGCGGTGAACCGTTCATAGAGTTCAGGGTAGTGCTTTTTAAGCATGGTGTACAAATGCGGCTGACTCTGTAAGAAGCGAAACTCCGGATATTCTTCTATGAGTGCCAGCTGGTTGATGGCTGTACGGGCAATCTTTCGTTCTGTCTCCTGGAGTGGCCAAAGCCACGCCACATCAATATGCGCATGGCCGAAGGCAAATAACGTGGGTGCAGTCGAACCATTCCGGCATGCAAGCAAGGGCTTCAGACGTTCTCGGCCAGCGCGCATTGTTTCAAGCATCTGCTCTTCAGGAAGTTCAAAATCAATGATCCTTGTCGCATCCATCAACCCTTCATCTATTTCAGAAACCCGCAAGCTTAACGGATCAAGCAGGCCACGTAATTCGAAAAGGGTCGTAAAATCCACTGCCAGCTGGTAGACCTCTTCGCGCCAGACTCCATACGTGCAATCCCCAACCCGGGTTTGCTGGGCAGGCGGCTCAGGAACAGTTTGCATCCCCCAGAGGTTGGGGCCGTCTCCTACGGTAATCCGCCCATGACCGGCATAGGCTTCGATTAATAAATCAAAGCTCTCCCCTGCTCTGGCTGAACGGCTCAGCGTGATCTCGCGATGCCCCCAGCCCACCGACCCCATAACCCGGCCATTAATCCACACCAGGCTCTCACCTCCCGGTTCCAGCCGAACAACCAGCCGTTTTCCTGCTGCACCTTCCGGGGTAACAAGTCGGGTTCGAAACCATCCATACTCCCATTTTCCACCCCAGGGTGTGCCAGCAGGCATGGGTTGAAAAATTTGTTCAGCCGCGCTTTCGGGGGTTAGCCTGAGCGTGGTTGAAAAACCTTCCAGGTTCAGTGAACCCAGGGGCTGATAAATGCTATTCCAGAGCGCTTCTTCCCAACGTTTAATGCGATGTTCCCATTCAGGTGTCAGTGCCATTTTCTCCATCCTTAAAGAGTATTTTGATAAGAGATAAGGTGCCTGTATCCGTTAGCGCCTTCAAATAAATCACAACATGATTCCCGGAATGATTTTACCCTCAATTCGTAGAATCATCCCATTTTTGAGATTTAAATCACATGCCTGTTTTAATTAAGTTATGATAGGATGATAGGGTAATGAATTCCCCGTAAGGAGAAAAAAACATGGCCAATCTCACCAATCAAGACATACAGGAGCGAGTACAGGCACTCCTGGAGAAAATGACTCTGCATGAAAAGGTATCCCTCCTTTCCGGGAAAGATGCCTGGCATACCGTCTCGATCGAGCGCCTGGGAATTCCGTCCATGACCATGACGGACGGCCCCCACGGGGTACGCTCCAGCTACCCCGACGCCGGGCGCAAGGCTGGCCCGACCACCTGCTTTCCCACGGGTGTATCCATGGCCGCTACATGGAACACCGAGTTAATCGAACAGGTTGGCGCCGCACTTGCTGAAGAAACCCGTGGTATGGGATGCGATATCCTGCTTGGTCCATGCGTGAATATCGTACGCCACCCACTCGCCGGGCGAAATTTTGAAGCCTACTCCGAAGATCCATTCGTCGCCGGAAAAATCGGCACCGCCTGGGTCAAAGGACTTCAGAGTCGGCGGGTGGGGGCCTCCCTTAAGCACTTCGCCTGTAACAATCAGGAAGTGGAACGCTTCCGGGGTTCTTCTCAGGTCGATGAACGCACCCTGCGAGAAATTTACCTGCCCCACTTTGAGATGGTGGTGAAAGAAGCTCAACCCTACACCGTGATGTGTTCTTACAACCGCATTAATGGCGTTTACGCCAGCGAAAACCGCCATCTCCTTCGCGAGATTTTGAAAAACGAATGGGGATTCGAAGGATTGGTGGTCTCAGACTGGGGCGCCAATCACACCACCATTGAATCGGTGAAAAATGGCCTCGATCTGGAAATGCCAGGCCCTGCTAAATACTACGGACAGTTACTTGAAGAAGGGGTGAATATCTGGCAAATTGACGAAGCCGACATAAATGATGCCGTGCGTCGTATTCTGACCATATTGTTCAAGGTTGGCAGATTCGAAGATGAAGCCAGCCTTCCAGCAGGTTCAGTGAATTCTCCGCAACATCAGGAGCTGGCCCGCGTGGTGGCTGAAGAATCCATCACCCTGTTGAAAAACGAAGGGAACCTGTTGCCGCTACGCCCCGAAGGACTGCGCCGCATTGCTGTAATCGGCCCCAACGCCGCAGAAGATCGTATTGGTGGCGGAGGTTCGTCTTTTGTAGATCCTCCGTACCGCGTTTCACCCTTACAAGGGCTGGAGGCGCGCCTGGGGAACAAAGTGGAAATTGTCTACGAGAAGGGTTGCGATAACTGGCAAGACCCACCTGTCATTGGTCAGGATTATCTGCAACCCCTTACTGATACCGGCCAGGGACTGAAGGTTGAGTTCTTTGATAACCCCAACCTGCAAGGGGAAGCAGTCGATGTGCTGTACGTCCCCAAAACTGAGTTTTGGATGTGGGCCAACTCCCTTCCCGCACAACATGTAACCTCACCCCGCTTCTCTCTCCGCGCTTCTGGACGGCTCCAGGTGCCTGAAAGCGGCGAATACACCCTGTATCTGTCCAACACAGCCCAATGCCGGGTAATCATCGATGGGAAACAAATCCTGGAACATCTATCCCTTCCTTCCAATCTGGCTCAGGATCGCACAGATACTCGCGCTGAGTATTCCCTGCATCTGGAATCCGGCAAAGCCTATGCACTTGTTCTTGAGTTCCTCAAAGACGACGATTTGCATTTTGCCCATGCTCGCCTGGCGCTTTCCCGGAAATATCAGGAAGACGAGAACGCACGCATTGCAAGAGCAGCGCAATTGGCTTCCACCTGTGATGTGGCCATCATCTTCGCCGGTATGCCCGAAGGGTTTGAGAGCGAAGGAGCAGACCGTCCCCACATGCGCCTCCCTGGCCCACAGGATCGCCTGATCGAGGCGGTTGCCCAGGCTAATCCGCATACCATCGTGGTGTTGAATGCCGGTTCTCCAGTAGAAATGCCCTGGGCTGATCAAGTACCTGCCATTGTAGAGGCTTATTACCCCGGCCAGGAAGGTGGAAATGCTATCGCCCGCATTCTTCTTGGCGAAGTAAACCCCTCTGGTAAACTTACCGTCACTTTCCCACGTCGGCTGGAAGACACACCGGCTTACATCAATTACCCCGGTGGGCGCGAAGTGATCTACGGAGAAGGCATTTTCGTGGGATACCGATACTACGATAAAAAAGACATTCAACCGCTCTTCCCCTTCGGTCACGGCCTTTCGTACACCACCTTTGAGTACCGTGATCTCACCCTGCCTCAAGAAGCCCGAATCGGCGAATCGGTCGAGGTGAGCGTCACCGTGAAGAACACTGGCTCCATTGCGGGGAAAGAAGTCGTGCAGCTGTATGTCTGCGATCCCGAGTCTTCACTGGCGAGGCCGCCGAAAGAGTTAAAAGGCTTCGCCAAGGTTGCCCTGGCTCCAGGCGAGAGCAAGACGGTGAAGTTTACCCTCGATTCGCGTGCCTTCGCTTTCTATGACCCCTACCAATCTCGCTGGGTAGTGGAACGTGGGCAGTTTGAGATTCTCGTGGGAAGCTCGTCCCGCGATATTAGACTGAAAGCCTCTCTCACGATGGCTTAATAACATCTCATTGGCAACCGGTTATAACCGGAATATTTCTTGGATCCTGGAGATAGCATGACAAAAATAACATTCATTGGTGCAGGCAGTTTTGGTTTTACTCGAGGACTTGTCCGAGACGTTCTCACCTTCCCCCTCCTTCGAGACGCGGAAATTTGCCTCATGGACATTGATGATGAACGCCTCGATTTTGCCCTCAAGTCGGTGCAAAAAATCATCCAGTTGGGGAACTATCCCGCAAAAGTCTGGGCAACGAAAGATCGCATTGAAGCCCTCAAGGGGGCTGATGTCGTCCTGGTTACCATTCTGGTTGGTTCTACGGATGTGTGGCGCCACGATATTGAGATTCCCAAAAAATACAACGTGGACTTCAACGTGGGCGATACTCGTGGTACTGCGGGTATTTTCCGGGCTCTGCGTACCATACCGGTGATGGTCAGCATCGCCAAAGATATGGAACAATATTGCCCTGACGCCCTCATGCTCAACTACACCAACCCGATGGCCATGCTTTGCCGGGCAATGAACCGCGCCAGCAACATCCAGCTCACAGGGCTTTGCCATAGCGTGCAGGGTACTGCCGAGATGCTGGCAAAATGGATTGGCGCGCCCATGTCTGAAATAACCTACACCTGTGCCGGGATCAATCACCAGGCCTTCTATTTGAAGTACGAGTGGAACGGCAAGGATGCCTACCCCTTACTGCGAGAGGCCATCGAAAAACCGGAAATCTACAACGAAGAGATCGTACGGAATGAAATGTTCAAGGCCCTCGGTTATTATGTGACCGAATCCTCCGGCCACAATTCTGAATACAACTGGTGGTTCCGCAAACGCCAGGATCTGATCGAAAAATATTGCACTCATGGCACTGGCTGGAACCCGGGCGTTCATGCCTACATCCTCAAAGAATACCAGAGACGGGAAGGGGACTGGAAGGAAGAGGCCAAAAAGTGGTTTGCTAAAGAAACCCCCATCAGCCTTGAAAGGGGGCATGAATATGCAGCCTATATCATCAATGCCATCAAGGGGGGCGAAACCTTCCAGTTCAACGGGAATGTACCCAACACCAAACTCATCACCAACCTTCCAGATGATGTGTGTGTCGAAGTGCCTGTCTTCGTCGATAAAGCTGGCTTGCATCCTGTTCATGTGGGAGCGTTGCCGCCGCAGCTGGTTGCACTCAACCACCTTTCGGTAATGACCGAAGAAATGGCCGTCGAAGCGGCGCTCACCGGTGACCCCACCCTGGTATATCAGGCCTGTTGTTACGACCCACTCGCGGCCTCCGTGCTTTCCCTGGCCGAAATCCGCAGTATGGTCAATGAACTGCTGGAGATAAACCGACCCTATCTGCCCCAGTTCAAGCATTTTAAAGCCTGAGGCTTTTGATCATCAAAAGGGCGGCTTACAGTGCCGCCCTTTTGATTCGTAGAACATTAGATCATTATCGCAAAAACCCTTGAGGTAAAAAACAGCCTATTTTGCCCTTTTTTGAAATAGATTACTCCCTGAATCCTTCCCCTCATGTATACTTGATATGATCTCAAACTCATTTGCCCGGAAGGTGTGTGATGAACTATCCCATAAAGGTCAGTGGAAAAGTCGAGGCGGTTTTAGTCTGTGACGTTCCCGGTTCCATTGCCAGCTCACGGAAGGATACCATCCGTGTGCATCTGGCTGGTATTCCCGGCGACCGCCACTATGGCTTCACCTTCCCATCAAATGGGCGCTACCCGCAGTACCCTCGCCAGACAGAAATTCGTAACACCCGGCAAATCTCCATTATTTCTCAGGAAGAAATGCTGAGGGTTGCCACTGACTTAAACATCCCCATTATCAAGCCAGAATGGTTGGGAGCAAACCTTCTCATAAGCGGAATTCCCGCTCTCACCTTCCTCCCACCCGCCACCAGGTTGATTTTCCCGGGTGGGGCAGTATTCATCGTACACGGTGAAAATGATCCATGCCTGCACCCCGGACGAATATTACAGGAAGAATTTCCACACCTCCCCAATCTGGCAGCCGCTTTTGTCAAGGCGGCCGTACACCGCAGAGGTGTCGTGGCCTGGGTGGAACACCCGGGCACCATTTCTACGGGCGATACGGTGACCGCTGAAATCCCTGAGCAGGTTCTCTACACCCAGTTCCTTCGCGCCTGACCTCTTTCCCTTCCTCCGTCTCACCAGGCTTTCTTTGGGACGAGAAAAATTGCTTTCTGATCCAATCTATGCTAAACTAGTACTATATATATCTAAATTATCTATATAAGAAGGCAATCCTATGAAACCTTTTCGGAAGAATGTGGCTCTGGCCGTAGACGGCGGTGGTATCAAGGGTGTCATCGTTACCCGTGCACTGGCCCTGTTAGAACAAGAACTCGGTCGATCTGTAAATCACATCTTTCAGCTTTCCGCTGGTACATCTACGGGTTCTATCATCTCAGCAGGCGTGGCCAGTGGCCTCACCGCCAGCCAGATGTATCAACTTTATGTCGATCTGGGCAACACCATCTTTCAAAAGAGCTGGCGAACTACATTCTTCCCGCTCAGCCGATATCGTTACCCCATTGAACCTCTCCAAAATGCGCTCCAGAAATACATTGGAGATCACACCATGGGAGATCTGTGGAATCTGACTCCGCAAATCGATACCGTCATTACCACGTTTGACCTGGTCGCAAACCACACCTGCTTTGTCAAACCGTGGAAAGAAGAATACAAAGCCTGGCCAGTGGTGAAAGCCGTACTGGCCTCAAGCGTTGTTCCTACGTACTTTCCCATCGTCGACGGCCGCTATGTAGATGGCGGCGTTGGTGCTTACGCCAACCCCTGCTATCTGGCCGCCTACGAGGCAATGTATTGCCTGAATTGGGACCCCGCCGAAACCACCCTGATCAGCTTTGGCACCGGACGCGATCCCCATACATTAGCTCCCGGGCAAGCCGATGCGTTTTATCCCTGGCAATGGATTGCCCCTGTTCTGGGAGCTTTTCTTCATTCTGCCGACGATCAGCAGGTGCATCTGGTGGGCAACCTCTTCCCTCAGCTCGATTTTCGCCGTTTTAACGTCGACCTTCTCGAACCCATTGGCATGGACGGTGCAGATAAAATTCCCGATCTGGCACACTATGGAGACCGCCTCTGGGAAAAAGTTAAAAACGACCTCACCGATGCCATTCCATCGGTCAAAGCGGCAGGTGGCCCCGGAAGAAAAACCTCCCCTCCCCCTGCCGCCTGAGGGGCCTTCTAGAGGTCATACCACCGGCTGTATTTCCCGCGAAGATACTCCAGATAAGGCGCAATGGTGATTCCCTGTTCCCCGGCGCGTACAACCAGTTCCTGGGTGGTGAATATTTTCCCATACTGGTAAATCGATCGCCTCAGCCAGTTCCGAAGCGTGGCAAAGTTCCCTTGCCTCATTTCGTCAGGAATTTGCGGGTTCTCCTGCAGCGCCCGTCTATAAAACAGCGCGGAAAGGATGTTCCCAAGTGTATATCCCTGGAACGCGCCTCCGATAAAACCTGCATACCAGTGAACATCCTGCAGGCAGCCATCTTGGTCACCTGACGGAGTAACTTTCAAATCCGCCTGATATCGTGCATTCCAGGCTTCAGGCAAATGACGAACCTGAAGCTTTCCTTCTAACATTTCCAGCTCCAGTTCAAACCGAATCATCACATGCAGGTTATAAGTTACTTCATCTGCCTCTGTTCGGATTAACGAGCGTTGCACTTTATTCAACGCCTTCAGGAAGGTATCCAGAGTGACATGACTCAACTGTTCAGGGAAAGTCTTCTGTAAGCGTGGATAAAAATAAAACCAGAAGTCTTCCCCTCTCCCTACAATGTTTTCCCACAATCGAGACTGGCTCTCATGCACTCCCGCCGAAGTTCCACTGGCCAGCAGCGTACCTTCCAGCGCAGGGTCAATTCCCTGCTCATACATTGCGTGCCCTGCCTCATGTACAGTGGAGGAAAAAGCCTCGCTGAAATCATTTTCCCGAACACGGGTAGTGATCCGTACGTCGTTTACTGAAAAGGCCGTCGTAAAAGGATGAGCAGACTGATCCTGCCTCCCGCGTTGGAAGTCAAAACCAAGTTGACGGATCACCTCTTCCCCAAAGGCAATTTGTTTCTCTTTATCAAAATACTGCTTCAGGCAAGAATCGTCAGCCGGCGGCTGGCTGGTGATCGCATCCATCAGCGGAACCAGTTCTTTGCGTAATTCAGCAAATATAGGACGAATTAAATCCACAGTCATCCCATAATCACTGGCTTCGATGAAAGGATCTGCCGGATGCCTTGCCTCAGGGAAGTGTGAAGCCACCTCAAGGCTCAGATCAAGCGTTTTCTCAAGAAGGGGTTCAACCAGCCTGAAATTCCCTTTCGTTCTTGCCTCAACCCAGGTCTGATAAGTGGTGGCCGAATGCTGATAGAAACGGGCCATGAGTTCCGGAGGGATTCTTTTCGCCCAATCATATTGACGTTTCGCCACTCGGATGAGCGCCGCATCCTTATGATCATAGGGGAGGCTTTCTGCATAGGGTTGAAGTTCCTCCAACAGCCTGCCGACCTCCTCCGAGGTAAACCATTCCTGCGCAAGCTGGCCCAGCGTCGAGAGTTGCCTTGCTCGGGCTTCTACGCCACCGGGTGGCATACAGGTTAACTGATCCCAGTTCAATACCATCCCCGCAGTATTGAGGTCATGCACCACCCCAAGTCGTTTTTTTAGTTCATTCAGTTGATCCATGGAATCATTTCTCCTCAACAATCCAAAACCCATTTTCTACCCGGGAAGGGCTTAATTTCCAGTATGATAGAGGATATGACCAGAAGCATCTGGAAAAAGCTTGCCGGACAGCATCTCTCACCCGATTTTTCAGGTGCCACGCTCACTCTGAAAAAAGACCAGGTATTGTTTCATTATCTTCCGATTGCCACATACTTTCTTGAGCGAATGGATCGACCCTGGCGTTCTCTGGTAGCCATCGCCGGGCCACCGGGAAGCGGGAAAACTTCCTTCTCACTGATCCTTGCGGCCTTACTCAACACCATCCACCCCCGCCTGGCTGCCGTGGTTGGACAGGATGGCTGGCATTTCCCTAACAGGTATCTCTCTACCCATTCCACTGTCCATCATAACGAACCTGTTCTCCTGAGTGAAATTAAAGGCGCGCCTGAAACCTTCGATGTGGATAGCTTCACCTCTTTCCTCGAACAGGCCCGTAACCAACCTCATCTGACTTATCCCATCTATAGTCGAGCCCTGCACGAACCAGTAAGCGACGCCGGCACCATCCTCCCCGATCATCGTTTAATCCTGGTTGAAGGGAACTACCTTTTGCTGAATTTACCTCCATGGAAAGAATTGCACTCTCTGTTCGACCATACTGTATTTATCCGGGCTCCTCTCGACACCCTGCTCGTCAGTCTGCGCGCCCGCCACCTGCGTGGAGGAAAATCCCAGGCACGTACTGAAAACCATCTTCACAGAGTAGATCTTCCCAATATCCAGCTCGTTCTGCAGTCCTCCATTCCCGCCGACATCCTGATAGAAAAAGCCGATCCGGTCATTATTTCCAGAGTCGTGTTTCAAAGGCCCATCCCTCCTCAGGCCGAATATTCTCCCCTTCCCGGTGGCAAGTAGTTTCTGGCCGCTTCATCCAGAACCAGAACCCAGTCTGGCCCGCCCAGTGGAGAAACAAACGAACACCCCCCCAGGTTTCCGAATTCACCGGCCGGATATGCCTTCCCCGTGCGCGGGTCATACCACCAGCCTTTCACAGGCCCGGCGAACCGGCTCATATCTACTTCGACAGTTTGCCCGGCCTGAGGAAGATAAATAAATGCGTAACTTCCATCGATGTCACGGGTAGCACGAATATGGCCTGCCCCTTCACCAGGATTAGAAAGAAGCAACCCCTGATCTGGTATCCGTGAGAAATAGGGTCGAGATGCCATCAGGTGCTTTAAATGGGCCATTTGAGCTGATGCTGGACGGTAGATAGCCTCGTCCCATGTAAAGGCCGGATAATTGATCGGTTCAAACGGCGGCCTGTAAAATTGCCAGATCGTGTGATGGCCGTACGTGACCCCACATGCACCGGCAAACACCGAGCGATAAGTCTGTTTACGCACATCATAATCGGTAAATCGTCCCAGTTTCGGTTCCCATTTACGCGTCCAGGGATCTATGGGGTGGTCTTCGTAATTTGGCTCACCATCCAGCACGGGTTTTACCGGAATACGATTGTAATCTCGGGCGATCATATCCCAGGTTGGCGCATCAACCATACCATGCCCCGATTGCCACATATTGATGTCCAGCCAGCTTTCCTGGTGAAACCATTCTGATGAACCATGCCCACCATTCGGATGAAAAGTAATCAGGGGTTTCCTTCCCAGCCCCGATTGAATCCCCTCTGCCATGGCCGTCCATACATCGCGCAGGCCTTCTCCGGGGCGGTCCCCTCCCAGAATCCAGATCACATTGGTATCTTCCCGATATCGGTGACCCAGATATTCACCATATACACGAGCATTTTGAGGGTTAAAGATCACTGGTCCGTCGCCCCACATTGCAATGACCTTATCACCCCAGGTGGGTAAAAGACCAATATACAATCCATATCTGGCCGCCCGGCGTATCACCCAGTCAACATGGGCAAAATACGCCTCATTGGGTTGTGCAGGATCGAGATCCAAAAACGGGATCTGCCCGTACACATTCGGTGTTCGCAATCCATCAAATTCTGCCAGGATGACCGCCTGAATGACTGTAAACTCTCGTTCAGCTCGATTCGCCAGATACCTGTCTGCATCCTCCCGGTTAAGCCGATGAAACAACTCCCAGGCTGTGTCTCCCAGCCAGAAAAATGGTTTGCCACTCTCAGTGACCAGAAACCGCCTGTTCTCACTGACCTGTATGCGCTCCAGTGCCATTTTTTGTACATCCTTTCTATCACTCATCCAGGCAACAAAATAAGTATAAACCTTCTTTTTCAGAGCATGGATTCCTGCTCCCTCCCTCTACCGATCTTCAGGTAGAATAGGTTGTATAACCTGACCAGAAAACTTAAGAAGCTACTTTCGTCGGAACCTCTCGTCACTTTCTGTATTCTATAACCACCAAGGATTTCCCATGCACACATTACCTCTTTATAAAAACCCATCCCTCTCGATCGATCGGCGGGTCGAAGATCTCCTCTCACGTATGACCCTGGAAGAGAAAATTGCCCAGCTTTACCAGATCTGGGCAAGACCCGATAATATTGATGAGGTAAAGGCCTTTATTCGCCAGTACGGGGTTGGCTCACGAATTCTGGCGGGTTCTAACCTCGCCGGGAGCGGGCATGAAAAAGCTCTGGAGATAGAGGAAATCAACGAATACCAGCGCATTGCAGTGGAAGAATCGCGCCTGGGCATTCCCATTCTCTTTGGAAGAGACGTCATCCATGGGTATCGTACCATTTTCCCGATCCCGCTTGGTATGGCAGCCACTTTCGATCCCGGGCTGGTAGAGCAGGCTTATACCATTGCTGCCCGTGAGGCGTCGAGCGCCGGGGTAAACTGGTCCTTTGCCCCCATGCTCGATATTGCTCGCGATCCGCGATGGGGGCGGATCGCTGAGGGTTCCGGTGAAGACCCCTACCTTGCCAGTCAGATGGCACGCGCCGCTGTCCTCGGCTTCCAGGGGAAGGACCTTTCAGACCCGGAGCGCATCCTGGCCTGCGCCAAACATTACATTGGTTATGGAGGGGCAGAGGGTGGCCGCGATTACAACACCGCAGAAATCACCGATGTAACCCTGCGAAACATTTACCTTCCTCCGTTCAAGGCCGCCGTTGATGCCGGAGTGGGATCGGTCATGTCGGCCTTCCTTGATATCAACGGTGAACCGGCCTCTGGAAGCCACTACTTGCTTACAGAACTTCTTAAAGGGGAACTCGGTTTTACTGGTTTTGTCATCAGCGACTGGGCCTCGGTGAGCGAACTGGTGCATCACCGGGTAGTAGAAGATGAACGAGGCGCAGCGCGTCTGGCCTTTACCGCCGGGGTGGACATGGAAATGGTTACCCAGACCTATATCCGTTACCTGAAAGACCTGGTTGAAAGCGGTGAAGTGAGCCTGGAACGGATTGATGACGCCGTTCAGCGTATCCTCACGATAAAATTCCGCCTTGGGCTCTTTGAACATCCCTACGCCAATGCAACAAAGGCCTCTGAGACCCTTTTCTCCCCGGCTCATCAACAAGTTGCCCGGCAAATCGCCCGTGAGTCAATGGTGCTTCTCAAAAATCATGGAGATCTCCTGCCTCTCAAAAAAACCGGCCTGAAAATCGCTGTCATGGGGCCACTGGTTAATCAACGTGCAGCATTACTCGGTTCCTGGACGCTGGACGGCTTATTACACGAAACCCAGACTATCGCCGAAGCCATGCAACAGGCCGCACCTGATGCAGTACGTCTGGCTCCTTCCGATGCCCTTCAGGATGAAATGCTGGCAGAAGCCATGAAAGCGGATGTGATCACCTTCTTTGCAGGCGAATCTGAGGGACGGAGCGGCGAAAACCATAATGTGGCTTCCATTGATCTGCCTGCCGGGCAAGAGGAACTCATTGAGGCCATTGCAAGGCTGGGCAAGCCACTGGTTGTGGTCGTGCTCGCTGGCCGCCCCCTCAACCTTAGCCGCGTTGCCCGTTGTGCCGATGCCATCCTTTATGCATGGCATCCAGGGAGCATGGGCGCCGCCGCCATCGCAGATCTCCTGTTCGGTGAAGAAGCCCCCTCCGGAAAACTCCCTGCAAGCTTCCCTCGAACTACCGGGCAGATTCCCATTCATTACAATTTCAATAGCACCGGGCGCTCTTTTAGCGTGGTTGGAGAAACCTCCCCCCTTGAATACGCTTATGTAGATCGATATCTGGACGTTCCTGGTTCTCCACTGTACCCGTTTGGGTTTGGATTGAGCTATACCATGTTCTCTCTCAGCGGTCTTGCGATCGACCGCCCTGAAATTCACCCGGATGAAGTTATCTGTGTCTCCGTCCAGGTCACCAACACTGGTTCCAGAGCAGGCACAGAAACCGTCCAGTGTTACGTTCAGGATTGTGTTGCCAGCATCACCCGCCCCGTCCGCGAATTAAAAGGGTTTAAACGGGTACACCTGCAACCCGGCGAGAGCCAGATCGTCACCTTCCAGCTTGGGGCTGAAGAATTATCTTTCTATGGCACCGATCGCCGTCGGCATCTGGAGCCGGGTACGTTTAAAGTTTGGGTTGGCACCGACAGTACAGCCAGCCTCGGCACAACTTTTCAGGTGATCAAATCATGACGACTCCTTCCACGTACCAGCGCTTTCACTCCATCTGTGTATTTTGTGGTTCAGCGGATGGTCTGGAACCCCAATTTTTACACGCCGCCTCGTCAATGGGAGCATTGCTTGCCCAACGTAAGATTCAACTGGTCTATGGAGGTGGAAAAACCGGCATGATGGGTGCGGTTGCTGATGGCGCCCTTCACATGGGCGGAACAGTCATTGGCATCGTACCCGAAAACCTGAATCTACCTTCCCTGATCCATGAGAGCCTCACCCATCTCGAAATCACCCCCGACATGCACTCCCGCAAGGCCCGGATGAGCGCTCTGGCCGATGCTTTTATTGCCCTTCCCGGTGGGTTCGGCACTCTGGAAGAGTTATTTGAAACCCTTACCTGGGCACAGATCGGGTTACACCAAAAACCCATTGGAATATTGAATACCGGCGGTTACTACGATCCTCTACTTGATATGGTGAACCAGGCCATCAGTCACGGCTTTATTTATTCCGAGCATCGTGCCCTGTTAATCGATGCCCCCGCCCCGGAAATCCTTCTGGAGAAAATGGAACGCTTTATCTCTCCAGTAAACCTGGAGCGTTGGGTCAATCGTTAAATCCATTTCATAAAAATCGTATCATCCGTTGGGGATGTTTAATGATATAATCATACCGACCGGTCTGTATTTTTCAGGGAGTTCGCATGCAACATCGCAGTGAAGAAACCCGCGCTCGGATCCTTACCTCAGCCGAATCCCTTTTCGCCAGAAAAGGATACGACGCCACAGGCGTAGCGGATATTTGCGATTCTGCCGGAGTCAGCAAAGGCGCTTTTTATCACCATTTTCCCAGTAAGCAAGCTGTCTTTCAGGCCCTCCTGGAAGACTGGTTACAACAACTGGACCTTGAAATAACCCAAAAGCTTGCCAACTCCAGTGATATTCCCTCCGGATTAATCACCATGGCTGGCCAGACCGGGAAAATTTTTGAAGGAGCGCGCACACGGGCTGTCATCTTTCTTGAATTCTGGATGCAGGCAAGCCGACAGCCAGAATTCTGGCAGGTAGTAGTCGATCCTTATTACAGGTATGTCCACTTCTTTTCAGAAAAGTTCAAAGAGGGTATCGTAGAAGGGTCGCTATCACCAAACCTTGACCCCGAAATGGCCTCTCGATTACTTATTGCAATGACTCTCGGCATTCTCTTACAGGCTTTTTTTGACCCCTCCGGTACTTCCTGGGAAGAAGTAACCCGGCAGGGAGTTCAATCTCTAATAGAAGGTTTCAGGAAGAAGGAGTTATGAATCTGATTACTGGCGCAGCAGGACACCTTGGGAATGTCCTGGCACGAGAACTGGTGAGGCGGGGGGAACCTGTTCGGGTTCTGGTGCTCCCCGGAGAAGATACATCTTCGCTCGATGGGCTTCCAGTCGAAAAGGTGGAAGGCAACATTTTAATTCCGGCCTCACTGGAAAAAGCCTTTCAGGGTGTAGATACTGTCTTCCACATGGCAGCACTCGTCTCATTGCTTGAAGAGCATGCCCCCATTCTGTACCGTGTCAATGTAGAAGGCACGTTGAATGTCCTTCAAGCCGCCCGATCCTGTGGGGTTCGCAGGATCGTTTACACCAGTTCCATTCATGCCCTGGCTCGCCCACCTCATGGGGTGCCAATCGACGAAACCCTCCCCTTTGACACCCAAAATCCGGCAGGTGCATATGATCGCACCAAAGCCATGGCTTCAGAGGCCGTCAGGCAGGCAGCCTGCTCTGACCTGGATGCTGTCATCGTCTGTCCGACGGGCGTTATCGGCCCCTACGACTTCAGGCGCTCTGAAATGGGCGAAATGTTCCTGGACTGGATCTCTACCCCGGTCAACTGGCTTATTCCGGGCGCGTTCGATTTTGTGGACGTGCGTGATGTAGCAGTCGGTCACATTCTCGCCAGAGACCTGGGTGACCGCTCAGAAACCTATATTCTTGGCGGTGAGCAGATCTCCATTCCCCGGTTATATTCCCTGGTTAAAGAAGCCATCGGAAGCCGTATCCGGGCCATTACACTGCCGATCGATGTGGCAATGGCACTGGCGGTCCTTGCGGAAAAATATTACCGCCTGGCACACAAGCGCCCACGCTTTACCCGATACTCCATTGAAACCTTGCTCAGCAACTCGGCAATCAATATTGAGAAAGCCCGCCGCCGGTTATCCTATCAACCACGCACCCTGGCCGAGTCGGTACGTGATACAGTGGCTTGGTGGATGGAAAACGCCCGAAAAACCCGATCCACTGTTCGGATTTAACCTTTTCTCAACCATTGACAAATTACATGCACTTACAGTAAGATGCTTGTATCACAATACAGAAAGGAGGTGTCACATGTCATCGGTAAAAACCTCATATTCTCGTACCCCTGTCCGTTACGGAACAGGTTTAGATGGCGTGTGTGCACCTCGTCCATAACTGATTTTTAAAGATCGGTCTGGCCGCGGGTGCACCCATGCACCGCGGCTTTTTTATCTCCCCTGCGAGAGTTTGAAAACCGCATCAATCACAACCTTCCTGCCACGGGCATTTCCTTGTGGCCTTTTTGTTTTCTCTAGAAAGAAAGATAGAAGTATGCCTCGTTTGAACATTCGACATGATCTCGATGATGATTTTGAACTCATCTCAGAGCAACCTGCTCCCTCCAGAAAACGAAAAAAACGCAACGACCACTCCCTTTTAGGAGAGATCGCCCAGCATGTCGGCCTTGAAAACCTGGGCACTGAAGAGGCTTTTAACCCATCTCTTGGCGCATCGCGTTGGGAACGCGAATGGATTTTCAACTTTCTCGGCTCTCTCTACGACACGGGATATATCCTTGATGTGATGCGGCGGATTAAAGGCGGGAAAGAGGCCAATGTATATCTTTGTCAGGCTCATCCTTCTTTGAAGATGGAATTGCTGGCTGCAAAACTTTACCGGCCTCGCATGGTGCGTAATTTACGTAACGATATTCGATACCGCGCCAACCGCGTGGTTCTTGATGAATATGGGAAGGTCGTCCATGATGGCCGTATGCTCCACGCCGTGCGAAAAGGCACAACTTACGGAAAGGAGTTATCCCATACTTCCTGGCTTCAACACGAATATAAAACACTCCAGATACTCTACGACGCCGGATTACCCGTGCCCGAACCAGTGACCTCAAGTGATAACACCATTTTGATGGAGTACATCGGGGATATTGACCACCCCGCCCCCAATCTCACAGAGATAACACTTACCCGGCAGCAGGCACGCCAGGTATTCGATACCCTCCTTCATGCAGTGGAGGTTATGCTATCGCTGGGGAAAATACACGCCGATCTCTCCGCCTACAATGTGCTTTACTGGAACGGTCGTTCCACCATCATCGACTTTCCTCAGGCTATCTCACCGGATGAAAACCGCGAAGCCTGGGACATTTTTCGCAGAGATGTTCAGAGAATCTGCGACTATTTCCTGCGATATGGAATACACCCCAATCCCTACCGTCTGGCACACTCGATCTGGATGAAGCATCGCGGTGATCCCGAAATGCCGGTCATCAATGAAACGGATGAAACCGATGGATAATCGTTCCCGCCCACGCAGCTACCTTTCACCCTCCATGTTATATCTCTCTACCAGTGCCATCCAGACTCTGGCCGATACAATTCTTTTTACCGTGATGACGGTGTATTTTATTCAGCGCGTGGGGCTTAATCCACTCCAGCTTGTGCTGGTGGGAACGGTGCTGGAAGGAACTGTCCTTCTCTTCGAAGTCCCCACCGGGGTAATCGCCGACACATTTAGCCGCCGATTTTCGATCACCCTCGGTATGTTCATTGTGGGATGCTCCTTTCTCCTGTATGGATTCATTCCCACTTTCTGGGCAGTGATGGTTGGACAGGTCATCTGGGGCATTGGCTACACTTTCACCAGTGGCGCTACTCAGGCATGGCTGGCTGACGAAATCGGGGCTGAGAACGTAGGAAACATCTTTATCAAAAGCGGTCAGGTAAACCGGCTGGTTGGCCTGATTGCCACTGCGATCAGCGTCATAATTGCCAGCCTTTCTCTTCACCTTCCCCTGCTTGTCGGTGGCGGGCTCTACCTGTTTATCAGCCTGGTTATGTTATTGTGGATGCCAGAAACCCAATTTAAACCGCAGGCCCTTGAACCTACTCTTTCAGGGCATCTTCATGGGTTAGCAGCAACTTTCCAAACCGGTCTACAGATTATTCGCTCCAGCCCGGTACTGCTTACCCTGGCCATTGTGGAAATTTTTCGTGGGGCCGCCAGCGAAGGATACGACCGCCTGGCAGATGCCCATCTATTGCAGAATTTCACATTTCCAACCCTGGGCAATTTCCAACCCGTGGTCTGGTTTGGGGTCATTCACATCTTTGGAGGGATTGGCTCTTTCATCGTCACAGCATTTCTCCGTCCGCGCCTTGAACAACTCACTGCCTCAGTTCAACGCAGCGCCCGGGCTTTGATGATCCTCCATGGAGCCTCCATAACCCTGGTGATTGGGTTTGCCGCGTCAGGCAATTTCTACCTGGCTGCCCTCTGTATGCTATTGAGAGGTATCCTCGAAGGGCTCATCGGCCCATTGTTTGATACCTGGCTGGTGAATAACATCGAATCCCGTGTCCGTGCGACGGTAATATCAATGGTTGGCCAGGCCAACGCCTTTGGCCAGATTGCCGGTGGCCCCGGAGTGGGCGCTATTGGGAAAGCGTTCTCCCTCCGAAGCGCTATCCTCGCCACCAGTCTGCTCTCAGCTCCTGTTCTCTATCTTTATCGGCGCTTTTCGCGCCAGGCTCCAGAACCCCATCTACTCAAATCCGGGGTTGTCAGCCTCGATGAACATAGAGCCTGATCGGGCCCTGCCGGGCAGGGATTGAACACCTGATCTCAACCCTGCCCGGGAGCACATGCCTTCAGAATACCTGTAAAACCACCCTTAAAACTTGAGAAATGATCAGAATGGCAAGAACCAGCCATACCAGCACAATGACTGCTGCTGCTACCCGGTTAACCGGCTTCCCGTTTGGGAACATTGTATGGGCTTTCTCCCGACAATCTCTCATTACCTCCGGTGGAATCATTCCAATAGCCACCTTTATACCGAGCGGAATAAGCAAGAGATCATCCAGATATCCCAGAATAGGAATGAAATCGGGGATAAGGTCTATCGGGCTGAAAGCATACCCGACTACACACGCCGTGAATATCCTGGCGTATAAAGGTGTGCGTGGATCTCGGTAAGCCAGGTAGAGCGCATACACCTCAGTGTTTAAACGCCTCGCCATCGACTTCCAATTATCAAGAAAACCCTTCATTTTCGATTTGCCTTCGTTCCTTTTTGTTTCCGATGGAGTAACCCTGCGTTTTCATGTGAAAAAGCAATCACTTCTGGCGCGAGCATTCTACCGTATAATTCGCTCAGTGATGTCATCTTTATCATCAGATCATCTTCTCTTCGAACAAATCCGCCAGAAAGACCCGGCAACTTTGAGCGAACTCAATAACCGTTATAGCCATCTCGTATTTGGGGTAGCCTTGAAAATCCTCAATGATGAGTAACCTGCCGAAGTGGAGAGTTTGGTTTGCTGGTAGTCAACCGGTTGAAGGAACTCCCCCCAGATTTCCAGTACCAACTCTGGCTAATCCGTGATGGAATCCGCACCAGCGGTGGGGTCTTCTCTGTCGGGAAGAATGGATATACGGTTCTCAGGATCGAATCACTCGATCTTCTGACTCATTATGACGGATTTGGGGTCACCATCGAACCAGCCGGTGGATCTGCTGGGCCAACCGGTGAAAGAGTCCTGTCCGGTCAATTCTGAAAAAACATTCATTCTCGCATTTTCCTCATATCATTTTCCACTATAATCATGGGCATGGCTACATCAATCCTGTCACTCCAAGATTTTCTCAGCCGAGATTCTAACGGCCTGTCATATTCCACCTTTTTTTGCCCATATTGCGGGCAAACTCACCAGGTTCCTATCGGTGAAATGCGCGTAGGGCATCTGGTAGAAGAAATCCCCCATTCTCTGGAAAGAATCCTTCAGCACCCCCCACGAAAGGTTCAAATCCTTTTTGATCGTGCAATTGAGGAAATTATCGTGGAGGGAGTAATTCGCCCACTGCGTCAAAATGGTCTGAACCTTTCTCTTCTACCAGCCGGGCAAAAAGGGGTTCTCCTCGATTCGGAAACCGAACTGGGTAACCAGCTGGCGTTAGCTGTGGATGACGATACCGAAATCCTCATTGGTGCTGGCTCCGGGGTGATCTGCGACCTTACAAAATGGGTTGCCACCCGCACTCACCGCCCCTTCCTCATTCTTGGCACGGCACCTTCCATGAACGCCTATACCTCGATCACGGCCACAATGACGGAAAACGATGTCAAAACCAGCGTCTTACTCAACCCGGCTGACGCGGTTTTCCTGGATGTAGACATCATGGTTAATGCTCCTATGGAGATGATCCATGCCGGAGTCGGTGACCTGGCGGCCAGGAGCATCTGCAATGCCGACTGGAAGCTCTCTCAATTTATCCGGGGAGGATATTTCTGCCCACTCCCCTACGAAATGACCGCCGAGAACGAACGCCAGGTTCATGCTTCAGCCAGGGGCATTGCCCATCGCGATCCCCGGGCCATCACTTTTCTGGGTGAAGCCATCTTGAAATCAGGGCTTTCGATGACCATCCTCAATGGAGAGACTTCTCCTTCTTCAGGGGCTGAGCACGTGATCTCTCATTTCTGGGACTTACTGACCCACACCCGTCACCTTCCCAAGAACCTTCATGGCACGCAGGTAGGGGTGGGCACGATCATTATGCTCGCATTTTATGAATACATGCGTAAGATTGACCCGGGAAAAATTGATCCCAGGCAGGTTGTCCGCCACCGACCACCCGTAGAAGATCTTCTGCGAGAAAACCAGGTACGTTATGGTAAGGCCGCCCCCATCTTCAATGAGGTGGTTAAAACAAAATACCTTTCGGATGATGCACTGATTGACCGGATTCGCTGGGTGCAAGACCACTGGGAACACCTCTGGAATGCGGTAGCCCCGTACGCTCCCTCTCTCGCATCGATCCGTGAACCTTTGCGGCAGGCAGGAATGCCCATGAGCCTCTCCTCGGTTCATCGCAGTAAAGAAGACGCCATAGAGGCACTGATAAAAGGACCTCAATACCGTTCACGTTATACCCTCCTCGATCTCGCCTGGGAAATGGGCCTTTTTCCAGAAGCCGCGGAAGCAGTGCTTGAAATGGCCGGTGTGCTTGACTAAAAATGGCTCTTCAGAAAGACCTGGTTCTTGGACTTGATCTCAGCACCACTGCGTGCAAAGCCATGCTCTGGGATGCCAGGGGCCTTCCCCACGGAGAAGGCCGGAAGGAGTTAGACATTCTTCAGCCCATTCCCGGACAGTTTGAACAATCTGCCGAGGAGTGGTGGAATGCAACTGTGCTGGCTATTCGCCAGGCGATCCGCTCCGTCAATGCAGGTCGAGTTGCAGCTATAAGTATCTCACATCAACGCGAAACCTTTGTCCTGCTTGATTCCACAGGATGTCCTTTACGCCCGGCAATCCTCTGGATGGACGAGCGATCCAGGCCCATTCATGATGAAGTGGTGAGTGCCCTGAATGACCCCAATTATCAAGAACGCACCGGAAAACCGTTGACTCCCAATTTAATCATTGGAAAACTCGAATGGCTCCGGCGGCAGGAACCGGGAAACCTCAAAAAAACAGCCCATTTGCTTGATACCGGAGCCTACCTGAATTACCGCCTCACCGGAAAGTTCGCCACGTCAACCGCAAGCGCCGATCCGACCGGCCTGCTGGATATTCCCGGACGCCAGTGGGATCCCCACTGTTTATCATGGCTTGGTTTGAGCCCGGATCAATTTCCTGAGTTATATGAACCTGGTCAGGTAATCGGTACACTTACCCGGGAAGCCGCTCAAGAAACAGGGCTGCCCGCTGGCCTGCCTGTCGTTGCCGGGCTGGGTGATGGTCAGGCCAACACGCTGGGAAGCGGAGTTTCCTCATCTTCTCTCGCCAGTTTAAGCCTGGGCACATCCATCATTACAGGACTGGTAAGCACGGCGTATAAAGTCTCTCCAGCTTTCCGCACCATGATCGGTGGAATGCCCGGCAGTTATGTACTCGAAATGGTGCTTCTGGCAGGGGGCTTTACCATCCAGTGGTTCACTCGCGATCTTCTCAGAGATCAGGAATCCCTGGATGAGCTGGAAAAGAAAGCTTCCTCTTTACCTCCAGGCGCAGAGGGTGTAGTCATGATCCCTTATCTGAACAGCGCCATGAATCCCTACTGGGATTCCCACGCCAGCGGAGTCTTTTTTGGCCTTCGAGGTTTCCATAAGCCAGAACATCTATTCAGAGCGATTCTCGAAGGTTTGGGGTTTGAACTACGCCTCCAACTCCAACATGCCGAAATGGAAACCCACCTTCCGGTGAAGCAAATCATTGCGTCAGGAGGGGGAACTCACAGCCGTTTATGGCGGCAAATTCTGGCCAATATTCTCAACCGCCCCATAGCTATTTCAAGCAATACCGAGGCAGCATCTCTCGGTGCTGGCATTTTGGCAGCCATCGGCTCAGGTTGGTTCCCTTCTTATACAGACGCCGTAAACGCCATGGCGCCCCTTCCCTCCCGGTGGATCGAACCAGACCCCAACAGTCATACTATCTACACCCGGTTTTTCGAAGACGTCTACTGCGCTCTGTATCCATCCCTCAAAGAAACCATGTATCACCTGGCTGGCCTTTCCCATTTTGGCGATTTGGGGTCTATAATATAAACACTATCCAAAAAAAACAGCCAGGAGACGGAAACCATGCCCAGTACATACGATATTGCTATCATTGGCGGTGGAATTGTGGGCCTCGCCACAGCCATGGCCCTGACCCGGGAAAAACACCCCTCACTCATCGTTCTCGAGGCTGAAAATCGCCTCGCTGCCCATCAAACCGGAAACAATAGCGGGGTCATTCATTCGGGAATTTATTACAAGCCCGGCTCCTTAAAGGCCCAAAATTGCGTCAAGGGACGCGAGGCCATGTATGCGTTCTGCGCTGAACATCAAATTGCTCACGATCGCTGTGGAAAAGTCATCGTGGCCACCTCGGAAAGCGAACTACCCGCACTCGACCGCCTCTATGAAAGAGGGCTTCAGAATGGCCTCAACGGCCTGCGCCGGTTAAAGGGAGAAGAAATCAAGGAGTACGAACCTTATGCCGCTGGCATCGCCGCTATCTTTGTACCACAAACCGGCATTGTGGATTATGTGGGGGTCTGCCAGGCTTATGCCAGCCTGATCCAGCAAGCCGGTGGAGAGATAAAAACCAACGCCAGAGTCACTGGCTTCCGAAAGGCTGGAAACGAGTTTGTCCTGACCACTCCCCAGGGAGAAATAGCTACACGCAATTTAATAAATTGCGGTGGCTTACAATCCGACCGGATAGCCCGCTTATGCGGGGTAGACCCGGGCCTTAAAATCGTTCCCTTCCGCGGTGAGTACTACGAACTCATCCCTGAAAAACACCACCTCGTTCGCAATCTGATCTACCCCGTTCCCGATCCGCGTTTTCCATTCCTGGGCGTGCACTTCACCCGCATGGTCAAAGGTGGGATTGAAGCTGGCCCCAATGCCGTCCTGGCTTTCAAGCGCGAAGGATACAAAATGAGCGATATTTCCCTCAGGGACATGTTCGAATATGCCCTCTACGGTGGGTTCTGGAAAATGGCCGCGAAATACTGGAAAACCGCCGTCGGGGAGTACTACCGCTCCTTGAGCAAAGCAGCGTTCGTAAAAGCCTTACAACGCCTCCTTCCAGATCTGACTGCGGATGATATTCACCGCAGCGGTGCAGGTGTTCGGGCACAGGCATTGGATCCCCAGGGGAATCTTGTGGATGATTTCCGGATCGTGGAAGCAGCCCGCATGGTCCATGTGCTCAATGCGCCCTCACCTGCCGCCACCGCTTCCATTGCTATTGGCGAATCCATTGCGGCCATGGCGGCGAAAAACTTTAACCTGTAAACATCCTTTACCCCAATCACACCACGCCCCCTGTCATTCCAGGGGGCTAATTTATTTTTTTAAATGAGAGTTTTCTTTATTTTTGGCCTGTTATTTGATAAATTGCATCTATTTAGGTTATGATTTGGCATCAAAGATAGACTCTCTTCAAATCAGAAAGGGAACCCTCTATGTTCCATAACAAAGTACACATCCTTCTTACCAGTATTCTCCTCTTCATCTCTGCCTGTACACCCTCTGTACCCACCCGCACATCTTCACCGACTCTAACGTTACCCAGGCAAGAGTCTCCAACCCTCACACCGGCTCTCACCGCTACCCCTGAGGAATCACCCACCCCTGATGCGAGCTATCCCACCGATCCAACCTCCCGGTCGATTTCTTCCCCGGTTGTGACTTTTAAAATTGTTCCGGCTGAGACGGTGGTTCAATATGCGGTCGATGAAACTTTCCTTAATGAAAATAATCGCCTCAATACAGCAATTGGAAAAACCAGTCAGGTAACTGGTGAATTTTTAGTCGATTTAAACAATCCTGCTCAAATCCAATCTGGTGAGTTGACCGTAGATATCAGCACCCTGACCACAGACAGCTCTCGCAGAGATAATGCTATTCGCAATCGCTGGCTCGAGTCCTCCCGTTTCCCGTTAGCAAAATTCACCATCAGCCAGCTGATCGGATTTCCGATCAAACCTCAGGAAGGGCAGGAATTAACCTTCCAGATGGAAGGAAATCTGACTGTGCGAGATACTACACGTCCCATCACGTGGAATGTAAAAGCTGTTAAAAACGGCAACCGCCTGACCGGTGAAGCCACCACCTTTTTAATGATGAAAGACTGGGGTGTAGAACCTCCTGATATTGCCGGCGTGCTCATTGTCAAGGATGGCGTTACCCTTACGGTTACGTTCACCTTTGAACAGGTTCCCTGATGGTTTACCTTCGAACATCAGTATAGAAAATGAAACCGTAACGGGCAAAAATTCGGCTACAATAGGCCAGATGGTTGATGATGAGATTCTCTCTTTCCTTAGAAATTCCAGCATTTTCAATGGTCTGAGTGATCTGGGCTTGCATGAGGTATATTCTGCGGCAAGGCTGATTTGGCTGGATGCCGGAGAATTTTTCTTCCTTCAGGGCGACCCTGCAAGTTCCTTTTATTTGTTGAAAGATGGAAGTGTTAAACTACTCCAACTTACACCTGATGGCCAGCAGGTGCTCATGCGCCTTATTGGGGCATGGACCTTCTTTGCAGTCATTGCTCTGGTTGAGAACACAATCTATCCGGTGACAGCTCAGGCGGCTGAGCCCTGCCAGGCCCTGACCTGGAGTCACTCGGCGATGAAGCCTCTCCTCGAGAAATATCCATCCATTTCGTTGAATGCCATGAAAATGATGGCCGAGCAGGTTCACGAATACCAGGATCGTTTAAAAGAGCTTGCCACCGAACGGGTAGAAAGACGGCTGGCACGGGCTCTTCTTCGACTGGCAGCTCAGACCGGCCGTAAGACAAACGAGGGTGTGCTCATTGATCTCCCTCTTTCAAGGCAAAACCTGGCTGAGATGACCGGAACCACACTGTTTACCGTCAGTCGTATTCTCAGCCAGTGGGAAAACCAGGGCCTCATAAAAAGCGGCCGGGAAAAAATTATCATCTGTTTTCCCCATGGATTGGTTAAAATCGCGGAAGACCTTCCAACCGGCGGGGCGAGTATTTAGTATCTTTGTTCAGGCGCAAAGAGGAAAAACAGTTAACCCTGTATACTGGGCCACAGAAATGGATAAGAATCAATCCTCCGGTGTTTTAGAAATAGCCCCTCATGTGATAGTAGCTCAGATCATGGAGCACTACCCTCAAACTATCGCCGTGTTCCTGCGCCATCACATGAGTTGTGTGGGGTGCAGTCTGGCCGCGTTCGATACCGTGGCAGAGGCCGCTCTTGTGCACGATATCTCTCTGGACCTTCTCCTGCACGACCTCACCCAGGCAATTCAATCCCCACCCTGCGCCCAATCTCGTTGAAATTCCGGCCTCAATCATAAGCGGCCTTTGCCATCTCACGCATTCTTCCCCTGATCATTGAGCCATGTCTCGCTCTTTTTCTCACACAACCACAGGGAGAAGGCTTTTTCATTCCTTGCCTCAATGTAGGCCAAAGATATCCTTGCTTGCATCTGTCACATCAAAAACTGATACAACCTTTCGTTATGATTTTCGTATATGATGTATAGAGCCACATAAAATAGTAGAGCTATAAGGAGTGAACCATGACAGGCCAGAGCAATGACTCAGATATCCAACCAGGACCCAATTCCGAATGGAAACAACGGCCTGAAGAAAATCATCCCTCTTCCAATCTCCCCTTCCATGAAAACCAGAGGCGCCGGCATGGGAAAAATTCCGGCTGGGTTGTCGGTGCAATTCTCATTCTGGCGGGCGGGCTGTTACTGCTCCAGAATTTCACAAACTTTTCTTTCAACAACTGGTGGGCGTTGTTTATTCTCATTCCATCTTTTACTTCCTTCGCCGATGCCTGGAATCATTACCAGGAAGAAAAGCGCCTGACTCAACGGGCGCGAAACAGTCTGATAGGTGGGGTTATCTTTCTTTTCATCGCGTTGTATTTCCTCTTTAACCTCAGCCTCGGATCCTACTGGCCCTATCTCCTGATTCTGGGTGGCGTGATCATCTTACTCAACGCGCTTCTACCTGAAAGTTGATCTTTTCTTCGGCATCCTTTTTTATACTGGGGCTTTTCTCAAGCATCGGATAAGATGGTGCTGGGTTACAATCCCATCCAGCTCCCCCGACGAATGGGAAAATATTCCGTTGCTCTATCTTTTTTTTACAAAAGGGAAACGAGTGAAGAACTTCCCTTAAAAAAACCGCAGACTCTGGAAGAATCCGGATTGCGGGATAACCTCTGGCTTATTATAATAACCCCAGGGGTATGAGCATTCTATCCATTCGAAACTCCGATTTTGTAGATGAATTTGGCCGTACACTGATGCTGCGGGGAATCAACCTGGCAGGCAGCAGTAAGATTCCAAGTCGGCCACATTTACCCACCCATATCCGTGATGGCTTTTTCAATCACCGCGAAGTCTCTTTCGTGGGGCGGCCTTTTCCTCTCGATGAAGCTGACGAGCATTTTGCAAGGCTAAAAAAATGGGGGTTCACTTTCCTTCGCTTTTTAATCACCTGGGAAGCCATCGAACACGCAGGCCCCGGAATGTACGATGATGAGTACATTCACTACGTGCACGCAATCCTTGAAAAAGCCCACTCTTATGGGATCCGCGTGTTTATCGATCCGCATCAGGATGTGTGGAGCCGCTTTACCGGTGGCGATGGTGCACCTGGATGGACTCTGGAACTGGCCGGTATGGATTTACGTTATCTTCAGGAAACCGGCGCAGCCATCGTCCACGCCCTCCATGGCGACCCATTCCCACGGATGATCTGGCCAACCAATGCACATAAGCTGGCCGCCGCCACGATGTTCGCGCTTTTCTTCGCCGGTAACGATTTAGCACCCAAGACCTTCATGGAAGGAGAACCCGCACAGGAATTTCTCCAACGGCATTACATTGCTGCCATGCGCCGGTTGGCACATGCCTTACGCGACCAGCCGAATGTTGTTGGTTTTGACACGATGAATGAACCTGTTCGAGGCTACATCGGAATTGAGGATCTGAATGAATGCTGTGGCAGGCCACGCCTTGGAGATTTTCCCACTCCTCTCGAAGCCATGGTGTTAGCCAGTGGAATCCCCCTGGAGGTTGGAGTTTGGGACTTTAAACTAAGCGGGAATCGGAAGATTGCCTCGCGATTGATCAATCCAAAAGGGCAGAGGCTCTGGCGAGAAGGGTTCGAGTGCATCTGGCGCTCCAATGGCGTCTGGGATATTGGGCCTACCGGACAACCTCGACTGCTTCGCCCATTTCACTTCCATCAGGTCAATGGGCGGACACTTAATTTCAACCAGGATTATTTTCAGCCTTTTGCCAACCGGTTTGCTCGAGAGATTCGCGAAGAAATCCCTCAGGCCATCATTTTTATTGAGACCGAGCCAAGCACACCTGCCCCTCATTGGGGTAAAGAGGATGCTCCCCGCATAGTTTATGCTCCACACTGGTACGACGCATATACCCTGGTGTTCAAACATTATTCTTCATGGGTTGCTGGCGATTTCCACACCGGAAAACCCGTTTTTACCCCCTGGGCCATTGAGCGCTCTTTCCGCGAACAACTCGCGCGGTTCAAACATGAGGCAAAGGAACACCTGGGTGGAGCACCGGTATTCATTGGAGAATTCGGAATTCCCTTTGATTTGAATAATCGGCGGGCATTTCGAAACGGAGATTTTTCAGCGCAATCCAAAGCCATGGATCGTTCGATGCGCGCCATCGAAGCCAATCTTCTATCCGGTGCTTTATGGAATTACACTCCCGACAACACCAATCAGCATGGCGATCAGTGGAATGGCGAGGATTTCTCTATTTTCAGCCGTGACCAGCAAACCGACCCTGAAGATATTCATTCCGGTGGGCGAGCGCTGGATGCTGTTCTACGTCCCTACCCGGTAGCCACTGCCGGTAAACCAGTCTATCTACGCTTTGACCGGAAGAAAAAGCGCATGGAGTATCACTTCGAGCACGATCCGACGATTAATGCCCCGACAGAACTTTTTATTCCCTCCTTCCAGTACCCTTCTGGAATCCGGGTCGAAGCCCCGGCAGGACAGACCCGTTATTTTCCAGAAGATCAACGCCTGGAATATTCGCCTGCCGAGCCGGGAGGGATACATCGGATAATAATTTTCCCTGCCTGACATCAATCTGATATTAAAAAACCGGCGCTTATTCCTCAACCCGGGAACAGCGCCGGAATTTTTTGGGTAACTGGCGGATTAAACCTTACCGCTCAAAATGGCCTGTTTTACCTCGGCAATGGCCGTAGTGATATGAATTTCCCTTGGGCAGGCCTCTGTGCAGTTAAATGCCGTCCGACAACGCCATACTCCAATCTGTTGATTGAGAATATTCAACCTCCGTTCAGCAGCTCGGTCACGGCTATCAAATATAAACCGGTGTGCATTGACAATCGCAGCCGGACCAACATAGCGTTCATCAGACCAGAAAGACGGGCAGGAAGTGGTACACGCCGCACACAAGATACATTTAGTAGTATCTTCGAAACGATCACGTTCTTCGGGAGTTTGCAGCCGCTCCTTACCATCCTCAGGTAACGCCTCATCGTTGATCAGGTATGGAAGTACCGACCGGTAATTTTCGAAGAATGGCTCCATATCCACGATCAGATCTTTAATCACCCGCAAACCGAGAAGCGGCTCCACTGTGATCTGATCGCTATGCAGGTTTTTCACCAGCACTTTACATGCCAGATAATTCCTCCCGTTAATCCGCATAGCATCCGACCCGCAGATTCCGTGCGCGCAGGAACGCCTTAACGCCAGACTGCTATCAAAATCCGCCTTGACGTATTCCAGCAGATCAAGAACCCTGTCGTTCGGATCCACATCCATGAAGAAAGTATCGAATCGGGGTTTTTGGTCCTTTTCAGGATCAAACCGAAAAACACGCAGTTTAATTTGCATGGCTGAGCTCCTCTAATACGTTCTCTCTTTGGGTGGATACTTCGTAATCACCACTGGCTTATACCCCAGGCGGATTTGATCCCTGTCCATCCAGGCAAGAGTATGTTTCAACCAGTTCACATCGTCGCGAGCCGGGTAATCATCCCGCGCATGGCCACCACGGCTTTCAGTTCGCGCCAGTGCCGATTGTGCAGTGACCAGGGCCAGATCAAGCATATTCCCCAACTCCCATGTCTGTAATAACTCCATGTTGAAGATCTTTCCACTATCGGTCACACGCACGTCCTTAAAACGTTCCTGAAGTTCCCGAATCTTTTGAATCGCGTGTTCCAGCCCTTCCTGTGTTCGGAAGACTCCCACGTGATCAAACATCTCTGCTTTCATTTCACGAGCAATGGCCGCAGCCTTTTCTTTCCCGGAACCTGCATGTAACCGGGAAATTTGCTCTCGCACGTATTCGGTCGGATCAGCGGGAAGGGGAACAAAATCAGCCCCCAGAGCAAATTCGGCAGCATGTATCCCGGAATGCTTGCCAAAAACGATTAAATCGACCAGAGAATTCGTGCCCAGGCGGTTTGCCCCATGGACCGACACACAGGCTACCTCTCCCGCCGCATATAACCCTGGTAATACTGTGTTTTGCTCATCGATCACCACCTGACCCATAATATTGGTAGGAATCCCGCCCATGGCGTAATGAGCGGTTGGCTGTACCGGGATGGGTTGTCTGGTTGGATCGATTCCGAGATAAGTCTGGCAAAAATCAGCAATATCGGGGATTTTAGAGAGGATTTCCTGTGCAGTAACCCGATACGGGGTTCCATCGGGACGGGTTCGGCCATCAATTTCAGCGTATTTGTTCACGGTTTCAGGTGTGACATCCAGGTAAAAGAATCGCTGTCCGTTGACGTCATTACCGGCACGCGTTTCCAGATACATCGCCCGACTGATCACATCACGCGAGGCAAGGTCTTTGATGGTTGGCGCATAGCGCTCCATAAAGCGTTCTCCCTTTTTGTTGAAGAGAATTCCGCCCTCGCCCCGCACCGCTTCCGTAATCAAAATGCCTAATTTATAAATCCCGGTCGGATGAAATTGGAAAAATTCCATATCTTCCAGAGGAATACCCCGCCGTGCAACAATAGCACACCCGTCCCCGGTGTAGGCATATGCATTGGAAGTAATTTCCCAGATACGCCCGTGCCCTCCAGTGGCGAAGATCACAGCTTTGGCATGGAAGACATGCAACTCGCCGGTCGCCAGTTCTACTGCTACCACCCCAGCCACCTTACCATCCACCAGCAACAAATCCATGGCCTGGAATTCATCGTAAAACAAAATATTGTTTTTAATACACTGCTGGTAAAGTGTTTGAAGAATCATGTGCCCGGTTCGATCTGAGGCGTAACAGGCACGCCTGACTGGTTTTTTAGTCACATTATTTGTGTGACCGCCAAAGGGGCGTTGAGCGATTCGGCCATCTGCTGTGCGCGAAAAGGGAAGCCCCATGTGCTCCAGGTCATATACAGCCTGTACGGCTTCATGGCACATAAACTCGATTGCGTCCTGATCACCCAGGTAATCGGACCCCTTTACTGTGTCGAACGTATGCCACTCCGGGCTGTCTTCCTCCAGGTTGCCCAGCGCCGCACCAATACCGCCCTGGGCTGCGCCCGTATGCGAACGAACCGGGTAAAGCTTGCTGATTACTGCGGTCTTTGCCCGTTGAGAGGCATACATGGCAGCCATTAATCCAGCCCCGCCACCACCAACCACAACTACATCGTACTGGTGAATATTGGTCATACTATCTCCAGAGATACTACCGGCCCATTGCCGGGTTAATTGCCAGTAAGGTGATCGCCCCAATGACCGAGATGACCAACCATACCACGAATAAGATAGAACTCACAATACGGAACGACCTGGGGTTATGGATGTAATCGCGAAATACCTGACGAACCCCGTTCATTCCGTGACCAAACGCAAAAGCCAGAAGAAAAATATCGTATAACTTCCATCCCAGGGTTGCCATGCGTTCCACCGCATAATCCGTGGTAATTTGATGTACCCCAACCACCACATCCTGTAAAATCATGTGTCCAAACGCCAGGGGAATTAACAATACTCCGCTGTAGCGCATGGCCATCCAGGCAATTTGATCAAAGTTTTTCTGGATGCGGATTTTCTCTGGTTCCTTGGCTGTAACGCTCATGTTCCACTCCTATCCACCAAACATCCCAAAATTATGCCGAAGCAGGTTATAAATCATATACCCTGCCGAAGGCACCCAGAGAACCAGCGTGATCACCAAAACAAGATAAGCCGATCGGCGAGTCTTCTCAATGGTCCAGGCTTTTGGTGCCAGCAAGTCAAGATAAGCGATTCGGATGCCATTCACTCCGTGATAAAACAGACAGAATACAAGCACGACCTCACCAATGCCAAAAAGGGTAGAACGGTAAACTTTCAGTACCTCATCATATAGCTGGGGAGCAAAATAGACGAACGAAGTATCCAGAATGTGAATCGCCAGGAATAAAACCACCCCCAGACCCGTGATTCGATGCAATAAAAACGCCCAGTGTCCTTCACGACCCCTATACCCGGTATACCCGGTCAGGGTGGTCTTCAAATTCGACATACACACCTCCGAGGGAAGAATTGGATCACTAGAGTAATTGTATCCATTTCATTGAGATTCGCAACAATTCGGAGCAGCTGGATTTTTCGAACCAAAGGTAGAACCTCTCGAATTTGACCATTCCGAGGTTGACATTTCGCCTGCCTTCACGTAAAATACACCCGCACTCAAAAAAGGCGACGTGGCCAAGTGGCAAGGCAAGGGTCTGCAAAACCCTGATCATGGGTTCAAATCCCATCGTCGCCTCTCCAAAGCAGGGATTCCATCCCTGTTCCTTGCAACGCACCCGATGGATCCCTGGGTGCGTTT
>AMZC01000023.1_pt1 | contig 55608 bp, 41 predicted proteins | sample 948551 | NCBI WGS metagenome assembly AMZC01 (sample SAMN01120625, study PRJNA171369) | bioreactor sludge metagenome | biome: sludge; isolation source: anaerobic thermophilic cellulolytic sludge from lab reactor | place: China: Hong Kong, Shek Wu Hui wastewater treatment plant | collected... | reverse complement strand
AAGCCGCCCATTCGAGCGGCTTTCCTCCTGTGCCCCCAGGGGGATTCGAACCCCCGTTTTAGCCTTGAAAGGGCTGCGTCCTGGTCCCCTAGACGATGGGGGCAACGAGCGTGATTCTACCAGACCCTTCCTCTCTGGTCAAGCAATCCGAAGGATAAAATTATATCTTCCTCTCCTTACGCAGCTGAGTGGTCACCATTTCGAATTCCTCCACCAGGCGCGGCAGCACCTTCTGCGCTCCGGCGAGATCACCATTCTTTGCACAAAGCTCCATTTCGCAACAAATTTTTGAGAGTACCAGCGCTCCCAGATTTCCACTGCTGCCTTTGAGGGTATGCGCGGCCTGTCGAACCCCACCCAGATCACCGCTCCGGGTTTTTTCCTCAATTTCCGAGACAAGCACCGCCGCATCCTCAAGATAGATATCAATCAGCTCGGTGAGAAAATCAGGTTCGTCCTCCTCCTGCAATTCACGCAACCCCTGGATCACACTTGGATCAATCGGATTGTAGGAAACAGTTTTCTCGCTTTGCAAACCTGGCAAATTCCCGGTTTTTGTTGACACTGCTTCGCATAATTGGCTCAGAATATTACGGAGGCTATCCAGTGACACTGGCTTACTGATGTAATCATCCATTCCGGCCGCCAAACATGCCTCGCGGTCGCCCTGCATGGCATTGGCCGTCATAGCCACAATGGGAATATGTCGGTGAGTGGCCTCCTCTAAAACCCGAATCCGCCGTGTGGCCTCAAAACCATCCATCACTGGCATCTGGCAGTCCATCAGAATAACAGCGTATCGATCCGGATACAGCTCATACGCTTCCAGGGCCTGCGCTCCGTTGGTGACCAGATCCACCTCGTATCCCAACCTCTTTAACTGCACCGTAGCCAGGCGTTGATTGGCCGGATTGTCTTCCGCAAGCAAGATCACCCCCTCGCCAATCTGTATTGCTGTAGATTCAACAGAAGCCACTTCTGCCCGAACTTCCCTTTCAACGGGCTGAGGTACAGCAGGTTTCTGGCCTTGGCCCTCGCCAAATATCTCTACCAGAAGCCCGGTAAAAGCTGATTGTTTGATGGGTTTGAGCAAATAAGCCGCACCCGGGTAAGCTGCCAGACGCTCTGCCTGATCGCGCTTCGAGAACCCCGCCAGGTAGAGGATAAAGACCCGGTTTTGAGGGGCTTGCCGCCGAAAAGTCAAAATTGGCTCTTCGAGATGAAGATTTTCTGAGTCGAGATCACAGATCAAGAAATGAGAGCCTTCGTGGCCATCACCCTCAATTTGTAAGGTTTTTTCCAGAGTCAGATTATCCCAGATCTCAACGATCCTTCCTATTCCCTGGGAACGGAGAAATGCACACAGAATTCGTCGTAAGGCAGGATCCTCAGAAAGTATCAGGCAATGCACCCCTCTCATTCCAGCCTGAGATTGCCAGGAGGGTGTAGACGGCTCGGATGAGGTGTGCAACCCAATCGTAAACTGAAAAACCGAACCGACCCCTTCAACACTTTTTACATCGATTTCTCCCCCCATTAATTCCACCAGGCGTTTTGAAATCACCAATCCCAGGCCGGTTCCGCCATATTTCCGGGTTGTGCTCCCATCTGCCTGAGTAAAGGGAGTAAATAGCCTTCTTCGAGCGACTTCTGAAAGACCAATCCCTGTATCACTTACTTTAAACCGTAAACGGACGTGCCCATTTTCCCGGCTGACCAGGTCAACCCGCACTACCACTTCACCATTCTCGGTGAACTTAACCCCGTTACTGACCAGGTTGGTTAAAATCTGGCGCAACCGGAGCGGATCTCCTATTAACATGGATGGAATCTCTGGCGAAACATATCCCATCAGCCCGATTTTCTTTTCTTGCGCCGCCTGCGCAAACATTTCCAGCACACCTTCCACCAGTGGAAGGAGCTCAAAAGGAACCATTTCCAAGCTCATCCGGCCAGCTTCAATTTTAGAAAAATCCAGAATATCATTAATAATTCCCAGCAATCCACGGCCCGAATCGCGAATGATACGTACAAAATCACTCTGCTCGTCGTCCAGACGGGTTTCCATCAATAACTCTGCCATCCCAATGACGGCATTCAGAGGTGTGCGGATCTCGTGGCTCATCGTCGCCAGGAATTCTGATTTTAAGCGCGATGCCTCCAGGGCCTGGTCTCGGGCTTCGGCCAGTTCCAAGCTCTTCTGTGCAATTTCTTCGTTATAGGCTCTCAATTGAGCGGTGTACCTATCGCGCTCAAATTCAGAGCCGATCCATTGAGCCATTAACCGGATGAACTCTTTATCTGCCAGCGAGAAGGAACCCTGCCGCGGCTGGCTACTGTAAAAGGCTATCACCCCATAAAGTTCTTTTCCAACCAGAACGGGTGTGCCAATAAACGATTGAATCAGGTTGGATACAAATGCCTCGTGGTCTGCCCAGTCAGAAGATGCCACATTCTCGATGCCAACAGGTTCATTGGCGCGTAAGATTTCACGGGCAAAAGTACGCTGAATATCAACCCTCTGCTTAATTGCCTCATCATCGGGCGGATAAACATTTCTTAAAAAGACCACATCCCCCTGAACCTGCCCAAGATACCCTCGTTCCATGTCAAAAGTCTGCGTTCCCAGCCTCAACAAATGGTCTAATTTATTTTCCATGGACAACGAGAGGGAGGAAGTGATGTCATAAAGCGAACGCAATGCCTCTTCGTTTCGCCGCAGGATGTACTCCATGCGTTTGTAGGATGTGATATCCACCATCGTACCGGCGATCATTTCACCCTCGCCGCTCACATCGGGCACCAGCCGGATATGCATGTCCAGCCAGATGGTTTTCCCATAAATATTGGAGATGGTGATTGTCTGGTGATATCGGTCCGTTACTTTCTCCCTTAAAATACGGAACCCAGCCCCCAGTTCCCGAAGCATTCCCTCGGGTACAACCTTCCAGAACGGCAGCCCAATGGCATCTTCTACCTTCAGACCGGTTACTGTCTCCCACGCCGGGTTCAAGAAGGTGAAACGCCCGGTCATATCAATCTGGAAGATTACATCCCGGGCATTTTCAACCACCAGGCGGTAATGCCCTTCACTCGCTCGCATGGCTTCATTGACCTGAATCCGCTCCCGAGTCATTGCCATGGAGGCAACGGCAACCTGAAGAAGCGCCACTTCCAGAGCATCTCCGGTTATTTTTTCCTCAAAGGAATCAAACAGTATGATCCCCCCAAGCTGGTCTTTGAAAAACATGGGCAGAATGAAAGCCGATCTGAACCCATGCGCTTTCAGGCGCTCCTTCAACGCGGGAGGTAAATCCTCAGTGAGCCTGGCAACAGGTTGCCCTTTTTCCAGTTCTGGCAGAATATCCATTAATTCGCCCGAAAGAAGCAAATTTTCCTGCGGCGTGAAAGAAAGATGATCACCAGATGCGCCAGATACCCAGCCTCCCATTCGCCGGAAATAAGGACCTCGATCTGCGCTTTGGAATAGTTCAAACACACTGACCCGGTCAGCCCGGGTTGTTTCGCCAAGCATCGGCAGCACAATATCATACAGACCCGCGCTGTTTTCCAGACTCAACAGGTCAAAGAGAACCTGCACCAGAGCCTCAAGATACCGTTTCCGTCGGTCAAGGTCTTCCTCGGCTTGCTGGCGTTTCTCAAGCTCTCTTTGCAAATCGTGATAAAGTGAGGTCACTTCAAACGCCCGGCTGGCTGCCAGGGCCATACTCTGAGCAAGACGTATTTCTTCCGGCGAGAAAACCCTCTCTCTACGGTCTTCCAGCCCTAGCCAGCCGATCACCTCTTCGCGCACGATGAGCGGAACCAGCAACGCCGAGCGTGTGCCGCGGCTTTCCAGAATCGGACGAAAGGCGCGCGAAAAGGCACTTTCTTCCCCGGGATGAACCTGGTAGGGTTCTGCATGACTCGTAGCCAGTTCAAACAGGCGATCATTCAGCGGAATCACTTTCCCGATGATCGATGGTATGGTTTGCGAAGAATATTCCGCTACGATTTCCAGCGCCGAGCGCGACTCATTCAACAGAGCCAGCGCCGACTGAGGCAACCCCAGGTTCACTGCTAGTTCCCGGCAAACTGTAGCAAAAACCGTGATCGGTTCCAGATTCGAGGTGGTTACGGCAACAATCTGATTGAGTAAGGTGGTTTCTCGTAATCGATCCTTCAGAGACTGCTCGAGTTGTTTTCTCTCTCGAATATCTCTCAGAAGAACATAGAAGAACCTGTTCCCCTCAATTTGAATCGGACTGAAACTGACATCAAAGACCTGCCCTCCACCTTTAAGCCACACCTCGATCGACTGCTCACTGGCATTCTCTTCGGCAACCTTTCCAATTACTGAGCGAACGCGGCTCAGGGTCTCCTCATTCACCATTCCAGAAAGAAGGTCAATCAGGGTGACAGATTCGCTCTGGCTGCGGTTCCAACCAAGCATTCGGGTAAATACTTCATTTCCCTCAAGAATGGTTAACCCTTGCCCGTCCAGAATAGCGAACCCCTCCCGGGCCTGTTCAAAGAGATGGGTGTAAAGCTCCTGACGATTACGGCTCTCCTGATGTGCCTCTTGTGCTTTTTGGAGAACGGTCTGCAGTGGCTCGTTGAGCGTCTCCAGTTCAATCGGATTCTGTGCCAGCACCTGGATCTGCTCCTGAAGGTTTCCGGCTTCCCTTACCCGGCCTGCGAGAATTTCCAGTGGCCGAAACAGCATATAGTTAGATACGAGCAAATTGGCTAACAGCGCAACTGCTCCGATCAAAATCAAACCATACAGTAAATAACGCGTGGCTACCTGCCCCTCACGATAGACGTCTCGTGCCATCTGGCTGACCAGAAGCCCTGTCAGTTCCCCATCCAGACCTCTGAGAGGGACGATTCCCAGCAAACTATCCTCACTGGAAGAGTCCAGAAAGAGAGATTGATCTTCCTTCAATTGAGACAGGTACGGTCGTAACTCCTCGGGAAGACCAGAAATCGGGTAATAAGATATCGTTTCGATACCGGTCTCCACCCGGAGCGTATCCAGCACGTTTTCATCCAATGCCCTTCCAAACACCAGAAAACCAGCCGAATCTCCTGTAGCACTGGTTGGGTAGACTTTACGCGCAGTCACAAAATAAGATCGCCCATCAATCTGAACAAAACTATTCGCTGCACCACTTTCAGAGAGGGTTTTCCAGAACCCGGTTTCTGGCATGAACAATGGCTCTACCACTGCCGTGGCCTGGTTGACCTTTCCTGAGGTGCGATCGTAACGCTCGGCAAACAACACCTTACCATCAACCCCCCCCAGAGCTACAAGATCGATCCCCAGGCTGGAATAAACCGCGGGCATAAGGTTCTCTTCGGGAAAAGCAGGGTTTTGCCCTCTCAGGTAGGCATCGGTGCTATCCCAGTAGGCCCAGTCTACCGCCAGGCTTCCTATTTCGCTGTAAATCCGATCCACGCTTTTCACGATCTGGCTGACATCCTTGTAATGGATCGTTCTTTCCAGCTGAGCAAAATGAGCCAGTAGAATATCCTGAGACATGAGAAACACCCCTGCTCCCATTACGAGCAGGGTAATCATGGTCAGCAGGGAAGTTTTAATTTTTACCGACATGCCCCATCAATCAACAATCTCATGCCCCCATTCAAGGTGTCACCTCGCCACCGGTAAGATGATCTCCGGTTGATCATTCTCAGGGCGGTTGACTGCCTTCGAAACTTCATAGAAAGTCAACCGGTCAGCTTCCAGGGGTTTAAGGAAAGCCTGAAGCACCTCAGCCTCCCGCTCTTCCAGCCAGGCATAACATCGCTCCGGTGGGAGAATCACCGGCATGCGGTTATGAATCGAAGCAATCAACGCATTGGGTTCACAGGTAATGATCGTACAGGTACGCACATCTTCCCCCTCCGGTGAACGCCAGGATTCCCACAGGCCAGCAAAGGCAAAGGGTCGGCCATCTGCCAGTCGAAAATAATACGGCGTGGCCATTTTTCCATCAGCTCGTTTCCACTCGAAGAAACCGTCCCCCAGGATCAAGCAGCGGCGGCGCCGAAACGCATTCCGAAAAGCTGGCTTTTCTAACAGGGTCTCTGCCCTGGCATTGATCATCCGATTCCCGATCGTGGGATCTTTAGCCCAGGATGGAATCAATCCCCAGCGCATCCACTCAGCCTGGCGTGCCTGAGCATCTGTCACCACCAGCAGGGACGCCCCCGGCGCAATGTTATATCTGGGAAAGTAGTCCGCCGGTATCGCCGTCAGGTTGAATTCTCGCTGAAGCGTCTCAGCGTCCAGGAACAGAGAAAAACGCCCACACATAGGCCTGTATCCTTCCTAGAGAGATCCTCTCTCCAACGGATGTACACCCATCCTTGATACTATTTTAACACCTCTGGCAACTCCTGCCCTTCGGGAAGCTGGCAGGTTGTGATGTATAATACCCCCATCACCCCTCAGGGAAAGGTGCTCTGCTCATGTCTACTCCACTCGTTGAGTGTATCCCCAATTTCTCTGAAGCTCGCCGCCCCGAAGTCATCGAATCGATCCTTCAGGCCATCACCTCGGTTCCACAGGTCAGTGTCCTCGATCGTCATTCCGACCTGGATCATAACCGCACGGTGATCACGATGATCGGCCCACCTCAGGCCATCGAAGAGGCCGCCTTCCGAGCCATTGAACAGGCAGCCCGATTAATTGACCTTAATCATCATACTGGCGAACACCCGCGCATTGGTGCCACCGATGTCGTGCCTTTCGTGCCTATCCGTGACATTACCATGCAGGAATGCGTTGAAATGGCACGCCGACTTGGTCAACGCGTGGGAGAAACGCTCCACATCCCCGTTTACCTATACGAAGAAGCAGCCACGTCTCCTTCCCGAAAAAACCTGGAGGATATCCGCAGGGGTGAATACGAGGCCCTAAAAGAAGAGATCGCAACCCATCCTGATCGCAAACCCGATTATGGCCCCTCGGCTATCGGCCCTGCCGGGGCAACGGTTATCGGTGCCCGCCAACCCCTCATCGCCTTCAATGTGTACCTCACCACCGGTGATGTGGCCATTGCAAATAAAATTGCCCGCGCTGTGCGGTTCTCTAATGGCGGATTACGCTTTGTTAAAGCCATGGGCGTCCTCGTGGAAGGCCGCGCCCAGGTATCCATGAATTTGACAAACTTCCGCCAGACGCCGGTGTACCGGGTGGTCGAGATGATCCGCCGGGAGGCTGAGCGATACGGGGTAGGTATTCATCACAGTGAGCTGGTTGGGTTAATCCCTCAGGAAGCCTTGATCGATTCGGCTGTCTGGTATTTACAGCTGGATCAATTCGAGCCAGAGCAGGTGCTCGAACACCGCATGGCGCAAATTGCAGACACCACATCTCCCTCGTCTGCCAGCCAGAGCAGTTTTCTGGATGATCTGGCGCGCGCCACACCCACTCCGGGAGGGGGTTCGGCGGCGGCCTTTAGCGCAGCGACTGCCGCTGCCCTGGTGGCCATGGTCGCCCGATTGACGGTTGGAAAAAAGAAATATGCTGCCGTAGAAACTCAAATGTGGAGCCTGATTGAGCAGGCAGAGAATCTGCGCCAGCAATTGACGGCTGCCATCGAGGAAGATGCTGAGGCCTTCCAGGCCTATCTCACCGCTAATCGTCTTCCCAAGGACACACCCGAACAGGAGCAGGCCCGCCATCAGGCCCTTCAGGATGCCACCAGGGAAGCTATTCTGGTGCCTCTCAAAGTAGCCCGCCTGGCGCTGGAAGTGCTCGGACTGGCAGTGGAAGTTGCCGGAGCAGGCAATTTGAACGCCATCTCTGATGCTGGCAGCGCAGCAGCACTGGCACGCGCAGCCCTCCATGCCGCTGGATTGAATGTGCGCATCAACTGCAAGAATCTGGATGACCCGGCCAGTGCAAACGCCTTCATCGCTGAAATTCGCACGCTTGAAGAACGGGCCGCCGATCTGGATGAGCAAATGCGCCGCGTCCTGACGGAGCGAGGCGGGCTGGAACTCTGAAATCTTCCCATTCGAAACGGGGACGTGTCTTCGGTGCAACAGCTCATGATTCGGGCGCGAATGATCTGCTGCCTCATCCTTCTGAGCATGCTCTGGGGTGGGTGCCAACCCTTCCCAACCCCCACAGGCAGCATCTCCCCCTCTGCCCCTGAGCCCACCCTGGTTGAAACACCTGCCTTACTGTCCACTCCCTCTCCATCTGCTCATTCCCTGAGGGTCTCGCCCGGCCTTCCCCCTTCGATCCTTGAGTCCATCCACCTCCCCCCTGGCTGGGAATTGACTTCTTCACCTCAACATGCTGAAATTACCCTCACAGTTTCAGCCCTCCACCCGCTTTCTCAATGGATCTATGTCCTGGCAGCGCCCTTTCCGACCGTTGCTGATCAACTCTCTTTCCAGTCCCTGCTCGACCTCTGGACCGACGGGAGCATCCCTGAAGATGGCCCCACTACCCTGCTTGTCTCTCCCGAAACCCTCACTCTTCTGGAGGCACTCTGGGGAAAGCCCTCACCCGGTGTCAAAATCATCCCGTCAGGTGAGCTTCTTCAGAGCGCCTGGGATCAGCAGACAGCCTGGGCCATCCTGCCATTTGAAGAACTCCAGCCACGATGGAAAGTCATTGCCGTCGACGGGCAGAACCCGCTGCACAAAGACTTTCGCCCCGATCAATATCCCCTCACTGTGTCTCTTGGGTTTGAGGGTGACTCCGCGCTCATTGGCGAACTCCAACGGTGTTGCGGGGCCGCTTCAGACCAACCCCTTCTTCCACCGACCAACCGGCCAACCTCAAAAATGGCCACCGTGGTGCTCACCGGTGTGACAGCCCTGGTGAGAGGAACCGCCGCGCTGATGGGACAATTTGGAATGGATTACCCCGCCCGGGACATCCTTCCCTGGCTCCAGCAGGCTGATATTTTGCATATCAGCAACGAAGTTGCCTTCGCAGAAAATTGTCCCAACCCCAACAACTGGCAGGGATTGGCCTTTTGTAGCCAGCCACGCACCATTCAATTATTGGAAGACATCGGCACCGATGTGATTGACCTGGCAGGCGATCACTTTGCGGACTGGGATAAACCGGCCATGCTATACACCCTGCAACTCTACCACCAGCGCGGATGGCAGGTTTACGGTGGAGGTGAAAATGAGTCCCTCGCCCAGCGCCCGGCCCTCTTCGAGGTTAACGGCAACCGAATCGCGTTTCTGGGATGCAATGCCAAGGAAAAAGCCTATGCCACCGCCGGGCCAGACTCTCCAGGGGCTATCCATTGCGACTGGAACTGGCTCGAGCCAGCGATTCTTGACGTCAAAGCCAAAGGCTATCTCCCCATCATAACCTTCCAGCACCAGGAATATTACGAATATAAAGCCAGGCCAGCCCTGCAGGAAGATTTTCGGCGCGCTGCCCGGGCCGGAGCGGTGATCGTCAGCGGAAGCCAGGCTCATCAGCCACAGGCCATGGAATTTGCAGGCGACGCCTTCCTGCATTACGGGTTAGGAAACCTGTTTTTTGACCAGGTATACAGCCAGCAGGGCACTGATCAGGCATTCATCGACCGATACGTGTTTTTTGACGGGCGACTGATAAGCATCGAGATCCTCACCATTCGATTCGTCGATTACGCCCGCTCCCGCCCCATGACTCCGGCAGAAAGAGCTTCTCTCTTGCAAACAATCTTTGCTGCCAGCGGGTGGGTGCGCGATTCTCAGGTAAAATAAACCGAATTCTTGAAAGATAAGGGGCTGTTTTATGGGCATTAAACCTGATCACTGGATACGAAAAATGGCGCTGGAGCAACGAATGATCGAGCCGTTCGTCGATCACCAGGTACGTGACGGGGTCATCTCCTTCGGGGTCTCTTCATACGGTTATGATATTCGCGTCGCAGATGAATTCAAAATCTTTACCAATGTATATTCCGCTGTAGTGGATCCGAAGAAGTTCGACCCCGCCTCCATGGTTGATTTCAAAGGCCCAATATGCGTCATTCCCCCCAACTCGTTCGCACTGGCCCGCACGGTGGAGTATTTCCGCATTCCTCGCGGCGTACTCACGCTTTGTGTGGGCAAGTCCACGTATGCCCGATGCGGCATCATTGTTAATGTGACCCCCTTCGAGCCAGAATGGGAAGGATTCGTTACCCTGGAGATCTCTAACACTACGCCCCTTCCAGCAAAAATTTACGCCAATGAGGGAATCGCCCAGGTGTTGTTCTTCGAAGGGGATGAAGAATGCGAATTATCCTACGCCGATAAAAAGGGGAAATATCAGTACCAGCAATCCATCGAATTACCAAAAATTTAACCCCCCTTTTTTTACTGATCCTTTTCTCCGGGTTCACCTGTTAAGGCATGTGAACCCGGTTCGATTCCTGCGAGATTTTCTGAGGTCGGCGGCCATTCCACTCACGCCATACAGCGGATAAATAGACATAACACACCACAACCAGGATGATTCCAGTGACCCCCGCCCAGGGGAACGTTCCCTCAGTAAAAGTCTCTTTAAACCGCCAGAGTGGGGTAAGGTAGGCCACAAGGGGAACCACCAGCACCGGAGCTGCCAGGGTAGAAAAAGCCGGACGGTTTCCCAGCCGGGTAATGGACACCAGAAGGATGAAAGAGAACGTTAATACAAACCACAGCCCCAGGATGAAAATTCCATGTGCCCACCGCACCGGACGATCCTCTCGATAAAAGAAAACGAATAAAAACCCCAGGCTCACCAGAATCAGAACAGGCACAGAAGACAACCCGAGCAATATCAGACGAACGCGTTTCTCCCCAACAAGCTTGAAGAGGCCGCTCCAGTTTTCTCTGAACTGATCCAGGCTTTTTCCCAGAAGGAACAGGCCGAAAAGGCTGATCACACAAAGCCCGACTGGTAAATACCCCATGGTAGAAGGTCCTTTCTGGTTCTTCCCGGTTGATTATACCGCTCTTGCCAGACATAACCCGTTTACCATCTCAGAGATGCGGCGGGGTATTCTTCGGAAGAGAGGGATCCCGTTCACCCGAAAACCCCACCCCCACGACCCTGCTCGCATCTACATGAAATTCCACAAGTCATCTCGCCAAATCATACTATAATGATGATGAGGTAACGGTCTTTATCAATTGCAGACTTTATCATACCCAAGGCTCAATCATTGTTAAGGAGGATTGTATGCTCATCAGGCAATTCCCGGAAGGATTTCTCTGGGGAGCCTCCACCGCTGCTTACCAGATTGAAGGCGCCTGGAACGCCGACGGGAAAGGCGAAAGTATTTGGGATCATTTCAGCCATCAGCCCTATCGCATTGAAAATGGAGATACAGGCGATGTCGCCTGTGACCATTACCATCGTGCGCCTGAAGATGTGGCCTTGATGAAACAGCTCGGTCTGCGTGCCTATCGGTTCTCCATTGCCTGGACGCGAATATTGCCTGCAGGTCGGGGAACGGTAAATTCAAAAGGGCTGGATTTTTACGATCGCCTGCTTGATGAATTGCATAAGGCTGGTATTCAGGCGAACGTTACCCTGAACCACTGGGATTTACCCCAGGCTCTTCAGGATCTTGGCGGTTGGGCCAATCGGGATTGCACCGACTGGTTTGCCGATTACGCCCGTATCGTATTTGATCGCTTTGGGGACCGTGTGGAACTCTGGGCTACCCATAACGAACCTGCGGTGGTCGCGTCTGGCTATGCTCAAGGGGTAATGGCACCCGGGCTGGCCGACGCTTCACAGGCATACCGGGTGGTTCATCATTTGAATCTGGCACATGGAAAGGCTGTGCAGGTCTTCCGTCAGGGCAATTACCGCGGGAAAATCGGCATTGTCCTTGACCTTCAGAACTTCGTTCCTGCCTCCGATTCAGAAGCCGACCATCTGGCCGCACAGCGAGTCACCGAAAATGCCCACGACCTTTATCTGGGACCCATTTTCCGGGGACGTTACCCGGCCTACCTTTCCGAATGGTTAGGCGCACTGGCGCCTCAACCCCAGCCTGGCGACCTTGAGCTCATCCATCAACCGATTGATTTTCTGGGAGTGAATCATTATTTCACCGCGCTGGTAAGCCACCATCCACATGGAGGGTTGTTAAAATCTACCATGAGCATGAAAACCCTGCCTATGTGGGGGCAGACGGAGGTCGGTTGGGGCGTGTATCCTGCCGGTCTGACCGCCATGCTTCACAAAGCGCATCAGTTTGCCGGAGGGTTGCCGATATATATTACCGAGAACGGATGCGCCGCACACGATGAACCCGATTCTGATGGCTTTGTGAAAGATTACGAGCGAATTGCATACCTTCGCCTTCATCTGATCGCCGCCCATGATGCCCTTCAGGCGGGAGTCAACCTTCAGGGGTATTTCATCTGGAGCTTAATGGACAATTTCGAATGGGCTTCGGGATACCGACCGCGCTTTGGTATTGTGCGGGTTGACTACGCCACCCAGAAACGCATTCCCAAGTTGAGCGCTCACTGGTATGCCGGAGTGATTCAGGCCAATGCAGTCACTCTGTAGGAGCTGATCATGAGCCGAACACGCGTTGCCATCATCGGCGCAGGTGGCATGGCTCGCCATCACCTGCGTCAGATGCTCAAACAAACCGAAACCACCGAGATTGTGGCCCTTTGTGAGCCTTCAGAAGAGCAAGCTCGCCTCTCCGCGGCAATTTTTACGGAAAACGGGCAAAACCCACCCCCCAACCAGCCCGATCTGGAAAAATTGCTGGTCACCTATCGGCCAGATACTGCCTTCATCATCACCCCTCATGCTTATCATTATGAGCAAGCGAAAGCCTGCCTTGAAGCCGGGGTCGATGTTTTACTCGAAAAACCCATGGTCATGAATGCCAATGAAGCCCGTTCGCTGATCGAAGTGCGCAATCGCACCGGGCGCTTACTGGTGGTGGCTTTTCCGGGCAGCCTTTCACCGCAAATTCGCCGGGCACATGACCTGCTCCATAATGGAACAGTGGGAGAATTGCTATCCATCAGCGCTACTGTCTGGCAAAATTGGGGGCCTGGAACCGTCGGTACCTGGCGCCAGCAACCCGCCATCTCTGGGGGTGGGTTCCTGTTCGATACCGGCGCTCACATGTTGAACACCGTGGTCGACCTCGCCGGAGAAGAGTTCAGCGAAGTCTGTGCCTTCCTGGACAACTACGGGCGCCCGGTCAAAACCCTGGGGGTGGTCATCGGCAGGCTAAAATCGGGTGGGCTGGTCTCGTTACATGGGTGTGGAGAGGCCATTCCCTCCTGCAGTTCTACAATTTATGTATTTACCCGGCAGGCCATCCTGCGCACTGGCATCTGGGGCGAATATCTGGAGATTCAGAAAGCTGGCAGGCAGACCTTTCGAAATATCCCTGTGCCTGCCAGCCTGGGCGTCTGGGAGCAATTCCTTGCCGTGCGGAGCGGAGCCATGGCCAACCCCTGCCCCCCAGAAGTAGGTCTGCGCATGGCCTTGCTCTACGATGCAATCAGAGAATCAGCCGCACAGGGTGGAAAGCCCGTGCGCTGTGGTACCATGGAACCTCTCACTCCATAAATCATTAATCTACAGTTCAATCCAAGGAGCTAACTATGTCATCTACCCTACGAGTAACTGTCTGGAACGAAGGTCGTCACGAAAAGACCCACGAAGAAGTGCGCCGGGTTTATCCTCACGGCATTCACACAGTACTGGCCGAAGCCTTCCGGGGAGCCGGATTTGAGGCCCGCACTGCCACCCTCGATGAGCCTGAACATGGTCTGACCGAAAAAGTTTTAGCCGAAACAGATGTACTCACCTGGTGGGGGCACATGGCGCATCAGGATGTCAGCGATGAGATTGTCAATCGCGTGGCCAAACGCGTCCTGGAAGGTATGGGATTAATCGTTTTGCATTCCGGGCACATGTCCAAACCATTCCTCAAACTCATGGGGACGACCGGAGCACTGAAATGGCGCGAAGCCGGAGAAAAAGAACGACTGTGGGTTGTTGATCCCTCTCATCCCATCGTAGCTGGCTTACCGGAGTATTTTGAACTCCCTCATGAAGAAATGTACGGAGAATTCTTCGACGTGCCGGCTCCTGATCAGCTCGTTCTCGTGAGCTGGTTCCAGGGTGGCGAAGTGTTTCGCTCCGGTTGTTGCTGGAACCGCGGCCTGGGGAAAATTTTCTACTTCCGCCCCGGCCACGAGACCTTCCCCACCTACTACCAGAAGGAAGTTCAACAGGTTCTCATTAATGCTGTCCGATGGGCTGCACCAGGTGACCTGCCGAAAATCACCTTCTGGCATAAACCCGAACCTCTGGAGAAACTTGGGTAAAGCGTTCAGTCTCAGTTCTGGTTGATAAGGAGTATACCTATGGGCCGACCTGTCACTCTATTCACCGGCCAGTGGGCCGACTTGCCGTTTGAAACCATCTGCGCCAAAGCGAAGAGCTTTGGCTATGATGGTATCGAAATCGCCTGCTGGGGCGATCATCTGGACGTTGAAAAGGTATTGAGCAGTGATGCCTATTTGCGTTCGCGCCGCGACATCCTTGAAAAACACGGCCTGCAATGCTTCGCCATCAGTAACCACCTGGTCGGGCAGGCCGTCTGTGACCGCATCGATGAACGGCACCAAAGCATCCTTCCACCGCGCGTCTGGGGTGATGGAAAGGAAGACGGCGTCCGCCGCCGCGCCGCAGAGGAAATGAAAATGACCGCCCGGGCGGCAGCCAAACTGGGCGTGAAGGTGGTACCCGGTTTTACCGGTTCGTCCATCTGGCCGTATCTTTATTCCTTCCCACCCAACCCGCCAGACCTGGTGGAAAAGGGTTTTGCCTTCTTTGCTGAAATGTGGAACCCTATCCTGGATGTGTTTGACGAGGTGGGGGTGCGTTTTGCCCTGGAAGCCCACCCCACAGAAATTGCCTTTGATATCGCCTCAGCGGAAATGGCTGTTCAGGCAGTCAAGGGCCGTCCGGCTTTCGGGTTTAACTATGATCCAAGCCACTTTGGATATCAGGGCGTGGATTATATAGCCTTCATCACCCGCTTTGGTGACCGCATCTACCATGTTCACATGAAAGACGTCTACTGGTCTGACCACCCGACCGAGGCAGGAGTGTTTGGAGGACATTTGAATTTTGGTGATCGACGTCGTTTTTGGGATTTTCGCTCTTTAGGCCGGGGGCGCATTAACTTTGAGGAGATCATCCGCGCCCTTAATGCCATCCATTACCAGGGGCCGCTTTCGGTCGAATGGGAGGATGGAGGCATGGACCGCGAGTTTGGCGCCAAAGAAGCCTGCGCGTTTGTTCGGCGAATTGACTTCGCCCCCTCGGCCATTGCTTTTGATGCGGCCTTCGAGCGGAAGTAAGCCCATTCAGTACCGGTGTAATTCTCTTTCTTGAGGAGGAAAACCATGCCTGATGAAGTTGGTTTTATCACTATGGCCGGAGCCAAAGCCACCGGCGAGGCGCCTGAAATTGGGGTAGGGATGATGGGCTATGCCTTTATGGGCAAGGCTCATACCAATGCCTTTAAGAAACTCCCCTACATGGTCTACCCCCCGCCTGCCATACCTAAACTCATCGCCATTGCGGGGCGTAATGAAGAATCGGTCAAAGAAGCCGCAAAACGCTACGGCTACGCTACTTATTACACCGACTGGAAACAACTGATCAGCGATGATCGCATCCAGCTCTTCGATAACGGCGGGCCTAATGATGCTCACGCCGAGCCATGCATTGCGGCCGCCAGAGCCGGGAAGCACATCTTATGCGAAAAGCCTCTGGCGCGCAATGCTAAAGAAGCCGCTGAGATGCTCGAAGCCGTAGAAAAAGCTGGTGTCGTGCACATGGTGGCGCACAACTATCGTTTTGTACCAGCCATTCGCCTGGCGCGTAACCTGATCGAGTCGGGAAAACTCGGTCAAATCTACCACTTCCGTGCAGTATACCTGCAGGAATGGATTATGGATCCCGATTTTCCCTTTGTCTGGAGGTTGGACAGGAAAGTCTCCGGGTCAGGGGCGTTGGGGGACCTCGGTTCACACATCATTGACCTGGCCCGCTTCCTGGTGGGCGAACCCCGCAAAGTTTCGGCAATGGCAAAAACCTTCATCAAGCAGCGCCCATTGCCAGGTGGCGGTTCCGCCGAAGTCACCGTGGATGATGCTTTCGTTTCGCTGGTCGAATTTGAAAACGGCGCAGTCGGCACACTGGAGGCTTCACGCTTCTGTGCCGGTCGGAAAAACCACCAGGTACTGGAAATCAATGGCGCCAATGGCTCCATCGTCTTTGACCTGGAACGGCTCAACGAGTTACAGGTCTTCTGGAAAGATGAACAGCCCCGTGAAACCCAGGGTTTCCACAATGTGCTGGTCAGTGAGTCCTATCATCCCTTCTGGGAGCACTGGTGGCCTCAGGGGCATATCATCGGCTGGGAGCACACTTTCGTTCACGAAATCGCCCACCTGCTGGATGCCATCGTCAACAAGAAAACAATCGCCCCCTACGGCGCCGACTTTCTCGACGGCTATAAGAATGCAGTCATCTGCGATGCCATCTTAGAATCGGCAGAAAAAGAGAAGACGATTACCATTCGTTATTAACCCTTGCCCTCTCACCGGGGGGCAGATGCCCCCCGGTGAGAGGGATTAACCTTCGTTTACCTAAGAGGAACCCATCTATGCGCCCCAAAATGGCATTGCAATTGTACACGTTACGTGATCTTACCAGCCATGACTTTGAAGGTGTGGTAAGAAAAGTAGCCGCCATGGGTTATGAGGGAGTTGAAACGGCGGGCTTTGGCAATAGCACCCCCAACGCCGCCAGACACCTTCTGGACTCCCTCGGCCTGGAAGTGGTCGGTTTGCATGCCCCCATGCCGCTCGGAGAGCATCAACACGAAGTGATCGATAACGCCCTTCTTTTCGGTTGCCGTTATCTGGTCACGCCTCACATCGGGCGTGAGGATGTCAAAGATATGGATGCCATCCGAAAGTTATGTGATCGCTTAAATCAGAGCCAGGAAGTGGCCAGAGCGCATGGGATGACTCTGGCCATTCACAATCACTGGTGGGAATATGCCCGAATGGATGACAGGCTCATCGCCGATATTATGATCGACTTGCTTGATCCGGCGATTCTTTTTGAGCTGGATACATACTGGATCAAAGTCGCCGGGGTCGATCCGGCAGAACGTGTACGCCAGCTGGGCAAACGTGCCCCCCTGCTTCACATCAAGGATGGCCCCGGGGTTCGTGATGAACCCCAGACTGCCCTGGGGGAGGGCATCATGGATTTCGCTTCCATTCGGGATGCCGGAAGCTCTGCTACCGAATGGTGGATTATGGAAGCTGACCGGGTCAATGGCGACCCGCTCGAAGCTGTTGAGAAAAGTATTCATTTTATGAAAGGTCTTCTGCAATGAAAAAAGTCCTCTTCGTCTGGGGTGGCTGGGAGGGACATGAACCCAGACAATGCGTCGAAATTTTCGCTCCCATTCTTGCCAGTGAAGGCTTTGAGGTAGAGATCAGCGATACGCTTGATGCCTATCTTCAACGAGAAAATTTATTATCCAAAGACCTGATCGTGCAGGTCTGGACGATGGGAAAAATTAGCGCGGAACAACTGAAAGGCCTGCAGGAGGCAGTCGCCAGCGGGGTTGGCCTGGCTGGCTGGCACGGAGGCCTGGGGGATTCCTTCCGCGAAAGCACCGATTATCAGTTTATGATCGGCGGTCAGTGGGTTGCGCACCCCGGAGGAGTGATTGACTATACCGTCCAAATCACAGACCACATCGATCCGATTACAGCAGGGCTGAAAGACTTTGCCATGCATTCCGAACAATATTACATGCACGTCGATCCGTCAAACCATGTGCTGGCAACGACCACCTTCAATGACCAGTTTCACCCCTGGATTTCCGGAACTGTCATGCCGGTGGCCTGGAAGCGCCTCTGGGGAAAAGGCAAAGTATTCTACTGTTCACTGGGACATGTAGCCAGCGATTTCAACGTTCCCGAAGCGCGTGAAATCGTCCGCCGGGGCATGCTGTGGGCATCGCGGTAGAGGTGAATCTATGAAAAAGGTAAAAATCGGCATCGTTGGCTGTGGAAACATTAGCGGGATTTATCTGGAACAGAGCCAGACCTTCGATATTCTGGAACCGGTTGCCTGCGCTGATTTGATCCCGGAGCGCGCCCAGGCGCAGGCTCAGAAATACCACATTCCCCGTGCACTGACTGTGGAAGAATTGCTGGCTGACCCAGAGATCGAGATTGTAGTTAATCTGACCATTCCCAAAGCCCATGCCTCAGTGGCACTGGCGGCTTTAGAGGCCGGGAAATCCGTTTACAACGAGAAACCCCTGGCGATCACCCGCGAGGAAGGGCAGAAAATCCTGTCCCTGGCCAGAGAAAAGGGATTGCTGGTAGGCGCCGCTCCCGATACTTTCCTGGGAGCTGGGATTCAGACCTGTGTTCATCTGATCAACCGGGGAGAAATTGGTGAGCCGGTGGCCGCAACTGCGTTTATGATGTGCCACGGGCATGAAAGCTGGCATCCTGACCCTGAGTTTTATTACAAAGTGGGCGGCGGCCCGCTCTTTGACATGGGCCCCTATTACCTGACTGCCCTCATTTCCATGCTTGGGCCGGTCAGGCGTGTCAGCGGCTCAGCCAGGATCAGCTTCCCCACCCGCACGATTACCAGCCAGCCCAAAGCTGGCACCGTAATCACCGTGGACACCCCCACCCATCTCTCGGCCACACTCGATTTCCATAACGGCGCGGTAGTCACCCTGGTCACCAGTTTTGATGTCTGGGCACATCACCTGCCCAACATCGAGGTGCACGGCGCCAGCGGCTCTCTTACTGTACCCGACCCCAACGGATTCGGTGGGCAGGTCCAGATCTGGAAACCCGAGAAGCGCCAATGGGAAAATGTTCCCCTCTTGAATTTACGCTCTCAAAACAGCCGCAGCATCGGTGTGGCTGATATGGCGTATGCGTTGCGCACCGGGCGGCCCCACCGGGCCAACGGCCAGATGGCTTACCATGTTCTGGACGTAATGCATGCCGTGTTAGATGCTTCTCGTGAAAACCGGGCAATTCTGATTGAATCCACCTGCGAAAGGCCCGCTCCTCTGCCAGCTGACCTGCCACCCGGCCAGCTGGACGCGTAGTGCTTTCACCTTTCGATTGATCTCATCATCCAGTGCAGGGAACTGCCTCTCAAGGCGAAACCCTGCACTGGAGCATTCTCAGCCAGAGTTCTGTCATTCTCGCTTATAATTGGCTTTATGCAGTCCTTACCGGTATCAACACACAGGCGGGTAGAAACACGTGATTGAAAACAATGAAATTCAACGCCTGGAAGGCAGGGGAAGATACAAAGTTATCCGTAACCTGGTGTTCAGCCTGTTGATCATGGCGGCACTGGCCTTTCTGGTCTCAAAAGATTTCACAAAAATCCAGGATTATATCCAGCAGCATGCCATAAGCGGCCTGTTTGTAGCCTTTCTGGTATATGGAATTCTGGGAGCATCTCTGATTCCCTCAGAACCCCTCACCGTGCTCATTGGCGCTCTCTTCGGTCCATGGATTGCCACCCTGGTGGCTACCTTTGGGAATATTCTTGCCGCCCTGGTGGAATATTACATTGGAAGAAAAGTGGGACATGCAACAGGGTTCATCGAAAACAAGCACAAATTACCTCTTGGCCTTGGGAAACTCCCGGTAGATTCCCCGCTCTTTCTCATCCTCGGACGCATGGTTCCCGGCGCCGGACCCAAACTGGTGAGCTTTTTAGGCGGTGTCTATCATGTGCCGCTGGGGCGCTACCTGTGGACAACCGCCATTCCCACCGCCCTGGGGGCAGCTATTTTTGCCTTCGGTGGCTTCGGCCTTGCCAGCCTATTTCAAACCCATTAATTCAAGGAGATCAGCATGACATCACCCCATCAACCTCCTCGCTGGAATGTTTCCAACATTTTTCCCGGCCTGGAATCTCAAGAATTGAGTCAGGCCATGGCTCAGGCAAACGAACAGGTGCAGGCTCTTGCGGCCATGATCCAGGCCCTGCCTGCCGATCCCGCCCGGACCCCCTCAGCCACCCTGGCGGAAGTCACAGGACAGGTCATTGAGAAAGCCAATGCCACTTTTGAGCTAACGGGCACCATCCAGGCATATCTCTATGCATTTGTCAGCACCGATTCTTTCAATCAACAGGCAATGCGCCTGACTTCTCAATTTGAAAAGACCCAGGTGATCGGGCAGAATGCCATCACACAGTTTGCCCTCTGGGTGCGCGCCCTTGGCGAACGGCTGGAAGAAATCATTCCACTCAACCCCGTTCTTGAAAGCCACCGGTTCTTCTTGCAGGAAACCTATCGGCAGAGCCGTTATCTCATGCCGCCCGAAATGGAAGCCCTGGCTACCGAGCTTTCTCTCAGCGGTTCCAACGCCTGGTCGAAATTACAGGGCACCGTTACCTCACAGAAAACCGTGGAGTTTGAGCTGGACGGCAAAATCCAAACCCTTCCCATGCCCGCTCTGATCAACCTCCACTCCCACCCCGACGAATCCGTTCGCCGCAGGGCGTACGAAGCTGAAATGGAAGCCTGGAAGAGCATCGAAGCGCCACTGGCGGCGGCGATGAATGGAGTGAAAGGATGGGCAATTACCCTCAATAAACGCCGTGGGCGCGAAGATGCCCTGCATGGGGCAATCGACGCTGCCCGGATCGACCGGGCCACACTTGAGGCAATGCTCTCAGCCATGGCCGATTCCTTCCCCGTCTTTCGGCGATATTTCAGGGCCAAAGCCGCCCGCCTGGGTAAAGAAAAGCTTGCCTGGTGGGATCTTTTTGCCCCCATGGGTAAAACAGATCGCACCTACACCTTCGAAGATGCCCGTTCTTTCATCCTCACCAACTTCTCGCAGTTTTCTCCCGATCTTGAAGCCTTTGCGCGCCGGGCATTCGATCAGAGCTGGATCGACGCAGAACAACGGCCCGGTAAACGCGGCGGGGCGTTCTGCATGGCTATCCCTGGTGTCAAAGAGTCGCGTGTCCTGTGCAATTTTGATGGCTCGCTCGATCAGGTCTCTACCATTGCCCATGAACTGGGGCATGCCTACCACAATGAATGCCTTTTCCGCGCAGGAAAAACCATTTTACAAAGCGAACTGCCCATGACCCTGGCTGAAACCGCCTCCATTCTCTGCGAGACGATTGTGGTGGATGCCGCCCTTAAACAGGCCGCCAGCCCTCAGGAAGAGCTTTCCATTCTGGAAACTTCTCTCATCAGCGATTCCCAGGTTATCGTGGATATTTACTCACGCTATCTTTTTGAGAAAGAAGTTTTCGAACGGCGCGAAAAAGCTGAACTCAGCCCTGATGAATTGTGTGAGATCATGGAACGCGCTCAAAAAGCAACCTATGGCGATGGGCTGGATGAACGCTATCTCCACAAATATATGTGGACATGGAAACCCCATTACTACTTTACCGATATCTCTTTCTATAACTTTCCTTATGCCTTCGGGTTGCTCTTCGGCGTCGGGTTGTATGCCATTTACCGCCAGCGCGGAGCAGATTTCATCCCGGATTACCAGAACCTGCTGGCTTCCACTGGAGAAGCCTCTGCCGCCGACCTGGCCAAACGCTTTGGGATCGATATCCGCCAGCGATCCTTCTGGGAAAACAGCCTCGCTATCATTGGAGAGCGGATCGAGCGGTACATAGCCATTAAGTAGAGAAGGCCTCCCTTTTTTAGAACCAAACCGCAGGGGTTGAAGCCCTTGCGGTTTTTTCTTTTCCACACCCCAGGATTACCCCATGGGCTGATATTTTTGATAATCATCCAGGGTGTCAATATCAATCAGCAGGCGCTCATCCTCCCATTCTACAAAAGTGGGAGGCCACCGATCCATCACCTGTCGCCCACCGGCCTTTCCCGTCAACGCACCAAGATCTGAAAAAGTCCGCCGATCAAAGAGCACCGGGTTTGTCCTCTGGCCCTTTACCCGCGGCGCAATCACTGCTTCAAGGGTAGTGGCGTGCCGGTGAACAAGCGCCTGAATGACATCCTGATTGACAAAGGGCTGATCGGCCAGTAAGAAGATCGCTCCACCACAACGATCTTCCTTCAATAATTCACGCACCCCGGCGCTGACTGAGGTGCCCTGTCCATCCTGCCAGCGATCATTTCTTACGATCTTAACCGGCAAACCCTGCAATGCCCCGGCCACCTCGCCTGAATACGCCCCACAGACCACAATTACGGGATCAAGCCCCGCATGCAGGGCAGATTCTACAGCTCTCCGCACCAGAGGCACACCTTCCCAGGGCAATAATTGCTTTGGCTTTCCCAACCGTTCACCGGCCCCTGCCGCCAGCACCACCCCGGCCACTGGCCGGTGAAACGATACAATCTCAGCCGGTCGGCCATCCGCGCCAGCCCCATGCAAAGACGCTACCACTACCCCATCAAATGCTCCGAGCAACCGTCTAACCAGTCCATTAAGTTCTGCGGCCCCCATGGTAAAAGCGTCTCTCTGGTTCAGCAACACCAGCTTTCCAGCACCTGCCGGAATGTTTTTCCGCCCGCCTTCAGGGTGCACCAGAACCCTGGCCAGCGCCGCCTCATGGATGGGTTCACCCGGTTGAAGGTTCGCCAGCCGACCAAAATCCTCAGGCCGATACACCCAGGCATCCGTGAGAGGTTTGCCCAGCCCGCTCAGCCCGGCCACCACCATGACCACATCCGCTTCTTCGGGGATAGGTGGCTCCCAGGCAGCCGGTGCTTTAAGCGGTAGTCCGCGTGCCCCATCTGCTTCAACCAGAAATGGCACCTTCCATTGAACCGCCAGGCCCAATACCTGCTGGAAAACCTCGCCAGAGAGGCCCCGGGTACGTTCCTTCTCCCCTACCGGGCCGGTAATCAGGGTTAGCCCGTCAGGTAATGCGTGCTTGAACGCAGGAACGTCTTCCACCTGTGCTGCAAAGTATACCCGATCGGCCAGAGAACACTGCGCCAGTGCAAGATGCGCGGTATTGCTGAGGATCACCCCTCCGCTAAGAGCACGCCCCAGCCGAAACATCGCTGAGGTTTTTCCACCTGCACCACAAAGGGCAATACAGCGTTTCGTACGCAATGAAAGGGCTTCAACGATGAGAGCGAGATCCATAGTGTCATTATACCGACCATCGAACCTGAATTGAAGTTTGATAAAATAATAGGGATTGATCTCTCAAACCCTGATCTGCGTCTATTCCTGACAGTACGGAGCAAAGCGATGAGCACCCTTCCTCGACTCCGCGTTAGTTCCAATCATCGTTTCCTTGAGACCGAACTGGGAGAACCCTTTTTCTGGCTGGGCGATACTGCCTGGGAGTTGTTTCATCGCCTCACCTTTGAGGAGGCCGTATTTTATCTGGATAATCGCCGTGCCAAAGGGTTTAACCTCATTCAGGCAGTTGCCGTTCCTGAACTGGAGGGACTGTCTCAAGCCAATCGTTACGGTCATCTGCCCTTCCGCAATCTCGATCCAACCCAGCCTGAGGATGCCTATTTTGACTACATCGCGCAGGTCATTCGCGCGGCTGACGAACGCGGCCTTTATGTAGGGCTGGTCACCACCTGGGCCGACAAGGTTAAACGCATGTGGGGCGGTGAACAGGAAATCTTCAACCCCCAGAATGCCTACGCTTACGGGCATTATCTGGGCACTCGTTTTGCAGCCGACACCAACATCATCTGGATTCTGGGCGGTGACCGCTCGGCAGAAGGAGTTGAAGAAATCTGGCGTGCCCTTGCGAAAGGCATTGACGATGGAGCTGGCCACCACGGTCTGAAAACCTACCACCCTTTCGGTGAACATTCATCCTCCGAATGGCTCCATCATGAAGATTGGATTGACTTCCACATGATTCAATCGGGACACGGGCGGCTCTGTATGCCCACCTGGGAGATGATCGCTGCCGATTACAAACTTCACCCCGTCCGCCCCGTCCTGGATGGCGAACCCAATTATGAAGATATTCCCATCGGCTTTAATGTACGCAACGGTTATTTTAACGATTACCACGTTCGTCGACAGGCCTATCGCTCAGTCTTTGCAGGCGGGTTTGGAGTAACCTACGGGCACAACAGCGTCTGGCAAATGTATGACCAGCGCCATCAGCCGGTGCTTGATCCACTTTTCACCTGGCGTGAAGCTCTCGACCGTCCCGGCGCATTCCAGATGGTTCACCTGAAAAACCTGATGCTTTCACGCCCCTTTTTCGAACGCGTCCCCGGGCAAGACCTGCTCCTCACCGAACACACTCACCCCGAACAGTATATCTGCGTGACCAGAGATCAGAATTTCACTTATGCCATGGCCTATTTCCCTCAGGGAGGGCTCACTGCAGGATTCCACTTAGAACCCTTCCTGGGTTCAAAAGTGAGGGTCTGGTGGTACGACCCCTGCAATGGTGAAGCGCGGCTTCAGGGAGAAGAACCCATCCGCCGCGCCATGTCTTTTACTTCACCTTCCGAAATGCCCGATTGCGTCCTTATTCTCGATGATGCTGATGCCGATTACCCCCCTCCGGGGAAGGTTGGCGCTTAATCATTGCCGCGCTGATAATTGGGCGCTTCACGGGTAATGGTCACACTGTGGGGGTGGCTTTCAATCAAACCGGCGTTGGATATAACCACCAGGCGGGTACGCTGGCGCAGATCATCCAGATTTCGCGCACCGGCGTACCCCATGCCAGAACGTAAACCACCCACCAGCTGATATACAAAATCAGCCAGCGTTCCTTTGTAGGGTACCATTCCTTCCACACCCTCTGGCACCAGTTTTCGGCCAGTACTTTGCCCACTCGCATAACGATCGCGGCCATATCCCTGCATCGCCCCCAGGCTGCCCATTCCGCGATAACTCTTGTATTGCCGGCCCTCAAACAGAATCACCTCCCCGGGCGACTCTTCCAACCCGGCCAGTAAACTGCCGAGCATTACGGTTTCTGCTCCGGCTACGATCGCCTTCACGATATCACCGGAATATTTAATTCCTCCATCTGCAATGACTGGAACATCGTGCCTGGCGGCGGCTCTGGCGCAGTGGAAAATGGCGCTCATCTGGGGCATCCCCGCCCCAGAAACAATACGTGTGGTACAAATCGATCCGGCTCCAATGCCCACTTTTACCGCATCAACCCCCGCCTCGATCAAAGCCAGCGTACCCTCCTCCGTGACCACATTTCCCGCAATCACTGGCAGGCCTGGCCAGGCGCTTTTAATCCGGCGGATGGCGCGAATCACCCCCGCAGAATGCCCGTGAGAGGTGTCTACCACCACCACATCCACCCCGGCTTTCACCATCAGATCAACCCGCGTCTCCAGGTCGTTTCCCACCCCCACAGCTGCTCCACACAAAAGCCTTCCCTGACTGTCGGTGGCGGCGTTTGGGTAATCGCGTTTTTTCTGAATGTCCTTGACCGTGATTAACCCCTGCAAGCGGCCATGCTCATCCACCAGAGGAAGTTTTTCAATGCGGTGTTGCTGTAAGATTCGCTTGGCCTGCTCCAGCGTTGTCCCTACCCGGGCGGTCACCAGTCCTTCGCTGGTCATAAAATCCCTGACCGGGCGTGCGAAATCGTCACCTTCTGCGAAGCGGATATCCCGATTGGTGAGAATCCCCACCAGAATCCCATCCGGATCAACGATGGGCACCCCACTGATATGAAACCTGCCCATGATGGCTTCAGCTTCTGCCAGTGAGGCTTCTGGCCCCAGCGTGACCGGGTTGGTAATCATCCCGGCCTCCGAACGTTTCACTTTATCAACCTCGCTCGCCTGAGCTTCAGGAGACATATTCCGATGAATGATTCCAATGCCTCCTTCACGCGCCAGTGCTATCGCCAGGCGCGACTCAGTCACCGTATCCATGGCTGCCGAAAGCAGAGGGATGTTGAGTTGAATTTCCCGCGTCAACCGGGCACGCACATCCGTTTCGCTCGGGAGAATCTCTGAATACCCCGGCACAATCAGGCAATCGTCAAACGTAAGGGCCTGATGCCCCTGAAACAGTTCTTCGTTCATCTCACCTCTTTTTTAATGTCTGAAGTGCCTCACCCCCGTCAGCACCATTGCCATTCCCGCCGCATCTGCCGCAGCAATGGATTCCTGGTCGCGTACCGACCCGCCCGGGTGAATCACCGCCGTCACCCCGGCCTCAGCCGCCACCTGTACCGAGTCCGCAAAGGGGAAAAAGGCATCTGAAGCCATCACAGCTCCCCGGCTACGCTCCCCCGCCCGCTGGACTGCGATGCGAACGCAATCTACCCGGTTGGGCTGACCTCCACCAATGCCAACAGTAGCATTCCCTTGAGCAAGGACAATCGCGTTAGATTTGACGTGCTGGCAGGCCTTCCAGGCAAAGCGCAAAGCCTTCCACTCCTCATCTGTGGGCGCCCTTTGAGACACCACCTTCCACTCCGCAGATTCGGGATCTCCCAGGTCAACCGATTGCATCAAGACGCCTCGATTGACCGAACGAAGCTCAAAATCGGGATCGATTTTCAAATCTGGCATTTCTACCAGGCGTACGTTCTTTTTTACGGAAAGAATGCCCACACTTTCCTCTGTGAACCCGGGGGCAATGATGCACTCCACAAAGAGTTCTTTTATCGCCAGGGCTGCCGGTGCATCAATGGGACGGTTGCTGGCAATGATCCCGCCAAAAGCCGAAACCGGATCAGAGGCCAGGGCCAGGCGGTAGGCTTCCTCCACTGTTTCACCGCAGGCAATCCCGCAGGGTGATAAATGTTTCACAATGACTACCGCCACCCGCTCAAAACTCACCACAGCCCGCCAGGCAGCATCCAGATCAAGCAGGTTGTTGTACGATAGTTCCTTTCCCTGCAACACTTTTCCTCCCAGCGGCCCCATCCCCGGTTGATAGGCCAGCAATCGAGCCTTCTGGTGCGGGTTTTCACCATATCGCAGGTTCTGCACAGGATACAAATTGAGCGAAAGAGCACCTTCTCCTGATAGATACGCCGCGATCGCCTGATCATAACGAGTGGTCAACGCAAACCCCTTCACCGCCAGCCGACGGCGGGTTTCAGCAGAGGTTCCACCCTGCCGCAGTTCTTCCAGCACACCAGGGTAGTCAACCGGGTCGCACACCAGAGTCACCCGTTCAAAATTCTTGGCCGCCGCCCGGATGAGAGTCACCCCGCCAATGTCAATATTTTCTACCGCATCCTCCAGGGTGGCTCCGGGGCGAGCAATGGTCTGTTCAAACGGATAAAGGTTGACCACCACCAGATCAATCGGGCTCCAGCCCAGGCTACGTAATTCACTCAGGTCGGCTTCCCGGTTGCGTGCCAGCAACCCCCCGTGAATCGCCGGATGCAGGGTCTTCACCCTGCCCCCCAGAATTTCTGGAGACCCGGTAAAAGCACTGACCTCAGTAACCGGCAACCCTGCTTCACGTAGAACGCGCGCGGTACCTCCGGAGGCTATCAAATCCCATCCTAATTCCGCTAACCCTCTGGCAAAATCCAGCAGGCCCTGCTTGTCATAGACCGATAGTATTGCTTTAGGCATCCTTTTTAACTCCCTTAATCAATTCAGGATCGAGAAGAAGGTTACGGAGGGTTTGCACCAGGAGCGTATGCTCTACCTCATGCATGCGTGCTTCAAGGTTTTCCAGTGACTCGCCCTCCAGCAAAGGTACTTCTACCTGCCCCAGCACCGGGCCGCAATCTACCCCTTCATCAGGCACCAGGTGAACCATGACTCCCGTTCGGGTAATTTTTCCCTCCCGAAAGGCCGCATAAGCCCGCTCAATAGCATTCTTCCCAGGAAAACACCCCGGCAACGCCGGATGAAGATTAATCACCCGCATGGGAAAACGGCTTAAAAATTCATTGGATAAAATGCGCATCCAGCCAGCTAAAACAACCCAGTCGGGCTGGTAAATTGCCACCCTTGTGGCCAGCCGTTGATCATACTTCTGACGGTCTTCCTCTTTCGGTTTGGGAAAATAGACCGCCTCCACGCCTGCCCGGCGGGCCCGTTCCAGCCCGTAGGCTTCGGCGCGGTTGGAGATAACCGCCACAACCCGAGCCGGTAAAGTACCGTCATCGCAGGCATCTAAAATGGCCTGCAGGTTAGACCCATTCCCCGAAATAAGCACCACCAGCCTGGCCAGTCTTGTATTCATACCAGGGTCACCTTTCGTTCACCCCTGACCAGTTCTCCGATGACCCAGGTTTCTTCTCCGAGAGCCTGTTGAACCCGGGACACATCCCCTTGCCCGATCACTGCAACCATTCCAATTCCCATATTGAAAACACGGTACATCTCATCTTCAGCCACTCTGCCCGTGTGCTGAATCCACTGAAAGAGCGGCGGAACCGGCCATGCTCCCCGCCTGACGATTGCCCCTAACCCAACGGGCAACACCCGGGGAATATTTTCAATAAATCCACCTCCAGTGAGGTGTGCCAGCGCCCGGATCGGAGAGTCGGGATGGTCAAGGATTGGAGCCAGTAAGGGCAGGTAAGACCGGTGAGGAGCCAGCAGTGCCTCCTGCAGAGAAGTCTCCATTCCTTCGATCACCCGGTCAAGAGCCAGGTTCTGGCATATCTTGCGGATAAGAGAATATCCGTTGGTATGGGGACCCGAGGAGCGCAGCCCCAGAAGAACATCTCCCGGCGAAAGATCCGCAGTACGCGGCAGGATGGCGTCTCGTTCGACCACCCCAACCATGGTACCGGCCACATCAAACGCTTCTGGAGTGTACACCCCCGGCATCTCAGCGGTTTCCCCGCCAAGCAAGACACAACCCGCATCTCTGCAGGCTTCTGACATCCCCTGCACAATTTCTGCCGTGATCTCCGGTTTTAACCGTGCAGTGGCAAAATAGTCCAGGAAAAACAGCGGACGTGCTCCCTGTACCAAAATATCATTGATACAGTGATTGACAATATCCAGACCAATCGAACGGTATTTTCCAACCTGTGCCGCAAGGGCTACTTTGGTACCCACCCCATCCGTTGAAGCCACCAGAACCGGGTGGCGGTATTCTTTAAGGAATACCGCATCATACAATCCCCCGAAGGCTCCAATCCCTGCCAGCACACGAGGGTTGTAAGTGGACTTCACGGACTCACGCATCAGAGCAACCGCCCGGTTTCCCGCATCAATGTTCACCCCTGCCTGTGTATATGCCTGGCGTGCATGGCTGGCAATGTCCCGGCGGCATTGCATTCCATCGAACTGAATTTGTTCCACTGCCCGGTACGTTTGGCACAAAGCACTTTCCAGGTCATCTCCCCAACCTGTCACACCCAGCACCCGCCCCCCAGCCGTGACCAGTCTGCCGTTCTTCATCGCTGTTCCAGCATGAAACACCACTACATTTTCCGGCAAATTCTCAGGAATGACGATCGGTTGCCCGGATTCTGGCTTCGCCGGGTATCCACGGGCCGCCAGTACCACACAGACCGCACTGCCCGGATACCACTCCACCGCCACCTCCTCCAGCCGACCTTCGGTACAGGCCAGAGCCACTTCCAGCAAGTCACTTTTTAACAGGGGCAACAAAGCCTGGGTTTCAGGGTCACCAAAACGACAGTTGAATTCCAGTACTTTTGGGCCATCTTCGGTGAGCATCAGGCCAGCATACAACACCCCGATGAATGGCCTTCCTTCTTCTCGCAGTCCATCCACCGCTGGCTGGAGAATAGTGTTCACCACCTCATCCACCCATGCCTGCGAAAGGCTCGATACCGGAGCGTATGCCCCCATTCCTCCCGTGTTAGGCCCCCGGTCTCCATCCAGAAGGCGTTTATGATCCTGCGCCGGAAGCATAGGACGCACAGTTTTCCCGTCGGTAAACGCCAGCAGGGAGACTTCTGGCCCGCTTAAGCGCTCCTCGATCACCACTTCCTGGCCTGCATCTCCCAGCGCCCTTTCCACCATAATTTCTTTCAGGTAGCGTTGCGCCTCTTCAGGGTTCTCGGGTAAAAACACCCCCTTACCAGCCGCCAGTCCAGATGCCTTAATCACCACCGGGTAGGGTGTACAAGAAAGGTGCTCTACAGCGGGTTGATATTCCGTGAAGACCGCAAAACGCGCCGAGGGAATTGCGTGTCGTTGCATAAAAGCCTTGGCAAAAGCCTTGGAGGACTCAATCTCCGCCGCTGCTGCCGAAGGGCCAAACACCTTCACCCCGGCATCACGCAGAGCATCCGCAAGCCCCTCTGCCAGAGGCGCCTCCGGCCCAATGATCACCAGGTCAACGTTTTGCGAGAGACAGAAGGAAACCAGCCCGGCCTGGTCAGATGCCGATAGAGGCAGGTTCACAGCACAGGATGCGCTTCCGGGGTTTCCTGGCGCAATAAAAAGCCTGGTCAGACGCGGCGAGGATGCTACCTTCCACGCAATAGCATGCTCACGCCCCCCTGACCCCACTATCAGAACATTCATTCGCCCTCCCTCTTCAAACCAGCGCCTTCTCAAACCCCGTTTTCACACCCGAGAAATGCACATCCAGGGGGTAATGTCCGGTAAAGCAGGCATTACAATACCCCTCATTTCGACCAATGGCGCGCATCATGCCTTCCAACGACAGGAAATGTAAGGAATCAGCACCGACCCATTCACAAATTTCCGCCACACTCATGCGGTGAGCAATCAATTCCTCGTACGTGCCCATATCCACCCCCATAAAACAGGGATGACTGATCGGTGGGCAGGTAATACGAACGTGTACCTCACGCGCACCGGCTTCTCGCAACAATCGTACCAGCGGACCGGTAGTGTTCCCACGCACAATACTGTCATCAATCATCACCACCCGCTTCCCCAGCACATTTTCATTGATGACATTAAACTTGAGAGCCACCCCCTGCCTGCGCAACGAATCGGTTGGTTCGATGAACGTCCGCCCGATGTAACGATTCTTGATAAACCCATCGTTGTACGGGATTCCTGATTCCATCGCATATCCGATGGCCGCCGGGATGGAAGAATCGGGCACGGGGATTACGACATCTGCCGAAACCCCATTTTCACGGGCCAACTCTCGGCCCAGCTTTTGCCGCACCTCATGCACACTGCGCCCATCCCAGAAAGAATCCGGGCGCGAGAAGTAAATGTGCTCGAAGGTGCACAGGGCAGTGGGCTGAGCGGGGGGGAGGGCCTGTTTCACCGTAAGTGCATTATTACTCAAGGAAATAATTTCCCCGGGTTTCACCTCACGGATCGCCTGGCAACCCAGCGTGCGTAATGCACCGGTCTCCGAAGCGCAAACGTGCCCCCCACCGGGTAAAATTCCCACACTCAAGGGGCGGAAACCCCACGGATCACGTACCGCAAACACCCCGTTCAGGGTAAGGATAACCAGCGAGTACGCTCCCTGCCACCGGTACATCAGTCCGTGAATACGTTCCATCCAGGTAGAGCCTTCGGCTCCAGCCAGCATCAGGGTAATGACCTCAGTATCTGACGAAGATTGCAGCCCCACCCCTCGCCTGAGTAAATCCTGCCGTAATTCTGCTGAGTTGGTCAGATTGCCATTATGCGCCACAGCCACCGGCCCATAACGGGTTTCGATCATAAACGGCTGAGCATTTCGCAGCACACTGGAGCCGGTCGTTGAGTAACGGGTGTGCCCGATAGCATAATCGCCACGCAAAGGAGCCAGGCTTTCGGGCCTGAATACCTGTGACACCAGACCGGTATCCTTATGCAAGCGCATCGAACGACCATCCGAAACGGCTATCCCCGCCGCTTCCTGACCCCGGTGTTGGAGCGCAAAAAGGCCAAAAAAGGCCATACGAGCCACATCTTCACTGGGGGCAAAAATCCCAATTACCCCGCATTCTTCTCTCGGGGCATCTTCCCCGTTCAACCAATCACTCATGGAACAATAACTCCTTCACCCAGGCTCCCCATCCGCCATTGTTTGGATGGAGAAGCAACTTTTCACCGACCTGCCTTAACATGGCGTTTAAGGCTTCTGGATCTGACACCACCATCGTTAAATGACCCAGTTTTCGATTCGGCCTTGCCGACTTGTGATACCAGTGCAGGTGCACACCCGGTATAGATAAAAGATCGGGAAACTCCGGCACCGAACCGATCAGATTAATCATCGCACACCAGCCGTTCACAGCTACCGCTCCCAGAGGGTAGCCAGTGATGGCCCGGAGATGATTCTCGAACTGTGACGTAACCGCCCCTTCGATTGTCCAGTGACCCGAATTATGGACACGGGGCGCCATCTCATTCGCCAGCAAACCCTCATCAGTTTGAAAGAACTCAATGGCCAGCACCCCAACGTAATCCAGCGCTTCCATGACCCGAGCGGCGTACATTTCAGCCGTGTTTTGAAGCTTGACTTCCAGATCAGGAACGGGCGCAAGCGAGAGGCGCAGAATACCCTCTCGATGATGATTTTCTACCAACGGGTAGAACACGCACTGACCCGAAGCACTACGAACGGCCAGCACAGACAGCTCACGCCGGAACTTCGTAAAAGCCTCCAGAATCAATGGCGCTCCCTTTAGAGTTTCCCAGGCCGAATCGATCATGGCCTCATCAGCAATCATCACCTGACCTTTGCCGTCGTATCCCATGCGGCGGGTTTTCAAAAGGGCTGGCAGGCCAATTTCCTCCACCCCAACGCGGAGGTCTTCGAGAGATTGAACCGCTCTGTAAGCAACTGTGGGAATCCCCAGAGAACGGAAGAAGTCTTTCTCAATCAGTCGATCCTGCGCTTTTTCCAGGGCAAGGGGTGGAGGGTATACGGGGAGTCGCCTTTCCAGGAAGCGGGCCGACTCAACCGGCACATTTTCAAATTCATACGTGACCAGGTCAACCCCCCGGGCAAAATAAGCCAGGGCTGCCTGATCGGCATAATCGGCCACTTTTTGAGGGGCCAGGCAGGAAGCCGGTGAGCCCGGCACGGGATCGAGAAAATGAAAGCGAAACCCTAACGGATACCCTGCAAGTGCCAGCATCCAGCCCAGTTGTCCAGCACCGAGAATGCCAATCGTGGTCATCCTTCCCTCGGGTCGCTTTCCTGAAGTACTTTTTGGGTCTGCTGTTCGCGATAGACCTTCAACGCCTGCCGGATATCATCATATTTGAGCGCCAGAATAGCCGCAGCCAGAAGAGCAGCATTCACTGCCCCCGCCCGCCCGATCGCCAGCGTTCCCACTGGAACACCGGCCGGCATCTGCACAATAGAAAGGAGCGAGTCCAGTCCATTCAGAGCTTTCGATTGAACCGGCACCCCCAGCACCGGGAGACAGGTTTTAGCCGCCACCATTCCCGGCAGATGAGCCGCCCCCCCCGCACCCGCTATGATCACCTCCAGGCCGCGCTCTTCGGCCCTGCTGGCATACTCAAACATCCAGTCAGGGGTGCGATGGGCTGAGACGATCTTCACTTCATACGAAATTCCCAGCGTTTCCAGAATCGTCACTGCATGTTGCATGGTTTCCCAGTCTGACTTCGACCCCATGATCACACCCACCAGCGGATTCATCTCCATTCCTCCTGCCCGAACTCGGGAAGAATCCCCGCTCTGCGCAAATTTTCTACAAGCCGCGATTCCACCGGATAACTCCCCGGCACAAACGCTTGACCGGTCAGCTTTTCGTAAATGGCAATATATCGCTGGCTGGCTGCCACCCATAGAGTTTCTGGCATTGCAGGGGGTTCACCCTCTCCACGATACCCTTTCCTGGCAAATTCCAGTCGGATAAATTCCTTATCAAAATTTTCAGGTTCTTCACCCTGCTCCAGCCGTTCCCGGTAGGTCTCTTCCAGCCAGAAACGCGACGAATCCGGGGTGTGCACTTCATCCATAAGTGTCACCATTCCCGCTTCATCCAGGCCGAACTCGTATTTGGTATCTACCAGAATTAACCCCGCTCGATGGGCAATCTCCTGTCCACACCGGAACAACGCCAGCGCATGGCTCTGCACCTGTTCCCAGATATCCGCATCCACCAGACCACGTTCCACCACCTCCGCGCAGGTCAATCGTTCATCATGGCCAGTTGCCCCCCCTTTAGTGGTCGGCGTTAAAATAGGCTGAGGTAACGCCTGATTCTTTTTCAGCCCTTCTGGAAAACGATATCCATAAATATCTCGCTCACCAAGCATATATCGATACCACAGAGCTGTGGAGGTCACCCCGGTGATGTAGCCGCGCACCACTACCTCCACCTGGAGAGGACGCAGTTCTCGAACGACGGCCGCGTTCGGATCGGGTTCAGACACCAGGTGATTCGGGAGAATATCCCGGGTTTGCTCCATCCACCAGTTGGTTAATTGATTCAGCACCTGCCCTTTGTAAGGCACACACCCCAGCACGCGGTCAAACGCCGAAAGGCGATCCGTAGTAATGATCAGCCGTCGCCCACCCGGCAGCCTGTACCAGTCGCGAACCTTGCCGCTCTGTTTTCCAGGCAAAGGTAAATGGGATGACAGAAACGAGTGGGGCAATAACGTAATCAAATCGGTCTGGTCAGGCATAATCATTCCCAATCAATCAGTTAATCTGGCTGGCATAACGTACCCCGTTTTCGAAGAGCCGCAGTCCAAGCCGCCCTCGAAAACCGCGCGTCCAGCGTGGATGTTGCCAGTAGAAGATATGATTTTCAGGGTGCGGCATTAACCCGAGAACATTCCCCTGGGGGTTGCACACCCCGGCTACATCACCCGGTGAGCCGTTCGGATTCTCCGGGTAAGCTCCACCAGCGGGTTCACCCTCTCTGCTGGAATAAACGAGCGCGATCTGATCGTTTTGCTGTAACTCCATCCATCCTTCTTTGGGAGAAATCAGGAACCTCCCCTCTCCGTGCGCTACCGGGCAATCGATCAAATCACTCAACCCCTGCGTCCACACGCATTGGGACGAAACAGCCCGCAAGGTCACCCAGCGGCACTCAAAATGACCGCTCTGATTAAACGTCAGGGTCGCCCTGACATTGGCAATTCCGGGTAAAATGCCAGCCCTGACCAGTGCCTGAAACCCATTGCAGATACCGATCACGGGTTTTCCAGCCCCCACAAACGCGCGCACCTGATCGGCAAAATAAGCCTCCAGATCAAGTGCCAGCAAACGGCCCGCACCAAGCGCGTCAGCATAAGAAAACCCTCCCGGCACCACCAGCATCTGATACTCACCCCACGCCGCCCGCCGGTGAAGAAGCTCATGAATGTGTCGGATATCCGGGCTCCCACCGGCCAGCTCGATGGCACGGGCAACATCTCGATCACGGTTGGTACCCGTCGCATGAAGGATGAGTGCCCTGGGATTCATCGCCCCTCCTGAATGGGGTGCTGCCACGCCCGCACCAGAGAAACCACAGGGAGTTCGATCAACAGACGTCCACCCATTCGCACACAGAACCAGTCATCCGCACGCACCCTCCCTGCCCGACGGAAAGGCAAGCCATGCATGATCTGCTCAAAGCGATCTTCCTCCCCTGACTTCACCTCCACCAGCAAACAACCGTTGCTTTCTCCAAACAGAGCACATACCGTCTCTCCCATTCCACCCTCCAGATCGAGCCCCAGGCGGCCACCGATGCACATTTCAGCGGCCGCTACTGCCAGACCGCCCTCCGAGAGGTCGTGACAGGCGCGTACCAACCCTTCTTTCATCGCTCGATGGAGGGCATGGTACACTTCGGGGGTCTCTTCAGCCAGTGGGGGCACTTCCCCGTCAAAAACTTCGTCGGGTTGCTCAACCAGGCGGTAATGGCTCGCCCCCAGCCGTGGATTGAATGCCCCAACGAGATAAAGAGCATCACCGGCTTGCTTCAGGTCACTGGTTGTGGCCAGCCTGAAATCCTCCATCAGCCCAAGCACCGAAATCAACAGGGTAGGTGGAATGGCATGCCTCATTCCATCCATTCCCACATATTCGTTATTGAGGGAGTCTTTTCCAGAAATAAACGGAGCACCGAAGATCAGAGCTGTGTCGTGACAGGCGCGCGCCGCCTCCAGCAGGCTCCCCAGAGTCTCGGGTCTCTTGGGATCGCCCCAGCAAAAATTATCCAGCAGAGCAATACGCGCCGGGTCAGCGCCAACCGCCACGGCATTCCGAATCGCTTCATCGATCACACTGGCTGCCATCCGATAAGCATCTACCTTCCCATATTCCGGGTTGATTCCGCTGGCCAGCACAATGGCAACTTCGCCCATACTCTCCGCAGGGCGCAACACCGCCGCATCCGCAGGGGCATCGTGGAGCACACCGATCAGCGGTTTGATCACTGTTCCGCCCTGCACCTCATGGTCGTAAAGATGCACCACCTGCGCCTTGGACGCAATGTTAGGGTGAGAAAGCAGATCGAGCAGAACCGACTGGCAATCAACCCCCTCAGTGTACACTCCCCGGCAACAGTCCTTCTTCTGGGCGCAATTAGACGCCATGTTGATGCGGGCTTTCAGGCGGCGTTGAGGAATACCATGGTGTAAAAAATGGCTATCCAGATCGAGCACCACCTGCCCCCCATACCGGACTACCAGCCGACCGGAGGGTTCAAATTGCCCGATATCCGTCATTTCGACAGCAAAGAGATCACAGATGCGCTGAAATTCTTCTATCTTTTCCGGCGGAATGGCCAAAACCATCCGCTCCTGAGCCTCTGAGAGCCAGATCTCCCAGGGAGCCAGACCAGGATACTTCAGGCGCACCCGATCCAGTTCCACTGTGGCACCTGTATCGGCGGCCATCTCTCCAACTGCCGAAGAGAGCCCACCCGCGCCACAATCGGTGATCGCATGGTAAAGACCCGCATCGCGCGCTCGCACCACCACCTCAATTAACCCTTTTTCGGTGATCGGTGCTCCAATCTGCACCGAAGCCCCTGAGACTTCTCCCGTCTGGGCGTCCATGGTCATCGAAGAAAAAGTGGCACCGCGCAGCCCATCCCTCCCCGTGCGCCCGCCGATAACCACCACCCGGTCACCTGGTAATGGGTTCCGGGGATGGCTGTCACGGGGGGCAATCCCCACACAACCGCAAAACACCAGAGGGTTGGCTACATATCCCGGGTCAAAGAGAATCGCCCCGTTGACTGTAGGAATACCAATTTTATTCCCATAGTCCTGCACACCCGCCACTACACCGGAAAAAATTCGCCGGGGATGCAGGACACCCTCAGGAAGGCGTTCAAAAGGCCAGCGCTGCGGCCCAAAACACAGTACATCGGTGGCCGCAACAGGCCTGGCAGAGACGCCAAGGACATCCCGTATGACCCCTCCCACTCCGGTATTGGCTCCGCCAAACGGCTCAATGGCTGAAGGATGATTGTGGGTTTCCACTTTGAAGGAAACTTCATGGAATCCATCCAGGTCGAGGATACCGGCGTTGTCCACAAAAGCCGAACGTACCCATTCTGCCCCAATCCGGTCGGTGGCGGATTTGAGAAACGTCCGCATGAGGTTATTCACCTGACCATCGGGGTACGCCTTCTGAAGCTCTTCAGGCAATTCCGCGTAGTTCTCAATTTCCACCAGTGCCTTGAAGGTCTTATGCACACAGTGCTCGCTCCAGGTCTGGGCGATCATTTCGAACTCAACATCCGTCAGGTCTCGGCCTTCGCGCTCACAATACCCTTGAATAGCGAGCATTTCTGCCTCATCCAGTGCAGCCCGGCGCTCGGCCGAGAGCGCCATCAGCCCGGGGAGATCCACCCCGCGAATCTTTAACCTCTCCACCTGAGCTGACCCACTTGCCTCTGATGGAAACGCAGGTTGCACCAGGCCCAGTTCATACCGCTGGATGACAGGGTTGGCAAGCAAACGCTTTACCAGCAAATGAAGCTGAGGTTCTTCCAGATCATCCCCTTTAATCAAAAAGCGCTGCCCTGTAGAGGCGCGCTTTACCCCCCGGATATTCATCACCTGCGCTGCCCGAACAATCTGTTCAGCCACAGGATCTGTGACCCCGGCACGCAGGGCCACTTCTACCACCTTTATCCCGGCGGGAGAGGCTGCCTCCTCATCCAGCCGATGGCAGGTAAAGGTTTGTACAACGGGATCACTGAGAAGTTCCTCCCCCAGTCTCATCAGAGCTGACCGATCAAGATCGCCTTCTATAAAATACAGGTCATGCACCCGGATCGATTCAACCCCGGTAAAACCCAGGGCGTGAGCATCGGCCAGGTATCCCATGGATCGGGCATCCGGCTCGGTCAGCGGGTAAACAACAAAACGATAAACCCCGGAGTGTTCTTGCGTCATGAAGTGTGTACTTTCTAACTCGCCAGAGGTGGAATGGGCAAATTCTACACCCGCTCTCTTGTCTAGTCAACTCATCCGGGGGAACATTTCATCAAGGTAGACGGATCGTGATTCTGGATGTGGCCTCTGGAGCAGACCCTCCACACTCAGCCCTCCAGCTCTCAGACCAGCAAACCCTCCACCGGTTTGGATTATCCATCCAGAATCACTTCATCTCTCGGTGCGTTTAAGATGCGCCGATTCCCTCTCCAGATGAATACTGCGCTCAACCCTTCGGGGATTTCCACCCGGGCTCTCAGGTGGTTTCCGACCACCTCACATTCTACATTGATCTTCCCACCTGCCGGATGAGGGAAGCTCCCTTTGGCCCACCGCAAAGGACCCAGATGGGGAGAAATTTCCACCTCTCTAAAGCCGGGTGCCGCCGGCCTCACGCCTAAAAGGGTGGCAAAATAGTGAAAAAGCGGGTGTGAACTCCAGGCATGACAATCGGAACGGCTGGGTTCCGGTGACTCCACTGGAGTTTTAAATCCCATTTCTTTGAGGTAGAACCAGATCTTCATGCGTTCAAAGAACGCATCCATGCGATCATATTTTCGGCAAACCTCAAAATAATAATGGCTGAAGTAAATCGTTGTGCGTTCAAGCTCCGGGTCTGAAAAAAGTCCTTCAACCAGGCGGGATTCTTTCTCTCTGGGTAAAGAGCCACTTAAAAGCGCTAAAACCTGGCTGTGTTCTGAAAAATGCTTTTTAGCAAGGTCATCGGCCAGAAGGCCGCGCTCTTCATCCCAGAAGGCCTCCGTCGCGGCTTTTGAGGCCTTCAGCCGTGACCGCAGAGCCCATGCCGCCATTTCCGGATCGCCAACGCGGTGTTCAAGATCCTCATACAGGGCAAGTGTATAGATGTATTGCCAGTTCAACACGCCCGAAATACCAGAATGTCCATCGGGTGGAACCCCTGCATCCCGATCCCAGGCCGGAACCCAGTCGATGGTATTCCAGCCCTCTGGCCCGCGGAGTAGATGATCACGCCCAATCCAGCGCTGGAATCCCTGAACGGTAGCACGCACCCCCGGTAATAATTCCTTCACCAGGTCGAGGTCATCCCTCCAGTATAAGAAGTCGTGCACCATTCCTACCCACCAGAGAGCAAACGTCGAGATCACCTGGGTAGGCCGGCAGGGAAATCGAGATTGAGTCAATCCACTGGCCAGTCGCGAGGCATCGAAAAGGCGCAGAGCTTTACGCACCAGACGATCATCCTCTGAAATAAGAAAAGTCACCAGGCTCTCCAGACGGGTATCGCCGGTGTACATCATCTCTTCATAGTAGGGGCAGTCAAAAAAAGTCTCATTCGAGCACATCTGCATCCCACGCAGTAGAATGGGAACGATCTCTACCAAACGTGGATCACTGCAATCGAAATCACTGACCATGCTCAACGGATAACGCCGTTCGAGGAACTGAATCGCCTGGATCTCCAGCGGTTCATCCATGGTTTCAAGATAAATTTCCACGAAGCGCCCCGCCATCCACCATAACGGTTCGAAGAAACGGTTTTCTCCCCCATCCGGGTAAAAGCAATCTCCATTCCCGATAAAATACTTTCCTTCGATCTCTCCACGATGTCCTTTTTCGTGACTCGTCGGCACTGGTGTGAGTTTTAATGCCTCCGCCCACTGCACCTCGATTGTACTTCCCCGCCCACCCGATACCTTAAGCTGGGGGTAAGCGATGGAGTAATCCGCCAGTTCAAGAATGATCCTCCGCCCTGTATGCGGAGGAATCACGACCTTCCCCCGCCCGGCCCAGAGGGTCATCCAGGCTTCTGCCTCACCACGTAGATGATCGCGAGCACGCACAGGTTCCTTTCTCCGCGTGTCACGATCTCCCAGAAGAGCCTGCACATGCCGCACCTGCCCGACGGGCAACAACCCCTCCTGCATGGGAGGAAGCCCTGCCGGTTTCAGGAGATGATCACGATAAAAAGACCAATCCGTCCATCGTCCACGGGCCGGGCCGAGGGGAATCACATCCAGCCAGCCACGCCCCGTACCCCTTTCAAACCCCCACGGGAAAACCTCACCATGAATAGCCACCCGCACCCCACGCCATGGCATGAGATCAGCCCGGTGGAAAGAAAACCCGGTCAGAGGTTTCGCCTGCCAGTTTGCAACGCCAGTGCTCAGTCGTTCTCCCCATGCTCCCTCAGCAGCCAGAAGGAATCCAGGGCGTGAACTCATCTGAGCGTCTGGAGCCAGCTCACCCAGCGCCCACACCTTCGCAACGAGGACATGGCGGCCGCGCTTCAGGGTGAGATCGTATGTCTCAAAAAACCAGTTATCCGGGGCACCACGCTCTGGCCCCCGGCCGAGGCGTTCACCATCCAGATACAATTCATAACGCTCATCGGCACTGACATGGAAGCGCACAGAGTCTTGACGCTCAGCGTTGAATTTCAACCTGAACGCCGCCACAAAAGGCGGTTGGAGAGCCTCCCGGCAGCCCACCCACCCGGCTGGCCAGCAACCCTGTTCACGCCAGGGCTTCCCTGTGTTCCTTTCAAGAAATGGGTCAGCGGATATCTGGACGCGCATCCGATCTGGCTCCTAGAGCAAGGTTCTTTTGGATCAACGCCATGCGTTGTTCCACGCAGGCATAAGAACGCAATCCATCAGGGGGGGTATTACGAACATAATCAATCATGCGTTCAATGGAAGTAGAAGCCACATGCGTGCGAGTGTCCGATGAACCATAATAGATATACAGGCTTCCATCTTCTCGCGCCACAGCTCCGTTGCAAAATACCACATTGGAGACATCCCCCACCCGCTCCTCGAATTCAGGCGCCAGGAAATACCCTCCCGGCCGAGCGATGACCTTCCAGGGCTCATGCAAGTCACACAGGAATGCGTACAGCACATAACGTAATCCGGCAGCCGTCCCACGGACTCCGTGGGCAATGTGCAACCACCCTGCCGGGGTCTTGATCGGGGTTGCCCCTGCCCCATTTTTTGACTCTTTAATGGTGTGATATTGCCGCTCGTCAATGATCCACTCGTCTTCGATGACCGCATGGGTAATATCATCGCACAAACCCCAGCCAATGCCGCCTCCTCGTCCGGCCTCTATAAAGGAATCCTGTGGACGGGTATAAAAAGCGTATTTCCCATGGACGAATTCCGGATGAAGAACCACGTTTCGTTGCTGGGGCGAAGTCGTTTTGAGATCCGGAAGACGTTCCCAGGTTACCAGGTCTCGTGTACGGGCAATGCCCGCCTGAGCAATAGCGCTGGATAAATCTCCCGGTGGCGCATTGGGGTCTTTGCGTTCCGTGCAGAAAATTCCGTAGATCCAGCCGTCCTCATGCTTTGTCAGACGCATATCATACACATTGGTATCCGGATCATCCGTTTCTGGCATCACCACCGGATAATCCCAGAAGCGGAAACCATCCACCGGGCTTTCACTCTCCGCCACCGCAAAGAAGGACTTTCGATCCACCCCTTCTACCCGCACCATCAGGTAAATTTTCCCGTTTAACTCAATGGCGCCCACATTGAAAGTGGCATTGATTCCCATCCGTTCCATCAGGAATGGATTGGTGTGTTCATCAAAATCATACCTCCAGAACAGAGGGGTATGGGCAGCGGTGACCACCGGGTAACGGTAGCGCTCAAACCAGCCATTGGACCAGCGCGGATCCACTTCGTTTTTTCGGCTGAGCAGTGCATCGTGCTCTTTTTGCAGGTATTCCAGTCTCTCTTTGAAATTCATAAGGCAACTCCGGAGAGCAGAATGGTATAAAAATCACTGGCATGGCGTGAGGCATTACCATCACCCGTCCATACCCGTAAATAGTATAACCCGAGAAAAAAAGGCTACGCTTCACACCAACGAGAGTCTTTTTCCCTGCATCATCGTATCAATCTACACCCTTAAGGGGAGAGGAAATCAATCACCCGGTGATCCGAGAACCCTCACAGGCCGGTCCGGTGCTTTGCCTGACGACCAGTTCCGGGCAAATCACCAGGTGGGTTACAGGAGTTTCCGGGTATTCAATCAGTTTAAGCAGGTAGTCAATACTCTGACGAGCCTGTTCCACGTAATCCTGGCGGATTGTCGTCAGGGGAGGTTCATAATAGCCACCCAGAGGGTGATCGTCGAAACCCACAACTGATACATCCTCCGGGACGCGCAAACCCGCCTCATGTAATGCATGCAAGGCCCCCAGAGCCATCTCATCATTCCCGCAAACCAGCGCCGTAAATGCTCTCTTTTGCTCGAGCAATTTTCGCGTCTGGTGATAACCGCTTTTAGCCGTGAAATCTCCCTCCAGCCAGCAGCTGTTGTCTAAACCCCGTGCCTGCATCATCTCCATGTACACTTCATGACGCACCCGTCCGTCGTTTTGGGTGAACAGGCCGGTAATCTCGGCAATTTGCTGGTGCCCCAGCTCAAAGAGATGATTCATCAATCTTTCCATCCCATAACGCTGGTCAAACACCACCGCCGGAACCTCTGGGGCCGGGTTTGCCCCAAGCTGAATGAATGGTATTCCCCGGCACAGTTCTTTAATCAGGCGTGCATCCATCGCCACGTCCATTGCAAAAAGGAGAAAACCATCCACAATCCGCGAGGTCAGGTCATCAAACAGCTGATGCAGTTCCGTGATCGTGTCTGTCTGTCTTACAATGGAAACGCCCACGTGGTATCCATGTTCTCCCGCGATGGTAATAAGAGGTGGAATAGGGGTAACGTAGTTGGGATCAAAGTCAATCACCTGCAAGGTTTGCGAGCGCCCGGTAATTAAACTTCTCGCCGCCCGGTTGGGACGATAGTTCAAACTGCGAATGGCATTCATCACTCGCTCACGTGTAGCGAGCGCCACGTTGGGGCTGTTGTTGATCACCCGGGACACTGTCTGATGAGAAACCTGTGCCAGTCTGGCAACATCGTGCAAGGTTGGTTGTTTGGTGCCCACTCGCGCCTCTTCGTTATCCGTTTCCAGGATTTTAATCAATGTATCATAAATCCATGAAAATTGGGTATTGATTTTTACGATCAAACTTGTTATGATAATGCCCATCAACTAAATACTGCGCTCTTATCCAGAGAGGTGGAGGGACGGGCCCTGTGATACCTCGACAACCAGCCCTACGGGCATGGTGCCAATTCCCGCGGAAGTAATTCTGAGAGATAAGAGGAGACCGTCAACAGTGACCCTCTTCTTATTGAACAGAAGAGGGTTTTCTTTTCCAGAACCCCCTTCCTGATCAACCTATCTGTAAAGAGCAGCCTGAACCTCAGGAGGTAGAATGCCTATTAAGATACCCAACGCGCTTCCCGCCAGAGAAATCCTGACCAGCGAGAACATTTTCGTCATGGACGAGGACCGTGCCATTCACCAGGATATTCGTCCTTTACGCATTGCCATTCTCAACCTCATGCCGACGAAAATCGCCACCGAGACCCAGCTCCTTCGACTGCTAGGAAACACTCCCCTGCAGGTAGAAATTGCTCTCATGCGCACCGGTTCGCACCAGAGTAAAAACACCCCGGAAGAGCACCTGCAGGCTTTTTATCGAACTTTTGAGGAGATGAAGCACGAGAAATATGACGGATTTATCGTAACCGGGGCGCCTGTAGAGCACCTCCCTTTTGAAGAAGTGGATTACTGGAACGAGCTTCAGGAGATCATCGAATGGAGCAAACAAAACGTTTACTCCACCTTTTTCATTTGCTGGGGGGCTCAGGCCGCCCTGTATCATCAATACGGCATTCCTAAATATCCCCTTCCCCAAAAGATGTTCGGTGTTTTTGAGCACACCTTTTCCCGCCGCAACGTTCCCCTTTTACGCGGGTTTGACGACGTATTTTACGCGCCACATTCCCGTCATACCGAAATCCGCCGGGAGGATATCCTCCGCGTTCCCGATCTGGAGATTCTCTCCGAATCTCCGCGCGCGGGGGTGTATATCGTAGCACGCCGCGATGGCAGGCAAATTTTCGTCACCGGTCATTCTGAGTATGACCCGCTCACGTTGAAATACGAATACGAGCGAGATGTCGCCCTCGGTCTGCCTATCCATGTGCCCGAAAATTATTATCCCAATGATGACCCCACCTGCGCACCCGTGGTGCGCTGGCGCGGGCATTCCAGCCTCTTGTTCGCCAACTGGCTGAATTATTATGTGTATCAGGTAACCCCTTATAACCTGGACGAAATCCATTAGGAGGTATTTCATCATGTCTGTAGATCCTGCCCAACGCACCTTTGGCTTCACCACCCGCCAGCTCCATGCCGGCCAGACGCCTGACCCTACCACCCACGCTCGCGCCGTTCCCATTTATCAGACCACATCGTATGTGTTCAACGATACCGACCACGCCGCCCGCCTCTTTGCCCTGCAGGAATCTGGTAACATTTATACCCGCATCATGAACCCCACCAGTGATGTGTTCGAACAACGTGTGGCTGATCTGGAAGGGGGGATAGGCGCACTTGCGGCCAGTTCCGGACACGCCGCCCAGACCATGGCTATCCTCACCCTGTGCGGACAGGGAGACCACATCGTTTCTGCATCGACTCTTTACGGTGGCACCTACAACCAGTTCGCTTACACCTTTCCCCGTCTGGGCATCGAGGTAACCTTCGTCGACCCATCCGATCCTGAAAACTTCCGCCGTGCCATTCGGGATAACACGAAAATCCTCTACGGAGAAACGCTTGGCAACCCGCGCATCAACGTTTTCCCTCTGGAAGAGGTGGCGGCCATTGGCAGAGAATACGGCATTCCCTTAATGATCGACAATACCTTTGCTACCCCGTACTTATGCCGTCCTTTTGAATGGGGCGCGAACATTATTGTCCATTCCACCACCAAATTTATCGGCGGGCATGGCACCAGCATCGGCGGGATGATTGTAGATGGAGGAAACTTCACCTGGGCAAACAATCCCCGCTTCCCTAATTTCAATACCCCCGATGAGAGTTATCACGGCCTGGTCTACGCCGATCTTGGCGCTTCAGCCTTCATCCTCAAAGCGCGGGTGCAGATTCTGCGAGACATTGGGGCTTGCCAGTCGCCTTTCAACTCCTGGCTTTTTATTCAGGGTCTCGAAACCCTCAGCCTCCGCATGGATCGCCACGTGAGCAATGCCCAAAAAGTGGCCGAATTCCTTCAGAATCACCCCAGAGTGACCTGGGTCTCTTACCCTGGTCTTTCCAGTCATCCTGATTACGAACGCGCAAAGAAATACCTTCCCAAAGGGCCCGGGGCTATCCTCGGCTTTGGTGTACAGGGTGGCCTCGAAGCGGGGCGAAAGTTCATCAACAACCTGAAACTCTTCAGCCATCTGGCCAATGTCGGAGATGCCAAGAGCCTGGCCATTCATCCGGCCAGCACCACCCACAGCCAGTTGAACGAAGAAGAACAACGCAGCGCCGGGGTAACCCCCGATTTTATCCGCCTGAGCATCGGCATCGAGGATATTGAAGATATTCTCTGGGATCTCGACCAGGCGCTTAACGCCGCCTGAGATTCACCTGACTTTGAGGGGGCTCTACACGTGAGCCCCCTCAAAAACTAAAACAACCTCGTCGATGAATCGCGGGTTATACCCTGTTCATAGGCTTCATCCGGTGGAAGGTCCTTCCGGCGCGCTGCCTGGTTAGAAAGCACATCACATCGCTCATTTTCCGGGTTCCCTGCATGCCCTTCAACCCAGATCATCTCCACCCGGTGTTTCTGGCATTGTCGAAGCAACCGCTCCCACAGATCGACGTTCTGAGCCGCCAGTTTCTTGCTCCGCTTCCAACCATTGGCCTGCCAGCGCCGAACAGCACCCGTGTTGTAGTTCTCGACCACATAGCGTGAATCGGAATAGAGACGCACCTGGCAGGGGTCTGTGAGCGCTTCCAGTCCGACAATTGCCGCCATCAACTCCATGCGGTTGTTGGTGGTCAGCCGGAATCCTCCGCTCAACTCCTTACGGTGCCCATCGTACATCAGCACCACACCATACCCGCCCGGCCCAGGGTTGCCCAGGCAGGCCCCATCCGTGTACATCGTTACCTTTTTCAAACCCCGGGCTATTTCCAATCCCACCTTCCAATCAGGAGCGCACCCTGGATGCCTGATAGTGCAACCGGCTGGCGTTTAAAACAATCCAGATTCCCACCAGAATTAACCCCGCGGCAAGGTAAAAAATGGGGCGGGGTTTTTCGCCAAAAAACAGAAAGCCCATGATTCCGGCAAACAGAGGCTGGCTGAGGTTGGTCACACTGACCACCTGACCGCGAAAAAATTTCAGGGAATAATTGAGAATAGTATGCCCGAAAACCGTGGGGATGATTCCCAACCCCAGAATATAGAGAAGATTGTGAAGTGAGTACGGCTTGATGGGATTGACCACAAACAGGGCCCCTATCAGGCTGAACATACCTGCCATAAAATAAAGGGGAACCATATACAGCCACAGGCTTAACCGTCCCCCATTCTTCCGTCCAAGGGCAAGGTACATTGCAAAAGCAAGCATGGACCCAAAACAGATCAAATCACCTGTGAAATGCGTTTTATCCAGTTGAAAATTGCTGCCCGTAAGGACAACCAGCCCCGCCAGAGTGAATAAAGTTCCTATAATTTCCTGGCGGTTAACCCGCTCGGCGAAAAACAGCCATACAAAAAATGGCATGGCCACCGGGGTGAGGTTGGCAATCAGACTGGCGTTGGCCACCTGGGTCATGCGTGCCCCCACCACCCAGCTCATAAAATGCACCGCAAGGGCTATGGCAGGCAGTACCGCCCAGCTGATCTGCCGCCATCCGTACTTGCCTTCATACGTCTGTAAATCACGCAAAAAGAACGGGAACAATACCACCGAGGCGATAATCAGACGATAAGATGCCACCAGAAAGGGGTGTTCATCGCTGGCCTTGATCATGATCACGGCAGTTGCGCCGCACATGACTCCAAATAAGAGCAATAAAAACCGGGGCAGGATCGATTCGTGAACGCTATGCTTCATTGAGCCGTACTTTCAGTCTTTTGAATGAGCCAATTATACCCGGAAGCCTTCTCTCTCTTCCCTGTCTATCCCTGTCGAATCGAGAAAATCTCTCTTTTTTTAAACCTGTTTTGATTGACGTAATCTCTGAGGATCACTACAATCATGGAGAGGCTCAACCACTCTCTTCGTCGTTTCCGGGTTAACCTGGCCTTTGCAAACAACGCTCAAGATTCTCGATCTCAAGGAGTCGTATATGTCCTCTCTGGCAGAACAGGCTTTCCAGCAAGGTGAAGGGATTCTCCGCATGGTGCCTAACTGGGTTCCGCGCTCTTTCTGTATTCCCGGCAGGCGCCTGAAACTTCACCCGGATGACCTTTACGCTTACGGTTCTCACCGCGGCGGTATTGACGAACGCTGGTTTGCTTCCACCACCCACGCCGATAACGGCCCCCTGACCCTTCCCGATGAAGGATTGAGTTACGTTGCCTGCGGGATTGGACAGGACGTTAAGAAAGTCCTCTTTCGAGATGTGGTTCAGGAGTTACAGGCACGTTTGATCGGTGCAACGATCTGGGATCATTACCAGGATTGGCCTGTTTACGCCAAATTTTTTGATAACAAAGGTGCTCTGCCGCATCATTTACACCATCGCCAGCAACATGCCGAGCTGGTCGGGTTGCGCGCCAAACCCGAAGCCTACTACTTCCCTCCGCAGCTTAATAATTATGGGGGCGATTTCCCGTATACCTTTTTTGGCCTGGAGCCTGGCGTCACCCCGGGTGATGTACGCCGTTGCCTTGAGAACTGGTACCGTGGAGACAATGGCATTCTTAATCTCTCCCGAGCGTATCGCCTTGAACTGGGCACTGGCTGGGACGTGCCCGCCGGTATTCTTCATGCTCCGGGAAGCCTCTGCACCTATGAACCCCAGTGGTCCAGTGACATTGCCGCCATGTTCCAGTCCCTGGTAAACGACGTGCCCTTTGATTGGGAGATGCTGACCAAATTTGTCCCGGAGGATAAAAAACAGGACCTTGATTTTATCGTCTCTCTGATCGACTGGGAACTCAACACCGATCCCGACTTCAAGGCTCACCGGCAACTCTTGCCCGTACCCGTCCGCCCGGAAGAGGAAATGCGCGCCGAGGGTTACATCGAACGATGGGTGGTGTATAACAGCCCGCTCTTCTCCTCACGCGAGTTGACCATCCTCCCCGGCCGCACGGTCACCCTCCAGGAACCAGGGGCGTTCAGCGCAATTGCGATCCAGGGGCATGGGAAAATGGGCGTCTGGGAGATAGAAGCTCCGGTTCTGATCCGATTTGGGCAACTCACCCATGATGAATTTTTCGTATCCGCAGAGGCGGCGTCTTCTGGCATAACTTATGTCAACCCCAGCCCATCCGACCCACTTGTCATTTTAAAAACCTACGGACCAGGCATCTGGCAGGGATAAACGTTACCGAACACCTGTCCGGGCTGCCCTGAAGAAACTACACGCTCCAGCAGAGGGTACGGGTTCTCCCCTGAGGAACGGAGTAAAAAGGGCAGCCCCTTTTTATCGACGGGAGAGTTCTTCGTACACGTCCCTGTAAAACAGGACATTCTCGGCCGGGGTATTCGCAGGAATGTGATTTCCAACCGCCAGGAAGTACCCCGGGCAGGATTTACCGATACTCATACAACGTGCCACTTCTGCCCGAATTTCCTCACGGTTTCCATTGAGTAAAATGCGGGTATCTGCATTCCCAATGATTACGTGAGTCTTCCCGTATTTTTCGGCAATTTCGGCCAGGTCCGTACAGGGCTCAATCACAAACCCATGAATCCCACAGGCGGCAATATCATCAATGAAACGAGTAAAGTTGCCGTCTGATGTAAACATGATCTTCTTTCCCGCTTCTACCAGGGGCGAAAGCAGCCGCCGATAATTGGGAAAAATAAACTGCCGGTACCACTGGGGGGAGAAAATCGGCCCCGATGTCCACACCATATCATCATGCACCATCACAACCGGAACTCTGGCCTCAGCCAGCGCCAGAAAGTATTGAAGTACCCAATCGGTGTATCGATTGCACAATTGGCCAAAGGCCCGGGGGTCACTTCCGGCGGCCAGCAGAAGCATCTCCCAGCCAAAAATTTCCACCAGCCCCGAAACCAGCGTAACGTAGATCCCCGTCATATTGACCATATCGGGAGTTTCCACACAACGTTTGAGATAATCCTGCTCAAATTTCCGGGCCCACTCCTGCCGGTCGATGGTTCCATAGGTCTCTATAAAGTCCAGCGACAATGCCTCTTCCGGGGTTTCAAAAGGGCACTTTCCAACCTCGCGCCGATCTTTGCCCCCTTCCTGGTATTCCGCATGCCCCATATCCGTTCGTAGAGAGCCAAAAACCTCATTTCCCACCAGGGTGGCCCAGCGGAAATCATAATTCCAGGCTTTCATCAGCGCCAGAGAGGCTTCGTGTTTCCGACCTTCGGGGCTTTCGGCAGTGACGTAAATCCCGGTGGATCTTCGCACGACTTCCCAGTGACTCTCCAGTGAATATTCGGTATGTGGCACTCTCGACGGCATTTCCAAATGGATTGCAGCCCACCCATCCTGATATGACACAGCACCTCTCCTTGTCCGCTCAGGGTAAAAAGATCATTCAAGAGACAAAGAGGTGAGCGCCTGAAAAATTCCCCGGACACTCACCTCGTTCCATCTCCTCAAATTATAAACTACTTCTCACCGAACGCCACACTGGCAGTCATGCCCCAGCGCAGGCCTTCAGGAATTTTATCCAGACGGAGGCGCACGCGGTACAGGATATCACCGCTTTTCTCTGTATACGCCTGTGAGATTGCGGTGACCGTGCCCCGCACTTCCACGTCGGATAATGCATCAAAGGTAATCCGGGCCTGCTCACCTTCTTTGATAGAAATCACATCACGTTCGGTTAAATCCGTGGTTTCCACATACCAGGCTGATGGATCAATCAGGGTGACCACCACCTGACCCGCATTCAACCAGGCACCTGCCGCCAACGGCTTGACCTCCGCGATTACCCCCTGGAAGGGAGCCCGTAATTCCAGATCGGCCAGCCTGCGTTTTGCAGCCTCAAGCTGAGCCTGAGCGGCTGCTACACGCTTCTCAGCCAGCGCTTTCTGATCAGGGTCGGGGCCATTGGCCAGATCTGCCGCATCCTTTTCTGCTTTTTTCAGGGCTTCGCGGGCGGCTTCAAGATTGGCCTGAGCCACTTCTTGCCTGCTGGCCAGCTGATCGCGCTCAAAAAGTGCCTTCTGATAATCTTCCTGACGCGCATCGACATCATTCTGGGCATTCACCCGGGTCGGGTTATTAACATCCAGATTGAGATATTTATCCAGGGTTTCCCGGGCATCATCCAGGTCTTTCTTTCGGTTTTGAAGGGCTTCTTCCTTATCGTCCAGTTGATCACGGAAACTCCGTGTCTGGGTATCATCATAAGCTTTTTGCGCATCCACCAGTGCCTGACGTGCCTGGGCAACTGCCGCCTCAGCCCTGGCCTTTGCCAGAGTCGCATCCTCGTTCAACTGGTCGAGCGCCTGCTGGGCATCTTCCAGCTCCAGTTCAGCCTTGCGTACCTCTGCCTGAGCGACCTCCAGCGGGCCCAGACTGGCCAGCAAAGCATTGGCCTCTACCAGTGTCCCCTCTTCGGCAGGCAATGATTCCAATCGGCCCGATGTTAAAAACGCCAGGTTGACATAACGCTCAGGCACCACCCGCCCCTCAGCCATCACCGAAGCTTTTGGAGTAACCACCGGCAGAGAGGGGGATTGCGTTTCAGAACCTGAGAACAGATCAGAGACCTGAGAACAACCCGCCAGCGCTAACACGGCCAGCATAAAGAACAACCATTTCCACCATCTTTTGACTCCATTCATGGCACACCTGCCTTTCCATTGAAATCATTCATAAGCCAGGATTTCTCGAATGGTCAACCGGGCGGCATTCCGGGCCGGCAGAATACTGGCCACCGTTGAGAAAACCAGGATCACGCCAAACCAGATAAGCGGCCCGGTAAGCACATATTCCAGTGGGAAAGCCCCCCCAAAAATAGCCTCACCGATGGCCCGGGATAACGCCTGGCTGACCGGAAGTGCCGCCACCACGCTGATCACCCAGCTGATCAAACCGATTAAAACCCCTTCTGTAATCACGATGCGCATGATGTCGCGATTGGATGCCCCAATAGTACGCATCACTCCAATTTCGCGCGTTCGTTCCAGAACATTCAGGCTCATCGTCCCGGTAAGACCAATACTCCCGACAATCGCCATGAGCATGGCCAGGAAAAGTAAAAAGTTCGTCAGGGTATCCAATCCGCTGGTTGTGCGCTGCTTCAGCGATTTACCTGCCCGTGCTTCCTGCACTTTATACCCTTTATCGGCCAGAGTCTGCTCCAACCGCTCGGCAAGTGCTTCCTGGTCTTGCAAGCTCATAGCGTTTTGCTCAGCAACAACCCGGAAATCAGCCGAGCGGTTGTATGTGTGTGTGGCCTCGGCCAGACTCTCGTAACGGGTAAAGGCCGTCAACCCGATATTTTTCCCGGCGAATCGGTAAAATCCGACAATCGTCCAGTCCTGCTCTTTTCCAGCAATTTTCAAACGCAACCTATCCCCGGGCTTCAGACCAGGGTAGTGCTCGAGAAAAACCTCGCTCAGAACCACGGCGCGGTAGTCACCCGGCAGCAGCCAGCGGCCTTTGATCATAATTGGTTCCACCAGGACGGTATCATCTGGCGGCCCCTGGACAAGAACCGTCTCCCCACTACGACCATCGGGCTGCACCGTTTGGGCCAGAGCCGTTGCCCAACCCTCTACGGCCTTTACTCCAGGCACCCCAAGAATGACCCGCGAGAGCTCATCGATGCGATAGGGTTCGGTGAAACTTAAATTGACATCCGCGATATGATAACGCGCCAGACGAGCAATGTAATTTTCCAGAGAGGCACGCATGTTGAACGTGCCAATAAAGATCGCCCCGCCTAACGCCAGTGTGACCAGGGTGAGTGCCAGCCTTACCCGTTGCCTGAAGGTATTCCGTAGAGAAATGGCCGCTGGACGCGATAACCCGCGGATGCGAGTCAGCCAGACCGAAAACCGACTCAATTGTTGTTCCTGTGATCCGCTGATGCCGCTTAAGGCCTGTTGAATGGGCAATCGGGTTCCGCGCACCACAGGAATAAGGGCCGCCATCTGCGGTACGATCATGGCAATAACGGCCTGAATCAGGACGGATTGAGGCACAAACCGCAGTCCACGGGAAATGTAGTTCAATTTTGGCGCCAGGGCATTAAATTCAAAATAAGCCACCAGGTTGGCCAGCGGGATAGAAACAATCAATCCAAGCAGGCTGAAAATCACCACCAGCGTCAGATAAATGGCAATCAACTGCAGACGGGTTGCTCCAAAGGTTTTCATCACGCCAATCTGCACCAGCTGTTGATTCAACAGGGCCGACAGAGTATTAATGATCAAAAATCCGCTCAGGAAGATCACCAGAAAGCCCAGTAAATAAAGGATCGCTGTCATCGCGTCCACATATACTGCGTTTGGATGGTCAATCGAACGCCGGGTGACCGTGCCGAAAGTTTCAATGCCATTCCTGTCCAGGTCATCCAGAATCCTGTCCGCCACCTCACGGATGTATGTAAGGTCATTCGCATCACCATCGACAGTAACCAGCAGAAGATTGGCCTCCTCCGGTTGGTTCAGGAAAGAGAGCGTATCTTCCAGAATATATCCCTGGATCGGTGCCAGAAAGAACCCTGCTCCCCCTGCATCTGCTCCGATGGTCTGATCGTTGACAATGCCGACCAGTTTCAAATAGCGCAGGTCGCCATTAGGAAGTTTAATTTCCACTTCTTCGCCCAGGCGGTAGCGGGTATCACCCAGGCGGTTGGCTTCCAGCACAATCTCGTTCTTCTTTGGGGGCCAGCGCCCTTCCAGCAAACGCACCTGATTGATCACCGAACGGTCACCACTGGTATACGCCTTGATCTTAATCGGTTTGTACTGGTTGCCCAACGCCCTTATGCGCAACTCAAAGACCCGCACGCCCTCTACATCTCGAACCCCGTTGAGCTTCTTCAAGTGATCAATATAATCACGTTCCACAGCCGGAACACGAATCTGAATATTGGCCGGGTTGACCGCTGCGTACCCCTGATGCATATCTTCGCCAATACCATGGTGGAGAATGATGATCATTCCTACTGCCATCAACCCCACCGCAATCGAGAGAACCACCAGCAGGGTACGAACCGGGTTGCCGGTCAAATCAGCCAGAACTTTTCGCCACCTCGGTCGCATCATCCTCTTCCTCCTGCTCCCGGCGAAAAGGGATTAGGTTCCAGAGTATGGCCAGGGGTAAGCTGATCAACCAGACTGCCATTCAATCTTAATAGCCAGGCACCTCCATCAAGCCCGGCGCGCACCCTGCGGCTCTTCCCCCTGCCCCCCACAAACCATCGCAGGTCAACCCACTGCCCTGGGAGCACTCGAAGGACATCCCCATTGAACCGTCCTCCACGTTCCTCAGTGATTAACAACTCTCCGCGCTCCACTACAAGCACATCGCTCATTTTTCCATCCACACCGGCAATCCATGCCCCGGGTTCATACGTCTCCTGCACCGCAGACCGAGAAAGCTGAAGCAGAACCTCATCTGGCAGCCCGCGGAAAGCATGGGTAATCGCCTCGTGCACCAACTCTCCATCAGAGATCAAGAGGGTACGGTTGGCGCGCCGTGCCAGCTCACGATCGTGAGTCACCATGAGGATGGTCTTTCCCTGCCTCACTAGGTCTTCAAACAAACTCATCACCTGCTCCGCCGATGCAGAATCCAGATTACCGGTGGGTTCGTCGGCCATAATAATTGGAGCATCGTTAGCCAAAGCACGGGCTACAGCCGCGCATTGTTGTTGCCCCCCGGAGACCGCCCCGGGCAACCGATGGGCCAGGTCTTTCAGTCCCACCATATCAAGCAACTGAAGGGCTCGCTCCTCTCGTTTTTCTGGTGGAAAGAAATCGCAGAAATCCATCGGTAACAGTACATTTTCAAGCAGCGTTAACATGGGCAGGAGTTGAAAAAATTGGAAAACGATCCCCAGGGTACGCCCACGCCATTTGGCAAGCTGACCTTCATCCATACCGTGAAGCGACACCCCCTCTATTCGAACTTCACCCGAGGTTGGATGATCAATCCCCGTCAGCATATTAATCAGGGTAGACTTGCCACTGCCTGACCTTCCGATAATACTGACAAATTCACCTGCTGAGATGGTCAGGCTAATATTCTTCAACACCCGGGCTTCTCCGGCGGCTGTGTGGAATACTTTATTTAGCTCCTGCACCTCAATCAACGGTGCACTGAAATTCCTGTGAGCATCAGGCCGGTTGGTTGCCATCTACAAGAACCCCATCGTGTAAAGTCAAAAGCCGATCCACGCGCCTTGCCATCTGACGGTCATGCGTGACCATGAGAATGGTTTTCCCTTGCTCGGCAAGCTTTCGAAAAATTTCAAAAATAACCCCGGCAGTGACGGTATCCAGCCTGCCAGTAGGCTCATCTGCCACGATGATCATGGGGTCATTGGCCAACGCGCGCGCAATTGCCACCCGCTGTTGTTGGCCACCGGAAATTTCAGAGGGAAGTTTATACGCATGGTCTGCCAGTTCCACCTGTTTGAGCAACTCATACGCCCGTTCCCGGCTTTCTCTGGGGTGGAACAGCCCGCAAAAATCCATGGGCAACATCACATTTTCCAGCAATGTGAGCATGGGCATCAAATGGAAGGATTGATAAATCACCCCGACGTTTTCTCCACGCCAGCGGGCCCGGCGGTCTTCATCCAGTTGATGGACACTCACCGCTCCAACCCAGACCTCACCCGCCGTCAGCTGGTCAGTGCCCGTCACCATGTTAACCAGGGTTGTCTTCCCGGCCCCGGATTTCCCGGTGATGGCTAGGAATTCGCCTCGTTTTACCTCAAAAGAAACCCCTTTCAATGCATAAAACAACCCGCCCGCCGTCGGGTAGGCTTTCCGCACATCCTTCACCCGGATAACTGGCTCGCCCCGGGGTTCAGATCTGTCCTGCAATGAAGCGCTCATTTCTGTATTTCTAAACATTGTTTGCAATTATAAACAATTTGTTTATAATCATACATGCAATGCAACATTATAATCCCTGTGCCGACACTGTCAACTGGCAACCAGAATTAAGTGTTCAATTCTGAACATGAATACAGAAACCGAGAAAATCTCCCCCCGTCTCGACCGACGCGTCACCCGC
>AMZC01000966.1_pt1 | contig 56689 bp, 48 predicted proteins | sample 948551 | NCBI WGS metagenome assembly AMZC01 (sample SAMN01120625, study PRJNA171369) | bioreactor sludge metagenome | biome: sludge; isolation source: anaerobic thermophilic cellulolytic sludge from lab reactor | place: China: Hong Kong, Shek Wu Hui wastewater treatment plant | collected... | reverse complement strand
CGCCAAAGTCACTGACAACCTTTGCACGCATCCACCGAGGCCTTTGCCGTGAATGAGATTCTCGTCGCTCCGTCCTTTGCCGCTACGACAACCTCGCGCGAGCGACTGGCCCTGTATGTGCACATCCCTTTCTGCCGCACTCGCTGCACCTACTGCGCCTTCAACACCTACGCTGGCCTGAGGGCGCGCATCCCGGCCTATGTGCAGGCGCTGCAGCGCGAAATCCGGCTGGTAGGAGCGGCTGCTGATCACCGACCTGGCATTCTCTCGATCTATTTCGGCGGCGGCACTCCCAGTCAGTTGCCTGTTCCGGCTGTCGGCCAGATCGTCGAGACGTGCCAGCAAGCGTTCTCCCTCAACCCTGAAGCCGAGATTTCCTTCGAGGTCAACCCTGGCGACGCCGACGCCGCATACTTTGCGCAACTGCGCCGGGCGGGTGTCAGCCGCCTGAGCATCGGGATGCAGTCCGCCAACGAAAGCGAGCTGCGTCTGTTCGCCCGCCGTCACACTCCGAATGATGTACCTCAGACCGTGCGTCTGGCGCGTCAGGCGGGTTTCGCCAGCCTCAACCTCGACCTGATCTACGGCATTCCCGGACAGACGCTCTCCATGTGGCAACACAGCCTGTACTATGCCCTGCGCTGCGAGCCTGATCACCTGTCCCTTTACAGCCTCAGTTTCGAAGAAGGCACGCCGCTGCACACATGGCTACGGCAAGGGCGTGTACCGCTGCCCGATCCTGATCTGGCCGCTGATATGTACGACTGGGCCGCGGATACCTTGCAGGCCGCCGGGTATGAGCACTACGAGATCAGCAATTGGGCCAGACCAGGGCACGCCTGTCAGCACAACGTACACGTCTGGCGCAATCTGCCGTACCTGGGCTTCGGCGCAGGCGCGCACGGCTACGCCGGCGGCGTGCGCTACGAGACCGTCACCAACCCTGGCGCGTATATTGCCCGCATCAATGCGCAAAGCGAGCCGCTGCCCTTCCCCCTCTCTGCCGCGACCGCCGAGACCCTGCCTGTGGAGCGACGGGAGGCAATGGCCGACACCATGATCCTGGGCCTGCGGCTGCTGGAGGAAGGCGTTGACAGCGCCGCCTTTCGCGCACACTTTGGTTGCTCCCCTCATGAGGCATTCGGCCCCGCGTTACAGCGCCTGCAGGCGCAAGGGTTGATCGAGGAGACCGCCGATGGACGTATCCGCCTGACCCGGCGTGCCTATCTGGTAGCCAACCGCGTGTTCGTGGAGTTCGTGTAGGAGAAGATCATGCTCTCAAGCAGGCACGTCCTGACTCTGGGACTGCTGGCGATCTCGCTGGCAGCGTGCGGCGAAGAGAGCAATCCCGCGCCTGGCGTCACGCCCTGGCTACAGCCCACACGTCCCGCCCCCGCCTTTGCCACTCAGTCCCCTGTGCTGCTTGACCTGCAACACGACTACGAGGCGCTGGTCACCGCACACCAGGGGCTTTCCACCATCTGGGAAGAACTGGCACACGGCGCAGCGGTTCGCTGCGGAACACTACCGCAGGTGCCCGATCCGGCGGGTGTCAAGGCGTCCGACGACCCGACTTACCGCGCTCTGGCCGAGACACTGCGTCAGGCAGCCATCGAGTTGACGCGCAGCCGCGATCTCTGGCAGGCCGAATGCTCCACGCCACGACCTCAGCCTCCGCCGCAGGTCATTCAGGAAGGGCTGCTGGCCGTGCGCGCTGCCGGGGACGCTTTGCGTCAGGCGGAATCATTGCTCTCTGCCCTGCCTTAGGGACGAGAGTCGTCGCAGTACAGGGGAGTCTGCTTGAGGGCGGCAATTGACCCCGCGCCCGCCGCAAACATGGCAATACGCAGTTCAGTCGCCAGCTCCCAGATCACCATCTGCACCGCCTCGACGCCCTGCACCGCTGCCTTGAGAAACGGCCCGGCCATGCCCCCCAGTTCGGCCCCCAGCGCAATGCACTTGGCCACGTCAACGCCGTCGCGCAGACCGCCGCTGGCGATGATCGGCAAGCCGGGCACCGCTTCGCGGACGTAGCGGATGCTGTCCGCCGTGGGGATACCCCAGTCGGCGAAGGCGCGTGCCACGCGGGCGTAGTGAATGGTCGGCGCGCGATGATACTCCACCTCCGTCCAGGAGGTGCCCCCTGCTCCGGCCACGTCAATGACCGCCACTCCCGCGTCGGCCAACTGTCGCGCCGCCTGCGGCGAGATGCCCCAGCCGACTTCCTTGGCGATCACCGGCACCTCCAGCGCGCTGCACACTTCTTCGATGCGAGACAGCAGGCCAGCGAAATGACCATCTCCTTCGGGTTGCACTGCTTCCTGCAGTGCGTTGAGATGCAGGATCAGCGCGTCCGCCCCCACCAGTTCCACCGCCCGCCGGCATTGGTCAACGCCAAAGCCGTAGTTGAGCTGCACCGCGCCCAGATTGGCAAAGAGCAAAATGTCCGGCGCAACCCGTCGCACCTGGAACGTTGCGGCCACCGCCGGGTCTTCCAGCGCCACCCGCAGCGATCCCAGTCCCATGGCTATACCGGCGTTCTGCGCGGCCTCGGCCAGAGTCATGTTGATCTGCCCTGCCCGGTCCGTGCCCCCTGTCATAGAGGAGATTAGCAAGGGGCTGCGCAACGCCTTGCCCAGGAAGACCGTACTGGTATCTACCGCCTGCAGGTCGAGTTCCGGCACCGCCTGATGCATGAAACGCAGCCTCTCCAGGCCGGTCGTCAGGCGAGGAAATTGAACGTTCTCCTCCAGGTTGATGCGGATATGGTCGTCTTTGCGCCGCCCTGTGTCGGCAGCGGGCGTAACTTCCGGCATGTGTCGGTGTTCCTTAGGTGTGTACACGGCTGGGCAGCACTGGACAGCAACAGATAGACCGTGTAGACTTGACGCTCTGCACAGAATATACCAACTGACTGTGCGACACGGCATACTTCGGGTAGAATAGCAATGCCCGGCTCGCCAATTCCCAAGCCACAAACTAGGAGGTAACGAAAGATGGCTACCACTCAGGAGCGCGTGACCGATATCATTGTCGAGTTGTTGGGGGTCGACAGGGAGAAAGTCACGCCCGACGCGCGGTTCCGTGAAGACCTGGAGGCCGACTCCCTTGACCTGGTAGAACTGATCATGGCGTTCGAAGACGAATTCGGCGGCGAAATCTCCGACGAAGAAGCGCAGACCATCCAGACCGTCGGCGACGCCATCAAGTACATTGAAGAGAAGATGGGCGGCTAAATCACCCGTCCGGAGTCATCCAAGGAGGCGATTGACACCTGTCAACCGCCTTTTTTGTTTGCGTCCTGCCTGCGCACATTTCTGAGGAGTAGTATCCCAACCGCCACCAGGCAGCACAGCGTATACCCCACCGCCCCGTAGCCGACCTTCACCCCGATCTGGAAATTGTCCAGCAAGGGGCGAGTGCGCGTCAGCCCCCACCAGCCTGCCAGCACACCGATCAGCAGAACGCCCGCAGTGAGTGCCCCCCGCCAGCGCGCTGACAGCCGGCGCGCCGGTATGGCAAGCGCTATCCCCGCCAGCCCCAGCCCGGTGAGCAGGGCCATCTGCCGATAGTTGGGATCGGCGGAGGCAGCGCCGAGAAACTCGCGCGGCGGCAGGAAGCGCAACGCTATCAGCAGAGCGACTCCCCACAAGACCGTCCGCAGGCGTAGATCGTGTGCAGCGTTGGCCAACAGTGCTGTTGCCCATAGCAGCGTCACCTGCGGCAGGCGCAACAGAAAGCTCGTCCATAGGGCAGGCGCTTCGGACCGCACTGCCGGGTGCAGACTCGCCCACTCGGCCAGATCGTAGGCGTGCAGGGTGAATGCCGCCGTCGCATGGCTGTACCACGGCAGATAGTAACACAGCAGCGCCAGGGTTAGCGCTGCCAGGGCCAGCCACCAGCCAGGCCCCTGCGCCCTCATGACCGCACCCGCCGGGTCAACTGATCGAGTTGCTGCACGATCGCCGCGTCTTCCTCCGACTGCTGCCGGAAATACTCGATCATGAACTCGCTCCGGCGCTGACGCAGGGCCATTGTCGCCACGGCACGGATGTCGTCCACTCCTGCCACGTCGCGCCCATCCGCCGCGGCATAAGCTCGCGCCGCCTCGAACATCGTGTATTCGGCGCGGTGCGAATCAATGCCCAACGCGGACACCAACCCCAGCCCCACTTCCACCGCTTCCTCGCTCAGTTCCGTCTGTTTGAGCAGTTCACGGGCCAGGGCCACTTCTTCGCGGGCCTCCGCGGTCACCTCGGCCCATTCGGCCAGAAAACGCCGCTTGTTGGCCTGATAGCGACGCACACGCCGGTAGACCTCGTAACGCTCCGCCGGATCGGTCAGCCCCTGCACCCACACCCGCAGCCCAAAGCGATCCATGATCTGCGGACGCAACCGACCTTCTTCTGGATTCATCGAGCCAATGAGCACGAAGCGCGAGCGATAGGTGCCCACCATTGGCCCGCGCCGGACGGTGTAGCTACCCTGTGCCGCAGCGTCGAGGATGGCGTCCACAATCACGTCGTCGAGCAGGTTGACCTCGTCAATATACAGCAGGTTCTGGTCGGCGCGGGCCAGGATACCTTTTTCCAACCGCACGCGCCCCTGCTGCACGGCGATCCGCTCGTTGATCCCACCCACCACATCTTCCAGGCGGGCGTTCAGCGGCAATTCGATCAGCTTCACTGCTTCATAGCGGGTGATAGACTCGCCCGCCGCCAGCTTGCGCTGACAATCCAGACATACGTCCAGGTTGCCCTGCGCGTCTACGTCTGTCGGCAGGCATCCTTCCGGGCACGCGCTGACTTCGATATATGGCAGCAGGTCGGCCAGGCTGCGCACGCAGGTCGTCTTACCCGTGCCGCGCGGCCCGATGAGCAGCACGCCGCCGACCGCCGGATTGATCACCGCCAGCAACAGCGCCATGCGCATTTCGAGCTGCCCCACCATGGCCAGGAAGGGAAAGGGCAGATGCTCTGCCAGGCCAAGATCGGGCGCGGGTTCGCGCAATACCCGGCGCGCCCCAGCCTCGTTGAGCATCTCCAGCAGCCGCGAGGATTGCGCGCCGCTGGTCAGATCAGGCAACAAGGTAGACACTGGACTATCCTTCCTCTTGCAGGTCAGCGCCCGATCCGCGCAACTCTTGCCCGCAGCGGTGACGCCCTCTGTGCGCGTTGCGCTCAAGCGCTAAAGAACCACACTCTCAGGCTGGCGTGCTCCAGGTTCGTCAGCATGTTCAGCGCGCCCTGCGAATTGCCGACACACCTGCCCTCTACCGGAACGCAATCCACGGTCGCCCCTATTTTCAGTCCATGTCGGGACGCAGGTCGGAGATGCGCTTGAAAATGTCCGGGTCTTCGTCCAGCACGTCCACCGTGCTGAAGTCCAGTTCGGCCATCATCGGCGGCAAGGGCGCGCGCGCCGGCAGACGCTCTGGTCGTGCGGGCGGCGCGGGGGGGTGCGTGTGAAAGGGACGACGCCGTTCGCTGCGCTTGCGCAGGATGCGTCCGTCGCGGCTCAGGCGACCGATCCACTCGCCGTCACGCTTGTAGACCTCGCCGCCCTCGACAAAGCCGACGTATTCACCCCGCGTGTTGAAGAGATAGTCGCCCACCTTGGTGGCGTGCCAGTCGCCGCGCGTATCGTAGATGAATGTCGGTCGCGTTGAAGATGACGATGGCAGACTCATACCCCCTCCCATGCCTCTTCGGACTGGCTCTATTGTAGCATCTGCCGGTAAATCGCCAGAAGCTGTGTCGCGGCCCCTTCCCAGGTGAACTTCGCGGCCTGCCGGAAGCCGCGCGCGGTTAGCTCGGTGCGCAGAGTCGCATCGTCCAGCAAACGACGCAGGCCATCAACAATGGCTTCTATGTCATAGGGGTCAACCAGAATCGCCGCGTCACCGGCCACCTCCGGCAATGACGAAATGGCCGAGGTGAGCACAGGCGTGCCGCACGCCATGGCCTCCAGCACCGGCAGACCGATCCCTTCGTAGAGCGAGGGATAGGCCAGGCACACAGCATCCGAATACAGGGCGGGCAGGTCTTCGTCGCGGGCGAAGCCGATGAAGTGCACCCGACCCTGCAGGCCGTGATCGCGTACCGCCTGATAGATCGGCCCCTCCAGCCAGCCCCGTCCACCAGCGATCACCAGATGCACGTCTTCGTAGGCCGATCCCAGTGCAGCCAGGGCGGCGATCAGGCGGGCGTAGTTCTTGCGCGGTTGCACCGTTCCGACCGAGAAAACGTAAGGGTTGGCGGGAATACCATAGCGCTGCCGGGCGGCTGCTCGCGCCGCGGGATCGCTCACTGGTCTGAATTCCGGCTGCACTCCGCCCACCAGCACGGTGATCTTTTCAGCGGGCGTGCCATATAGCGCGATCAGGTCGTCTTTCGTCGCCTGCGAATCGGCCAGCACATGCGTGGCCCGCCGCACCGAGCGCGGCACCACAACATCCAGATAGGCCTTGAGGACAGGCGTCGTCGTTTCTGGGGCGCGCACAAACGACAGATCGTGGACGGTGAGCAAAGTGCGCGTACCTGGCAACGTCGGCGGCAGGGTGAAGTCGGTGGCATGAAACAGGCGCACCCGTCCGGTGAAGACCTCGACCGGCAGCGGCAGTTGCAGGCGATGCCACAGCCGGGCGAACCACAGGGGAGTGATGCGCGTGGATCGCCAGCAGAAATTCGGGCCGGGTACCGGCGGCAGTTGCCGTCGGCCTGCTCCGGCTACGAACAGACGATACGGCGTAGAGGAGTCCTGCGCGGCCAGGGCGCGCACCAGTTCGCGCACATAGCGTCCAATCCCTGCGCCCTGTTCGTAGGCAGCCGTGTAGTCTATGCCAATGGCGGTCATGGCCGGGAGGCTAAGAGTGCTTCGCCAGGATCGCCTGGATGCGCTCGATCAGCGTTGTCTGGCTGATGGGCTTGGGGAGATAATCCACCGCTCCGGCCTCCAGCCCGGTCTGCTGCGCGATCGCCTCGACCCGCGCGGAGAGGAAAACTACCGGGATAGAAGCCAGAGCGGGGTCGCTCTTCATACGCCGCAGCATATCGAACCCGTTGATGTCGGTCATCATTACATCGAGCAACACCAGATCGACCGGCTGATCCCTGAGCATTTCCAACGCTTTCGCCGCCGAATGCGCACTCTCGACGGCAAAGCCAGCATGTTCCAGCGCCATGCGCACCAGATCGCACAGCAACACATCGTCGTCTACGATCAGGATGCGCGCGCTCATGGGATTCTACTCCACGTCGTTATAGGTCCAGTAGCGGTTGGCGAAGAAATTCCACACCATGACGATCCACACAGCGAAGAACTGCGCGATATTGGTGCCCAGGCGACGCGCCGTTGCATCGGTCATCGTCGCAACAGCGCCCACCGAGCGCAACACGTCCGCCCCGAAATGCCCAAACGGGTTGTACAGAGTGCGTACCCACACCAACCGAAACGCCAACCCTATGATACTGACGATGAAGAATTGCAGCCACTGCCGACGCACCGACCGCGAGCGCGAGTCCGGATACGTCCAGTAGCGATTCCAGATGAAATTGCTGGTGACTGCCGAGACAAACGCGGTGCCGGTCGCCAGGGCCACCTTCAGCGTGATATGAGGTGGATCCGGATGCAGCACCGTGGCCTGCAGCAGATTCAGCACGCCGAAATCAATCACTGCTCCCAGTGCCCCCACCGTGGCGAACTTGAGAAAACGCTCGACTTCGCGGGCCTTCGCCCCACCCACACGCCGGCTGATCCTCACCAACAACCGGTTCCAGCGCACAAGCACGTTTGCTATCCCCCCGTAGTGTCGCCGTACGGCCCTGTCAGAAGTCACCATGCGCATGATCATTATCCCTCAACGAAGCACATGCTGCATCCTCGCTGGCCCAGGCCAGCAGCCCCAACATGACTCCCAGATGCAGGAATAGATTGTTGACAGTGAGCTTGTCCACCAGGCTATGCGCCAGGAAATGCGCCCAGGTGCCCAGCAGACCGATCAGAATGCCGCGTTTCAGGGGGTCGGTCTGCCGCAGTGCCCGTATCGTGCCCAGCACAATCAACCCCCAACCGAACCCGTATCCGGCCACGCCCACCAATCCAGTCTCCGCCAGGGTATTCAGATAATCATTGTGAGCGTGCCCCAGAGCCAGCGGCCAGCGCGGCAGTGCATACTCCGGGTAGATCACTTCGTAGTTGCCCAGCCCCACCCCTGTCCAGGGGTGAGCGCTGGCCATATTGATGGCCGCCTGCCAGTGCGCCAGCCTTTCCAGCGTGGCATAGTTGGCATCGTTGAGCGGTGCGCCGCGCACATCACGCCAGCCCTCCAGGTCAGCGAACGCGCTGTCCAGGCGAGCCTGTACCGCGGCGGGCAACATCCCGCTGCTCCACATACCCAGCGCCCCGATAGCAAGGGCAGCGATCAGCAACGCGCCCTGCCAACGGCGACGCGGCGCAAAGAATACCATCGTGATCAGCGCCACGCCAAAACCGAGCCAGGCCCCGCGTCCCCAGGAAGCGATCAGTCCAGCCAGCAATAACAGCGCACAGCCGCTATACCACAGCGCACGCGCCCCATCCCGGCGTGCCTGTGACTTGTCCACACTCCACCTGGGCCAGGCCCGTCTCGCATACCCCCAGGCCAGGCCCAGCGCCAGGGGCAAAACCAGTCCCATGAAGGCGCTGAAGGGATTCGGCTGCCCAAAGGTGCCAAAGGCCCGGAAGTGACGAAATTCGTCAATCCACAGATGCGCCGCGCCGGAGCCGCCGTAGAACTGATAGATGCCCAGCGCCGCCTGCAGAACTCCCGCCCAGACCACCCCGAAGGCGATCCACTCGCCGCGGCCTGCTTCAGTGAGATCGCCAACAATCACGACCAGCAGGATGACAGCAGCCCATTTGGCCCACTCCGCCAGGCCCGCGCTGACAGAAACCGCATGCCACAGAGACGGCGCAAACCCGACCGCCAGGATCAGCAGGGGGACGAGTACCCGCGCGGAAAACCGTATCCGCGACTGTGCCTGGTTGATGCGCCAGAGTCCCCACACAAGGGCGGTCAACAGCAGCGCCACCTGCCCCACGTCCAGAGGCCACGCCGTCGAGACCTCGGTCTCGATCAGGGCTTTGAGCGGCGCTACAGCCAGCATGGCGATCACGGCCAGCGCTGGCTCCAGGAGCAGCGCCGCCGTCACCAGACCGCCTGCCAGCAACAGGCCGCTCACTGGCAACGGCAGCAGCGCCACCAACGTGCCTGCCACGAGAGCAGCTACCAGCCACTTCCAGGCGGGTGAAGCTGTGTGTACGTCTGTGTGCAGTGCGAACCCGTTCACACCCGTTTCCGGAAGTAGGCTATCGTCTCGCGCAGTCCGTCGTGCAGGTCAACCTGCGGCACCCAGCCCAGCACCGTGCGCGCCCGTGTGATGTCGGGTTGCCGGGTCTGCGGATCGCCCTTGATCCGCCGTTCCGGTTTCAGCACGATTCCTGCCGGATTGCCCGTCATCTCGTTGATCAGTTCCGCGAGCTGCAGGATGGTCATCTCGCTGGGGTTGCCGATGTTCACCGGCTCGGTGTAATCGGACATCAACAGGCGGTAGATGCCCTCGATCAGATCGGACACATAGCAAAAGCTGCGGGTCTGCGAACCGTCGCCATAAACGGTCAACGGTTCACCGCGCAGCGCCTGCCCGATGAAATTGGGCACCACGCGCCCATCATCCAGGCGCATGCGCGGCCCGTAGGTGTTGAAGATGCGCGCGATGCGCGTGTCCACGCCGTGCGTGCGATGGTAGGCCATGGTCATCGCCTCGGCGAAGCGTTTGGCCTCGTCATAGACACCGCGCGGGCCGATCGCATCCACGTTGCCCACATAGTCTTCGCGCTGTGGGTGCACCAGCGGATCGCCGTATACCTCAGACGTAGACGCCAGCAGAAAGCGCGCCCCCTTGTCCTTGGCAACGCCCAGCGCATTGTGCGTCCCCAGCGCACCTACTTTCAGCGTCTGAATGGGATACGTCAGATAGTCAATGGGACTGGCTGGCGAGGCGAAATGGAGTACTGCGTCGAGCGGGCCGGGCAGGTAAATGAAGTTGGTAACATCATGCTTGATGAAAAGGAAGTTCTCGTTGCCCGCCAGGTGCGCGATGTTGTCCACACTGCCGGTGAGCAGATTGTCCATACCGATCACCTGGTGTCCTTCGGCCAGGAATCGGTCGCACAGATGAGACCCCAAAAAACCCGCCGCCCCTGTGATCAGAATGCGCATACAGGTAACTCTTGTCTCCGGTCGTTGTGCCCAGTCACCGGCGGAAGTGTACCACAAAACTGTCCCGCGCCAAGAGCGAACCCCCTTTCAGTACGCGAGCGATCCGGTCGAGACCGTCGTATTGGTATCAATGTGGTGCGAACTTCTTTCTGACATATGAAAAGTTTATGAAAATAGTTTGACAACTCTGTCAGAGCAGGGTTCTATAGAGAAGAGAATGTGTGCGCTTCTGCACAGGCCATTGACAGGGGGAGGACTATCATGGCCGAAATCATTTTCGACAGCGAGTACATCACCGTAGTTTACCATCCTGACACCAAGATCGTTCACCATACTATCCACAAAACAGTTCCCTTTCCAATACTGACAGCAGCGACAGACGCTGGCACCGAAGCTCTGGCGCGCTACGGCGCGAGTAAGTGGCTCTCCGACGATCGCAAGAACACCGCCCTGTCGCCGGAATCCTACGAATACGCACTTTCGGACTGGGGAGTGCGCACGGTGAAAGCCGGCTGGAAGTATTGGGCCTTGGTCGTGCCCGAAGACCTTTCAGGTCGGCTGGACATGGTCCGCATGGTCGAGCTGTGCTACAACCTGGGCGTGCGGGTGATGGTCTTCACCGACCTGGAGAAAGCAGAGTTGTGGCTCAAGAGCCTCTAGGGCATTGACTGCATGACTGTTCGCGTCCCCTTCGCTCGCCACCCGCGAGGGAAGGGGACTTCTGTTTACTTCTGGACTTGTGAAGAATCCACAACAACCAGTTGACAGGCTCACCAGAACCGTTTTCTATTAAGGGAGAGTGTATTCACTTGATATACAGGGTGAACTTCATGGCCGAGATCGCCTATACCATTTACAGCAGTGACTATATCAGCGTGATTTACCACCCAGAGACCAAGATCGTTCACCACACCTTCCACAAAGCCATGCCCGGATCAGAACTGCGGGCAGCGCTCAACGCCGGCACCAATTTCCTCAGGCGCTACAGCGTCACCAAATGGCTTTCCGACGAGCGTCAGAACCCTGGTCTTGCGCCGGAAGACGTGCAATACCAGATTACCGACTGGGCACCGCGCACAGCCAGGGCTGGTTGGAAATACTGGGCGATCGTCGTCCCTCACTCGTTTGAAGGGAAAGCGGACATCATGAGCGTAGTACAGGCGAGTTACGACCTGGGCATCCGCTCTATGGTGTTCAGTACGGTACAGGAAGCTCTGGACTGGCTCATCAGCCTCTAGCAGCGACCCCGTGCCCCTGCACTGCCCAGATTCAATGGTGTATTATAGCGGTCATGACGGGGCAACGTCCGTCCTGATCAATTTTGTTCCGCCTGCAGATCGGTCAGCTTGCGGGCGAACTCCGCAGCAAAGACCTGGTAGGCATGATGATCGTACAGGCACACGATCACGTGCCGTAGATGCGTCAGTTCCTCGAAGGTGTAGTCGAAGATCACGCGGAGCATCACATCGGCACAACTTTCCAGCGGATAGCCGAACACGCCAGTAGAAATGGCGGGCAAGGCGATGCTGTGCAGGCCATGCTGCTCAGCCAGTCGCAGGCTGGCACGCACTGCGCTGGCCAGTTTGCCTGCCTCGCTCCCCTCACCCATGCGCGGCCCGACGGCATGGATCACATGGCGCGCCTTCAACTGCCCGCCGCCAGTGATGACCGCGTCGCCAACTTCGCAGTAGCCGATCCGCAGACACTCTTCCTGAATGCTCGGCCCGCCCTTCTGCCGGATGGCGCCCGCCACCCCCGCGCCCAGGATGAGCTGCGAATTGGCCGCGTTGACGATGGCGTCTACGTCGAGATCGGTGATATCCCCCTGCACCAGTTCGACTGTCACTCCGTTGATCGTCGCTTTCACGGTGACCTGCCTCCTGCCTACGGCTCTGTCTCCGCCGAAAAGATGGACTGACTCTTTGCCAGCCATTGCAGCATGGCCAGCGACAGAAAGAACACAAAGGCCAGGTTGATAGCAAAGTAGGCCACGTCCACCAGTCCATGCGCCAGGAAATCGGCCATGCTGCCCGCCAACCCCAACACCAGCATCAGCAGGGCGGGATCGCCCGTCCGCCGCAGATGCCACAATCGCCGCCAGTACACGGCCTGGAAGGCAATGCCCAGCAACACGCCCAGGATGCCCAGATTGACCCAGTGATTGAGCAGGATATTGTGCGGGATGGACAGATTCGGCTCCTGCCAGGCTTCCGGCAACAGGTAACGGCTGCGGTACCAGTATAGAAATTGATCCAGCCCTGCGCCGGTCAGGGGACGCTCGGCGATCAACTGCAGCGAGCTATACCACAGATGCCGCCGAAAGGTCGCCGTGCTGCCGAACAGGTCCGCCAGGCGCGGCAAGATCATCGAGAGCGGCACCAGCACCGCCAGCACCCCGACCAGTGCCCCTGCGGCCAGCGTTATCGCGCGGCGACCGCGCCAGAAGATCAGCGTCACCACCAGCGCCGCGGGCAAGCCCAGCAAGATCGCGCCCCGACTCTGGCTCAGCAGGACAGCCAGCAGCATCACCGCCCCGCTGAGCGCGCCGAACAACCAGCGCCACGAACCGCGCGCTTCCACCAGCACGTAGGCCAGGGCAAAAGGGAGGCACCGTCCCAGGTACAGCCCTACCCCGTTGGGCGAACCGTAGACGCTGATCAGCCGTCGCGCGCCATTTTCGGCTTCCACCACCGATTCGCCAGTGACATACAGGTACAGCCCGACGACCGCGATCGCCGTTCCAGTGAGCAGCAAGGTGTCGGCCAGCCAGTACAGATCGCGGCGCTCCAGGCGCATCCCACGGATCAGGAAGTAAAAGGCAGCGGGTTCCAGCACCACCACCCGCAGTTGTCGCAGCGCCGGCGCAGGAAAAGCCGACCAACTGAGTGAGACGACACCCAATGCGGCAAAAGCCAGCACCAGCCCGTCCAACCCATTCAGATGCAGGGTCAGGCGCACGCGCTGCCGTCGCTGATGTAGCCGCGCCCACTGCACCAATGCCCGTGCGCCCAGCGCCAGCACCGTCAGGGCAACGTATACCTCGACAGTGGCAAAGGCTTTGAACAGCAGATCGAGAGTGGAAATGAAGAAAGCCGACCAGAACAGGATCAGCATCAGCCCCAGCAGAGGCCGGTTGTAGATCAGCACGAACAGGACAGCCAGCGCCGCCAGCGTGAGCACGAATACCGGCGAGAGCGAAGCCAGCCCAGCCGTCAGGATGGTCAGCGCGAGAGCAGGCGGATCGCGCCGCAACAGCGCGGGGATCGTTTCACCCCAGGTGAGCAACGTTCCCAGCAGCACGATGAACGAAGCCGCCAGACCCAGCAACCATTCCAGAAAGCGCCGGAAGGTCTGCGGGGCCGGAACAGACAGTTGCCCCCAGGGCAGACGCAAGGCGATCAGGATGGCTCCCAGCGCCGCCAGCCCGCCGACCACCCCGCAGAAGATGAACGCGCGCGTATAACGGGCAGTGTCCGGAGCGACGGCCACCGCGAAACCGGCGATCGGCCACCGATCGTCTCCGAGCGAGGGCCGGTGCACGATCTCCGCCGTGTGCAGGCCGTCGCTCAGTCCTCTGGCCACGCGCACCAGGGTCAGTTCTGGCTGGCGGTCGGGCGAGGTGAGCACGACGAACGCCTCTCCCTGCCGGTTGCGCGGCAGCGCATTGGCTGGGCGACCATCCACCCACACCGACAGATAGGCGAGATAGTCGTCGCGGCGCAACGCCAGAGCGAATTCCGTGCCGCTGAAGCGCACGGTGATGTGGTTTTCCGCAGGCGCGTCATCCGTCGTCGTCAGTACCGGCCTGGCATCCGCCCCCAGTTCGCTGAAACGCCAGGCTCCTGTGTATTCGACATGGGACGTTTGCGCCGGATAGCGGCCAGGGATCAGCGCCGGAGCGCTCAACTGAAATCCGGCAGCCCTCCATTCGTCGAACCTTGGCGCGATGGCGAACCCCTGCAACGGATCGTCAGCGGGAACGTCCGGCTGCCAGTGCTGCAGGATCAGCCCCCCCACCCAGGGCCACTCGCGACTGGCGCGGGCATAGGCTTCCTGTGTGTAACGCCTCTGTTCCTCAGCCGACACGCTCCCCCAGATAGACAGCGGGCCGCGCCAGCCCTCCGGCAAGGCATTCCAGCCGAAGTGACTGCCCCACAGGGGCTTGTGACCGTCGCCGTGTTTTACCATCTCCTCGCGTAGCAGGATCAGACGCGAGAAGTTGAGCACTCCCTCGTCCACCCGACGGTCATCCGGCCCGGTGTCGAAACCGTAGGGTTTGCCCGCTGCCGCGTCGAAGTAAGCCCCTGCCCCCAGGTCGTACAGCGCGCGCAGAAAGAGCACGTCGCTCAGATTGTCTGGTCCCGTCTCGACGGTTGGAGCCAGACCGGCAGCGATCACCGTCGCCCTGTCGTCGGCAGCGTGAATGGCGCGGTACGCTTCGCGCAACATTGCCGCATAATGAGCCGGTCGCGGATCGAGACCGCCCCAGTGCAGCTTGAGATTCGGCTCGTCCCACACCTGATAATAGTCAATCTGCCTGGCGTAACGCTCGGCCACCGCGCCCGCAAAGCGTCCGTACTCGCTCACACTGGCGGGAGGGGCAAAGGGATGCTCCGGCGCGAGTTCATGTCGCGCCCAGGGAGGCGTGCCATCCAGCACGGCAACCAGCTTCAGCCCTTCGTGCGCCGTCACTGCCGCGACCAGGGCATCGTAGGTATCCCACACCCATCGTCCGCGCTCCGGCTCGATGGCCGACCATAGAAATGGCTGGCGCACCCAGGTAAATCCCGCCGCCGCGATGCGTTCCAGTTCGGCGGAAAGCTCCTCTGGTGTGTACTGCGTCAGCTCGACATTGACTCCGGCCAGCGGCAGGCGATAGGGCAGGTTCTGCGTTTCCGTTGCCAGTTCCCAGCCACGCAACGCTTCAGCGCGCTGCTGAGAAGTGCTCCATGCTCCCACCAGGCTACCGGTCAGCAGCACCAGGCAGGCCCAGAAGACCATCCACCGCGCTTTCATCATTGCCTCGACCACCGGGGGCGCCTGGCCTGTCCGTCGCTGGTAAGCTGATAAGACTGTTCAGTCTTCAGGTCAATGATCCATAGATTGCCCTGGTAGACGACGGCAATCTGCTGCCCCGTCGGACTCCAGGCGATGCCGTCTTCCGGATCGGGGCGGAAACCGGGGCGATCCGGGCCGGGGAAGACCACGCGAGCATTACTGCCGTCGCGGTCTGCCACCACCAGGTCGTATTGTGTCCCAGGGCTGTTGAGCGGCTCGCGCGCTTTGAAGTATGCGATCAGGTATTCCGGCGCGCCATCCGCCCCCTGCATCGTCGGCGAATAGGTCGGGCAGGCCCAGATGCCCGCCCGCGGCACGAAGGGGTTGATCTGGAGATTGGTCTCCACATTGAGCACGGCCAGATCGAAGATGATACTATCCTGGGGAGCTTCGCCGGCATAGGGCGGGCCATGCACGATGGTGATCAGGTGCCCGTCGTCCGACCAGGAGAGCGTTGGCACCCACACTGCACCTCCCTGAAATCGCTCCAGGAGCGGAGCGTATTCGGGAAAAGTGAGCAGGGTCACGAACTCGCCTTTCTCCAGGTCCACCACCCCGACGCCATCGGCATTGGCCCAGGCGATATGCTGGCCATCCGGAGACCAGGCGAAGCGCCGTCCCCAGTAGGCGTAGACGCCCAGGGCATTGGCCGGGATGATCTCGCGAAATCCCTGCGAGAGTGCCTCACCAGTGACTGGATCGATCTGCATCACGTACAGGTCGTTGTAGGCGCGCCAGCCTGCCCCCTCGTTGGCCGGGCTGGCCGTCGAATAGCTGAGCGCCACTCCCTCCTGGCCAGAAATCCACTGCGCATAACGCACGTCTTCTGGCACCAGTTGCACTGCGCGCGGAAACGGTGCCGCCGTGTCAAGGATGGCCCACAGCTCATTGGAAAACTCCGGATCGCTGGGATCAGCCGTGCGCCGGGTGAACAGCAGACGTCGCCCGTCCGCGGAAAGATCGAACACACGCCCATCCAGGTCAGCCGCGTCGGTGAGCGGATTCAGGTTGGCTGTGTTTCCCTCGATAATCCAGGCCTGACTGTTGGAAATGAACGCCAGAGCGCCGTCAATCGGCACCAGCGTTTGGGGCGGCTCCTTACCCACCCAGATGATCTCGTTGCGCGGCTCTTTGATGACGATGCGGCTGATCTCGACGCGGCTGGCTTCCACGCCTTCCCTCTCAGTGACGCGATAGCACACCTGCAAGATGCCCGGCTCGCCTGTTTGCTCGATACGTTCTTCGTTGGGGGGCAGGCTTTGGGTAAACTGCCGCTCCGTGCCAGGGGGAATCTCTTCGTTTTCGCATTCCTGGCGCTGCACCACCCGCGTGACAGTGATGGTCATCCCGTCGCGCAACTGAGTCTGCAGCAGGGGGTTGACTTCGTCATACTCCCCCAGGGTGACGCCGATCTCTTGCAAAAACTGTCCCACCGAAATCAGGCGATCATAGCGGTACACCAGACGTTCGCCGTCTACCTCCACGACGATCGTCAGGTCGCCCTTGCCAACTGCCCCCGAATCCTCACAAGCCGCCAGCACGCCGACCAGCACCAGCATCAGCGCCAACCCGATCGCTTTTCGCATCGCTTCACTCCCCGGTGTGGGCGAAAGGCCCGGCTGTGCCTGTGCACGCAACTTTCACAGCGCCAGAATGTTGTATGATATGGTATACAGCAGTCCATGCTTTGACCAGATCAGGGTGGGACGGTGGTGGACCAAACAACCTGGCGCTATCTGGAAAGCCTCCCAGAGGTTGACACGGCGCGCCTCCCGGCAGGCACGCTCTTCTGGGCCAACAACCGGCTCTATCAGGTCGTCGAAACGGGCACCGGTGGCTACCACAAAGCCCGCGAATGGCGTAAGTCAGAAGCAACTGACGTGGCGCTCGTTCCTGGCTCTCTGCTGAGTCGCCGCCTGCCTCTGGTGCGTCGCGGACGAGTTTTGCCTACCTACAAATCGCGGCGCGAACTCATGCGCGACGATCAGCCTTCGTGCTTCATCTTCCCCACAGAGGCGCTGGCGCTGGACGCCGCATCTCTGGATGTGGCTTTGATCGTCAGCGCGGGGGCCTATGTGCGCCTGCAAAGTCACGAACCAGCCTTTGTGGCAACTGATGGGGCGCACATATACCGCTATTACTATTTCCGTCGCTCCAGTAGCGGACGCCTCACTGACCTGTCGGCGCTGAGGGCACGCCCGCTGCCTTTCAAACCCCTGCCTCATACCGAAGGGCCGCTCTACTGGCGGCTGCTGCCTCACTGGACCGAAGCCGATACTCTGGCGGACAAAACGCGCGAGATGAGTCTGCCGGAAATGCCGGGCGACGACGACACACTCCCGCATATCACCCTGCCCGACGCCGAGCGCTGAGCAAAACACAACCACCCCCCGCCGGTCTACACAAACCGGACGGGAGGTGGTTTCGCTCTGGATCAGGCAGGGTTCAATTGATCCCTACCGCCTCGCGCACTGCTTTGAGCGTTTGCAAGGCGGTCAGGTTGCGCACGTTGTAACCGTAGGACAGCGCCGCGTCGCTGAACACCGCCGGGCCGTCGGGGGCAACACTGAAGGGATCGCTCACCCCGCGTTCCTGCATGGCCCGCCACAGGTTCCACAGCGGCACCTCAGCTTCCACAGCCACCTCCACGATGGCCCGGTTGTACTCGGCGAGCTGCTCAGTGGTGTAGCCGCCGCCCGCCGGAATGGTGGCCAGCACCGGGATGACACCGTAGTTGCTCATGCTTTCAAAGACCAGCGTCTGCAACTCGCTGCGGAACTGCTCCGGCGGCAGGTAGACGACGTTCGCCGCGCTGAAGCTGATCAGGGCGATGCTGGGGCGCGATAGCAGATACTCGCACGCCAGCCGCGAGCCGCCCCCGACCGCATCGCAGGGACCACCTGCGGGCGCGGCTTCAGAGAGCGTGTCCACGCCGAAGTCCGGCCCGGCAGCCTCGCTGTCCACGTTGAAGCTGTTGATGGTCGGGTCGAGCGCCGGACGGACGGGCGTAGCCGCGTAGAAGTCAATCGTGCCCTGCAGATCGGCATAGGCATTGCCCAGGCTGTATGTCCCCGTGGCGAATGGAGCCATGAAGTTGGGGCTATCCATGGGGTCGTCGCCCACCTTGGCGAACACGCCGCCCTGCGTGCCGAAGTTGAGCACCGCGCTGCTATAGAGCCGACTCAACATGCCCGCGCTGCTCGGCGAAAGTTGCGGCACCACTGGGTAGGCCATCAGGTCAAAGGCGGGCTGTACGCTGGAGACTGTCACCGCGAAGCTCGCCGTGCTGACACCGCCCTGCCCATCGTCGGCATAGACTTCCACCGTGGTAACGCCCGCCGCCTGACCCTGCAGGTTAATCGTCGTCGTGCCGATGACCTCGACGAACACCACCCCAGGATTCTGCGCAATGGCCGAAACCACCAGCGGATCGCCATCCGGATCGCTGATAGACACGGCGACGGCAATCTGTTCGCCCACCGAGAGCGACTGATCGCCGATGGGCTGGATGATTGGCGCATTGTTCACGCCAGTCACCGTGACGGCGAAGCTGGCCGAGGCAAACCCGCCGCGCCCATCGTTGGCGTCCAGCAGCACGGTCGCCGTGCCCGGCGCGACGCCGGTGATCGTCACTTCAGCAGGACCGGTAGCCACTGCGGCCACCACACCAGGGTTATCCGAAGCGGCAGACAGGCTCACTGGATCGCCATCCGGGTCGGAGACAGACACCGGCACCGCCCGGCTTTCGCCAACGCTGAGGGTCTGATCCGTCAAAGCCGCGAAGACCGGACTGACATTGGGCGCGCTGACCGTCACCGTGAACGCGGCGCTGACCGGCGCATTGATCCCATCGCTCACCGACAGCGTCACCGTCGCCGTGCCCGCGCCGACTGCGTTCAATGTGATCGTGCCCGGCACGTTCACCGCTGCCGTCACCACCGCCATGTTGTCAACGGTCACCGTCGCCGTCAGCGGGTCGCCTTCGGGATCGCTCGCCGTATAGGGCACGTCGCGCACTTCACCTACGTTGAGCGTCTGCCCCATGATGGAAAGCAGGCTCGGCGGCGCATTGGCAGTCACTGTGACCGTGAAGGGCATGGTCACTGGCGGATTCGTACCGTCCTCTACAGAGAGCGTGACCGTAGCCGAGCCAGCGCTCAGGCCAGTCAACGTGATCACATTGGCGGCACCCAGGCTGGCGCTGACCACCGCCGGATTGTCCACGCTCACCGAGACGGAGAGCGCATCGCCGTCGGGATCAACCGCCGTGTAGGGCACATCGAGCGTATCGCCCACGCCCAGAGTCTGCGGGAAGATTGTTTCGACAGCAGGCGGCAGGTTGATGGCCGCGACCGACACAGTAAACGCCGCAGTCACCGCCGGATTGTGTCCGTCGTTCACTGTCAGCGTGACTGTGGCCGTGCCCGCCCCGACCGCATTCAGCCGGATCGTGCCAGGTGCAGCAATGCTCGCCGCAACGACACCGGTGTTGTCCGAACTGACATTCTGACTGAGCGGATCGCCCTCCGGATCGACCGCGACAAAGGCCACATCGCGCGTCTCGCCCACGCTCATCGTCTGTGGAGCGATGGGGTTGATGGTCGGTGCGACGTTGCCCACCACCACAGTCACAGGGAACGTGGTGATGGTAGGTGGATTGCGACCGTCATTCAGCGACAACGTCACCGTCGCCGAGCCAGCGGCCACCGCCGTCAGGCGGATCGTCCCTGGCGTGCTGACCGTCGCCGTCACGACCCCTGGCGTATCCGAAGTAGCTGTCTGCGTCATGGGATCGCCATCCGGATCGCTGGCCACATACGACACGTCCACCGTATCGCCCACGGCCAGCGTTTGTGCAGGAATCGTGCCCACAATCGGAGCCAGATTGGGTCGGCCCACACGCACCATGAACGTCGTGCGGATCACGCCACCCTTGCCATCGTTGACGGTGACGGTGACATTGGCCGTCCCTTCGGCCACGCCGGTCAGGCGCACAGCCGTCGGGCCGAGCACAGTCGCCAGGACAACGCCCGTGTTATCCGCTTCGGCCTGCACCGTCAGCGGATCGCCATCGGGATCGGAAGCGGAGATGGTCACATCCGCAGTACGGCCTACCTCGACGCGCTGCTCCAGGATCGGGCTGAGGGTCGGCGCACGGTTCAGGCCTCGCACCGTGACGATGAAGGCCGTCGTCGTCAAGCCACCGCGATTATCATTGCCCGTCACCGAGATCGTCGCCGTCCCCGCCGTGACGCCGGTCACGCGAATCTGCGAGGCGCTGATCACCTGCACGCCGGCCACCGAGGGATTGCTTGACGCCACAAACAGATTGACCACATCCCCATCTGGATCAGTGGCACGCACGGTGAGGTCGAGCGAAGCTCCGGCGTTCACTTCCTGGCTGGCAATCGGATCAAGCACTGGCGCGCGATTGGGGCGCGGCGTAGGAGTCAACGAGGGCACGGCTGTTGGCGCCCGGTTGGAGATACGCACGCCCGTCGCGATGTCGAACGTTTCCGTGCCATCGTTCAGCCAGACATGCAGCCGCAGTTGATAGACTCCATCGGGAATCGCCGTCGTATTCCACGCCCCCAGGCCACCGTTGAGCACCGTCTGGTTGCGCGGACTCATCAGCGGATACCACAGATTACCGGGGTTGGGATCGGGGCCCCACTCAAGCGCATATTGCAGGAAGCGCGGATGACTGGCACTGCCTACCACCGTGATATATCCTGCCACCTGACTGCCATCCACCGGATAGGAGATGCGCACGTCATAGGGGAGTGCCGTCACCGGAGGCGTCCAGGTGAACACTGGCACAAACGGGGTGAACGTGGGTGCCAGTACAATGCGCGTGGCCGTAGGCTGAACGAATACGCCGCCGCCCGGCGTAAAGGTCGGAAAGGGAGTGAACGTCGGGATCGGCGTCCGCGTGAACGGCGGTGTGATGGTTGGCGGAGCGGTCGGCTGCCCGCCCGACTCTGGCCCTTTCCTGTCACCGGTGCTCAGGCTGCACGCCGAGCCAAGAGCGACCACCATCACCAGCAAGAACAGCAGGCGAACTGTCACATTGCGCATCTCCCCAACCCTTTCCTCAGCGACAGGCAAACTGGGATAGTCAATCACACCCCCATTATGTGCCCGATTGTACAACCGTTGCCGTACCCTTACAACGCGCCTGCCCCACGGTCGCTGAGCGCCTGCCCCCCTGTAATGCTCTCTCCTGCTGGCTCGCGCCATTTGGCGGGCTGTATGTCTGCTGTATACTGGTCGAAGACGAACAGATACAAGGAGTGAACATCATGGCTGCAGTATCCTCAGAGCATCACATCGCCTTGCATGCGCTCGACAGCCTGGCAGCCAACGAGTTTCAGGTGTGGCTGGACGGCGTCGCGGTATCCGGAGTGTTCAGCGTCAAGGGATTGACGCCACACAGCATTCAGCCGCTCAAAACCTTCTGGGGTCTGATTCCTCTGCCCTCCTCACTGACCTACAAACCGGTCGTCATCACCAAGATGGTGCAGCGCGACCCGAACCTGCCCTTCAACCGCTGGATACGCGACACGCTGGCGAATCCCACTGGCAAGGTCACGCGCGAAGTGCATATCGTCGCCATGGACGAAGGGCGCGAAAGCCGGCGTTGGGTGCTGCGCCGTGCCTGGATCAGCGAAATCTCCTATTCAGATTTCGATTCGGGCAGTGATCAACTGGTGGAAGAAAGGCTCACCCTGCAACACGACGGCATCACTATGCTTTGGCCTGGAGAATAGCCGCAGGGCCAGCGCACCTACGTCAGTTGCAGAAAGCCAATGAAGGCAAGGGTGAAAGCGACGATTTCGGCCAGGCCAATGCCTGTGGCGACCATCACCGCCTGCAGCCCAGGGACGGTGTTCATGCCACGGGCATTGTAGCGATCCCAGGTCTCTGAGCCGAGCAGCAGGCTGAAAGGCAGGCCGACGACGAAAGCGGCCATGAGCAGCAGCGGGCCGCTGGTGCTTTCGTCCAGGTACAGTGCCCCTAAGTAGAAAATGACGAAAAAGATAGCGAAGGCGATCAGCCCGGCCAACACCGCTCTGCGCGTATCATGGCGCAATTCCGTGAGGTAGGGCAGGTTGTCGAAATAGGGCATGGCCATGACGGCATAAGAGGCCAGTGCCAGCGTCGAAACAAACGAGCTGGCAATCACCCCCAACCAGGCATATTCGCTCATCACACTTCCCCGACGAGACTGAGAGGCTCGATCGTTACACCATGAATACTTGTTACCAGCCAATAAGGTTCGCAGCATTGCGCTCCTGTGTCAAAAAGTTCTCTGCCAGGCCCTCATCGTTCGACGCTCAACAGGGTCGTCAGAGTGCGTCGTTTGGTGTATGATTGTGCCCGCATCCGTAGTCCGACAGGAGGCAAATACACTTGATGGCAACGAACGCGAGCACCTGGTTTTATAGCGAACCAGAACATCGTCCCTATTTGATCGAAGAGCCGGTCAACCATACGTTCTGGAATCACCGCATCGCTTCGCTCTATCTCGATTGTGTGCGGGCAGAGCCGCCCTTCCGCATGGAAGGCGAATGGCGCGGCAGACCAGTGGCGATCGAATGGGTGCCGGGGGACTACTTCACCCTCATCACCCGCCCGGCAGACGATATCAATGCCCTGTTGCTCGGTATCAAGGAAATTCTGGGCTTCGCTCCGGCTATTTCCTACGTCGATCCAGACGGCAACATGGTCACGCAGTGGTATGTCAAAGACGCCGAGCAACGCATCCAGAACATCCAGGGCAACCCCAACTACCGGCAGATTAAGCGCTATAAGTGAGCGCAGATTGGTCTGCAAGGCAACCCATGACGAGCCGTCCTGTACCCAAACTGGCCTTCGACCTGGACTGCGACGTTCGCAGCCTGGCGGCGATGGCCGCGCACCTGACGCCGTGGCTGTACGAAGACGAGCTTTACGGTCATGTGGGCGGCAACCTGCCCAGGCTGACGCTGGGTGGACTGCTCCTGCGGCTCTACCGGCTGGAGCGGCTGGGCGATCACTTGAGCGCCGCACAACAGTTGCAGGTGCAGGAAGCACGAGCGCAGTTCGAGCTGGCGCGGGCGCAATGGGCCGTGCATTACGAGCACAAGCTCAAGCGCGAGCTAGAAGCGCGCGTACACGCCTTCGAGCTGTTCCTGACCGACTGTGAAGAAGACCTGTCCGCCTGTGCCCTCAACTACCCCGTGCAGGCGGAAAAGCGCACCATTATCCATCACCTGGTGCAGGAAGCCAGCGCCCTGGAGATTTTCGACACTCAGCTTCATACGCGCATCAGGGAAATTGACCGGCGTCTGCGCGGCATCCTCCGCGAAGGCGAGTGTCTGGCTGATGAACGCCTCTGCCGCGTATATCCCAGGACCGAGTTCTGGTGGTTGTATGGCGCGGTGACCGAGCAGGAAAAATGATCCTCAGTCCGCAAGCGAAAAGGCCGGTGCTTTCACCGGCCTTTTTTCTCTCCCCGCTGCAGGCACCTGCCCGCACTCGCTACCAGCCATGCTCCAGGCGCGCGATCAGGCGTTCCGGCATATCCAGGCGACGCATCTTCTCCTGCGTCACCGAGACCGGATAGGGCACGCGCCGATGCTCGAAGATCGCTTCCTGCACGTGCAGAATGCCATAGGAAGCGTCCTTGTTGGAATCGCGGGGCTGCCCCACACTACCCGGATTGATGATCAGGCGATGCCCGTTCAGCGAACGCGGCATGTGATAGACGGGCTGTATGGCTTCGGTGTCACCCTGATGATCGGTGAGCTGATAAATGATGGGGGTGTGCGTATGACCGACCAGGCAGTAGGGCGTCTCGAAGTGCGGGAAGTTGAGCGCGGCCACCAGGGGGTCGAGGATGTATTCCCACACCGGCTCGCGCGGACTGCCGTGCGCCAGCGTGTAATCGCCCAGCACGAAAGTGGTCGGCAGCGCGGCCAGATAGGCCAGGTTGTCCGGCGTCAGCGTCTCACGCGTCCAGGTGACGGCGCGGCGAGCGTCGGCATTGAAGGTGCGAATGTCCAGCCGGGCCAGCGCGGCCCAATCGTGATTGCCCGCCAGGCACAAATGTGGCAGGCTGCGCAACAACTCGCAGCATTCATTGGGGTCAGGGCCATAGCCGACCACATCGCCCAGGCACCACACGAACTCCCACTGTCCCCTGGCATCTTCGAGAACCGCTTCGAAGGCGGCCAGGTTGGCGTGAATATCCGAGATGACTAGTACGCGCATGAACCGAGCTTCCCCATCACTCTGACCTGTGCAACCCCCTATCGGCTCAGAGCATAACACGTTTCCGGGCCGCTGGCGAATGGGCTTTGTTTCCCAGCCTGTGAGGCTGGCAGAACCTCAGGTGCCCGTTTTCTTCTTCTTGCGCGGTTTGGGAGCGGCCTTCTTCTGGGCCAACAGCGCCAGCGCCATCTCCAGAGTCACGCTGTCCAGCGGCGTATCTTTGGGCACGCCAGCGTTGACCTTGCCATGTTTGACGAACGCGCCATAGCGACCGGTGTACAGGCCAACCGGCTGACCATCCTCCGGATGAGCGCCCAACTCACGCACCAGTTCGGTCCGCCGACTCTTCTTCTGTGCCAGCAACGCCAGCGCGCGTTCCAGCGTGACGGTCAGCACGTCATCGTCTGCCCCCAGCGAACGGTATTCCCCGTTGTGTCGCACATAGGGTCCGAACCGCCCAATGCCCGCCTCGACCGGTTCGCCCGTCTCCGGGTGCGCGCCCAGGATGCGCGGCAGATCGAGCAGCGCCAACGCCTGTTCGAGCGTGACCGAATCTGGCGCTATGCCTTTGGGTAATGAGACCCTCTGGGGCTTTTTTCCCTTGCCGTCTGCCCCGTTCTCTCCGCGCTGCACATAGGGGCCATATGGCCCTTGCAGCACGTAGATGGGCTGTCCCGTCTTGGGATCGTGGCCGAGAGGCGCTGGCCCTGCCTGCTTCTCGCGCAGCAGGCGCTCGACTTCGTCCAGCGTGAGATCGGCGGGAGAGAGCGTATCCGGCAGCGACACGCGCACCGTTTCGCCGTTGCGCTCCTGCTCCAGATAGGCCCCATAGCGCCCGATGCGTACACGCGCCCGCACCTCGCTTAGCTCCAGCGCATTGATGGTGCGGGGATCGATCTCCTGTTCCTTGCTCTTCACCTGTTGCGCCAGTCCATTCTCGCCCAGGTAGAAAGAGCGCAGATAGGGGCGACCCTGCTGCTTGCCCTCGGCGATCTCGTCGAGCACGCGCTCCATCTGCGCCGTGAAGTCCAGATCGACCAGGTTGGGGAAATGATGCTCCAGCAGGCAGTTGACAGCAAAAGCAGTGAAGGTCGGCACCAACTGTTTGCCCACCTTGCGCACATAGCCGCGCTCCTGAATCGTCCCGATGATCGTGGCGTAAGTGCTCGGTCGCCCGATGCCTTCGCTCTCCAGGGCCTTGACCAGTGTGGCGTCGGTGTAACGGGCTGGTGGCTTGGTGTCGTGTCGCACGGGTTCGAGAGCGGTACACTGCACCTCTTCGCCAGCGGTCAGAGCAGGCAGCAACATTTCCTGGTCATCCAGCGCCGCCGAAGGATCGTCGGCCCCTTCCACATAGGCGCGGAAGAAGCCAGGGAACAGCACCCGCCTGCCCGACGCGCGAAACTCTGCGTCGTCCACCGTGATCTGCACGGTCGTCAGGCGCAACTGCGCTTCGGCCATCTGCGTGGCGATGGCGCGTTTCCAGATCAAGTCATAGAGGGCGTATTCCTGCCCGCTGAGACGCAGTTCGTCGGCAGTGGGCATCCGCGCTCCGGCGGGGCGAATCGCCTCGTGCGCCTCTTGAGCGCCTTTGGCCTGCGTGCGGAACTGACGCGGCGCGCGGCTGAGGTATTCCGGCCCGTACTGCTCGGCCACCCGCTGCCGAATGGTGCGCAACGCCTGCGAGGAGAGGTGCACCGAGTCAGTGCGCATGTACGTTATCAGGCCGCGTTCGTAGAGTTGCTGGGCAATGCGCATGGTCTGCTGCGCCGAAAGTCCCAGCTTGCGGTTGGCCTCCTGCTGCAAGGTAGAGGTAGTGAACGGTGGCGCGGGAGAGCGGCTCTGATCGCGCTCGCTCACCTCGGTGACCACCCAGCGCCCCGCCTGCAGACGGCGTACCAGCGCCTGCGCCTGCGCTTCGTCGAGCAACACCACTTTCTTGCGCGGGGGAATCTTGCCCGTCGTCTCGTCGAAGTCTTTGCCGGTCGCCAGGCGTACGCCGTTCAGCGCCACCAGTTGGGCGGCGAAGGTCTGACCGTGCGCAGAGAGCGTCGCCTTCAGGTCCCAATATGCACCGGAACGAAAGCGGCGGCGCTCCTCTTCGCGCTGCACCAACAGGCGCACCGCGGCGGATTGCACCCGTCCCGCCGAAAGCCCCGGCGCGATCTTCTTCCACAACAGGGGCGACACCGTGTACCCCACCAGCCGGTCGAGAATCCGCCGCGTTTCCTGCGCCTCGACCAGCTTGCTGTCAATCGAGCGGCAATTCTTGATCGCCGCTTGAATGGCTTCCTGGGTGATTTCGTGGAACACCATGCGCTTGACGGGGACTTTGGGCCGCAGCACTTCCGTCAGGTGCCAGGCAATGCTCTCGCCTTCGCGATCCTCGTCGGTGGCCAGGATCAGCTCTTCGGCCTTGTCCAGCGCTTCGGCCAGCGCTTTGATGACTTTCTTCTTGTCTTTGGGAATCACATAGAGCGGCTCGAAGTCCTGGGCGACGTTGACCCCCAGGCGCGCCCACTCTTCGTTCTTCACCTTGGCCGGAATCTCACTGGCCGACGCAGGCAGATCGCGGACGTGCCCCATGCTGGCCTCGACCTGATAGCCAGCGGGCAAAAAGCCACGAATGGTGCGTGCTTTGGTGGGAGATTCGACGATGACGAGTTTGCTCACTGTGTGCCCTTGTTCGTCGTGTTCGGTCGCGGCAGGCAACGCGCGCCGTGACAGGCCCAATTCGCGCGAAGCCGTGCGAAGAGTACCATCACGTCGCGCGGCTGACAAGTGTCAGTCCGACGTATTGGCGACGGCAGACGTAGCGCCAACGTCGGTCGGAAGGGCGAAAATGCGGTCCGTTGCGAATTCCGCCAGGCCATCAAGACTGGCGAAGGTGACATCGCCCGGCGTCAGATGAAAGGCCAGATGCACCGTCGGCGGCAGGGTCAGGGTGAGATCGAGCCGCGCCACGGTGCCCACTACTGGTTTGCGCCGCACAATGATGTAGATGCCCGCCTCGTCCTGCTCCGTCGCCAGCTCGACGCCAAAAGCGCGACTCAGGTTGGCATTCAGTTCTACGCGAGGCAACGCATGCTGACGCACTGTCAGGTGACAGTGCGAGGCACGCACATAGACAGTCAGGGGAGCCGTGACCGGAAACACCTGCACGAATGATTGCTCGCCCTTGGGTACGGCCTCAGCAGCAGATTCCAGCGCCGACTCGATGCCCGTACGCCCGCCATGTCGCAAGGCCATTTCCAGCGCGGCCCGACTACCGCTTCGCACCAGCGCTCCCAGGCCCCGTCGTAAGAGTGTCACCATGGCTGCTCTCCCAACCACTCCCTAATGGCGCGCGCCACCTCTGCCGGGCGTTCGAGCGTTACCATGTGTCCGGCCCCCTCGATGATCAGCAACTGCGCATGGGGTATGCGCTCCGCCAGCGTGAGGCTGAAATCAGGGAACACCATGCGATCTCCTGCCGCCCCAATGACCAGGACAGGCACCCCGATCTGGTGTTCCCTACCCCGCACATCGAAAGCCTGACAGGCCAGGAAATCTCCGCTCAGGACAGCGGGCGAAGTCTGCCCCAGGCGCTCGCAGGCAAGGGCAAGTTGCGCTGCGGGCGTTGCCGGGTGCCAGGCGCGTTCGACGATCCACCGGATCGCCGCCGCAGGTGTCGCCAGAACGCGCTCCGGCAGGCTCGGCTCGACTGGCAACCGGCTGCCCGTGACAATCAGCACCAGGCCAGCTACACGCTCCGGGTAATCGAGCGCCAGTTGCTGAGCAATGGCTCCGCCCATGCTGTGCCCAACCACAACAGCCCGCGCGATCTGCGCTGCGTCCAGAAAGGCCTGCACGTCCCGCGCATAGTCGGCGACCGTCGTGCGCCCTGCTCCGGGCGACCGTCCATGACCGGGCAGGTCGAGCGTCCAGACTTGCGCGCCCGGCATCCGTCGCAGTGCAGCCGGCCAGTCGAGGCGCGAACCGCCCGCCCCATGCAGCAACACCACGGGCGGACAGCGCGTAGCCCTTCCCGCCACAGTATAGTAGAAGGCGCTCGTGTCAGCCTGCAACACTGGCATGGTCTGTGCTCTATATCCAGCTACACCTCATCCGAGTCTAACCTGAACTTTCGTCTGTGCGCCAGCGCTTGACGCGACCCTGAGCGATGGCTATACTCGCACGGTGAAAAGGGTTGTCACAGGGAGGATAACGATGGCTGGTGAGACCTCGCCCGGCGCGGCAATCAGCCCGGAACTGCTGGAGATTTTGCGCTGCCCTGAAGCGGTGCACTATACGGACAAGGGAGACGATCCAGGGCGACTGGAGCTGGTACACGGCTGCTGGCTGGTGTGCGCCGATTCCGGCAACAAGTATCCCATCCGCGACGGGATTCCGGTCATGCTGATCGAGGTTGGGCGCAAGTACAGAGACGTGCCGGTTGAAGACCTGCCCGTCCCGCCGCCGGACGAAGACTGAGGAATTCCGGCCACCACAGCGAACCCAGAGGCAACGCCTGGCAGTACTGCCGGGCGTTGTTTTGTGCTCGCTAGTGCCAGGGCGCGCCTTTTGCTATACTGCTGATAGCCTTTCGCTGTCAACCGGACAGGTGGTTTCCCCATGACCTCAACAAATGCCTTTGCGGACAATCTGCCTCTTCACCAGGGCCAGGACCTGCCAGGAGCGCCACGTTTGCCCCTGGTAGGGCGTCAGGCCGATCTCGACGCCGCGCGCGCCCTGCTGGAAACTGGCATCCCCCTGCAACTGGTCGGCATGCCAGGTGTAGGCAAGACCGCGCTGGTGCACACGCTGGCGCAGGACTACGTTCGACAGCCGGGCGGCGTGCTCTGGCTGGAAAATGCCGACGAGACCGCCCTGGCGCTGGCCAACCGGGTGGCGCGGGCTTACGGCCTGCCTACCTGCGCCGCACAGGGCGAAGACGATATGTTCGCTTTCTTCCGGCAGGTGCACAACGTCCTCCTGGAACAGCGCCCCCTGGTCGTGCTGGATGGCCGCATCCGCCCCGAAGCCGCCCGCGAATTCGTGCGAGCCTGCGCGCCCGGCATCCCCTTGATTCTCACCGCGACCCGCCCCGCCGCTGGCCCCTGGAACGTCCGTGAAATCCGCCCGCTCGAAAGGGCGCAGGCTGCAGCCCTGCTCCAGGAGATAGTCAGTGGCTCCGGCGAATCCTCCGCAGACCTGACCGCTCTGGCAGATGCCCTGGAGGGTAATGCGCTGTCCCTCGTCGTCGCTGGAAAACAACTGGCAGCGGAACACACTCCGCAGGAATTTCTGGCGCAGATGCCCACCCTGCCACCCGGCCCCTCTAACCGCGTCATGGCGGCGCTGATGGCCGCGTACCGGCTGCTGCCCCAGGAGTTGCAGGGCATGGTGATGCTGATCGGCACGGCGTTCGCCCCTGGCGCGAGCGAAGAACTGCTCTCCGACGTGACCGGCGCGCCGCCCGAAGGACTCTCCGCCCGGATGCGGCAACTGGTAGCGCGCGGTTTCGCCGACGAGCGCTCTCTGGAAGGTCAACCGTACTTCGTGGCGCACGAGATGGTACAGCGCTTCGCCCAGGCGTTTCTGCGCGGAAAGCACCGCCTGGAGACGATGCGTGCGCGCCATCTGCACGCGGTGCCAGTCTATGTGCGGCGTCACATTGACGAACCGGAACCAGAACATTACGCCCGGCTGGCGGTCGAGATGCCGACGATCATCGCTGCCGCGCGTTACGCCGCGACACAGGGCAAAATCGAATACCTGCGCGAATTGACGGAGATGCTCGCTCCCACCAGCAACCAGAGTTTCGTGCGCGCCGCCGGATACGAGCCGGAGTATCGCTGGCTCTGCCATTTGCTGGAAGCGCCCGCCGCCGACAAACTGGGGGTGCTGGGCTGGATGACCGTCCCGCAGAGCGAACCTGTCCCAGAACCTGAGGAATCGTCCGCCATCGCTCCGACTGAGGAAACTGTCAGCCCCAGTGAAGAGACCGTACCCACTGCAGCCGCAGAGCCTTCGTCAGCCGCGAGTGTTGCGGTCGCGGAGGCACCAGCCGAAGCTGCCACAGAGGTGATCGAAGAAGCGGTGACCGGGCAGCCTGCCGCGTCTCCTCAGACCCCGCCTCTGCCCGAAGAGCCGCAGGCCGCCGGGGAGGTTCCTCCCTCCGAACCGGCTTCCGGCGCTCTCCACACCGACCTTTCGCTCGACCTGCCCGACAGCGCCGAAGCCCTGGCACGCCTGGGGGAAACCGCCAGAGAACAGGACGCGGGATCGCTGATCGCGCGCTACGCACAGGCTGCCCAGAGCTTCCGCGCCGACGGCAAAGTGGAAGACGAACTGGCCGCCCTGGAAGCGCTGGCCATGCTCAGCCTGGAAGGGGAGCGCTACGAAGACGTGCTCGCCTATGTAGACCAGGGCATGAAGCTGGCCCAGGAAACCGACAACCCGCAACGGGAAGGTGAATTGCTGGTCGTCCTGGGCGATCTGCAGGTGGCGCTGGAACGCTGGGAAGGCGCAGAGACCGCCTACAAACAGGCCATTGCCGCCTTTCGCCCCGTCGGAGCGTGGTTGAACATCGGGCTGGCGCTGGACAAACTCGGCTCAGTCTATTGGGAGACGGGGCGCTCGCAGGAAGCAGCCGAAACGTGGGAACAGGCCGTGCCCGTCTTCGAGCGGCTGGGGCGAAACGATCTGCTACGCGAGGTGCTGGGCAAGGTAGCCGACACTCACGCGGAGTTGCTGCAATGGGATAGCGCCCGCATCGCTGGCGAACGCCTGCTGGCGTTGGCGCGTGCCGAAGGAGATCGGGCAGCGGAATGTGAGCAACTGTTGTGGCTGGGTACCCTCTACGAATCGCAGGGTAAGCGGGAAGACGCCCAGCAATACTTCCGGGCGGCGTTGCACGTCGCCTTCGCCCTGGGCGAGGCAGACTGGCAGGGACGAGCGTTGCTGGCACTGGCGCACCTGCTGATTGACGAGACGGTGCACCTGAACCGCACTCTGCAACTGTTGGAAGCGGCAGAACGCCTGCTGCCCGACGATACCGAAGTGCAACGCCTGCTCAAGCGTGCCAAGACACGCCAGGAACGCCTGATCCGCGGGGGCGTCACTCTGCCCGTCGCCAGCAGCAGCCTGCAGGATTACGCCCGGCAGGCCTATGAAGAATTGAGTTTGCCGGGCTGATCCGGGTTCTGAGCCTCAATAGCGCGGCACAGAAGGGTCTACCTGGCACGACCAGGCGTCAATGCCGCCGTCCAGGTTGATCAGGTTGTGCCGTCCCCGCGCCTGCAGGCGGGCGATCAGCCTGGCGCTGCGAATACCGTGATGGCAGAAGACGATCACGGGCCGGTCGGCGGGAATCTCCTGCCAGCGAGCGTCCATCTGACTGAGCGGAATGTTGACAGCCCCTTCCAGGCGGCTGAGCAACAGTTCGTAGGGTTCGCGAACATCCAGGAGCACTGCCGACCTGTCCTGTTCCAGCAACGTCTTGACCTCAGTAGGCGTCATCGAGCGAATCCCTGTTTGAGCAAGCCAGGCGCGTTGATACTCGCTGTGATCGTGTGCGGGCGCGCCGCAGAACTGTTCGTAATCTATCAGGCGGGTGATGGTCGGCGCATCCCCGCAAACCGGGCACGAAGCGCGCCTGGGAATGGTGATGATGTCGAACGTCATGTCCAGCGCATCGTAGAGCAGCAAACGCCCGATGAGCGGCTCGCCAATGCCCAACAACAGTTTGATTGCTTCGGTCGCCTGCAGGGTGCCAATCGTGCCTGGCAAGATGCCCAGCACTCCGGCTTCCGCGCAACTGGGTACCAGGTGTGGCGGGGGCGGTTCCGGCAGCATGCAGCGATAGCAGGGGCCGCCCGCCGCCGCAAAAACGCTGACCTGCCCCTCGAACCGGTACACGCTCCCATAGACAAGGGGCTTGCCCAGCATCACTGCGGCGTCGTTCAGCAGGTAGCGGGTGGGAAAGTTGTCGGTGCCGTCCAGGATCACGTCGTATTCGCGCAGGATGTCGAGCGCGTTGTGACTGGTCAGCGGGGTGTGGTACGTTTCGATAGTGACCAGGGGGTTGAGTTCGCGCAGGCGCTGCGCTGCAGAAACCACCTTGGGAACGCCGACCGTGGCCTCGCTGTGCACGATCTGCCGCTGCAGGTTGGTCACGTCCACCACGTCGAAGTCAACCAGGCCGATGCGCCCCACCCCTGCCGCAGCCAGGTACATGGCGATCGGGCTGCCCAGGCCGCCCGTACCCACCACCATGACGCTGGCTTCCTTCAGGCGACGCTGACCTTCCAGCCCCACCTGGGGCAGGATCAGGTGACGGCTGTAACGTTTCAATTCGTCGCGCGTGAACACAGAGAGAGTCAGGTCACCGGGTGTCTGGCTCATGGCCGTTGCTCCTGGTGTGTCGCTGGCAAGATGCGTAGACCCTAGCTTAACATAGGAGCTGCCCTGCCCCAAAAGGAAGATGAAAGCCGGGGCAAGTCTGCGCCCCAGTGTTTGGGGCCGACGATAAATCGCTCTGGAAAAATGCGAAAATCGGCGTATCATTACTCCACTGGTGTAATGGAAAACAGCGCGGTGACAGGTCGGGCAGTTACGGCGGCAAGCGAAATGACGATTGACAGCCCTGAGAGGCATGTTATAATATTTTCTCTTGTACCCCATAACTGTCTAGACAGACCATTGACCTCGAAAACCGGCCAAATCAAAGTTGAGGACTCAGTGACTCTTTCCCGTCCCCTGGACGAGCGCTTTCGTCTGGCGGTAGCCATTGGCCCTCAAGGAGTGACGCATGCAGCGGCTGCTTGATGAGAAGAACTATGCACGTGCCACAGACGTGCAGGATCTCCCCTCACTCATTGAAATCCAACGCGAGTCGTTCGACCGGTTCTACCGCGAAGGGCTGAACGAGCTTTTCGACGAGATCAGCCCCATCGAGAGCTTCAACGGCAATCTGCGGCTCTATTTCCCTGGCAGCAGCCCCGAAGCTCAGCAGTTCGGCCTCACCTATTGGTTTGAGGAACCGAAGTACTCCGAGGAGCTATGCCTGGAGCGCGACATCACCTATGCCGCGCCGCTCTTCGTCAAGGTAGCGCTGGTCAACCGCGCCGCCGGTGACGAAGTCGTCATCTCCGACATCTTCATGGGCGACTTCCCGATGATGACGGACAAGGGCACGTTCATCATCAACGGGACAGAGCGCGTGGTGGTCAGTCAGCTCATTCGCTCGCCCGGCGTCTACTTCGCCGCCGAAGAAGACCGCACGACCGGGCGCTTGCTCTCCACCGCCAAGCTCATCCCCGATCGGGGCGCGTGGATGGAGTTCGAGACACGCAAGAGCGACTATCTGGCCATCAAGTTCAACCGCAAGCGCACCATCCCGGTGACTATTCTGCTGCGCGCGCTGGCGGCTGTGAGCGATGGTTTCGACGAGCATTCGCCCCTCAAAGAGGGCACCGACGAAGAACTGCTCGCCATCTACGAGAAGGTAGACAACAACCCCGATCACCGCTACATCGAGGGCACCATCCGCATGGAGCCGCAATGGGACCTGCGCGATGGGATGACGGTGGCCGAGGCCGCGTTGCTGGAGTTCTACAAGCGCATGCGCCCCGGCGATCCGCCTACCCTGGATAACGCCCGCGAATATCTGCAGGAGCAACTCTTCGATCAGCGCCGCTACGATCTGGAGCGCGTGGGCCGCTACAAGCTCAATCAACGGCTGCACCTCAATGATCGGGTGCTGCCGACCATGCGCACCATCACCAAGTACGATCTGGTGAAGCTGGTCGAGCGCATGATCCTGATCAACAACGGCCTGGAAGAGCCGGACGATATTGATCACCTGGGCAACCGGCGCGTCAAGACGGTGGGCGAACTGATCCAGAACGCCCTGCGCATTGGCCTGCGCCGCATGGAACGGGTGGTGCGCGAGCGTATGTCCATTCGCGAGACCGAGAGCATCTCGCCGATGACGCTGATCAACATCCGCCCGGTTGTTTCGGCGGTGCGCGAGTTCTTCGGGTCGAGCCAGCTTTCGCAGTTCATGGAGCAGACCAACCCGCTCTCTGAATTGACGCACAAACGTACCCTGTCGGCCCTGGGGCCGGGTGGTCTGCGTCGCGAGCGCGCGGGCTTCGACGTGCGCGACGTGCATCACAGTCACTATGGCCGCATCTGCCCCATCGAGACGCCCGAAGGCCCGAACATCGGCCTGATCGGTCGCCTGGCCAGTTATGGGCGCGTCAACGAGTACGGCTTCATCGAGACCCCCTATCGCAAGGTCTATCGCGAAATGGCGGTGGACGACGAACGCCTGCTCGATCGCGTTCTGCGCCAGGATGTGACCGACGAAGCCAGCGGACAGACTATCCCTGCTGGCACGGTCATTGACGAGAAGGTACGGGCGCAATTGCAGGCGATGGGGCTGAAGTCCGTGCCCATCATGCCGTTCGTCAGCAACGAGGTACATTACCTGTCTGCCGACGAGGAAGATCGCTACACCATCGCCCAGGCCAACGCGCAACTGGACGAGCACCATCACTTCGTCAACGACCGCGTCTCGGCGCGCCATCATCAGCGCTTCCTGGTGGCCCCGCGCGAGAGCATTGACTATATGGACGTGGCCCCCCGTCAGATTGTGGGCATTTCCGCCGCGCTGATTCCCTTCCTGGAGCACGACGACGCCAACCGCGCCCTGATGGGATCGAACATGCAGCGTCAGGCTGTGCCGCTGCTCAAGCCGGACATCCCCATTGTCAGCACGGGCGTGGAACGTCAGGCCGCCTTGGACTCCGGTCAGGTGTTGATTGCCGACCGCGACGGCGAAGTAGTCTCGGTGCAAGGCGATCAGATCGTCCTGCGCACCGAGGACGGCTTGAAGACCTACCGCCTGCGCAAGTACAACCGTTCCAATCAGTCCACCTGCATTGATCAGCGGCCTGTCGTGCGCAAGGGGCAGTTCGTGCGCAAGGGTGATGTGCTGGCCGATAGCTCTTCGACGGTCAACGGGGAGCTGGCATTGGGGCACGACGTGCTGGCCGCTTTCCTGTCGTGGGAGGGTGGTAACTACGAAGACGCCCTGCTGATCAGCGAAGCGCTGGTGCGCGAAGACAAGTTCACCTCGATCCACATTGAAAAGCACGAGGTCGAGGCGCGCGACACGAAGCTTGGCCCGGAAGAAATCACCTACGACATCCCCAATGTGGGTGAAGAAGCGCTCAAAGACCTGGACGAGCGCGGCATCATCCGCATCGGCGCGGAAGTCGGCCCGAACGATATCCTGGTGGGCAAGATCACGCCCAAGGGCGAAAAAGAACTGACGCCCGAAGAAAAACTGCTGCGCGCCATCTTCGGCGAAAAAGCCCGCGAGGTGAAAGATTCCTCGCTGCGTCAGCCGCACGGCGAGCATGGCAAAGTGGTGGACGTGAAAATCTTCACCCGCGAGGAACATCGCGACCTGCCCGCCGGTGTGGATCAGATGGTGCGCGTGAGCGTCGCCCAGAAGCGCAAACTGACCCAGGGCGATAAGATGGCCGGGCGTCACGGTAACAAGGGTGTCATCTCCAAGGTCGTGCCCATCGAGGACATGCCCTTCCTGGAAGACGGCACGCCCGTCGAGATCATCCTGAACCCGCTGGGTGTGCCGGGCCGCATGAACATCGGTCAGGTGCTGGAGACGCATCTGGGCTGGGCCGCCGACCGGTTGGGCTTCCGCGCCATCTCGCCCGTATTCGACGGGGCGGAGGAAGACGAGATCGAAGCCGAACTGGGCCGCGCCTGGATGATCGATCGCGCCTGGCGCGAGGTCGGCGAGCGGGCCTGGCAATGGCTGAAAGAAGAAGCCTACGACACCGAATACCTCGAAGACGACGAGGAAGTGCGCCGGCTCTACATTGATCACTGGCTGGGCGCGCTCGGCACCTATGATGTGGAGCGTCTGGCCCTGGATCGCGTGTACGCGCGGCGCTCCGTCCTGCGCGAATGGTTGCGCGAGCACGGCTACGATCCCGAAGACATCCTGGCCTTCGGCGATGTCACCGACCTCAGTGAGCGTCAGCGTCGCGACGCCAACGCGCGCCGCGCCACGCTGGAACTGTGGATCGAGCACGTAACCGGCGAGCGCCCGCCCGCGGGCCTTTCCGAAGAAGAACTGCGCCAGAAAGCGCGCCGTGTCGAGATCAAGACGGGCCAACCAGTGCCCATCTACGGCAAGCAAATCCTGTACGACGGCAAGACGGGCGAACCGTTCGATCAGCCGGTGACCGTGGGCATCATTCACATGCTCAAGCTGGCTCACCTGGTCGAAGACAAAGTACACGCCCGTTCGACCGGCCCCTACAGTCTGGTGACGCAGCAGCCACTCGGCGGCAAGGCGCAGTTCGGCGGACAGCGCTTCGGTGAGATGGAAGTGTGGGCGCTGGAAGCCTATGGCGCAGCCTACACGCTGCAGGAAATGCTCACCGTCAAGTCCGACGATGTGCAGGGGCGCGTCAAGACCTACGAAGCCATCGTCAAGGGCGAGCCGATCGAAGAACCCGGTATTCCGGCCAGCTTCCGCGTGCTGGTCAAGGAACTGCAAAGCCTGGGCCTGGCGGTGGAAGCCATCACCGACACGGGCGAGGTGATTCGTTTCGGCAAGGACGAAGAGAAATCGCGCCAGCCCAACCTCCCCACGGGCCTGTTTGGCGTGGGCAATCACGAAGAATAGCGGGCTGGCCGGGTGCAGGTAGTAAAGCGGGCCGGATATGTCATCTGGCCCGCTTTGTATGTCTGGAAGTGGATTGAATCTGATGTCTCATACAACCGTCGTGTGTCCTCACTGTGGCAAGAAACTGGCCAATGCCGAGAAGCTCGCCTGGCACCTCAGCCGCGAGTGCCCGGCCTTCCGCCCCCGCGAAGATCGTCAGCGCCCGGTCGAGGACGAGAACAGCAACGCCCCCGCCGAGCGCTAGCGGACTCCAGAACAAATCTGTCGCGGGGGCGTCCCGCTCAGTCTTCGGGCAACACCACCCGGATATGCAGTTCTTCCAGTTGCGACGGTTCCGCTTCCGACGGCGCGCCCGCCATCAGGTCGGCGGCCTGCTGTGTCTTCGGGAAGGCGATCACCTCGCGGATATTGGGCTGCCCGGCCAGGATCATCACCAGGCGATCAATACCGGGAGCGATGCCCCCGTGCGGCGGTGTGCCGTATTCGAACGCCTCCAGCATGTGCCCGAAGCGCTCTTTGGCCATTTCCACGTCCAGCCCGATCAGGCCGAAAATCTTCTCCTGGATGGCCCGGTCGTGGATACGGATGCTCCCGCCGGCCACCTCGTAACCGTTGCAGGCCAGGTCATATTGCTGCCCGCGGGCTTTGCCAGGGTCGGTGTCTAGCAGTGGCACATCTTCCCACATGGGCGCGGTGAACAGGTGATGGCTGGGGTCCCAGCGCTGCTCGTCTTCGTTCCAGGTGAACAGCGGAAAGTCAATGATCCAGCAGAACGCTACCTTCTTGGGATCGTCCAGCCCCAGCCGATGCGCCATCTCGCGGCGGAGCGTGTCCAGCACTTCGCAGACTACCGGCTCGCTATCCGCAGCGAAGAGCAACAGATCGCCGGGCCTGGCTCCAGTCCGTTCCAGGATCGCCCCCAGTTGTTCCGCGCTGAAGAACTTGGCGATGGGCGAGCGCACCGGCCCGGCTTCGCTCGCCTCGACGGCCATCCAGGCCAGTCCTTTTGCCCCCGCCTCTTTGGCGATGGCTTCCAGTTCGTCCAGTTGCTTGCGGCTGTATGAGGCGCAGCCCGGCACGCAAATGGCCCGCACCGGATTGCCTGCTTTCACCATCTCGGAGAACACACGAAAACCACAGTCCGCTACCAGATCGCTCAGATCGGCGATCTCCATGCCGTAGCGCAGGTCGGGCTTGTCGGTGCCATAGCGGCGCATGGCTTCGGCGTAGCTCAGGCGCGGGAAAGGTTTGGTCACCAGCTCGCGGTCGGTGACCTGCTCGACCAGCGCCGTGAACATCCCCTCGATGAGATCGAGCACGTCTTCCCGCTCGACGAAGCTCATCTCCAGGTCCAGTTGGGTGAATTCTGGCTGCCGGTCGCCACGCTGATCCTCGTCCCGAAAACAGCGCGCAATCTGAAAGTAACGCTCGAAGCCCGCCACCATCAGCAACTGCTTGAGTTGCTGTGGGCTTTGCGGCAGGGCGTAGAACTTGCCGGGGTGCAGACGGCTGGGCACCAGGTAGTCGCGCGCGCCTTCCGGCGTGGTCTTGAACAGGATCGGCGTCTCGATCTCGATGAACCCACGGTCGGACAGGTAGTTGCGGATGAAGCGGATCACGTTGTGGCGCAGAATCAGGTTGCGCTGCATGGCCGGGCGGCGCAAATCCAGGTAGCGGTAACGCATGCGGACGGCTTCGTCCACATGCTCATTCTTGTTGATGTAGAAGGGGGGAGTTTTGGCCCGGTTGAGGATGCGCAGCGCGCTGGCCTCCAGCTCGATTTCGCCGGTGTCCAGGTCGGGATTCTCCATGCCTGGCGGACGCCGGACGACAGTGCCCGTCACCTGCACCACCCACTCGACGCGCACGTCGCGGGCGAGCGCGTGCACCTCCGGTGCCGTCTCCTGGTTGATGGTCACCTGCGTGATGCCCCAGCGATCCCGCAGGTCCCAGAAGATCAGCCCGCCGTGCTCGCGCCAGCGATGCACCCACCCCGCGAGCGTGACCTGCTGCCCCACATGTTCAACCCGCAGTTCACCGCACGTGTGCGTTTTCAACATGCCGTTCCGTCTCCCCTTCGAACAGTGCCCAGGCCACCATTGCCCGGCCTGTCTGTGATCAGTCAACCAGCGCCAGCTTCCTGGCGAAAGTTCGCCAGAGATTATCACACAGCCCCTCAAACAGGCAATACCTTCGCCTGAGCAAACCGACCAAACACAATCATGCTGCCCGCGCCGCCAACCTTGCCCCCAACCCATGGGCCTTCCGCGCTATGGCCGCCCCGCGTTCGGCGGGTATAATCAGCGCACTCGTACATGCACCCGCCTGAGGGACACCGCCGTAAAATGATCCGCTCCATCACCAGCCAAGGGCTGACCGATCAACTGGCCGTGTTGAGTCGTGCCCTGCAAGAAGTGAGCGACACGCTGCACGCCCAGGACAGCCTGCTGCGTCAGCGCGGACTGGCCCTGACTCCTGAGGTATTGAGGGGATTGGATTCCCTCACGGGCGACCTGCGCCGCCTGGCCGATTTTCTGCGACCCGTTTATGTCGAGCTGGAACAACTCACCGCGCTGGCCCAAACTACCGCCCTGATCAACTCATCGCTCGATCTCAATCAGGTGCTCAACGAGGTCATGGACACCGTGATCAGGCTGACAGGTGCCGAGCGGGGTTACATTGTGTTGCGCGACGAAAGCAGCGGCGAACTGGAATTCCGCGTGGCGCGCAACCTGGATCGCGCGACGCTCGAACGCGGCGAGTTCATTGTCAGCCGCACGGTCGTCCGTCAGGTCGCCGAGACCGGTGAACCCGTGCTGACCACCGATGCCCAGGCGGATCCCGCTTACAGCACGCAGGAAAGCGTCGTGATTCACGCCCTGCGTTCCATCCTGTGCGTTCCCCTGATGCTCAAGGATCGCGTGACGGGCGTCGTCTATGTGGACAACCGTGTCAAGGATGGGGTCTTCCGCGAGAAAGAGCTACACCTGCTGACTGCTTTCGCCAACCAGGCTGCCATCGCCATCGAAAACGCCCGGCTCTTCGCACGCGCACAGGCCGCCCTCAGCGAAGTCACGGCCATGAAGGAGCTGATGGACGATGTCTTCGCCTCCATCGCCAGCGGTGTGATCACGCTCGATGCCGCGGGTACCATCCTCACCTGCAATCAGGCCGCGGCGCGTATCTTTGGCGTGCCCGTATCCGCTGTGCAGGGCCTCAACCTGGCGCAGGTCATGCCCGCGCTGGCGCGCGTCCTCTCCGATCTGCAGGCTGACGTATTGGGGGGAGGACAGAGTCACTGGCTCGATCTCAGCCTGACCCTGCCAGAACGAGGCGAAGTCTACCTGCAACTGGCGCTCTCTCCTCTGCTCGACGAAGCGCAGATCGTCGGCGTGGTGATCGTCGTCAACGATCTGACCGAGATCAGGCAGCGCGAAGCCACGCTGGAACTGGTTCGGCGCTATCTCCCGCCGGGCATGGTGGACAACATTCAGAGTCTCGACGAACTGGGGCTGGGTGGTGAACGCCGCACGATCACGACCCTGTTTGTGGAGACGCGCCCCTTTCACACGTTCCCCGATACGTTGCGCCCTCAGGAACTCATGGAGCGGCTCAATCTCTACCTCACAGCCGGGGCGGAGGCCATTCACAGCCGCCATGGGGTGATTGACAAGTTCATGGGCAACGAGATCATGGGCCTGTTCAACACTCAGCTTAACCCCAGCGCCGATCACGCCTGGCAGGCAGTGCTGGCCGCGCTGACTATGGCCGACGAATTCCAGGCCCTGGCCGAGCGCCTGGGCGAAGAAGCAGTCGCTCACTGGCGCATCGGCATTCATACCGGCGTGGCGACTCTGGGCAATGTGGGCAGCCCGCTACGTCGCGCCTTCACCGCCATCGGCGACACGGTCAACCTGGCCAAGCGCCTGCAAGAAAGCGCAGCGCCTGGTCAGATCATCCTCAGCGAAGAGGCCTACGCCGCCTGTGCTGACTTCCTGCACGATCCGGCCTTCGGGCTGCAGGTCATCGAGCAAGGCACACTGCTCGTCAAGGGGCGCAGTCAGCCGACGCGCATCTTCGAAATCCGCCGCAGCCACCAACCCTGATCGGTAGCAGGCTCACCAGAGGTACGCCACCCATGTTCAACACCCTCAACATCAAGAGCCAGGCCCTGGAAAGACTGGTCCACCTGGAACGCCAGGCTCAGGGGCTGCTTGCATTGGCGCAGCAACAGGATCAGGCGTTGCGTCAGCGCGGTATGACCCTCGCGCCGGGTGCGCTGGAGAGACTGTTGACAGCCCGCGCAGAACTCGAACAGATCGTGCACAGCCTGGCTGAAGACAGCATCACCCTCGATCAACTGCGCGCGCTGGCTCAGACCACGGCCCTGCTCAATTCCTCTCTCGACCCCGATACCGTGCTGACTGAAGTGATTGACACAGCCATCGCCATCACCGGCGCGGAACGGGCTTACATCGTCTTGCAGTCCGCTGACAGGCAAACCCTGGAGTTCCGCATCGCCCGCGATGCGCAGCGCCGACCGCTGCAAGCCGCAGACTTCACCGTCAGCGAGAGTGTCGTCCAGCAGGTGGCCCGCACCGGCCAGCCAGTGATCGCCGGTGACGCCCTGCTCGATACTCGCTTCGGTCTGCAGACCAGCATCATGACACACGGCCCTCGCTCCCTCATCTGTGTCCCTTTGCTATCCAGAGGACAGGTAATCGGCGTGCTCTACGCGGACAACAGGCGGGCGCTGAACCTGTTCGGCGAGCGCGAAGCGTCGCTACTGCTGGCCTTTGCCAATCAGGCCGCCGTTGCCATCGAGAACGCGCACCTGTTCGCGCGGGTGCGTGAGACGCTAGCCTCCATCACGGAGATGAAGCACCTGCTGGACAACGTGCTGGAATCGATCGCCAGTGGCGTGATCACGACAGACCGCCGCGATCGCATTGTTATCTACAACCGTGCGGCAGAGCAGATACTGGGCATTCCCCACGATCAGGCGGTTGGGCGAGCGGTCACCGACGTGTTGCCCGACGTATTCGCCAGTCTCAACAGCGTGACACAAACCGTCCTGCTGCAGAACCGACCTCACGTCTTCGAGATCGAACCGGTGCTGCCACACCGTGGCGCGGTGACGCTGAGCCTGCGCCTGACTCCGCTGAAGGATGCGCGAGGCGTGATTGTCGGCACAGCCCTGGTGGTGGACGATCTCACCGAGATTCGCCGGCGCGATGCCACGCTCAAAGTGGTGCACACCTATCTGCCGCCCTCACTGGTGCGCAATATCCAGAGCATCGATCGGCTGGGCCTGAGCGGCGACGAGCGCGAGATCTCCGTAGTATTTGCCGACGTGCGCGGTTTCACCAGCTTCAGTGAGCATCTCGATCCTGAACTGTTGATGTCCATCATCAGCCGCTATCTCACCGTCTGCACCGACGCTCTGCAGCTCCAGGAGGGGATCGTAGACAAATATATGGGCGATGCGGTCGTGGGTTTGTTCAACACCCAACTGAACCCGCAGGACGATCACGCCATCCGCGCGGTGCGCGCCGCTCTGACGATGGCCTATGACGTACAGGCGCTTCACGAAGTCCTGCCGCCGGAACATCGCCTGTTCTACGGCATTGGCGTCGAGACAGGCATCGCAGTGCTGGGCAACGTAGGCAGCCCCAGCCGCAAGGAGTTCACGGCTATCGGGACGCCCATCAACCGCGCCAAGTTCCTGCAGGAGAACGCCCTACCCGGCGAGATTCTCATCAGCCCGCAGACGTATGAGCACGTGCGCGAGATCGTCATCGCCGAGCCGCTACCTCCCCGCAAACACAGGGATTATCCGATCTACACGGAAATCTACCGGGTCACTGGCGTTCGTCCCCGCCGTTGACAGCGCCGATTGGCTCGCCTTCCCATACAACGAAAAAGCCCCGCCTGGGGCTTGGATGCGACGAGCAGAGGGCGGGGATCAGCGCGCGGTCTCTGCAACCGGGATGAAGCCATGCTCTTCCAGATAGGTCAGACACTTGGCCACGCTCTCTTCGACCGTCTCCAGATGCGTGTGCAGCACGATCTCCGGGTTCTCCGGTTCCTCATAGGGATCGCTGACTCCAGTGAAATCCGGAATTTCGCCCGCAAACGCTTTGGCATATAGCCCCTTCACGTCGCGCTGAGCACACACTTCCAGCGGCGCGTGCACGTAGACTTCAATGAAATTCGTCGTCTCGGCCCGCACCATCGCGCGCGTGGCACGATAGGGCGAGATGAACGCCGCCAACACCGCCACGCCGTTGCGCGAAAGCAGCTTGGCGACGAACGTCACCCGCTCGATATTCTTGTCGCGATCTTCCTTGGAAAAACCCAGGTCGCGCGTCAGGCTCTTGCGCACCGTGTCCCCGTCGAGCCGCTCAACCTTGAGGCCGCGGGCGCGCAGTTCCTTTTCCAGCGCAGTCGCCACCGTCGTCTTGCCCGCCCCAGACAGACCGGTGAACCAGAGCGTGAATCCTTGCTGTTCGTAGTGGTTGCTCATTGTCTCTCAGCGATCCTGAACTATGGCCAATGATCACGCCGGCGATGCCCGAACAGGCCCGGCTCACAAACCGACGCGATTGTACCACAAACGCGCGCGGGCAAAAGCGGCATTGTTCTCCCTCAGTCCAGTCATTTGCGCTGGCTGAGAGCTTTTTTTGCTTTACCCCCGTCACGGGTATCATTAGCAGGTGCGCGAACGCACCGCCTGCATCCGTTTAGGGACACCGGACAAGGAGGAAAGCCCATGAACCGTCGAGTGGCAGGAGTCATCGTACTCCTCGTCGGCCTGGTGCTGGTCGTCGCGGGACTGGTGCTCATGCTGGTCATCGTGCCGGGCATGAAGCAGTTCCCTGACGACGTAGACACCACCCGACTCTACGAAGGCACGATGCCAGTATTGCTCAACCGCGAGACGCTGCAATTCATGACCGACCTCACCGTCGAACTGGAGCGTCACTTCCAGACCGAAGAGACATCCGACGGGCTGGCTCTGGTGCTGGAAGAACAGGTATTGCGGCTGCCCGATGGCACCCCCCTGCTCACCCAGACCAAACGGCACGCCATTGACCGCAAGACGATGGAATTCCGCGCCGACTATCCTGAAGCGTGGCGCGGCAAAGAAGGTTTGATAGACCGGGCAGGGCTGGTCCTGGGCTGGCCCATTGATACCGAGAAGAAAGACTACGAAGGCTGGAGCGACGATTACCGTTCGACTGTGCCACTGACTTTCTCCGGCGAAGTCGAGCACCCTCGCGCCGGCATCAAGACTTACCTGTTCACTTCTTCGTCCGAGCCGCGCCCCATCGCCCCCGAAGCGGTAGCCGCTATGGGCCTGCCCACTGAACTGACTCAGGCGCAGATCGGTCAGCTTGTCGGCGGTTTGGACATCAACCCCATGGTCGCGGCAGCGCTGCCCGCGCTGATCAAGCAGGCGGGCTGGCCCGATCCGGTGCCGCTCTCTTATGTCTACGAATACCAGGCCGAATATTGGGTCGAACCGACCACGGGCGTGCTGATTGACACACACAAGGTCGAAATCCGCAGTGTCGGTTTTTCCGACGAGTTGATGACCCCGCTCATTGACAAGATTCAGGCGCTGGGGCTGGTTGATCCGCAGATCGTGGCGCAGTTCCTGCCCGTCACCGTCTTCCACCTGGAGTACCAAGCCACCGATCAATCGGTGCAGGATGCCAGGCAGGATGCGCAGGATGCCAAGGATCAGCTCCAACTGTTCGGTACCACGATCCCGATTGCCGCCATCGTGGTAGGGGCGGTGCTGGCATTGCTGGGTCTGATCCTGGCAGTGCGCCGCTGACGCTCAAGAGCGTGGATCTCCCGTCTGGCAGGCCCGGCCCGCAGAAGGCCGGGCCTGTTGTGTTATCCCCCGATCTCCAGCCGCCCAACTTCAATGTCCAGGGGTTCAAGCGAGCTTTCCATCTCGTACAAAATCAGGCGCACCTCCGCAACTCCGGCGGGCATGTCCGGCGGCACGTGCAGCACCAGGCGAGTCAAGATTGGCGTATCCGGCGCCCAATTCTCCTGCCCGAACGATAGCCCCCCAGGCGGCTGATCGTGCTGCGCGACCAATGCCCCGTCCGCAGCGTACAGCCGCAGGCTCAGCCGCGCGCCGGGGTGAACAGCGTCGCCGCGTTGCCACCAGGTGTGTATCCACACGGTAGCGCCCGGCACGGCTGGCCCTTGCTGCAGGATATATCCTCCCAGATACCAGGGGCCGTCGGGCGGATACTGCTCGATGGGCCGCAGCGCCCTCACCTGCTCCCGCCACTCCTGCACCGAACGTTCCAGGCGGTAGAGCGTCAACGACACATCGCCGAAGCCGAACGCGCCAGGCAGCGACTCTTGCTCGCCCAGGTACTCCAGCATCCCCGTCACCAGATTCTGCGGGTCCATGATGTCGCCCTGCCAGCTCAACACCCACACTCGATGGGCCTGCTGTGCCTCGATCAAAGCTTGCAGGCCATCTGCAGCCTCGTCAAAGAAGAGGAACCGATTCACATTGGTCAGCGGTTCCGGCGGCAGGCCGATCCAGGGCACCCCTGGCCGGTAATAGCCCGCCGCCGTGAACAGCGTGCCATCGCGCAGCACCAAGACATCGCCAGCGACCGCATGCTCACGTATGTAAGCGAACGCTTCGCGCAGGTAACTGTTGTAGACCGGAGCATAAGCCGCCCGCGCAGGCAGCCACAGCACCGCCAGCGCGCCCAGCCAGGCCGCCCAGCGCAACCGTCGCCAGGGCACCAGAGCGCTGTAACCCGCGCCGAACAGCAAGGCCGCCCCCAGCCATATCATCCAGCCATGCCGTCCGGAGAGCTTGGCCTGCACTCCGTAGACCAGCCCGATCAGACCAGCCAGGGGCAGCAGAACGGCTGCCAGCGGTACGAGCAACGAGCGGACAGGTTGCCGGTGCCATCGGCGCAACGCGCACCACAGCAGGCAACCAAAGGCCAGCACAGCGACCATCGCCCAGGTATAAGGCGGTGCATCAGCCGGAACGACGCGCTGCCCGTGAGCGTAGAAATCGGCGTATGTCTTGAGCGCAGTCAGCGGGTCTACGCGCCCGGCGTAGGCGGTCCCTGCGCGCACGTCACGCCCGGCCAGGGCCAGGTACCAGGGCACCATCCCGGCGACCGTTCCCCCCGCAAGCTGCAAGGCAATGACAGTGCGGCGACGTTCCGCACTGCGCATGACCGCCCACCCTACCAGCACCGCATGCACGGCCAGGGCGAGCACGCCAGTGTAGTGTGTGTACCATAGCCCCCAGGCCAGCAGCCAGTAAGCGATCAGCAGCGCCGTATAGCGCCGGTCGTGCGGACGACCGGACACGGCGTAGCGCCGCCACAGGCTCCATAGCACGACGCTGGCCCAGCCCGTCAACGCCAGCGCCAGGCCATAGGGGCGCACCTCGAAGGCGGCGTAGAGGAAGCTCTGCGTGAGCGCGAAGGAAGCAGCGGCCAGCCAGCCTGTCCAGGGCGAACCAAGCCTTTGTCCCAGGGCGATCAGTGCAGCAAGCGCCAACAGCGCCGCCCAGACCGAAGGCAGGCGCAGAGCGAATTCACTCGTCCCGCCGAATATGCCCCACCCTTTGAGCAACGCGAAGTGCAGCGGCATCTGATTGTCAACCCGCGTGCACCATTCCCACAGATCGCCCCAGCTTTGCGTGGCGAAGTAGGCGTTGACCGTCTCGTCATACCACAAGCCGCGTTCTGGCCACTGCTGCACCAGCCACGCTGTCGCCGCCCACAACAACAGGGCGGAGAGCCAAAGCCTCCGCCGCCCGGCACGGCTTAGTGTCCTCATCGCCCTATCCGGAGACAATCAGCCGGGAAGCCGCACCGTCAGGGCACAGCTCGACAGTAACAGTGCGTCGCCCCTGGCGAAAATCAGAAACAATACACCTCCCCCCTTCGCCCGACGGCTGTGGCTTGCCGTGCGCGGCCTCCCAACCATGATAGGTCAGCGCATGCCATCGCCAGGTCAGTGCCTCACCGAAAGGCAACGTCAGCGCGATTTCGCGCGCCTGCCCCGGTTGTACCGACTCCAGGGCCTGTGCCAGAGCCGCGCGTTGCTCTGCAGGTGGCCCTGGCAACCAGATTTCGTAGGCGAAACCGTTCATGGGGATCGTCTGCGCCGGATAGTACGCTTCGTATACGGCATCCAGCACGGGCGGCGGGTAGAACTGTGCCCGGAAGATCACCGCGCCGAATTCCTGCGCCCGCAAGGCCTCAACCAGAGCAGCGGGATTGAACAGACCATTCTCGTACAGATTCTTCAACTGAGTAGGATTGGTGATCACGTCCTTGCCCGCCCGCAGACTGAACGCCGCCTCCTCGCTCATCACGGGGCGGTCGGACGCCCGCACGATATCCACGATGCGCCAGCCATTGTTGATGTCGGTCTGCGAAGGCACGTGTCCGATCGAGGCATAGCCCTGCGTCCAGCCCGCGGAATCGTAGAAGGCATAGCGAGCGCCGTAACTGGACGACAGCCCCAGCCTGTCGCTGAGCCAGCCGAATAGACGCCCCTCGGTCGGCATCTTGACCACGCTGAGCGCGTACCACACGAACAGCAAGGGCACAACTGCGCTCATCAGCGCTGATGTCGCACTGCGATTTCGCAGCCAGGGCCGAAGCGCTCTTTTCAGGCGACGGGCCAGCGCGTGATCGGGCAATGTCCAGCCGCCGCGCAGCGTGCGCGCCGTCGCCAGACCGGCCAGCACGCAGGTCGCGGCTATTGTCGTCGTGAAATAGCTGTCGCCCGCGCCCCATTTGCCAGAAAGTACCGTGCTCAGCCCGGCCATCACCCACCATAGGGTATAGAGTGAGAGACGCGCGAAATACAGTTCGTAGAGAGCGAACAACGCCGCGGGCAGGATGAGCGCGCCGTGCAGACGCAACCACTGACGCAGCAGCCCCACATACTGCGCCGGATAATACTCATTTACGTTGGCGGCGATGACGTTCGTCCACCACTGACCGTCCGTCGCCCAGTTGATCCACAGGAACAACCCTCCTCCAACGGCGGCAAAGGCCGCGCCCCACATCAGGCACCGTCGCGGGTTGCGCAGGAAGAGAAAGACGAATACGGCCAGGCAGGTCGCGATGGCGTGCTGCTTGGTGTAGCCCGCCGCCAGCAACAGAAGCAGCCCCAGCGCCATCCTGCGACGACCCTGCCGGTCGTCGGTCAGCGCCGGTGCCGGAGCGAGCACCATCACTGCCAGCGTCTCGAACATGACCATCGTCATGTGCTGGCGGAACAGCGGACCGATGTGATAGACGTAGTTGGAAGCCAGGAACGTCAGCCCGGCCAGCACCGCCACCAGGCGCTGCCGCTCTTCCCGGTACACGATTGCGCCGATGGCCGTCGCGGTGATCAGCGTGCCCACGAATCCCGCCAGCCGCCCGTACCAGTATTCCGGGCCAAAGACCCAGGCAAACGGCACCAACAGGACGTGAAACAGTGGCGGATAGTTGCTGGCGTAGAAGGGATACACCTCATTGTCGCGGTAGGGCCATTCCCCCTTGCTGAACAGGATCGTGTCCACCAGTTCAAACCCTTCGCCCTGATCGTAGTCGAAGGGGAAACGCATCAACCCTATGGCGTAATGGACGTAGACGGCCAGATGACCGAGCAGTAAGATCAGCGCCAGTCCCATCAGGGCGCGATGAACGGTGCGGCTCAGAGCGAGTTCCGTCGGATGCATCAGGCGTTCTGCGATCATCGGCGTCCCCTAGGCGGGCATGTCGCCCAGCGGCAACAGGGTCAGCCCGACCAGCGCACTGACCACCCCTCCCATCGCGCCGGACACCTGCACCAGGCGCGGCCCCTGACCGACGAAAGAAAGCAGCGCGACCAGCAACGCTATAAGTCCAATCCCCAGGAGCAGCGTTCCGAGCTGCCGCTTGGAAACCGTGTAATCTTTTGCCAGAAACCTGCGCAGCATTCGTTTTCCCCTCCTCCAGGCCAACCAGTATAGCGCAGAGTTGAGGACAATGCGGCGTTTTTGGGCAAGAGCCGCCGCGTGCGCAACTCAACCAGGGGCGACTGCGTATAAGCGTGTAGATAAGTGTGGAAACTGACGCGACAATCAAGCTGCGACCCTGTGTGACTGCTACCAGGCAGGAGAAACCACGTGAACGATCAGGAACCAATTATCCCTGCCGAACCGCCGGCAGATCATTCTGTGGAAGGCGACGCCGAACCCATTCCGCCTCATCTGCGCCAGGCTGTGGCCGATCTGGCCCGTCGCGTCGAACAAGACGCAGGCGGTGACGAGGAGGTGGTGCGCGAATACGAGGAGCGCTACTACGGCAGCGTACGCAGTCGCCTGGCTGCGCCAGGTGAGGAGCCGGTCGAAGGAGTGCGCCCCCCCGCCAGGACCAAACGCTCGCCCTCCTTCAGCCGGGTCACGGAAAACGAGCGCAAGTGGGCCGCGCTGGCCCACGCCAGCACCTTGCTGACCGCGCTGGTGGCGCTGGTCAGCGGTGGACTGGGTGTGTTGCTCACCATGCTCATCCCGGTCTTCATCTACTTTTCGTTCCGCAAGCGCTCGGAATATGTGGCTTTCCATGCCCTGCAAGCGTTCGCGATCCAACTGGTCGGCACGGTTGGCTGGCTGGCGCTGGTCGTTGTGGGCACCATAGTGGGGGTGGCCCTGCTGTTCGTCTCGATCATTCTGATGCTCGTGCTGGTGGGTTTCGTGCTGGTTCCCATCGTGATCCTGGCCTACATCGTGTTCATCCTGGCCTCGCTGGCGTTGCCGCTGGGCATGGTCATCTATGCCGTCATCGCTGCTGTGGAGACCTGGAACGGGCACAACTATCGCTACCCCTACATTGCCCGCTGGGTCGAACATCAGCTATACGGAGACTCCCACGCCTGGGCATGAAACAGCGCCCAAACGCATCGCGAATGACGGTTGTCACGGTCTGGCCGCGCTGTATAATGAATAGCTCAGCCAGCAGGAGTATAGACCGTGGCAACCGTTGCTGTTTCATCTTTCACCTTCACCAGCCATCATCCCACTGAGACCCAAGCGCTGGGAGCGTCGCTGGGAGCATTGTTGCGCCCCGGTGACGTGATCTGCCTTTCGGGCGATCTGGGCGCGGGCAAGACCGCTTTCACTCAGGGCATCGGGCGCGGCTGGGGTGCGCTCGAACCGGTCACCAGCCCCACCTTTGTGCTCATTCACGAGCATCGCCGCGATGCCGACCATGCCGTCCTCTATCACGTGGATTGTTACCGCCTGCACGGTCCCTCCGATGCCTGGGGCATTGGCCTGGAAGACCTGTGGCACGGCGAAGGCTTCGTGGTGATCGAGTGGCCGGAGAATATCCAGGCCGCCTTGCCGACGGAGCATCTGTGGGTGACTTTCGCTATCGTGGGCGAACAGGAGCGGCAGCTTACCTTCGAGGCCAGAGGCGAACGCTACCAATCTCTGCTGAGCGCTCTGCGCGCCCGCCTGCCCCAAACGACCAACCCCTGAGGAGGCGCTGGCGTTGATCCTGGCCATTGACACCGCGACGCGCTTTGTCAGCCTGGCGCTGCACGACGGCAAGCGCCTGTTGCTGGAATCGACCTGGCTGACGGCCAACAACCATTCTACAGAACTTCCACCAGCCATTCGTGCTGCTTTCGCGCAGTTGCGGCTCACGCCTGCCAGCCTGCAAGCGGTGGCCGTAGCCCAGGGACCCGGTTCCTTCACCGGCCTGCGGATTGGCATGGGCGTGGCCAAAGGTATTGCCCTGGCGCAGGGAATCCCGCTGGTGGCCGTGCCCACGTTGGAGATCGTAGCAGCGGCGGTTCCGCCCGCCCCGCATCCCCTGATCGCCCTGGTGCAGGCCGGGCGAGGACGGGTGTGCGCCCAGACTTTCCGGCACCAGGACGGCGGCTGGTTGGCCCAGAACCCTCCGCAGATCACCGACTGGCAGAGCCTGTTCGCTGCCGTCAGTGAGAGCGCTCTTGTCGCAGGGGAGGTAGACGAACAAGGCTACGTCGCACTGGCAGCCAGTCACGCGCCTGTGCACGTGCTGCCCGCTGCGGTCAGTCTGCGCCGCGCCGGATACCTGGCGCAGGTCGCCTGGGCGCGGCTGATAGCCGGTCAGACGGACGACCCGCATACCGTCGTCCCCATTTACCTGCATCAGCCGGGAGTCCCCCATCCATGATGCTCCAGGTGATCGTGCGCCCCATGCGGCTGAGCGACATTGAGCAGGTCGTGCAGATAGACCGGCTTTCGTTCAGCACCCCCTGGTCGGCCAATGCCTATCGCTTCGAACTGACCAACCGCGACACCTCGCACCTGGTCGTGTTGGAACTCGCCTCACCCGCCAGCCATCCAGCACTGCGCTGGCGCTGGTTGCCGCGTCTCTTTGCCCGGCAGACCCCCGCCGGAAAACTGGTCGGCTATGGGGGCTGCTGGCTGATCGCCGGCGAGGCCCATATCAGCACGATCGCCGTGCATCCGGATTTCCGCGGCCAAGGGCTGGGCGAGCTGTTGTTGGCCAGTATGCTCAAACGCGCTATCCTGCTGCATGGCGAGTATTCGGTGCTGGAGGTACGCGAGAGCAACGTCACCGCCCAGGCGCTCTACCACAAATACGAGTACCGGGTCATAGGGCGTCGCCGGCACTACTATCGCGACGATGGCGAAGACGCGCTGCTCATGGAAGCCCGTCCCCTCGACGCCGCCTATGCGCAACGCCTGGAAACGCGCTGGCAAGCGCTTGCCAGCCGCATTCAGTTCGACGATCAGTTCACCCATGCTTACGAGCCAGAGAGGAGTTTCCTGTGAGCGATACCCTGAGCCTGGAAGAACGGCGGGCCGCTCTTGAGCAGATCGCCCAGGAAATACGCGCCTGCCAGGCCTGCCCGCTCCATAGCGCCCGCACGCGCGTAGTGCCGGGAGCAGGACGTCCCGACGCCGAAATCCTGTTCATCGGCGAAGCGCCGGGCTATCACGAAGATCAACAGGGGCTGCCCTTCGTCGGCGCGTCGGGCAAGTACCTGGGCGAATTGCTGGCCATGATCGGCCTGACCCGCAATGACGTGTTCATCACCAATGTGGTGAAGTGCCGTCCGCCCGGAAACCGCGACCCGCTGCCCACAGAAATTGACACCTGCGTCAAAACCTATCTCAACCGTCAGATCGAGATCATCCGCCCCAAGATCATTGTGACGCTGGGGCGCTTCAGCATGGCGCTGTTCTTCCCGCCGACGGCGCGCATCACCAAGGTGCATGGGCAGCCGCGCCGTGCCGACGGGCGCATCTACTATCCGGTGTTTCACCCGGCAGCCGTGCTGCGCAACATGAATCTGCGCCCGGCCATGGAAGCCGACTTCCGCCGTATGCTCGACCTGCTCAAGGAGGTCGAGGCCACCAGTAACAACACGCACGACGAACCCCCGCCAAAACAGCTCAGCCTGTTCTAAGCGCACAGCGGGGAGTATAATGGCGCTTCACGGAGCAGTTAGCGCCGGGACAACCTGGCGCTGTTTTGTGTCACGCGAGCCGCTACGGTATACTCCCGCCCGACTGAGACACGGCCAGGGCGGCACCATGGCGGGCGAGAGCCGTGACGATGGATAGACAGTGGACATGACCGATTTCTTCCCTGTGATGATCGCGGGCTTTGCGGCAGCCGTAGGCTTCACGCCGATCACCCGCCGCCTGGCCTTTCACTTCGGCGTGCTCGATCAGCCGAGTGCGCGCAAAGTGCATCAGCGCCCCACCCCGTTGCTGGGCGGTCTGGCGATCTACGGCGCCTTGGTGCTGGCGTTGGTCTTCTTCAGCCCACCGTTCTACCTGGTGGAGTTTGGCGCGATCCTGGCGGGTACTACTTGGCTGGTGCTGGTCGGCTTTGTGGACGACCGCCAGGGCATGTCCCCCCTGGTCAAGATGGGAGGGCAGCTTGTCGCCGCCGCGGTGCTGATCGCCGCCGGTATCCATGTGCGCATCTTTGACAGCGACATCCTCAACGTCGCCCTGACGCTGTTCTGGATCGTCGGTATCACCAACGCGCTCAACTTCCAGGACAACATGGACGGTCTGGCCGCGGGGATCACGGCGATCGCCTCGCTCTTCTTCTTCGCCATGGCGGTGCGCGAGGAACTCAGCCTGGTCAGCAGCCTGGCAGCGGCTCTGGCGGGCGCGTCGGTCGGCTTCCTGCTCTACAACTTCAACCCGGCAACTACCTTCATGGGCGACATGGGCAGCATGGTGCTGGGCTTCCTGCTCGCCGTGCTGGCTATCAAGCTGGACTTCCGGGTGCCCGACGAGCGTCAGGTGATCACCTGGATGGTGCCAGTCGTGGTGCTGGGCCTGCCCATCTTCGACACCACGCTGGTCGTCTTCACCCGGCTGCGCGAGCACCGGTCGCCCATGCAGGGTGGTAAGGATCACACCTCGCACCGCCTGGTCAGCCTGGGGTTGAGTCAGCGGGCCGCCGTGCTCACCCTCTATGCGGTCAGCGTCGCTTTGGGGCTGGTCGGTGTCGCGCTTTCTACGGCCAGCATCGAGGGGGGGCTGCGCATCGGCGCGGGCGTCGGCCTGGTAGCCGTAGCTGCCTTTCTGTTCCTGGAACGCACCTACATTCGCAGCAAGCGCGCCCCGTGAGCGTTTGCGCACCTGGGGAGGGACGTATGGAGATTCGCCCAACGACCTATCTGGTCACTGGCGGCGCAGGGTTCATCGGCTCGCATATCGTGGACGCGCTGGTGCGCGATGGGCACCGCGTGCGTGTCATGGACAACTTTTCTACCGGCAAACGCGAGAATCTGGCCTTATCACGCGACTATATCGAGCTGTTCGAAGCGAGCATCACCGACCGCGCTGCTCTGGACGAAGCCATGCAGGGCGTGGACTACGTGCTGCATCTGGCCGCGCTGGCCTCTGTCCCCCGCTCCGTAGACGACCCCCTGAGCTGTCACGAGCACAACGTCACTGGCACGCTCAATGTGTTGCTGGCCGCGCGCGATGCGGGCGTGCGCCGCGTCGTCTATGCTGGTTCGTCTTCAGCCTATGGTGATGTCGAGAGCGACTTCAAGGCCGAGGACATGTTGCCGCAGCCGCTTTCCCCGTATGCGGCAGCCAAGCTGGCAGGCGAGCATTACTGTCAGGCGGTGGCCTCAGTCTATGGTCTGGAAACCGTGACGGTGCGCTACTTCAACGTCTTCGGCCCGCGCCAAGACCCCCTTTCGACCTACGCCGCCGTGATCCCCAAGTTCGTCACAGCCATGCTGCGCGGCGATCCGCCCCGCGTGGAAGGCGACGGCCTGCAGACGCGCGACTTCACCTACATTGACAACGTCGTGCACGGCACGCTGCTCGCCTGTCACACGCCGGGGATTTCGGGAGAAGTCTTCAACATCGCCTGCGGCGGACAGATCAGCCTGCTGGAGATGATTGACATCCTCAACGAGCTATTGGGCACGACCATCGAGCCGGTCTTCGTGGCTCCGCGTCCCGGTGACGTGCGCCATTCGCGCGCATCTATTGACAAGGCACGCGCCCGTCTGGGGTATGAACCCCTGATCTCATTTTCCGAAGGGCTGGCGCGCACCCTGGCCTGGTACCGGACGCAGATGCCCGTCTGATCTGCCCGCCAATGAGCAGCATACGTGTTGTTCACCTGTCCAAGGTCACTGGCATCGCCGGCTCAGAGAACCATCTGCTCGCCCTGTTGCCGGGATTGCGCAACCGGGGCATTGATGCCCGTCTGTGGCTACTGGTCGAACCAGGAAAACCCGTGAATGAGCTATTCGCTCAGGCCAGCGCGCTGGGTATCCCGACAACCCGTCTGACCATTCACCACGACGTGGACATCACCCTGGTCTGGCGGCTGGCGCGCCTGCTGCGCCGGGAGCGTCCGGCCATCGTGCACACCCATCTGATTCACGCCGACCTGTACGGCACGGTTGCCGCCCGACTGGCCGGTGTGTCTCGCGTGATCAGTTCTCGCCACAATGACGATCGCTTTCGCTACCGTCTGCCTGTGCGCCTGCTCAACCGGATGCTGTGGCGCTGGACGGACGGGGGCATTGCCATCTCGCATGCCATTCGCGACTTCTCCATCCGCATTGAAGGCGCACCCGCCGGGCGCATTCACACCATCCATTACGGTCTCGATCCGGCGACCGTGCCCCCCTTGCCAGCCGCCCGGCACGAATTGCGGGCGAGTCTGGGGTTGTCCGATGAGGCGGTGCTGATCGGTTCGGTCTGCCGCCTGGTCGAGCAGAAAGGCCTGAGTTACGCACTGCGTGGCTTCGCCACGATCGCAGGGGAGTTTCCACAGGCGCACTACGTCATCGCTGGAGACGGCCCGCTGCGTCAGTCACTGCAGCGCGAAGCAGAAGCGCTGGGAATTGCGGGACGAGTGCATTTCCTGGGCTGGAGACACGACGCCTACGCCGTTTTCGCCGGGCTGGACATCTTCCTGGCCCCGTCATTGTGGGAAGGCTTCGGCCTGGTGCTGCTGGAAGCGATGGCCTATCGCCTGCCAGTCGTCAGCACCAGAGTCAGCGCCATCCCGGAGATTGTGCTCGACGGTGAAACTGGCTGGCTGGTACCCCCTAGAGATGCCAGCGCGCTGGCAGAGACGCTCCGCGCAGCATTGACCGACCCTGTCGAGCGGCAACGACGCGGCGCATCTGGCCGTCTGCGGCTCGAAGCCCACTTCACCGTCGCCGGTATGGTCGAGCGTACCCTGGCCCTGTATCAGCACGTGCTTGGGCAAAACTGAAGTCTGTTGAACGCCGAGGTCTCAACCTCATGAGCGAACATCGCCCGATCCGCGTCATGCACGTCATCGCCCGGCTGAACGTTGGGGGACCAGCGCTGCAGGTGATCCTGCTCGCTTCCCGTATGACACCGCCCGCTTTCGAGAGCACGCTGGTGAGTGGCCGGGTGAGTTCTCACGAAGGCGATATGGCCTACCTGGCCGAGACATACGGTATCGAGCCAATCTACGTCCCGGAGCTGGGGCGCGAACTCTCGCCCATGCGGGATATGATCACCCTGATCAAACTGTGGCGACTGATGCGCCGCCTGCGCCCAGAGGTGGTGCACACGCACACCGCGAAGGCGGGCTTCGTGGGTCGAGTGGCGGCCTGGCTGGCGCGGGTGCCTGTACGGGTACACACTTTTCACGGACACGTCTTTCACGGCTATTTTGGCCCCCGCAAGACGGCGTTCTTTCTGTGGCTGGAACGCCTGACCGCGCGCATCACCGATCGCCTGATCGCCGTCAGCCCTCTGCTCAAGGAAGAACTGGCCACCGCCTATCGCATCGCGCCCGCGGACAGGATCGCCGTCGCCCCAGAAGGCCCCGATCTGTCGCGGTATCTCGAAACCCCGCGGC
>AMZC01001126.1_pt1 | contig 60752 bp, 52 predicted proteins | sample 948551 | NCBI WGS metagenome assembly AMZC01 (sample SAMN01120625, study PRJNA171369) | bioreactor sludge metagenome | biome: sludge; isolation source: anaerobic thermophilic cellulolytic sludge from lab reactor | place: China: Hong Kong, Shek Wu Hui wastewater treatment plant | collected... | reverse complement strand
TCCAGGTTGAGAGCACCCGGAAGGGTGTGGGTGATGTGCGATTAAAATTAGTATTTAATTATGAAATTGTAATGTTTCCGCTTGATGTTTTCAGAAAGTTGGGGTAAAATAATCCCGGTAAACGTCAGGGTGCCCCCCTCACTCTGGCGTTTGCCATTTAAAAAGACAGGGTCGCTGTTGAGGCGACCCTTCAAGGTTATTTTGAAGCCATTCGCTCGAGAGCGGTGATGAGGCGGGCTATTTCATCCAGAGAATTGTAATGGGTGGCGCCAACTCGCAGCAGGCCGCCTTTGTCTTCCAGTCCAAGGCGGGTGGTGACGGCAAGAGCGTAGAAGTTCCCATTCCAGACGTAAATTCCCTCTTGGTCAAGCCTGCGGGCAATCTCCTGCGGTGAATGCCCCTCCATGGTGAAAGAAATGGTAGGCACACGATGATCAATCAGGTCTGGGGTGGCAGGGCCGTAGATATGAACGCCCGGGATAGAGTGGAGCCCCTCTAGAATGGCGCGCGAGAGTTCAGCTTCATAGGCCCGCACCGCCGCCATGGCCTGTTTGAAGACCAGCCTTCTGCCTGTGTATTCACCCGAATAGAGTTCGAGAAAGTCATGGCCAAAATTCTTGCCAAGCCATTCAAAATATTCTAAAGCGCCAAGCACCCCGGCATACCCCTCAAAGTTACCGGTGCCTGTTTCAAATTTACCCGGTGGGTCAGCCGGTGCCGGACGCACCCGGTAGGCTGACAGGCGGTCCAGCAGGTCATACCGCCCGTAGAGCACACCCACATGTGGCCCGAAGAATTTGTAAGCCGAACAGACTAAAAAGTCACACCCGATTTTCTGCACATCGATGGGCCCGTGGGCGGCGTATTGCACCGCATCGATGTATACCAGAGCCCCGGCTCTTTTAGCCAGAGAGGTCATCTCATAGACCGGGTTAATCGTCCCCAGCGCATTGGAGGCATATCCAAAGGCTACCAGTTTGGGCCTTTCTTCCAATGCGGAGCGGAAGTCATCCAGGTCTAGCATGCCCGTATGGGGGTTAAAATCGACCCAACGTACCCGACACCCACGATCTTCAGCCACATGTAACCAGGGAGAAATATTTGCATCGTGGTCGAGATGAGTGACTACCAGAAGGTCTCCCGGTTGGAAGGTTCGTGCCAGGGCTCGACTGAGGTTAAAGGTGAGCGATGTCATGTTGGGGCCAAAAACGATTTCCTCAGGACGTGAAGCGTTGAGAAAATCGGCCATGGCGGCACGGGCGGCATCGATGGTGGCATCTGAGGCCCGGCTGGTTGCGAACTCACCCCCGTGATTGGCATTGGTCCTGGTCAGATAGGTATGTATCCGTTCAAGACTCTGGCGGGCAATTTGTGTTCCGCCGGGGTTGTCTAAAAAGATTGCCGGCTGTTGAAGTGCCGGAAAATGGGAACGAATGGCAGCAATGTCAAGCGTCATGATTCGTCTTCTTCCTGGTCGTTTTCATCACCGAAATCGAGTTCTTCATCGATATCTTCTGGACGGCGGCGGCACCACAGGAGGAGTACATGGCCTTCCTCAGTTTCTACGTTGCGGGCGGCGAGAATGGGGGCACGTTCTTCCATTCCCAGGGGGTTGCGGTAATGCAGATAAATGACCCCTTTTGACCGCCAGGCTCGATTACAACGCTCAACCAGTGCATGCCCGTTGAAAGTTCGCACACGGGTGAGCATCAGGTTGTAAAGGCGAGGACTCTCATTCAAACCCAGCGCCCAGCCATCCATAACCGACTCAAAAACTGGTGGTGGGCCTTCGATGATGGTGATTTTTTCGTCCATAACGTTCACTCCAACTATGCTTAAAAAGGCAGTGCACAGCCGGTTGGCAAGTGCGGGAAAATCATACCATAAATTAATGGCAGTGGATGGAGAGTTGCGTTACTTTACGATTCTGGAAGGAAGTAATTATTGTTCCAGACCATGGCGGGCGAGCAGGTCAGGATCTGAGAGGATGGTTGCTGTGGGGCCGTCAGCAACAATGCGCCCCTGATCCATGACGACCGTGCGGGGGAGTAGTTCCCTTACCATAGGGAGATCGTGAGAAGCCACGATCATGGTTATGGGTAGCTCTCGTAACAGTTCAATGAGAGTACGGCGAGCGCGCGGATCGAGCCCGGCGGTGGGTTCATCCAGCACCAGCACGGCAGGCTTCATAGAAAGGACAGTGGCGATGGCGATGCGCTTTTTCTCACCTACGCTGAGATGATGAGAGACTCTTGAGCTATATTCGCTCATTTTCACCCGCTCGAGGGCTTCTTGAACGCGCTGGCGCACTTCTTCTGCGGGTAACCCCTGATAGATGGGGCCATAAGCAACATCGTCGAAAACGGTGGGTGAGAAGAGCTGGTCGTCGGGAGATTGGAAGACCAGCCCTACCAGTGCGCGGACGCGCCCCAGGTTTTTGCCCGAAACATCCAGCCCGCTTACCCGAATTTCACCCGTTTGACGGGGTAAAATACCATTTAAATGAAGGAGAAGGGTGGATTTGCCTGCTCCGTTTGGCCCGACCAGGGCAACTTTCTCGCCATGGGCCAGATCCAGCGTGATATGATCCAGGGCTTTGTGCCCGTCGGGATAGGTGAAAGAGAGATCCCGAATTTCTACGACGCAGCTCATAGCGATTTACCCCCAGAGGATACGGCTTAAAACCAGCAGAGATAAAAGAAGGAGAAGAACGATGAACAATACCAGCCAGTCCACAGGCCGCAGGCCGGGCTGGGGCAGGCTGCGGATTTCGCCATCATAACCGCGGGCGAGCATGGCGTGGTAAATGCGATCGGAGCGTTCCAGAGATCGCAAAAAGAGACTGCCGGCCATACCTCCGGCCACCTGTGAGCGCCAGAAAATGGTGCCCCCTGCACGATGCCCGGAGAATTCACTTTCGCCACTGCGTGCTGTGCGAGCGCGTAACATCCGCAGCACCTCATCAACCATCACGAAAAGGTATCGCCACATCAACCCGATGATTGCCACCATTAACCTGGGTAGACCCAGAGCACGCATGGCATGGAGGATTTCGGGGAAGGTTGTGGTGGAAGCAAGCAGAACGGCGGCCTGGACGGAAATCCACGACCGCAGCGAAATGCTTATAAAACGTTCTAATCCCTGCTGAGTGATTGAAAGCCCAAGAGGTAAAGCCAGGAGCACAACCCCATCCACCGTCACCAGAAGTGGCAGAGCTGCCAGGACGAAGGGCAATGCCAGCAGGGCACGTTTCATAAAAAAAACAATTCCCAGGTCGCTGAGCAGCTCTGCCGAAAGAACGAGAGATAAAAGGAGAGTGAAAATCGGCCAGGCTCCGGCAGGAGTGAGGGCAGAGGTGAGGATGAAGGCAATCACCAGGATGAGTTTGATGCGTGCATCCAGCCTGTGAACAGGACTGGTGCCCTCCTGATAGGGATCAAGGAAGTTCGCATGCATGGGGTCTCATTCCTGCTCTGGTGCGGCGGATTTTCTAAAGAGTGATTCCATCAGGTCGATTTCCGTCGGCGAGAATAGGCTACCAGCAGGGCTACGGCGAGCACAAGGAGGCTCCCAACAATCCCGGCGAGAATGGTAGCTACCGCCTCATTGGAAATGCCGGGAAAGGTGTAATCGGGAATGATGGATAGGCCGGGTTCTCGTGCCTTTTCCAGGAAGCCCGCCTGTTCAGCGACCCATTCCAGGCCATCGGGATGGCTGGAGGCAAGTGGAGAAAGAACAGCAAGGACGAGCGTGATCAACCCGCCGGTAACCCAGACCCACACGGTGGCGCGAGCGTGCTCCTGCCCCGATTTCAACAGGTCAGGTCGGGCAGCCAGCACCAGGGTTACCGCACCCAGGGTGATCAACCCTTCGCCAATGCCGATTAATGCATGGATACCTCCCATAGCGGGGACTGCAATATTGGCCGGAGAAGTTCCTGATAGAGCCAGTTCCAGTGCACAGGCAAGTGCCGCGATAAAAATGGAAGCCCACCCGGCGGCAAAGCTCCCCCCGATGATTCCCCAGCGGCGACCGCCGGAAAGCCGCTGGAAGAGGCGGACTACTGCATAGGCGACGAAACTTCCTACGATGGCCATATTGAAAATATTGGCGCCAAGCACAACCAGCCCGCCATCCTGGAAGATGAGAGCCTGGATGCCAACCACACAGGTGAGCACAAGAATAGAAGCCCATGGGCCGAGGAGAATGGTAGCCAGGGCCGCACCCAGCAGGTGCCCTGAAGTGCCCCCTGTGACACTGAAGTTAAGCATTTGTCCGGCAAAAATGGCCGCCGCCAGAACCCCCATTACAGGCACTTCCCGTTCACCGAGATCTGAACTGACCCTTCGGAAAGCAATTGCAATAAGAGCGATGGAAAGGATCCAGAGGATGATGGCCACGGGGATGGAGAGAAATCCATCGGGAATGTGCATGGGTGCAGGTGAGTAGAGCATAGGTTCCTCCTTATGAAATAAATGATGATCCCTGCCTGTCGGCGAGACAGTGCGGGCATAAACCAAAGAAGGTCACATGACTTGAATCGATGTGATAACCGGTGGTCTGCTCAAAATGTTCAAAAAGCGGGGCGAGTTCACTGTGATCAATTTCTGTTGTCTGGCCGCACCGACGGCAAATAAGATGATGGTGCTCGTGGGCGGTTGACTCGTAGACGATCCTCCCGCTGCCGATGTGAGCGGCCAGGGCGAGCCCGTGCCCCACAAGAAAATCCAGTGTTCGGTAGATGGTAGCTTCATTGACACCCGGGAGACGCTGGCTGACGAGCTGATAAACTTCTGCGGCGTTGAGGTGATGGGGGGTGTCTTCGAGCACCTGAAGGACTACCAGTCGTTGAGGGGTGAGGCGGTATCCCAGTTTTTTGAGCCGTTCGGTGAGCTGTTCGAGTCGCATAGAAAACCTGCAGTTGCAAATAATTGCAAGAACAAGTGTACTCGAAAAAGGTCAGATTCTCAAGATTGTGTGGAAGGTCGATCGGAAAAATATGGATTTTCTTCCTGATATGGGGGTGTCTCCAGCGGGTATAATCCAGTTAACCTGATCAGGAGTGAAGCATGGAGGAAAGAAAGATACGTGTTCTCATTGCAAAACCGGGACTGGATGGCCATGATCGCGGGGCAAAGATTATCGCTCAGGCATTACGCGATGCGGGTATGGAGGTGATCTACACCGGCCTGCGCCAGAGCCCGGAAATGATCGCCGAAGCGGCTCTGCAAGAAGATGTGGATGTGGTTGGCCTTTCGATCCTTTCCGGGGCGCATTTAGCGTTGGTTCCCAGGATCATTGAACTGCTACGCGCCAACGGACAGGAACACGTCAAAGTGTTTGTGGGGGGAATTATTCCGGAAGAAGATGTGCCTGTGTTAAAGGCAGCGGGAGTGACCGAAGTATACGGCCCGGGTACTTCCACGCGCGAGGTTGCCGAAGCTATCAGACAGGCGGTTCTGGGTGAGGAAGTCCACTGATTCAGACCTTGTGGAGCGGGTGCTGGCCGGTGAGCGGCTGGCTCTTGCGCGCCTGCTCACCCATGTTGAGAATGATACTCCTGTCGGCCGGGAAGCCCTGGAGCGATTGTTCCCATTCACCGGACGGGCTCACCTTGTGGGAATTACTGGCGCGCCGGGCACGGGAAAATCTTCTCTGGCCAACCGGCTGGCGATGGCTTATCGAAAGTTGGATCATCGGGAACCACCCCGTGTGGCCGTGCTGGCAGTAGACCCAACCAGCCCGTTCAGTGGGGGGGCCCTCCTGGGTGATCGTTTACGGATGAAGGATGTGACTGGCGATCCTGGAGTGTTCATCCGCTCCATGGCGTCCCGTGGGGCTGTGGGGGGGCTGGCGCGAACTACAGCGGCGATGGCTCAGGTGCTGGATGCCGCAGGCTTTGAGAAGGTATTGATAGAAACGGTCGGGGCCGGGCAATCTGAAGTTGAAGTGGCCCGCCTGGCGCATACGGTGATCGTAGTAGATGCCCCGGGTCTGGGAGATGATATTCAGGCGATTAAGGCGGGTATTTTAGAGATCGCCGATATTCTGGTTGTCAATAAGGCCGATCTTCCAGGGGCAGAGAATACATTTCGTAATTTGCGGCTGATGCTCGATCTGACCTTCCCGGAAGAACGAGAGGGCCTCTGGCGGCCATCTCTGGTGCGGGCGGTTGCTTCAACCGGTGAAGGAATACCTGAGATCATCCAGGCTATTGAAGCTCATAAAGATTTCCTGGTTAAAACCGGCAGCTGGGCAAAGCGGGAGGAAGCCCGCTTGTGGGGGGAATTTGAGTCTCTGTTGCAGGCGGCCTTACTGGCCCGCTGGCGCGATCAAGTTGGAGAAGAGGCCTATCAGCAGACCCTCTCTCAGCTAACCCGGCGGCAGATTTCGCCCTGGCAGGCAGTCAAAAAGCTTCTTGAGAGAGATTCCATGATTTCAGAATAACTGCCCGGTCTGAAGAGTGCAGGGTGTGTTAAAATTACCCATTGACCTCATAAACATCACTTTATAAGGAAGCTTTTATGTATCGAACGATGTATTGCGGCGAACTGCGACCTTCTCACATTGGCCAGAAGGTGACCCTGGCCGGGTGGGTTCATCGGCAGCGTGATCATGGTGGTGTGACTTTTATCGATCTGCGAGATCGTTCAGGGGTGGTGCAAATTGTGGGCAACCCCGAGGTGCCAGGCGCCGCGATGATTCGAGAGGCACGTGTAGAGTGGGTGCTTCAGGTTACGGGGATGGTTCGCCGTCGTCCGGAGGGGGCAGAGAACCCCAACCTGCCAACCGGCGAGGTGGAGGTTGAGGTGCTCGAATGCGAAGCCCTCAACCCGGCCAAGCCATTGCCCTTTGTGGTGAACAAAGATGAAGATGTGGATGAAAATGTTCGCCTTAAATACCGGTATCTCGACCTGCGGCGCGAGCGCATGCAACGCAATTTGATTCTGCGCCATCGGGTGGTTAAATTCATTCGAGATTACCTTGACCAGCAGGGTTTTATTGAGGTAGAAACACCGATCCTATTTAAAACCACACCTGAAGGGGCACGAGATTATCTGGTGCCGTCAAGGGTGCACCCGGGGTGTTTTTACGCGCTGCCTCAATCACCTCAACAGTTAAAACAATTATTGATGGTAGCCGGGGTCGATCGCTACTTCCAGATTGCCCGCTGTTTTCGAGATGAAGACCTGCGCGGAGACCGCCAGCCAGAGTTCACTCAGCTCGACCTGGAAATGTCCTTTGTCCACCGGGATGATGTGCTGAACATGGTGGAAGGGTTATTTACCGCCATGCTCCCGGTGGTGGCGCCGCATAAAAAACTGCTTGCCAGCCCCTGGCCGAAGCTCTCGTATACCGAGGCGCTGGAACGTTTCGGTACCGATAAGCCCGATCTACGCTTCGGGATGGAACTGTACGATGTTTCGGATATTTTTGCCAGCAGTGGTTTCATGGTGTTTCAGAACACCCTCAAAACTGGCGGAGTGATTAAGTGCATTGTGGTGCCGGGGTGCGCTGAATACACCCGGAAAGAAGTGGACGACCTGACTTCTTTTGCCAGAGAGCAGGGCGCAAAAGGCCTGGCCACTCTGGCGCTTACCGCTGAAGGGGTTAAAGGAACGGCCCAGAAATTTATCACATCTGAAGAAACGGCCGCTCTCCGCGAACGGACGGGCGCAGGCGAAGGGGATTTAATCCTCTTCGTGGCCGATCAAAAAACGGTGGCGAATAAAACCCTGAGCGCGTTACGGTTGCTGTTCCGCGACCGTCTGCAACTTGCTGATCGGAATACGATGGCCTTTGCGTGGATTGTGGATTTTCCAATGTTTGAATGGAATGAAGAAGAACAGAAGTGGGATGCTGCCCATCATCCTTTCACCATGCCACGCCTTGAGGACCTCTCAAAGTTTGATACCGATCCGGGCTCAATTCTTTCGGACGCCTACGACATGGTTTGCAACGGGTATGAGATGGCTTCGGGATCCATTCGTATCCACCGGCGTGATATTCAATTTAAAATCTTCCAGCTCCTTGGTCTGAAGGAAGCGGATATTCAACAAAAATTTGGGCACATGCTGGAAGCTTTTGAGTATGGAGCGCCGCCTCATGGTGGAATCGCCCCCGGCATCGATCGTCTGGTGATGTTACTGGCCGACGAGCCGAATATTCGTGAAGTAATTGCTTTCCCGAAGAATCAGGCAGCCCGTGACCTGATGGCCGATGCTCCTTCTCCGGCTACCGATAAGCAGCTTGCAGAATTGCATATTCGCGTGGAATTGCCCAAAGAGGAACAGGGATAAGTCGAAGGTATGATTTATTCTCATCGTCTGCGATTTCGTGCTGCTGAACGCGAAGATATTCCCCGGTTTGTGACCTGGTTGAATGATCCTGACGTGCGCCGCCATTTATCCTTGATCTATCCCCTTTCAAAAGCAGAGGAAGAGGAATGGTTTGAACGCATGTTGAAAGACCCGGCGGCAGAGCATGTGATGGTTATTGAGATCAGGCAAGGGGATGGATGGAAGCCGATTGGCAATATATCTCTGATGGATATTCAATGGATTGAACGTTCAGCAGAGCTGGGGCTCTTTATCGGTGAGAAAGAAGAGTGGGGTAAGGGGTATGGCACAGAAGCTGTCAAACTTCTCCTGCGCCATGGATTCCAGACTCTTAACCTTCATCGAATTTTCCTGCGTGTGCACGAAGACAACCTGCGTGGCATTCGCGCCTATGAGCGGGCGGGATTTATTCACGAAGGTCGCTTACGGCAGGCGGTGTATCGGGAAGGGCGCTTTTACGATATGTTAATAATGTCTGTCCTGCGAGAAGAATGGCAGGATGGCGATCAATCTCTGGGTTAAGAAGCGGAGTGGTTCGAATGCACCATTTGCGTCATGAGAAAATGTACGGTGATATTAAGCTGTACGCGGGGACGGCCTCGCCGGAGCTGGCTACCAAGGTGGCAGAATACCTTGGAGTTACGCTGTGCGGGCGCGATGTAGTCTCTTTTCCCAATGAAAATTTGTTTGTCAAACTCCATAGCAGTGTGCGGGGCCAGGATTGTTATGTCATTCAGACAACTTCTGCGCCGGTGCACCGCAACCTGATGGAACTGTTGATCATGTTGCAAACCCTGCGCCTGGACTCGGCCGCACGGATTACTGCTGTGATCCCTTACCTGTGTTATGCACGTTCAGATAAAAAAGATCAGCCGCGTGTGCCCATCACGGCCCGGCTGATCGCGGACATGATCGAAGTGGCCGGTGCTGACCGGTATATCACTCTCGATCTGCATGCCGGGCAGATTCAGGGCTTTTTCACCATTCCGGGTGATGTGCTGACCGCGTTCCATATTTTACTGGATTACCTGAACTCGATTAAACACCGCATGCATTCACCCGTGGTAGTGACCGCAGACCTTGGTTTTGCCAAGAAGGGGCGAAACTTTGCCGCCGGAATTAATGCTCCGATGGCTTTCATCGAAAAACGGCGGGTGGCCAACGACGCCAAAGCCGAAGCTCTGACGATCATTGGCGACGTGAAGGATCGGGATTGCGTGCTTGTCGATGACGAAATCGACACCGGCGGTACCATGGTGCAGGCAGTAAATTTGCTCAAGGATTACGGCGCACGTAATATCTATATGATTTTTGTTCACCCGGTCTTTTCCGCAAATGCTGTTGCAAGGCTTTCGGCATTACCGGTGGCTGAATTCATCACCACCGATACGGTGCCTCTTTCGCAGGAGAAGCGCGCGCCTTTCGGCGATCGCTTGAAGATCCTCTCGGTGGCACCTTTGCTGGGAGAAGTGATTCTGCGTGCCAATCAGGGGCGCAGTGTTGGTGAAATGTTCAACGAATAAGGAGCCTTCCAGACCGCCGAGAGGCGGTTTCTGGTATATCAGTATGCCAGAACTACCTGAAGTTGAAACCATCGTTCGTGCGCTACGTGAAGGTGGGCGGGGTGGAGAGGCTGTGCCGGGGCATCGGATTGAGGGGGTAGATGTAAGCTGGCCAAGGAGCGTGGCTGAGCCTTCGGTTGAAGTATTAACCCGCCAGGTTGTCGGGCAGAGGATCGAAACTGTCACCAGGCGTGGAAAGTTTGTGGTTCTTCCCCTGGACACGCAGGCGCTTCTCATTCACCTCAGGATGAGCGGTGATTTACGTGTAGAAACTACGGGAGAAAGAAAACTTCCTCACGATCGCATTCGCTTTTTTCTTTCGGGTGGGTTGAGCCTGGTATTTAATGATCCGCGGAAGTTCGGGCGGGTCTGGCTGGTGGAGGACTGGCAAAAGTTCCTGGCTGGCCTTGGCCCTGAACCACTGGATGAGAAGTTTACGGCGGATGAGCTTGCACAGCGACTCGGGATGACCCGGCGCAGGATTAAACCTCTTTTGCTCGATCAGACCTTCCTTGCCGGACTCGGGAATATTTATACAGATGAGGCTCTGCACCTGGCCGGAATCCATCCTCTGGCACCGGCCTGGAAGCTGTCTGCGGAGCAGGTGGTACATCTGTGGAGAGCAATCCGCTCGGTGTTGATGGAGGGAATTCGCCGGAATGGGGCGAGCATCGACTGGGTATACCGCGGGGGAGAATTTCAGCACCATTTCCGGGTGTATCAACGTGCCGGGATGCCGTGCTCTGTTTGTGGCAGTGCCATTCAACGCATGGTGGTTGGACAGAGGGGAACGTATTTTTGTCCGGTTTGCCAACCTCCATGGGAAGAATGAATTAACAAAATTGTAGATCGGATGGGTAATTTTTTGGTTATCTCCGGGAACGATATGCTATAATCGGATCATCCCATGCGTATCTTTTACCAGAGGGGATGTAGAAATGCCCGCAAGTGCTGCTCCTTCCACTTCGTTGTTGTTGATTATTGCCCTGGTGTGTATCACCATTGGCTATGTTTTTGGCTGGCTGATTTCCTCGCTCCAACACAGCCGGGATGAAAAACGAACTTCAGAAGATCGGCCCGCGGATGAACTTGCCCGGGCAATTCCTGTGGAAAAGCCAGCCGAGGCACCTTCCTCACTCTTACGTCTTTCTCAGAAGCCAGAAAGCAATGATTTGCTCATCGAGGTGAGGGGCAAGACCTTTTCCCGGGTGGAAGATTTAACGCTGGAAGATCGGGCAGAGGTGGAGAGCGCCTTGCGCCGCACTGCACAGTGGATGGGATGGACGTATTCTCTCCGCGAGACGGTCACCGGGGCGGTGCCGGTGGTTCCAAAAGAGCCACCTGCTGAGCCGGTTCGCCCTCCGAGCGTGGTAGCCGGGATGACCAATGCACTGGCTGATGTATTACAGCCAACGGCGAAGGTGGAAACTCCTAAAAGCATTGTGGAGCAGATCGATGCTATCTTCCAATCCATGCTCGTTGGCACCCCGTATGAAAATCAGAAGATCTATATAGCAGAGGATACCCGGCACGGGGTTATTGTTCGGATCGGCAATGATCTTTATGAAGGGGTTGGTGCAGTACCTGAAGGGGAGATTAAAGCTTTGCTTCGCAGTGCAGTAAGTGAATGGGAAAGACAGCAGGAGCAGAATCGGCGGCGGGTGAACAATAAAACGCTCCCGTAAAAAGGTATCTCCCCGGCCAGTAGAGGGGGGCTACCGGCTGGAGAGACATTGTTACTATAACATAATTACAATTTCATTGCAATAGGTTAAATCTTAATAAAAAAGCCGAATTTTAAGGGTTTCGTGTATCTGAAGGACTTGTCGAAGAGTCGATCCTGTACCATAATAGAACCATGAGCTTTCGATTGCGCATTGGATCCTTTCTTGCTTTAGTTGGAATGCTGGCAGGTATCTCTGCCCGGCCTCTACCGCAGTCGACAGGGGAAGGGGGGCTCATTTTTGAACGTACAGGGCAGGTGGTGTCGGGGGAGTTTCTCGATTTCTACCAACAGGCAGATGACCCTCTGATTCTCTTTGGCGATGCAATTTCTGGCGTTGAGAACCACCCGGTGCTGCCCGGCGTGAAAGTGCAATATTTTCAGCGGGCGCGTATGGAGTTGTACCCCAATGAACCGGAAGGAAAACGGGTACGTCTGGCACCGCTGGGAGTGTGGTTGTATGATGAAACCCAGCGCGGCGAAGGAGTTAACTTACCCTTCACGCCGGGAGCGTGCCGGCTTATGGGGAGTAAAGGGTTTGCGGTATGCTATGAGTTCCTCAAGTTCTACGAGGAACACAATGGAGCCCTGTACTTTGGCGAACCCATTTCTGGCTTGGAAAAGCTGGCCAATGGTCGCCTGGTGCAGTATTTTGAACGCTCGCGCATGGAATGGTGGCCTGAAAACCCGGCGGGTGCCCGGGTTGTGCTGACCAATGTGGGACAACTTGATTTTGATCGCGTCCGCCGCGGCCAGGTTAATGATCAGATTGCCCCGACAGCGTTTCGGTTGGTGGTCTATGCTTTTCCGGCCCGCCCCTTTATTGCTCCTGCCAGCCAGCAAACCATCAATGTTATTGTGCGTGATCAGGGATTTCATCCGGTATCAGGTGCGCTGGTCAGATTATCCGTGATTCTGCCTGATCGTCAGGTCATCAATCTACGCCTGCCGGAGACGGATGATAAAGGGCTTACCAGAGCCACGTTCGAGGTTGGATCATTCAAACCGGGGGATCTGGTTAAGGTTGAAATCAATGTCGATGTGAATAACGCTGACCATGTGGTTACCTCGACATCCTTCCGTATCTGGTGGTGATTTGGAGCCCCACTGATATTTGCCCCGGATGAGCATGGGGAGTTCAATAATAATGGCAGGGTATACGGAGAAAGACGTAGCCCCTGTCTTTTTTAAGCCGGAGCTGGCTTACTCTCGCTTATAATTGAAGCGGAGGTTCTCTTTGCCAAAAACGAAACATTCCACCCCTTTGCCGAAAGGGAAATCTCAACACCGGTCTGCAGGGGAGCGAACCACCAGTAAAAGGCAGAGTTCGAAAAATACCCGCTCTAGCGCCCACCGCCGGGGCGGGGGACAGACCTTTTCGCCCACGCGGCCTGGCTGGTGGAGTCAATTATCTGCAGAGCGAAAATTAGACCTGCTGGGGATTCTTCTGGCGTTCGCAGGGTTCCTTTCGCTCTTAAGCCTTTTGTCTAAAGAGCACGGGGTGCTCACTCGCTGGTGGGTGACAGTGATGCGCCAGGTGGGGGGGCATGGGGCCTTCATCCTTCCGGTGGCGGCGTTGTTAAGCGGTATCTGGTTGGTGCTCCGCAAAATCGAGCGGATTCCGGCGCCGTCAGCTGAGCGGTTGGCAGGGTTTTTCCTGCTTTATACCAACTTTTTAACCATTTTACACCTGGCATTTGGCGGTGGATGGGAGATGGCGGCTGCCGGGAATGGAGGGGGGTATATTGGAGCATTTTTTGAAAGAATGCTGGTTTCTGGTCTGGGGAATGGCGGGGCATGGGTGGTGGTGATAACCTGGCTGGTGTTAGGGATTGCCTTTGTTCTGGATATTTCCATCAATGATCTGGCCTCCGCTGTTTCAAGAGCAGTGGCTTCTCTGACCCGATCAAAACCCTCAGGCTCTCAGGTGCCGCAGCCACGTTCTGTCCGCAGGGTGATTCCCGACGAGCCGGAAGTTGAGGCTGGCTCCAGCGAGCTTCCGCCTGATTTCATTCCCCTGCAACCATTAAAGGAAACAGGCACAAAGGAGACCTCTTCCTCACCGACACCCCGGGTGAAAACACGAGAGACACCGATGGCAGGAGGCCGAAGTGGGGCTGAACCTTCCAAACCTGCTCCCTCGCAGAGTCAAGAGCCAGAACCACCCCGCGGGCCGGCCTGGGCGCTTCCTCCCCTGGATGAAATCCTGGATCCACCCAGCCCCGAAGTGATCAAGTCTACCGCAGAGCAGGAACGAGCCAGGTTGATCGAAGAAACCCTGGCCTCCTTTGGTGCTCCAGCCCATGTGGTTGAAATTCACCATGGCCCTACCGTCACTCAATATGGAGTTGAACCCGATTTTGTTGAATCCCGCTCAGGGCGAATGCGCGTGCGAGTGAGCAAGATCGTATCCCTGGCAGATGATCTGGCTCTTGCACTGGCTGCGCCACGAATTCGCATTCAGGCGCCGGTACCTGGACGCAGTTACGTGGGAATTGAGGTGCCCAATGTTGAGGTGAGCCGGGTGAAGCTCCGTGAGGTGATGGAGAGTGAGGCTTTTAAGAAAATCAACTCTCCTTTGCGGATTGCCATTGGAAAAGATGTGGCCGGGAAACCAGTGGCATATGATCTCACAGCAATGCCTCATCTCTTGATCGCCGGAACCACGGGGTCGGGTAAGTCGGTATGTGTTAATGCGCTTTTGACGTGTCTGTTGATCCAGAATTCACCCAATGAATTGCGGTTGATCCTGGTGGATCCTAAACGAGTGGAGCTTACCGGTTACAATGGCATTCCGCATTTACTGGCGCCGGTGGTAGTGGACGCAGAGCGTGTGGTGGGGGCTCTTCAATGGGTGCAACGCGAAATGGATGCCCGGTACCATCGCTTTTCTCAGGTGGGGGTGCGGAATATTGCCGAATATAATCGCAAGAATACGCCGGGTTTACCCTACCTCGTGGTGCTTGTGGACGAACTGGCTGATTTAATGATGCTCGCACCCGATGAGACGGAACGAAGCCTCACCCGTCTTGCACAGCTGGCCCGGGCAACCGGCATTCATCTCGTCCTGGCCACACAACGTCCCTCGGTAGATGTGGTTACCGGGTTGATTAAAGCCAACTTCCCGGCGCGGATTGCTTTTGCAGTGGCTTCAGGCATTGATAGCCGGGTGATCCTTGATCAACCTGGCGCTGAAAGATTGCTTGGGCGAGGTGATATGCTCTTTCAGGCACCTGATGCTCCTGCACCGGTACGTTTGCAGGGGGTGCATGTAGCCGATACCGAAATTCAACGGCTGGTGGACTTCTGGAAAATTCAAGATTATAACCTGAGGTTAGCACGCCAGGCTCCGGCAGCCGATGGCACCGCCGAACCGGTCAGAATGGATCTTCCGCTCAGTACCCCGTTGACCCAGGCGCCGTTGTTTGATGAAGAGCTCGGTTCGAAAAGCGGTGATCCCTTACTGGAAGAGGCGATCCGGATTGTCCGTGAGGAAGGCAGGGCTTCGATCTCGATGCTGCAGCGGAAATTACGCATCGGATACACGCGCGCGGCGCGATTGATTGATGCGATGGAAGATCAGGGGATTGTTGGCCCGGCTCAACCCACCTCACAGGTGCGTGAGGTGCTTCAGAGCAATGGAGACGATCAGGGGTAAATTCGATAGAATGATCTCAGGATCTGGTTCTGGAAAAAGAAACTGCCCGAACTTTGCCGGGCAGTTTCTTTTTCGTTGCGAGTTAGCGGTACATTCGGTTTCGGATATCTTGTTGATCAAGCCGCATGAGCAACCAGAGGGAAAGGAACAGGCCAAGCAAACTGGTGATGATAAAGGGATAATTGGGTATGCCCTGATTGGAAAAGCCATTGCTCCAGAACATCATCACCCGGATGATTACGTTGAGGCCCTGTAAGAAGATGCTGAAGGTCAGAGCGAGTAGACGACCACGGGACATAAGGAAGCCCAGCCCAACGAACAGGCCGATGGCAATGACCAGCACACCCGCACCGGAGAATAACACTGTGGGGGGGTAAGACAGCATCGCGATTGCAGGTAAAAGGAAGAACAGGAAAAGGCGTTGCATCGTAGTCATGCTGAACCTCCTATCCGTGCCCACCGAGATAGGCTTCAATAACCATCGGGTTATGAAGCAGTTCCTGAGCTGGGCCTTCAAGTACAACCCGTCCAGTTTCAAGGACATAACCGCGGTCTGCAATTGAAAGCGCCATCTGGGCATTTTGTTCTACCAGGAGAATGCTGGTGCCCTGCTCATTGATGTCGCGGATGATCTCAAAGATCTGCTCGACCAGAATGGGGGAGAGGCCCATGGAAGGCTCATCGAGCAGTAACAGGCTGGGACGTGACATCAACCCGCGGGCGATGGCAAGCATTTGCTGTTCGCCGCCAGAAAGTGTGCCACCGAACTGCTTCCGGCGTTCGCGCAGGCGAGGGAAGCGCTTGAGCACGGCTTCCAGGTCTGATTGAATTTGAGCCTGGTCGGTTTGCAGGTAGGCGCCCATCTCCAGGTTTTCGATGACGGAGAGCGTTGCAAAAATTTTTCGGCCCTCTGGCACCTGGATAATCCCCTTGCGGACGATATCCTGCGCCTCGGTATAGGTAATGTCTTCACCCTGGAAAAGGATCTGACCGGAGCGAGCGCGCAACAGACCGGATATGGTATTGAGCGTGGTTGACTTTCCGGCTCCGTTCGCGCCAATGAGGGTGACAATTTCCCCTTTTTCCAGGTGGAAGTTTATCCCACGCAAGGCGTGGATGGCTCCATAATATACATTGAGGTCTTTGACTTCGAGCATCATACGGTTTTCTTCCGTCGGAATTTTTCGGATAGTGCAGCTGCACCCGGGCCAAGATAGGCTTCAACCACCCGCGGATTGGCCTGAATTTCGGCAGGTGTTCCACGGGCGATCACTTCTCCAAAATCCATCACGGTGATGTATTCGCAAATTCCCATCACCACGCGCATTTGATGTTCGATCAGCAAAATGGTGAGGTTAAACCGTTCCCGGATGAAGTGGATCAGATCCATCAGGGCGACGGTTTCGGCCGGATTCATCCCGGCGGCGGGTTCGTCTAGAAGAAGCAGCTTTGGTTCGGCTGCCAGAGCCCGGGCGATTTCAAGGCGGCGTTGCTCGCCGTAGGGCAGATTTTTGGCAATCTCACCCTGACGGTCTTCCAGGCCAAACACCGAGAGAAATTCCTGGGCCCTCTCGGTTAATTCCTTCTCTTTAACCTGAAAACGTTCATTTCGGAAGATGCCATCGAGCAGGTTATAACCGGCGTGAGGATGGTACGCAATGCGTACATTATCCAGCACCGTGAGGTTGGGGAACAGGCGAATATTCTGGAATGTACGTGCGATGCCCATCTGGTTGATCTGAAAGGGCTCCAGGCCGGTAATTTCTTGCCCCCGAAATTGGATACTTCCGGTGGTGGGGGTATAGACGCCGGTGATCATGTTAAAAACGGTGGTTTTCCCTGCGCCGTTCGGCCCGATCAGGCCATTCAAATCGCCGCGGTGGAGCTGGAGGGAAAAGTTATTGACCGCGCGCAACCCCCCGAATAATTTAGTGAGGCCTTCGATCCTCAAAATTTCTTCCCGTCCATCGGGAGAAGGTGTAAACTGAAAATCGCTCATACATTGGCCTCCTTGACGGTAATGCCCTCGGATTGGGGTTGGGAGGTCTTTTTACGTAAGGGGGGAAGGATCTGCCGCAGGTAGGGCATCTCGAAATTACCGAACAGGCCGTTGGGTTTGAGCAACATCATGATGAGCAGAAGCAACGGGTAGACCACAAATCTCCAGGTCTCAAAACCTGAAGGGAGTAAGAGCCGTAAGAAGCCTTCCAGGACGAGCGCCCAGGCAAATGAGGCAAACACCGTGCCGGTGATGCTCCCCAATCCCCCAAAGACCACAATGATCATCGGGTCGAAGGATTTGATGAAGTTGAAGGTGTCGGGGTGTAAAAAGCCATTGACATGGGCATACAACCCACCAGCCAGACCGGCGAATAATGAGCCGAGGACAAAGGTGAGGGTTTTGAAGTAGCCCACATCGATCCCCATGGCTTTGGCGGCGATTTCATCCTCTCGCACCGAGATGATGGCGCGCCCGGTACTGGAGTGGATCAGGTTGCGGGTGATGACCAGGACAAGCACCAGGAAGAACATAACCCAGAACCAGCTGGTGACCTTGGGAATGCCAATCATTCCACGAGCGCCCTTCATTTCTGTGAATCCAAGCAGGGTGTCCGAGTTGTCCAGCAGTACCTTGACGATGATAGTAAAGCCGAGGGTGGCGATGCCGAAGTAATCGGAACCCAGTGTGAGCACGGGTAACCCGAAGAGGAAGCTAACTTCTGCAGCCAGTAACCCGCCGATGAGCACGGCCAGAATGAAAACGATGGTGGTAGCAACATCCGGCGGCAGGGCCTGAAGGAGCCCATTTACCGGCGGGGCAATCACACGGCCCAATTGAACCGAAGCCACAGAAAGGCCAATGGCGGCCAGAAGATAGACCGTGAAGGCTGAGAGTGCATCCAAACCACGGATGCGGCTCAGCAGGCGATATAGCAGAAGAATGGACGTGCCGACCAGGAGCACAATCAGGAGCAGGACGATCAAACCATCGGTGCTGGCATTATTGGTCCAGCGATAAGTGATGTCGGCAGCGGAATAGGCCCCGATCGCGTAGAAACCCCACTGGCCCAATGAGAATTGCCCGTTAAAGCCATAGATCAGGTTGAGGCCAATGCTTACAATGGCCATGACACCACCGATGCGCAAAATAGTATTCCAGAAGGCGGTGAGGACATTCAGGCTGATCAGCGCCTGCACGACTATGAAGAAAGCCAGCGCACCGCCGAGGAAGAGCAAAGAGCTGCGGTCAATTTTCTTGAACATAGGTTACGCTTTCTCCCGTTGTGCTTCGCCAAAAATCCCGGTTGGCCTGACCAGTAACACGATGATCAGAATGGTGAAAGCGATGGCGTCTCGCATGGGAGTTGAGATATACGCCGCACTGAGCACCTCTGCCTGCCCCATGATCAAAGCGCCGACCAGTGCCCCGGGGATGCTTCCAATCCCACCCAGCACAGCAGCTACAAATGCCTTCAGGCCGGGAATGATGCCCATCCAGAAGAATACCTGGGGAAAGGCAATGGCGTAGAGCATGCCTGCCGCCCCTGCCAGAGCCGCCCCGATGGCAAACGTGACCGAGATTACGCTATCTACGTTGATGCCCATGAGCCGCGCGGTCTGTTTATCATAAGCCACGGCGCGCATGGCCTTGCCGATTTTGGTTTTACCCACGATGTACTGGAGAACAACCAGCAGGAGAATGGAAACCACAACGATGATGATGGAGATGTTGGAGAAAATGACGGTTTTCTCCGGGATGGCTTGCCCTTTCTGTAATGCCTGAACTCCCTGGGCGCTGACCATCCAGGTGGTTACATCGAATGGCCGTTTATAGGTGATGAAATTGGGAGAAAACACAAAATTTAAAGCCCCAAAATATTCCAGGAAGAAAGAAACACCAATGGCGGTGATGAGTGCTGAAATGCGAGGGGCATTGCGCAGGGGTTTGTAGGCTACCCGTTCAATTGTAATAGCAACCAGGGCACAAATGGCCATGGAGAGAAGGATCACGGTAATCGAGCCAATTCCTATCGAAAGTCCGGGCGACAGATTGGGGAAAACTTTGGCTGGCCAGGTGTGGAGCTGGACGCGAGCAATGGCGTAATAGCTCATAAATGCCCCCACCATGAAGACATCGCCATGAGCGAAGTTGATCAGCCGAACGATGCCATACACCATGGTGTATCCCAGCGCAATCAGGGCGTACACAAATCCCAGTTGCAGGCCATTAATGACCTGTTGCAAGAAAAGGGTGGGGTTGGTCACCAGTTCTGATCCCAGTTTCCAGAGAACCAGAAGAAGGATCAGACTCAGTAAAAGAAGACCCAGAATTTTACGACGGACAAGAAAATCGAGAAAAGAAGGGGTTGAAGGAACCGCTTTTGATGAATTCATACAAAACCCCGGGAAAGATCATTGGTGGAGGAACGGCTTTATGGTTTTTCTCAAGCCTGCTTCACGGTAAGAGAAAAACCATAAAGCTGTTCGAGCGAGGCCAGTGGGAGCCAGGAAAACTCCCAGAGAGAACCGGGCTCTCGTTGCCCAGCCCGGATAAAACCTCAGGCAGAGAGGCGGGATTACCCCGCCTCTCTTGATAAGGTTCCAGTCGATTATGGAGCAACGGAAGCGGCAAATGATACTTTGCCATCTTTGACTGCGAGCACAACGGCGCTCTTGATGGGGTTGTGTTGAGCGTCGAAGGTTACTTTGCCTGAGACAGCCTCGTATTCCAGTTTTTCCATGGCCTCTGCGACTTTGGTGGGATCATCCACGCCAGCTTTTTCGATGGCGGCGATGAGCAGATTGGTGGCGTCATACCCAAGGGTCGCCAGCGCATCGGGCACGGAATTGTATTTCTTCTGGTAATTGGCTACCCACTGTTGCACGATGGGGCGGGTATCTTCTGGTGAATAGTGATTGGAGAAGAAGCCGCCATCGGCCGCATTCTTGTCGAGGTCAGCAGAATCCCAGCCATCACCACCCATCATCACAGCGGTTACGCCCTTTTCTTTCGCCTGAGCACCGACCAGGTTGACGATGTTATAGTAATCGGGGACAAAGAGCACCTCAGCCTTGGATTCGGCAACCTTGGTCAAAATAGCGGAGAAGTCGGTGTCCTGAGCGGTGTAGGTTTCTTTGCCTACAATCTGACCACCATTTTCGGTAAAGGCTTTCTCAAAGAACTCGGCGAGGCCGCGAACGTAGTCATTGCCCTGATCGAAGAGGATGAAGGCCGTCTTATAACCTTTGGAGAGGGCAAATTTGGCCATCACGGTTCCCTGGAAGGGGTCAATGAAGCAGGCGCGGAAGACGTATTTCTTGGTTGAGCCATCGGCATTGAGGGTAACTGTGGGGTTGGTCGAGGTGGGGCTGATCATCACGACCTTGTTTTTCTCGGCGATTTCCGAAATGGGGATGGAAGCCTTGGAGCAAACCTCACCCACGACATAGTGCACCTTATCCTGCTCGATGACCTTGTTCATAGCGTTGACCGCCGGGTCGGGGGTGCACTGGCTATCGGCGACGATGGCCTCGATCTTTTTACCGAGAACGCCACCTTTGGCATTGGCTTCTTCGATGGCGAGCAGAGCACCATCGCGGGTAGAAACGCCGAAGGTAGGCACTGGACCGCTCAGGGGAGCCAGAATGGCGATTTTAATCGTTCCGCCACCTGCTGCTCCTGGCTGGCAGGCCGTCACCAGCAGGGCGACGATCAAGAGCACAAAAATAGCGACACGCGTCTTCATAATAGAGATTCCTCCTTTGGATTGATTGAACGTAAATCGATTAAAGTGACTTCTCTGCGATGGGAACGTTCTCCAGGTGTGATAACAGGGAAGATATTCTCTGCTATCCGGCGTCACCTCCTTTCACGGGAAACTGATCGTCGTAGAAAACGGGTAGATTGGGCTGTCGCTGGCCCTGAGACCCGTGGGCTCACGAAAGAAAATTATTTTAATTGCCTGAAGCGTGTAGCGATGGAAACGTGAACAATGATAATAAGATTAATATTGCCTGATGATACGCAGGTTTAAGCCATTTGTCAATAGAATGAACGTCACGTTTTGGCTCGCGGGTCACAGCTGGGCCAGCTGAGGGATGGCTTCTGAAACATCCAGGGGTAAAAGAACTTCGGCGCGGGTATCAAGGTGGGTGGGGGAGAGATTGACCAGGATCAGGGTTGCCCCGTGAGATACAGCCATTTCGGGGAGTTGCGCCGCCGGCCAGACTTCAAGAGAAGAGCCTGCCACCAGGATGGCGTCAGCCCGGGCACAGTGTTCCTCTGCGGCTTGCCAGGTATCATGAGGGAGCATTTCTTCAAAAAGAACAACATCGGGTTTCAAGATTCGCTGACATACCGGGCAACGGGGAAGGTCTTGACCTTGCTCCAGGAGCGGACGAAATTGTAAGGAGGGATATCTTCTGGCACAGCCCGGGCAGTTCATCGTCTCGATGCTCCCGTGGAGCTCGAGCACGTTTTGAGATCCGGCTCGCTGGTGAAGTCCGTCAATGTTCTGGGTGATTACGGTGCGCACTTTGCCTTGAGTTTCTAACCGGGCCAGTGCCTGGTGGGCCGGGTTGGGGTGAGCATCCCAAATTTTTAACATGAGGGGGCGCTTCCATTCCCAGAAACGTTCCGGGTGATTGCGAAAGGTGGTCAGTGAGGCCACTTCCATGGGATCGTATTGTTCCCATAAGCCGCTCCCTTTAGAGCGGAAATCGGGGATTCCAGAGGGGGTCGAGATGCCCGCGCCGGTAAATACCACCAGATGCCGCGCCTGGCGGATGATTTGTCGGGCGTAATCGATGCGTTGCTGGATTTCGGGAGAGATCATGCCGCTACACGTTCAGCAACGGCTTCAGCCAGACGACTAAATTGCAGGCTGAGCATCCCGCCGATTTGCACCTGGATCATGGGCAGGTTGCGGGTCGCGGCCTGGAAGGATACCTCTGGCGCAGGTGGGATGACCTGGGCAACAGGAACCCCCAGAGCCTCTTGCACCTGGGTAACTGAAAGTTGCACATCTGCCCGGATGCGATTGACCAGAACCAGAGTGATGAGTTTGTTCCCCCCGAAACCATGCTGTTTCAGATCCTCGAGCAGGAGACGGGTGCGGTTGATGGTTCCAGGGAATGGCTCGGTCACCACGATGACCTCTTTACACTGGTTGAGGATTTCATCGCAGGCGAGATGGGTATTTAAACCGATATCCAGAAGGATAAGCCGGGCCATGAGGGAAAGATGATCGACAATTGCCTCAAAATTGGCGGCGTTTTTAATCAATGAAGCATCTCGGGTATAGGGCGAGGCGAGGAGTAACCGCACCCCATAAGGGACACGCACCAGTTCGTTTTCGATGGTGGTGGTGTTGATATCATTGGGATGAAGCCTCAACAGGTTATTGAGCCCTTCGTGATTGGGTAAGCCGAGTTCTGTGCTCCAACTACCCTGCCCGGGGCGCATTTCTGCCGCGATGACTTCCTGTCGGGTGTTCTGGAAGTAATTAATGGCAAGGTTAAGCACCAGGGTAGAAACCCCCAGGCCCCCTTTGGCGGCCATGACTCCAACTGTGTAACCGCGTTCCAGCGGAACCCCCTCGCGAGATTTACTCCTGGAAAGGATGGCACGCAGGTGAGCAGTAAGTTCAGCCGGATGAATAGGTTTGGTGAGGTAATCATCCGCACCGGCTTCATAACCGGCGATCTTGTCCTCTACCTGGGCACGAGCAGTGAACATGAGGATGGGGATATTGGCCGTTTCTGGTTCTTTACGTAGAGTTCGGGCCACCGAAAGGCCATCGACATCGGGCATCATGATATCCAGAAGGATCAGGTCGGGTTGCTCTGTCCGTGCCATTCCGATGGCCTGTGCTCCGTTGCTGGCGGCTAGAATTTTGTATCCCTGTCTTTCGAGCATGAGCCCCACCAGACGCAGGGTTTGTACGTCGTCATCAACGATCAAAATTTTCTCTGCCATTTTCGTCCCCTTGGAACACCACCTTGAGAGTCCCTTGTGAAAAGTCTAGCATAATTGTGGAGCGAGGACAAGCAATATTGATGAATTTCTCCCCTGTAATGGAATCATTTTCCCTCAAGAGGTGCACTGGTCTCCAGATGCAGACTGCGAAAGGCGAAGAGGCCGAGGAGAACGGGCACCCAGAAAGTCAACCCGCGATAAGCCATGGTTACCACTGCAGAAGCTTCTAATGGCACCTGAAGAGAACCAAGGGCTACTGTCATCACTCCTTCGACCACACCGATCCCGGCGGGGGTGGGTGATACGATTAAGAAAAGGTAGGCAATACTGAAACCAGCCAGTACCGTAGTAAAAGGGACTTCTATTTTAAACGCCATAAAGACGAGGGCCAGGATGCCAATGAGAATCCCTTTGTTCAGGATGGCGTGAAAGACCGGGCGCAGCACCTGGCGGGGGTTGGAGCGCAGAGCAGCAATGCCCTCTGCGGCCTCAAAGGCAAACGAATGTGCCCGTGCTTCGGAGAGGTAATTATGGTGAAGAAATGGATGGAACAGGCGATTGATCATGCGCGCTCCCCAGGCAAGCAGGCGAGCAAGCAAGGACGCGGATTTCATTCCCAGATAGAGGAGCAGAGCAAGCCCCAGAGCACCCAGGAGCAAAATAAGCGAGGCTGTGATTTCGGACCAGTGGAGTTTATTACGCCGGGCCAGTTCTGCCAGGCCAAAGATGAGGGTTAAAAGGGTTGCAGTGTATTCCAGAAGGACAAATAGTACGCCCGCAACCGCGGCACGCCCGATAGAGCGCCCCTGGCTCCGGGCATTAGCCAGCAAATAGGCACCACCGCTCAACCCTCCGGAAGGAGCAACAACCCCGATAAACATGGAGGCCGTAGCCACCCGCGCCATATACATTGCCCCTACTTTCTCATGGAGAAGAGAGAAGATGGATTGATAGGTGAGCCCTAAATTGAAAAGCCAGAGAAGCTGGAAGACCAATGCCAGAGAGACCAGATAAAAATTGCCGCGTTGAAAGATTGCAACCACATCCTGCATCTCGGTGAAGCGTGTGATGAGAAACAGGACCCCCAGAAGCAGGATGAGGGCGATGATGAATTTCCGCACGAGATGATTATAAAATAAAAAATGGGCTGGTAAAATGCCAGCCCATCGAGTGTCAGGGGTTTACCCCGCCCTGGTTGATAATCTCAATGGCTTTATCGAGCTGAGGGTCTTTCCCGTTTTTGATATCCTCTTCAGTGAGCGGTACCTCAACATCGGGTTTCAACCCGATTTTGGAGATCTGGCGCTCTTTGGGGGTCAGCCAGCGGGCGATGGTTACCCTGACGGCCCCCTGATTGTTTTCCAGAGGGATCCAGCTCTGCACGGAACCTTTCCCGTACGTGGTTACCCCTACCAGGATTCCACGTCCGTAGTCCTGAATGGCACCGGCGGTAATTTCGGATGCTGAAGCAGTGCCCTCGTTGACGAGGACGACGAGGGGAATTTTCGTGGCCAGCCCGCCCGGTAGTGCCTGGAAGGTTTTTCGCTGACCGTTCCCGTATTCTTCATACATCACCACACCCTTGTCGATAAATTGCGAGACGACCTCAATGGCAGTATTGAGGTAGCCCCCGCCGTTGTTGCGCAGGTCAAGGATCAGCCCTTTGGGGTTCTGGGCCATCAGCTCACGAAGTTTGGTCTTTAATTCTCCGGTAGTCTTTTCACCAAAGGTGAAGAGTTGAATGTAGGCGATGTTCCCGTCCAGCATTTTTCCTTCAACCGAAGGAATGATAATTTTGGCGCGTGTAATGGTCACATCGAAAGGTGCATCCAGCCCTTCACGTTGGATGGTGAGGGTCACACTGGTACCAGCCGGGCCAAGAATACGGCGTAACACCAGATTTCCGTCGATGCCGGTCATGTCCTCGCCATCCACCTTGATGATGATGTCATTGGCCTTCAATCCGGCCTTCTCAGCAGGAGAGCCAGGCATAGGGCTGACAATTTTGACGTAATCTCCAGTGGTATCGACCCAGGCCCCGATCCCCTCATACTCGCCATTCATGGGCAGGTTGGCCTGGCGGTATTCGTCGGGGTCCATATAGGATGTGTGAGGATCTCCCAGAGATTCCAGCATCCCTCGAATGGCGCCTTGCATCATTTTTTGCTCATCGACTGGCTGGTCGACGTACTGGTCTTTGACGATCTGCCAGGCTTCCCAGAAGGGTTTAAATAATTCCTTGTACTGGGTGGGGGTACCGGCGCTGCTGCCAAGGTCGGTAGTGGCATCGGGTTGTGCGCCTGTGGAGTTCGTGCCGATGAGCGGGAAGGCCGCCTGAGCCCGGTCAGGCAGCAACCACCCTACCACCAACCCTCCAGAAAAAGCGCCCGCGAGCAACAATAAAACAATCATCACCCCCAGAAATATCCGGACACTTTTATTCATACAATTACGGTCTCCTATCCTAAAGCAATCATTTCCGTCTTAAATCAAGCTTATCACGATTTACTTAATCTGAGATGAGGCTTGTTGAGAGTTTTCCAAATCCCCCGTCAGGATGTGGGCGGGTGATCCTCTGGCGAAGAATTCCGTAAAGAAGCAACCCTTCTGGATAACTCATTTAAGGCCTGATCCTCTCTGGCAAAGGGATTGCGCAACGCTTCTGTGGTGCGCTTCCAGATGGATTCGGATGGTGCGGTTTCCCGGTGGCGGAGAAGAGAGAGGAGCCATACGTTAATGGAAACCACTACCAGGATAATGAATCCGATTCCACACCAGGCCAGGAGGGAGAGAGAACCAGGGTTCATGGTTCCTCCGATTTTGGTGATTGGAGTGAAACGAGCAATGCCGGGAGATCATGGAGGGATTGGATAACAGCGTGGCAACAACCATCAGCGGAAGCATTGCCCATACGAATGGTGTAAAAACCCAGTGTCCGCGCCGCGCGAAGATTGTGGGTAGCATCATCGATGAAAATGGCTTCAGCGGGACTGTTCACACCGGCCAGTTCCATGGCACGTAAGAAAGCTTCCGTCATGGGTTTGCAGTAGGGTGCCACATCGAGTACATCAATGATTTGATCGAAACAATCCTCTACTCCGAGAATAGAAAGCACCCGGTGAGCGTGGGCGCGATCAGCGTTGGTAAATATTACTTTACGAAGCGTAATGCTTTTCAGCAAGGAAGGCAATGAAGGGTCGGGGGTAAGATAGTCCTGCAAGGGAATATCGTGGACAAAAGCCAGGTAATCTCGCGGGTCGATGCCGCGGGTAAGGGTGAGACCACGAAGAGTTGTGCCATAAGTATGATAAAGATGCTCACGCAATGCGGTGACCTCGTCAGGAGAGATGCCAACCCGCTGGCACATATACAGGTTAATGCGCTCTCCAATCGCCTCCCAAACCCCGCTGGATGGCGGGTAAAGGGTATCATCCAGATCAAAGAAAATGGTAGAAATAGACATACGTTGTGATTATATCGCAAGGGAGGATGCCAGATGGGGTATAATTTTTGGCTGAAATGCCCATTCATATTCTGGATGATGCTGTAGCTTCGCAAATTGCCGCCGGTGAGGTCATCGAGCGGCCCGCTTCGGTGGTCAAAGAATTGATGGAAAATGCGCTGGATGCCGGGGCAAAGCAGGTGGAAATCCGGATTGTGGAGGCGGGGCGTCGGCTTATCGAGGTAACTGACGATGGGTGTGGCATTTCACCTGAGGAACTCGCACTGGCGGTGGCTCGCCATGCTACCAGTAAGTTACAAAGTGCAGCCGATCTCTTTCACATCACCACCCTGGGGTTTCGGGGTGAAGCGCTGGCCTCCATTGCGTCGGTGTCGCGCCTCACGCTTACTTCACGCACTACCGATTCTGCGGTGGGAGGGCGTATCCAGGTGGAAGGGGGAAAGCTGGCTCCCCTGGAAGCGGCAGGCGGCCCACCAGGAACGCTGGTGCGCGTGGAGGATCTTTTCTATAATGTACCGGCACGTCTGAAATTCCTTAAGCGTGACCTTACCGAACGGCAGCAGATCGATGGCCTGGTGACTCGCTATGCCCTGGCATATCCGCACGTGCGATTCCACCTGTTTCATGAGGGGCGCCCCACCCTTCAGACAAGTGGAAAGGGTGACCGCCGTGAGGTTCTGGCCAGCCTGTACGGGGTTGACGTGGCCCGGCAAATGCTCGAAGTGGATTATCAGGACGGGCGTCTCAGTGTGACTGGCTTTATCAGCCCGGTAGCGTTGACCCGTTCGAACCGGCGGGAGTTGACTTTCTTTGTCAACGGGCGCTGGGTGCAGGATGCTTCCCTTTCAGCAGCTCTTTTACAGGCTTATCACACGCTCTTGATGGTGGGGCGTTTTCCAATTGCGGCGCTCTTTATCAACCTGCCACCTGATGCGGTCGATGTAAACGTGCATCCGGCAAAGGCTGAGGTGCGCTTCAGAGATCAGGATGAGGTTTTTAGCGCTGTTTCGCGGGCGGCGCGCCGGGCACTACTGGCCTATTCTCCTGCTCCTTCTCTGGTTTCGCCCCCCGTCTGGCAGGGTGGGTGGAGGAAGGTCGGTACGGTTGACAACTCCACTGCTCTATCAGAGAATCGCCTGATTGACCCGGCCTGGGAAATGGCCGCTCAGGCGGATGAGCCTGGTACGGTGGGAGAGCCTGGCGGGGAAGGTGCTGTGCGCGAAGATGAGAACTCTCCGGAGGCTACGGAGCAACCTCGTTTTCCAGCCGGAGCCATTCCACTCCTGCGCCTGGTAGGGCAGGTGGGAGCATCCTATCTGGTGGCAGAAGGCCCGGATGGCCTGTATTTAATTGACCAACATGCGGCGCATGAACGTGTGCTCTTCGAGCGATTTTTGGAGCTGGGAGGAAAATCTCCTGCATCTCAGGCGTTACTTGAGCCGGTTTTACTCACCCTGCCTCCTGCTCAGGCAGTGTTGCTGGAAGGGCAATTGAAGGTGATGGGAAAGCTGGGCTTTGAAGTAGAAGTATTTGGCCCGAATACTTTTCGTATCCGGGCCATTCCAGCGATCTTTGCTGGCGCTGATCCGGCTTCAGTGGTGAGAGTGGTGGTGGAGGACTTCGAAGAAGATGAATCTCCGTTGCAATCGGAAGTAGAAGCACGCCTGGTGGCACGTATTTGTAAACGCAGTGCGGTTAAGGCCGGGCAAATTCTTTCTGTTGAGGAACAACGGGCATTATTGCGCGACCTTGAGCGTTGTCAGTCGCCACGTACTTGTCCGCATGGCCGTCCGACGATGATCCATTTGCCGGTGGATGTGCTCGAGCGGCAGTTCGGAAGACGTGGAGCAAGATAATTTTTTTACCTGGGAGGGATGACGATGTGGGTTGTGACCGATCGCGGGGCGGATTTCTCCGCGGAGCAACTGGAAGGATTGAATGTCCAATTTGTTCCGATGCGCCTGAGCCTGGATGGGCGTACCTATTCGAGTGGTGAAGACCTTACCCCCGCGGCCTTTTATGAATTGCTCGAGAAAACAGAAGCTTACCCTACCACATCCCAGGCATCGGCGGGTGACTTTGCCGCGCTTTATCGGAGGCTCGCGCAAACCGATCCAGAGATTCTTTCTATCCATATATCTTCTGGGTTGAGCGGAACGCTGGATTCGGCCCGTTCTGGTGCTGAGATGACCCCGGAAGCCAGAGTGACCTTCTGGGATAGTAAAACGCTCTCCTGCCCGCAGGCCTGGCAGGTGGAATTCGCCGCGCGGGCGCTTCAGGTTGGGTGGCCGCTCGAGCAGGTTTTAGAACGGTTAGAGCGCATTCGGGCCGCCACGGAGGGGATGTTCACTCTGGATACGTTAAAGTATCTGATTCACGGTGGACGGATCAGTCATCTTAAGGGACTGCTGGCGTCGTTGCTTCACATTCGTCCGGTGATTGGGGTCAACAAGGATGAAGGAAAGTATTATATGCTGGGGCAAGAGCGCACTCCAAAGAAAGCCCTGCAAGCGATGGCCAGCGCACTATTAAAATTCTACCCTGAAGGAAGCCGCCTGCGGGTGCAACTCTTGCACGGTAAAAATCCCGATGCGGTAGCCATGTTGCGGGATATGGTTTCAAAACTGTTTGAGTGTGTCTGGTTGCCGACGGCAGTGGTGGGTCCCATTCTGGGAGCGCACACCGGAGGAAGCCTGGCAGGCATTTGTGCCGGTCCGGCAGAAATTTACGAAATATAGCGCGTGATTGAGCCGGTCTTCATTAACGAAGACCGGCTCAATTTTTTGTGGAAAGCCCCGTGGTTACAATCAGGGTAAAGTGAAGTGCAGGATGCGGTGATTTGCCGCGTCGCTGACCCAAACACCGCCTTTGGCGTCCACAGCCAGCCCTGCCGCCAGCCCGACGGAATCTCCCTGGCTCTGGTAAGCCTCCCAGCCGCGAACGAAAGTGCCATCCGGGGTGAATTCCAGAATGCGATTACCTTCGGGGTCAGCCACCAGCACATTTCCGCTCGTGGGAGAAACTTTCAGATAGGGTTTATTATCCAGCGATTGTCCGTACCAGCCGCGAATATCCCACTGACGCACCGGAGTGAAGGTTTTCCCTTCAGCATCAGATGAGAACACCTGCACTCGCTGATTCCAGGTATCGGCGACATAAATCAGGCCATCGGGGGCAATGGCAATCCCGGTAGGCTCGTCGAATTGACCCGCCTCCAGCCCTGCGGTTCCAAATTGGGCTACATACGTGCCATCGGGTTCAAAGATGACAATGCGCTTATTGCCCGTATCGGCCACATAGAGGCGACCGCGAGCATCAATGGCCAACCCGCGGGGTCCCCAGAAGGCTTCGGGGGTTTCACCCTGGCCAAAATACCCCCACATTTGCAAGAAGCGGCCATCGGCAGTAAATTTTTGAATGCGGTGGTTCCAGGTATCGGAAACAAACACGCTTCCATCCGCGGCTACGGCCACGTCCCAGGGCTCATAGAAGGTACCCCCGGGCGCCTCACCAGCGGCTATATCGGCAAAACTCCCCCAGGCCTGGATGAAAGAGCCATCAGGTGCGAAATGCTGGATGCGATGATTCCGTGAATCGGCCACGTAGAGGCTGCCATCGGGGGCAAGGGCCAACCCGCGCGGTGCCTGAAGTTCACCCAGAGCGCTGCCCGGTTGCCCAAAGGTGAAATCGGCCAGCAATTCCATCATCTTCCCGGCATAGGGATCGCTCTGGGTTTCACTGACCACCACGGGCTGAGCTCCGTAATCCCACATCTGGGCCACAATATCTTTGCGAATGTACATGCGAATGCGTGCACTGGGTTGCCAGTTTTCCAGGGTGAGGTTGGGGTTGTTGGTGAGTTTCGCGTAGCGGGTGTAATCGCGGTTAAGCCAGATTTCCCAGAGGGCCTGGCGGTAATTGGGGTCACTCAAGGCGTAGCTGATGCGTTTCCAATTGAGATTCCAGTAATCCTGCATGGGCCACCAGAGGCGCATGTACTCGAACATGACGTACTGGTCAGCCACCACGGCGTCCATTTTGGTGAATACATCCTCGCCGGCCAGAATAATGGGGGCATCACGGAGGTCGCGGGTGGGTTTGTCTCCAAACCAGCGAATGTTCGGATAATCACGCAAATACCAGAGGTAAGGGTACTGAGCATCACCGGAGTAAGCCACCACAATGTCTTTTCCGCGTGTGGTGCGCCGTGAAATTTCTTCGATCTGGGCAAGGATGTCTTTGGGGCCACGGGCGGCATGAGCGTAAACGAGAAATTCCGTGGGGTGGTCATAATTCACAAAAGAGGCAAGGTAAGCTGTGCGAGCGGTGAGGATGGCGAGCATGGCAAACACGGTAAGGGTGGCCAACCGGATGATTTGACCGGTCTGCCAGCCACGCATAAGGTATAAAATTCCGATTCCGCTCCCGATGCTTGCCAGGACTGAAAAGAAGAACAGGCCCGTAACCTGTAACTGTTCGAGGGTATTACCAGCGAAGGGTGGGTTACTTCCGAGGAGAATGCCTGCCGTGGCACTGACGCTGGTAAAAAAGACCGGCAGGAGGGCCAGCGCCAGGATTCCCTCACGGTTGAGAATCTTTTTCCATGCAGTGGTTTCGACCAGATACCCAAGCCCCCATGCCGCCGCAAGCAGCAGCCCAAGGGCAATGTGCACGGTGAGCCAGGGCATTTTCTCGCCAGCCAGGCTGAAGGCAATCAGGCTGGTGACAGACCAGAAGAGGAATAACCCCAGCACAGGGAGACGCTGAGGCGTATTGTAGAATTCTTCCAGGGAGAAGGGTGGCTCTTCTGGGGGGGCGGCCTGGGCCTGGTCTTTGATGGCTTCTTCTGAATCACCGGGTTGAGGGGCGCTGAGGTCTTGCCCGGGCAGGTGTGAAAACCGGTCATGCCGGAGGCCAAGATAAAGGGCCAGGAAGGCTCCAAGGAGGGCTAAATATTCGTAGATCGGGATCTGTAAAAACGCAAAGTAATACCAGGGCTGCCCACCCCGGTGCTCACCCTGCTGGTTTAACCAGTATCCCAGTGAGCCGATGATTCCACTGAAGAAACCGCTCCCGTTGGTGAACATCGAGGTGTAGAAGAAGATGTACACGGCATAAAAGAGAGCCGCGTGCTTAAACCATAGACGCGGGTTCCATAACCAGCCAATGACTGCTGAAAGGAGAAGGAAAAGGAAAAGTACAGAACCGGTGCGCAGTAAGCCAGCCGATGAAGAATAATCCAGGGGATCATATCCAAGCATTTTGACCGGGAAGGCGGCTAACTGAGGCAAGACGAGAGTTCCGGTGAGTACGAGCATGTTAAAAGAGCGCAAAGCGCGTAACTGCTTCCAGCCAAGCTCTTTGATGAGGAAGAAAAACCCCACACCGGCTGCTCCCAGTGCGCCAAGCACAAGGACCAATTCGATGGCCAGATTGATCTTTCCAAAAAGGTTGGAGGAGGAAGTTGTGGCTGTTGTTTCAGCCCCGGGAGCGATATTCCCGGCAGGTGTGGCCTGATTGGCCGGTCTGGCATTTGCTGCGCCCAAACCTACAGCGGCAAGAATAAGCAAGATGGCTACTCCCACCAGTAAGACAAACCGGGTGTAACGCGCGGGGTGCAAGCGCTCGGCGCGCTGAACTTCTTTAAGGAAGAGCAGGGTCAGGAAAATTAACAGTTGAGCGACGTAGATATAGGAGGTTTCTTTGGTGATGAAGTGCATGACAATGGTACCCGTCAGGAGGTACAGGGAGAGATGATCTCCCTTTTCTAAGTGCCGCAGCACGGCGAATAGCATCACCACCAGGTAAAGCTCGATAAACCCCTCATTGCGGGCGTAACGTCCGTAGAAAAGCAGATAAGGAGAGATCAGGAAAAGAAACCCGGCGATCAGGGCACCTGCACGACCGAGGTAACGGCGGTAGGCAAAGAGGACGAAAACGACCGCAGCAGTGCTGAAGAGTGCAGCGGGCACGCGCGAGGTGAAGTCGCTATCTCCGAAGAGGAAATAACTGAGGGCGATGATGTGGAACTGAAAAGGCCCGTGAGTAACGGGGTTGTGCGCATAGCCTTTCCCCTTGAAGAAATCATACGAGGGCCAGACGTGATTCACCTCGTCATGGCTCATGACACGCTCTCCCAGCATGGCAAAGCGGCTGATCACTGCCAGGAGAATGATGAGCGTGATCAGAATGGTTTCAATTTTTAAACCCGAATTTTCCTTGAAAAGGGGGCGATCCAGCCAGGAGGGGGTAGGGGATTCCACAGACATGGCGTAAACTGCTGCTCCTTCAGTGCGGATGCTGTAATACCTGACACTATACTTGAAAATGTGCTTTCAGGCAAGATGGCAAGGGAGAAGCGAAAATGACAGGGTTTCATTGGCCGGGTAACCCAGTCAATGATTGGTACGTAGAGGCGTTGTTTCGTTTCCTGAAAGAAAGCTGAGGGGGGGGCTTGTGGATCGATCCTGGATCGACGGCGAACACCTCTTCTTTCAACATGTGCTGAAAAAGGCAGGTTCTCCTCACTGCCTAAAACTCTGGTAGAATTCCTGCCATGCGAAACCGTAGTCCGGTATTTCCATTAAGATGGGTTTCCATTTTATTTGTATTTTTAGCTGTGGCTCTGACCGCCATTCAACTGGTACGTTACAGTCGCATTCGGGCCAATTTTCCACCGGGAATGGTGATTGCCGGAATCCCGGTAGGGGGGTTAAATTCTCAGCAAGCGGCGGAGCGTCTTCTTCAGGCTTATACCGGCGTTCCGGTGGAATTACGCTACCGTGATGCCGTGATCCAGATTAAACCGTCGGCAGTGGGGTTTAAACTCGATCTTGAGTCGATGATTGCCGCTGCTGATCTGGAGCGTGTCAGTCAGCCGTTCTGGATTGGTTTCTGGGATTATCTCTGGAATCGCCTGCCTGTTCCGCAGCCTGTGCCTTTGATAGCCACTTTTTCAGAGGAGCGCTTGCGTGCTTTCTTAAAGGATGAAATAGCGGCTCGCTACGACCAGCCCCCCTCGCCCTCATTACCCATACCGGGAAGTACCACTTTCCAGCCCGGGCAGGCGGGCACTGTGCTGGATATTGACCGGGCGGTGGTATTAATTAGCGATGCACTGCGTTCTCCCTCAGCCCGGCAGGTCAACCTCTCGTTCAGCAGGGTGAAACCCCCGCGCCCGTCGATCGAGAATCTTAAATTGCTTCTGGAACAGATCGTTGAGGGTGCCAGCTATACTGGAACCATCGAAATGTATATTAATGACCTGCAGACCGGGCAAGAGATTCATTTTGCTTATGATCAGGGGCAGCTGGTTCCGCCAGGAATTGCCTTCACGGCGGCCAGCACGATGAAAATTCCAATCATGACTTCTGTGTTTTTGCGTCAGCCTGAGCCACTTCCTCAAGAAATAAGCGATCTCATTGCTCTGATGATCGAATATTCAGAGAATGGCCCGGCTGATAAGTTAATGGAGACCGTACTCGACCGAAACCTTGGCCCGTTGCAGGTGACGGAGGATATGCAGACCTTGGGGTTGGAAAATACCTTTTTAGGAGGATATTTTTACCCCGGTGCCCCGCTCTTAAAACGTTTTCAGACACCCGCCAATCAGCGTACCGATGTCAACACCGATCCAGATGTGTATAATCAGACGACCCCTGCCGATATGGGAATGCTGTTGGAGGATATCTATTATTGTGCTCAGAATGGTGGGGGAACTTTTGCGGCGGTTTTCCCTGGTCAGATGAGCCAGGATGAATGTCGGCAAATGATCGCTTTTCTCTCGAAGAATCGAAATGGGGTGTTGATTGAGGCCGGTTTACCCGAATCAGTTCAGATAGCTCATAAACACGGGTGGATTATTGAGTCGGACAACCTGATGCACACCATCTCTGATGCCGGGATTGTGTATTCGCCGGGTGGAAACTACGTTATTTGTATTTACATGCACGATCCCAGGCAGTTACTCTGGGATCCGGCGAACCTGATGGTGAGTAAGCTTTCAGAAGCGGTGTATAACTACTTCAATTTGCCAGCTCAATGAGCTTCAGCTTCATCAAGGAAGAGTCATCGGAGAGAAGATTCCAACCCCTGGATGAGAGCGTCCTTTTCGGCCTGTGAAAGCCGCGCGTCGGGGTGCAAGAGCAGGTAACTGGAGGGGGGCATCCTTCCTTCCCGGATAACCTCTCCAATTTCGTCTGTTTCTCGTTCCCGCTCACCTCCGCCTTTTCCCCACTCTGAAAAATTCAGTTTCTCGCGGCCTTCATCCACATCTTTCTGAACCAGCCAGCTCATGGGGGCAATATTACTGTACCATGGCCATACTGTCTGGTTGCTGTGGCAGTCAAAACAGGCCCGGCGCGCCAGTTCGCGAGTCTGGGGGCTATCCCAGTTGGGTTCTGAGAGGACAGGCGGGTTGGTGTGATTGCGTCCGTAGGGCACCAGTTGAATGAGAAGTCCGAAAGCAGAGATACCCGCACAGGCGATTAACCCAATGATGAGTAAGGCAATCCCCAGGGGACGTGAGGAAGAAGTTTTAGGTTTCATGATGATCTCTTTTCATTTTTGTAGGATGAGGTTAATCAGGTGAGTGCTTTTTGAGAGACGTTTCGCGAAAAAACGATAGGCAGAAGGGGCAGAACGGCCAGGTTTAAGGCGGCGAAGATGACAAAGGCGGTGCGGAAACCCAGAGCCTCGGCCATGGCACCACTGATCCCTAACCCGATGCCGGTTCCAAGGTTGGCAACAGCCATAAGAATAGCGAACATGGAGGCCGCAATGCGGGGATCAGTGACGCGCATGGAAATGGCGAAAAAGACAGTTTCATAAAAACCAAACGCCAGCCCGAACAGGGCGATCATCGGCCAGGCTGCCCAGGGGTGGAAAACCAGGGTAAGGCCGAAGATTGCAAGGAGAGCCAGCAGGAGGGCCATAAGCACCGCCCGACGTTGGCCCAATCGGTCGGCCAGCCGCCCCCCGATTACTCCCCCGAATACGACACCGATCCCCCAGACGGTGGTGAGAAAGCCCGCCGTGGAAATGCCGATCCCAAATTCGTCCTGCATGAATGGGTTAACCAGCTGATTGGTTGCATTAATAATCAAAGAGTATAAGGCTCCGAGGCCCGCGAGGGCAATTACTTCCCGGCGGCCAAAAGCCGAGAAGGCCTTCCAATCGAAACGACGATCAGGGGTGCGTTGAATTTCACGAATGCCGAGCGCCAGAGGGAGGGGGAGCAAAGTGAGCGCTGCCAGTGTGTAAAAAGCCGCCGGCCATGAAGCATGCTGGGCAATTAACCCAATCGTAGCAGATATGAGCACTACTCCCAGAGCGCGTCCGCCAACCATGATTCCCTGGATGGTGCCTTCTTCTTCGGGAGGTGTGGTATCCAGAGCATACCCGTCGGTGCAGGTATCGTAAAGTGCCTGTCCCGACATAAGCACGAATCCGAGAAGGGCAAACCAGCCAAATTGTTTTCCGGGGTCGATGAGTGGTACGATCAACAGGCAGAAGGCCTGAAGGAGTAGGCCCAGAATGATGTATGGTTTTCGGTGGCCTGATCGGAAGAGATTAACCCGGTCGCTGAGCACCCCGAGAAAGATTTTCAGGACAAAGGGGATTAATGCGATGGAACCCATCAGGCCGATCTGACTCAGACTGACCTTGAAAGAGAGCAGATAAATGGCGTTAAGGGCGGTAAAGTAGCTGAGAATAGCGCCTTCGGCGAAATAGATCAGACCGAAGAATGTAAAGCGAGCGGTTCTGGACATGGTTGGTCTTCTCCGGTTTCACGTTCAGTGGATGATCAGCACAAATTCGCTTTTTCGTTCTCCAACCTGGGTGCGCACTTCGTGGAGCGGGCCGCGGAGAACTTTCTCCGTGGGCAGGGTGAGATCGAGGCAAAGGGAGATGCGCCGGCTTCCGCCAAAAACCTGCTCGACATCATCCAGCACCTGCACCAGCCGGTAGGGGGCGTCCATAATCACGAGGGGAATACGCAACCCGCGTAAATATTTCAGCGCGTTTCGGCGTTCGTTTTTCTCACGCGGGAGGAATCCGGCGTAAAGAAAACGGTCGAGGGAGACATCCAGGATCGAGAGGGCGGCCATAAGTGATGAGGGTCCGGGCACCGGAGTCACTGGAACTCCCATTTCTACCAGGCGGGCAATGAGCGTGGCGCCAGGGTCGGCAAAGACGGGAGTGCCGCAGTCAGAAATGAGCGCCATGGCCTCACCGCGATGAATGCGTTGAGCGATCAGACTGGCCTGTTCGGCTTCGTTGTGTTCGTTGAGCAGGATGATGGGGGTGGTGATTCCCAGTTTTTTTAAAAGAGTACTTCCCTGCCGCTGCTCTTCGCAAATAACGGCATCCACTTGCTGAAGTACATCCAGGGCACGCAGGGTAATGTCACGGGGATTGCCGATAGGGGTGGCAACTACGTAAAGGCGTTTTTTCTCTATGCTCATAAAACGATCATAACATAAACAGTGTACAGTGTTACCGGATGATCATCGATGAAATTGTTTTCAACAGAGGAGGCCGGGGTGAAAACCCGGCCTCCCGTTCACCGATAATGACTGTAACGATGGCACCGCCTACACATCGTAATACAGGGTGAACTCATAAGGATGCGGACGCATTCGAATTGGATCGACCTCGTTATCGTACTTATAGGCAATATAAGCTTCGAGCAGATCCGTGGTGAAGACATCACCTTTGAGGAGAAATTCATGATCTTGCTCCAACGCTTTGAGTACATCGGAAAGAGAACCAGGAACCTGCTTGATCTGTTTGGCTTCGTCTGGAGGGAGCTCGTAGAGGTCTTTATCGGCAGGTTCACCGGGGTCGATTCGGTTCTGGATGCCATCCAGGCCAGCCATGAGCAGAGCGGCAAAAGTGAGGTAAGGGTTGGCCGAAGGGTCGGGAGCGCGGAACTCAACGCGTTTGGCCTTGGGGCTCTTGGAGTAAACCGGAATACGGCAGATGGCCGAGCGATTGCGTTGAGAGTATGCCAGGTTCACAGGGGCTTCATACCCCGGAACGAGCCTGCGGTAGGAGTTGGTGGTGGGGGCAACGATAGCCAGAAGGGCCGGGGCATGTTTGAGTAAGCCACCGATATAATATTTCGCCATATCTGACAGCGACGCATACCCGGCTGGATCATAAAAGAGATTGACTGAGTCATTCCAGAGTGATTGATGCACATGCATTCCGGAGCCGTTGTCCCCGAAAATGGGTTTGGGCATAAAGGTGGCGGTCAGACCATTCTGGCGGGCTACATTCTTGACGATGTATTTGTACACCATGACGTTATCGGCCATTCGCACCAGGGTGTTGAAGCGCATGTCAATTTCGGCCTGCCCGGCGGTGGCTACTTCGTGGTGGTGAACTTCGACTTCTACCCCCACTTTTTCGAGGGCCAGGACGATACGACTGCGGACGTCCTGCAGGGTATCGGCAGGAGGAACCGGGAAGTACCCGCGTTTGGGCTGAATCTGGGCTCCCAGGTTAGGGCGCAGATCTTCACCGCTCTTCCACCAGCCTTCGTTGGAGTCAATAAAATAAAACGAAGAATTGGTGCCGCCGCCGTATCGCACATCATTGAACAGGAAGAACTCCGGTTCAGGACCCCAGAAGCTGGTGGTGGCAATTCCAGTTTGTTTGAGGTAGGCTTCGGCCTTGCGGGCCACGTACCGCGGGTCTCGGCTGTAGGGCTGGCGGGTGACCGGGTCGTAAATGTCGCAGGTGATGGCGAGGGTAGGCACCTCAAGCACCGGGTCGATGAAGGCGGTGGATGGGTCGAGCATCAGAAGCATATCGGATTCGTGAATTTCTTTGAAGCCACGGATGGAAGAGCCGTCAAAGCCAATTCCTTCTTCAAAAAGGCTCTCGGTCAGTTCGCGGGCGGTGATGGTGAAATGCTGCCAAGTACCGGGCATGTCGGTAAACCGCAGGTCGACCATCTGAATATCTTTTTTCATTTTCATAATATCAGCGACTGTTGTTGCCATGAGTAAAGTTCCTCCGGTTCTGGCAAAATGCTTTTCTGACTGAAGATGACAGGGTTTTTACGTGTCTCAGGGTAAGTTGCCAAGATTATACAGAAAGTGTACTGGCGAGATATGACCCATTCGGGTACTTTTTTAGCCCTTCCTGATTATGGCCGGGGCTGATCGAAAAATCAGCCCCGGTTGAAATGTGTCTGTTTCCCCCATGTATGGAGTTTACAATTCTTCTTCCTCCGGGTGTTTTTTGTGAATCCGGGTGGGGACGATCACCCAGAGGATGAAAAAGAGAACGAAGGCAGCAATTCCAAGAATGACTTCCAGAGTTACAGACATGTTGAACCTCCTATAGTTTGGTTTTGGACAAAGATTAGAGAGAAGATGCACCGGTTTACGATCTTCAGGCGGCTTCGGCCTGCTCCGCAGAGGCTGGGTAGGCTTCCATCCCATGTTCCGTCAGGTCCAGGCCTTTAATTTCTTCCGTGCGCGAGGCGCGAATGCCCATGGTTTTCTTCAGTACCCAGAAGACCAGGAAGCCCATACCCAGACTCCAAACCACGACTGTGACAATGTTGATCAACTGGGCAATGATCTGTCCGGTCTCTCCGACGATCAGACCGCTGACACCTCCGTAGGTTCCGTCGGCAAAAATTCCTACCGCAAGCAGTCCCCACAGACCACCAAACCCGTGCACTGAAACCGCCCCCACCACGTCATCCACCTTGAGGGTGCGTTCGACGAAGCCCAGAGCCCAGATCATAACCAGCGCAGATACTATACCTATGATCACTGCCGCCCAGGAAGGCACGTAAGCACACCCGGCGGTGATGCCCACCAGCCCGGCCAGGCCGGCATTGAGGGTGAGGGGCAGGTCGATCAGCCCATTTTTAAGCAGGCTGTAATACACACCTGCCACAGAAGCCGCCGCACCGGCCAGAAAAGTGTTAACGGCAATGACCGAGATGCGCAGATCGGTAGCGGCGAGCGTTGACCCCGGGTTGAAGCCAAACCAGCCAAAGAACAGGATGAAGGTTCCCAGTGCAGCGAATGTCAGGTTGTGGCCGGGGATCGTATTGGGGGTGCCATCCGGTTTGTATTTTCCAAGGCGCGGGCCAACCATCGCCGCTCCTGCCAGGGCAACGAAGCCACCCACAGCGTGCACAACTCCTGAACCGGCAAAGTCACGCGCACCCGCGCCAAAAGGAAGATTGGCCAGCCAGCCGCCGCCCCACACCCAGTGACCGTAAATGGGGTAAACAATGGCTGAGATGAGGAAACTGTAGGCAAGATAGGCCGTGACTTTGGTGCGTTCGGCAACTGCACCGGAGACAATGGTCGCGGCGGTGGCGGCGAAGACCATCTGGAAGAACCAGAGTTCCATAGTAGTAACATCGTAAGCGTTACCTGCCAGCAGGAACCCTGAAAGGCCGATCAGGGAATTGCCCTGCTCAAGGCCCGGTGCGAGGGCTGACCCACCAAACATGAAGGCAAACCCGAAAGCCCAGAAGGCCAGGCCACCGATCAATGCATCCATGTAATTTTTCGTGAGCACGGCAACGGCGTTTTTCTTACGGCTGAACCCTACCTCAACCATGGCAAACCCCGCCTGCATGAAAAATACCAGGAAACCCGCGATCAACGTCCAGGCAAAGTTAAGAGGGGCTGAGGGGTTGGCTTCAGCGGTGGTTGTGCCGGTTGGGTCGGGGCCACCGGCCAGTACCGGTGCAGCGATGGCTGCGATAAGAAAAGTGGATAACATAAAAGCTTTACGAAGTGTACGGATCATGATGTCTCCTCCAGAGATGGAATGAAAGATGGTGGTTGTTCATCTACGCAGTAGTCGCGCCAGTTGGCCACAGGCAGCGACGGGAAGCGCAGGGAACGCAACGAGGAAAGGTTGGCAGCAAGGCGGAGCAGAGGCGGAGTGATCAGGGTGGTGATCAGTGTGACGAGGATAAGGATGGAGAAAATGGTGGAGTCGAGGAGGCCCCCTGCCATCCCTGCCCCTGCAATGACCAGGGCTACCTCACCTCGAGATACCATTCCACAACCTACCTGAAGCGCCTGTCCGGCAGACATTCCACCCAGCCGGGCGCCCAGCCCGCTGCCGATGATCTTGCTGATCGTGGCGATACCTGTGAGCCCAAGGGTGAGCACTGGCGAAGCCAGGAATCCATCCAGACGGGCCTGTAATCCGATATTGACAAAGAAGACCGGAACAAAGAAGCCAAAACTGAGAGCGGAAATTCCCTGATGAATCGGATGGCTTTCATCGATGTGACGGCCAACAATTGTCCCCAGGATGTAAGCCCCGGTGATTGTGGCGACACTCCCCAGCGCTTCGGCAGCCCAGGCGTAAAGAAGTACCAGAGCCACCACTATTCCCAGAGAAGCTTCCCGGTGGCCAGAGCGTTTTTCCCATTGGAGGAGTCTGGGAAGCAGCCAGTTTCCTGCAATCCAGGCGGCAGGGAGAAAGAGGCTCATACGAAGGAGGGTGGTTAACAGAGGACTGCCGCTTTCCAGGCTCATTACAATGGCAAAAACAATCACTCCGAGAAGATCGTCGATGATCGCCGCGCTGAGGATAGCTGCACCCTGGGGAGAGTTCAATTTTCCAAGATCGCGGAGTGTTTGCACTGAAACGCTGACACTGGTGGCAGTCAATACTGCACCGAGGAAGAGAGCATTCCTGGCGGGTATGCCTGAACCGATTCCCAGGGCAAAGCCTCCCGCAAGGGGAAGAATCACTCCTCCAAGCGCAGCGAGGGCCGCAGCTCTGCCCACAGAACGCACCGTGTGAAGGTCTGTTTCCAGACCGGCCAGAAACATGAGCAGGATAACGCCGATATCGGCAAGAAAATGAATGAGCTCGGAGGGTTGGAGGAGGTTGAGCAATGCCGGGCCGACCAGGAAGCCAAGGATTAATTCACCAAACACGGCCGGGAAGCCCAGGCGTCGGCTGAGGAGAGCGGCGCCCCGTGCACCAGCCAGAATGCCAGCCAGAGGAAGAAGTAAACTCAAAGTGGTGGGCATGAATGGTTCTCTCCAATACGAAAGGATTCATTGATCAGGTCTCCGTCATTGTATGGAGAGGGTATCGCGGAATCTAGTACCCACACGGAGCAAAACGCGGGTCATTTTTTACCTGTTGAATTGACATCTTCAGGCTGGATTCTCTATAATGTCCCCAGGAGATTACCCCGATGGGTAATGGAAAGTATTTATCAGGATGAGTGCAGACATCAGAGCAGATTCTTTATCGGAGACCATCCTCAGCGATGAATATCTCTCGGCGGCAGGCTTCACAGGCCTGGATCGGTTGCGGGGGACTTTTACCCGCATGTTGGCCGGAGAACCTGAAAGGGTGGCTGCCTTTAAACAGTTCCTTCCGCATTTTCTGGCGGCTTTGTCTGAAGCGGCAGATCCGGAACGTGTGCTGGTGAGCTTTGAGCGGTTTCTGGGCCGCTTTACTGACCCTCTGCCTGTACTGTGGGTACTGGCAGGCAATCCACGGGCGGTAGAAATCCTGGTTGTCCTCTTTGCTGGCAGTCAGTTCCTCACAGAAATTCTCCTTCGCAACCCGGATGCTTTCGAGCGGCTGGTGGCGTATCGCCAGTTGTCGCGGCCCAAAAGTGTGGAACAGCTCTACAATGAAGCCCAGCTTGCCCTTGGCGGGGTGGAAAACTTTAACGACCAGCTGGATGCCCTGCGGCGTTTTCAGAGCTGGGAAATGTTGCGCATTGGCACATGTGATCTCCTGGATTTATATGATCTACCCGCGGTGACGCGGCAGCTTTCAAATTTGGCCGATGCGATGATTCGTATGTGCCTCAAGCTTGCGGCAGTGCAGGCAGGCGGTGATTCTCACCAGTTGACTGTGCTGGGTATGGGTAAGCTCGGCGGCCGGGAATTAAATTACAGCTCAGACATTGATCTGCTGTTCATTTCAAGGGATGAGAATATTGAACTTGGGCAACGGATAGGGGAACGGCTGATCGATGCCCTGGCGCGGGCTACAGGAGAAGGCTTTCTCTACCGGGTAGACATGCGTCTGCGTCCCTGGGGACGGGTTGGACCGCTGGTATCATCTGTAAAGGGGTTTCTCACCTACCTTACTCAGAATGCGAGACTATGGGAGAAGCAGGCCTTACTCAAGGCGCGTGTGATCGCGGGCAATCATGAGCTGGGAAGGTCTCTCCTGGAATCTGTGCGCCCCCATCTTTTTGGGAGTACCCTTCCTGAGTTGCAACAAGCCGTTTTTAACATGAAACATCGCACCGAAATCCAGCTTCGGCAGAGCGGGCGGATCTGGGGCGAGGTGAAGCTGGGTGAAGGTTCTATTCGAGATATAGAATTCACCGTTCAATTTTTACAGCTCGCTTATGGCGTGACTCATCCTGAAATCCTTTCGGCCAACACGCTGGATGCTCTGGTGCGCCTGGCAGCGGCTGAATTGATCCGGGTAGAAGAATATCGTATTCTTACGGAAGGGTATCTTTTTCTCCGTACGATTGAACACTACTTGCAGATGATGGATTACCGGCAAACTCATAGCCTGCCTGAGGATTCATCGGCTCTCATTGCTCTGGCGCGCAGGCTTCGTTTTTCTGGTGAAAAACCCGGTGAGAAATTCCTGGAACGGTATACCCAGCATATCAATGCCATCCGGGCAATTTATTTGCGCTACGTGGGAGGTGTGGAAATGACCCAGATGCCTGATGGTTCGCAAACCCCCGATTCAAAAGGCAACGATCCGTTCCAGCTTCACCGCCACATCGACCGAATGTCGCCTTCCTATTCTGAGTTGTATTCGACTGAGGAGATTGCTGTTCATGCCAGCCTGGCGGCACGGCTCAACGAGGATACACCTGTGGTGATCCATGCCCAGCCAGCTCATGGAGCAACCTGGCGGGTAACAGTAGTGGCGTATGACTTCCCGGGTGAGCTATCGGTCATTTCCGGGTTGATGGTGGTACATGGTCTGAACATTCTGGAAGGTGAGGTGTTTACCTATGAGCCGCTTCCCGGGCAGGCTGAGCAGGTGAACCGGCAAAAAATTGTGGATGTATTTACGGTAGAGCCGGTGGAAGGGGTGACCCTGCAGCCTGAAACATGGACTCAATATGCCGCCGATTTGACCCTGTGCCAGCGCATGGTGCGAAGTGGCCGACGCAGTGAGATGCAGGGTGAGCTTACCCGGAGGGTAGCCACCACGTTGCGTCAGCGCGAGAAGCGTGGGGCGGTTGCAGGTGTTGTGCCGACTTTGTACCCGGTTGAAATCGAAATTGATAATGAGGCCAACGACACCCACACCGTTCTACGCATCGACGGACAGGATACGGTGGGTTTTCTGTATGAGTTGACCAACGCTCTGGCAGTAAGCGGCATTTATATTCACCGCATGACCATCGAGACGGTAGGCAACCGGGTGAAGGACGTCTTGTTTGTCACCGATCGAAACGGCCAGAAAATTGAACGCCCGGACAAACAGCGGGAGCTTCGGGCAGCGGTGGTGCTCATTAAGCACTTCACCCACCTTTTACCCTATTCTCCTAATCCCGAATCGGCACTGGTACATTTCCGAGATTTCACCGAGACGCTCTTCCGCCAGCCAGATTGGCCCGATGAGCTTATTTCCTTGCAGCGACCGGAGGTGCTCCATGCGCTGGCGCGTGTGCTGGGAGTGAGCGATTTCCTCTGGGACGATTTCCTGCGCATGCAGTACACCAATCTTTTCCCTGTGGTTACCGATATGGATGCCCTGCAGACGGCCAAATCCAGAAAGCAACTGGAAGCCGAGTTGGCCCGTGCGCTGAGGCATGTTCATGCCGGGCCACAAACTCCCAGTGAAAATGCTCCCTGGATAGATTTATTAACCGCCTGGCGTGACCGTGAGATGTTCCGCATCGATATGCGGCATATCCTGGGGCATACACGTGAATTCTGGGACTTCGCTGCGGAACTGACTGACCTGGCAGAAGTGGTGACCAATGTCACGTATCACCTCTGTCACGAAGATCTCCGCCTGGTTTATGGGACACCCCATCGTGCAGATGGCGGAATCTGTGAGATGAGCGTGGTGGCACTGGGCAAGTTTGGCGGGCAGGAGATGGGTTTTGCCTCAGACGTGGAATTGGTGTTCATTTATGAGGAAAATGGCGAAACCGACGGACCGAAAAAGATCAGCACGGCTGAGTTTTATGAAAACCTTGTGGTGGCTTTTGTGGGAGCCATGCGTGCCCGGCGGGAGGGGATCTTTGAAGTCGATTTGCAGCTTCGTCCCTATGGCAAAGCAGGCTCCCTGGCGGTTTCATTAGACTCCTTTAAGCGGTATTTCGCTCCGCAGGGGCCAGCCTGGGCTTATGAACGCCAGGCATTGGTTAAATTACGGGCAGTGGCGGGTAATGAAGCATTGGGTCACCAGATTGAAAAGTTGCGGGATGAGTTTGTATACACCGGCGAACCATTCGATGTCACTGCTATGCGCGCCATGCGCGAACGCCAGTTGCGTCACCTGGTGCAGGGCGGGTTGTTTAACCTTAAGTACAGTCTGGGGGGCCTGGTGGATGTGGAATATCTGGTGCAGGGATTGCAAATTACCTACGGAGCGCGCTTGCCTGAAGTGCGTCACACGAACACGCGAGAGGCCATGGCACGCCTTGCCAGAGCGGGCATCCTTTCGCAGGAGGATTACAGGCGGTTGCGTAAAGCGCATACCTTTTTACGCTGGTTAATCGATTCATTGCGGGTAGTGCGAGGAAATGCGCGGGATGTTACGGTTCCCCCGGTTAACAGTGAGGAATTTGCCTTTCTGGCGCGGCGTTTGCATTATGCTGATCCAGCCACGCTTGCAAGTGAATTACAGCGCTACACCGAAGATGTCCGGGAGATCAATGCTCGCCTGCTGCGGTAACTAACCGCCAGAGATGACACTCACCAGTTGCACGCGGTCGCCGTGTTCCAGGAGCGTGTCTTCGCCAATCATTTCTCCATTTCGCACAGCCAGATAAAGCTCCGGGGGAAGGTTAAGCAGATGCAATGCCTCCCCGAGGGTGATGGGGGCTGGAAGAAGGTGTTCTTCGCCCCGGAGGACCACTATGACGCCCATGTCAGGGTTCCAGCCCTTGCTGCACACAGAGGAGAAATGCACGTGAGGCATCCTGGGGTTCCAATGCGCTGATGGCAAGAATGGGTTGCTTTTGCCAGGAAGGTGGGGTGGAATCAATGCGGATGGGCTTTACGGAAGAATCAACCCAGGTGCTGGGGAGGAACCCCAGGGCGCTTCGATCCGTGGCAATGGTGGTGCGCATTTCGGCAGGGCCTGGCACCAGCACTACCTCGCGGTTAAGGGAGGAGGGTGCTGTTGGCCAGGCTGAGTTAAAGATTCGCTGGATGTCCAGGGTTGGTGAATAGGCATAGGCCGTCAGGGGGGCAGGGTTTTGGCCGAGGTAATCCCAATCCCAGGCAGGGAGCTTCCCGGCGTAAGTGGTCAACAGGGCGTCCAGGGAGAGACTGGTCGCGGGGTTATCCGGGTGAACAACCACTGTGAGGGAATCTGTGCCGAGGATGCTGGCGAAGCCGGAGACAGGTTCAGGAGCGCCCCATTGTAAGATGAGATCGGTTTGCCCTGCGGTGAAGGAAACACCCCCGGCCTGTTGTACTGCCAGCCCAAAGCCCGGGGGAGTGCAGGTGGAGAAGAGCTCTGTTTGATTGGCCAGCGTCGGGCTGATCTGTAGCCGAATCCATTCGGTGGGTGGAAGGGGAAGCGGAGTCGGGAGTGACCCACAGGCGGCTATTCCGAGGGCCCCAAGAAGAGCAGGAACTTCTCGAAGGACAAAATGAAGCACCCTCAATCGTAAAGGAAGGAATTTATCCACGCAGGAAGTATACTGCGATGGTTAGCCCGCCCGCTACCAGGCAATAGATGGCAAACCATCTCAAAGGGTGTTTTTGGAGATATCCCAGCAGCCAGTGAATGGCCAGATATCCTGTAATAGCTGCTGCAATGAAACCGGCAAGAATGGGCAAGAGAAAGTGGGTACTACCGGGAACCTTCAGAGCATCGAGCGTTTCCAGTCCGCCAGCCGCGAGCATGATGGGAACGGACATGAGAAAAGAAAACCGCGCTGCAGCCCGGCGATTGAGATTGCACAGCATCCCGCCGCTGATGGTAGCTCCGGAGCGAGAAATCCCGGGAAAGATGGCCAGTGCCTGGAAGAAGCCCATCACCAGTGCGTCGAGCCAGCGGATGGATTCCAGCGGGCGATTCCGCCTGCCCAGCCACTCGGCCACGAGCAAGAGGACGGCCGTAACGCCCAGGAACAAACCCGTTGCCAGAATTGAATTGAAAGCGGCCTCAACCAGCGGTTTTATGGATATTCCCAGAATGCCTGCTGGAAGGCTTGCCAGCAGAATGAACCAGCCCAGCCGCGAGTCAGGGTCGGTAAAAGGCTGCCTGTGAATCAATCCCAGAACAAAGGCGCGGAGGATGGCCCAGAGATCTTTCCAGAAGTAAATTACCACTGCCACCAGAGTGCCATTCTGTACCAGAACATCAAAGGTGAAGGTGATCTGCGGGTCGAGTTGCCAGTTCAAAAGAAATGGAGCAATCACCAGGTGTGCCGAGCTGGAGATGGGCAGAAATTCCGTCAGGCCCTGAATGATACCGAGCAGGATGGCTTGTAGAAGGCTCATGGTTGTTTCCGTAGTTGTGGAGATGGATTCCGGGTGACTCGAGGTTGGTAGCTGGCGAGGAATTGATCGGCGAAGTCGGCATAACGTTGTTCGAGGATGGCCTGGCGTGCCTGCCGCACCAGCTCGAGCAGGGAGTGAATGTTATGAATCGAAAGCAGGGTGGAGGCGAGCATTTCTCTGGCCACAAATAAGTGCCTCAGGTAGGCGCGAGAAAAGTGGCGGCAGGTGTAGCAGGTGCATTGCTCATCGATGGGAGCAGGATCGCGCGCGAAGACAGCATTGATGAGGTTCAGCCTTCCCCGGAAGGTTATAGCAGCGGCATGACGGGCCAGGCGGGTGGGTAAGACACAATCGAAAATATCTACCCCGCGGGCAATGGCGTGGATCAGATCTTCGGGTGAGCCTACTCCCATGAGGTAACGTGGTTTATCTGCCGGAAGAATGCCATTGACAATCTCGAGCATGGCGTGCATTTCAGCTTTGGTTTCTCCAACTGAAAGTCCGCCGATGGCATAGCCAGGAAAACCCAGGCTGGAAAGGTACTCCGCCGAGTGTTCTCGGAGGTCTGGAAACACCCCACCCTGTACAATACCAAAGAGTGCCTGATCACTGCGGGTTTTAGCCCGTAGACAACGTTCTGCCCAGGCATGGGTGCGGGCAACCGCCTGTTCGTTGTAAGCCCGATCATAAGGTGGGGCACATTCGTCAAAAGCCATGATGATGTCGGCGCCGAGTTTTTCCTGCACTTGAATTGAAACTTCAGGGGTAAAGCGATGCATGGAGCCGTCGATATGGCTTTTAAAAGTGACGCCGTCTTCATCAATCTGGCGCATTTGTGCCAGCGAGAAGACCTGAAACCCCCCGGAATCGGTCAGGATGGGGTGTGGCCATTGCATGAACTGGTGGAGCCCCCCCATGGCCTCAACCAGTTCGGCTCCGGGGCGTAAGTAGAGGTGATAAGTATTGGAAAGAACCAGCACCGCACCCACTTCTTCGAGTTGAGCCGGAGTGAGGGCTTTGACCGTAGCCTGGGTGCCTACCGGGGCGAAAATGGGTGTCGGTAGGTCACCATGAGGGGTATGGAAGACGCCAGCGCGGGCCTTTCCACTGGTGGTAAGTAAATCAAAGTTAAATGCAAACATTGGCTGGAATTATAACTGCTTTTTTGTAACCGCCCACTGGCTAAATCAAAGTATAATTTTGCCCATGCCTTCCAATGGACAAACCAACTGGATAGAAGTGGACCTTGAGGCCATCCGGCAAAATGTGAGGCGGTTGCTTCAGATCACCGGTGTTCAGGTGATGGCGGTAGTCAAGGCCAATGCGTATGGGCACGGGCTGGTTGAGGCCAGTCGTGCGGCAGTTGAAGGAGGAGCTACCTGGCTGGGGGTGGCAAGGATCGATGAGGCCCTGACCCTTGTGCAAGCGGGGATTCCAGCTACTCCTGTTGTTTTAGGATATACCGAGCCTGAACGAGCCTGTGAAGCGGCAAATCAGGGAGTGCGGCTGGCAGTATACGATCGCATGGTTGCTGAGGCTTATGCTGCCGCGGCGAAGAATGCAGGGAGCCCTTTATACGTTCACGCCAAGTTCGATACAGGCATGGGCCGGTTAGGGCATTCGCCGAAAGAGGGTGTGGAATTTATCCACTGGTTAAAAGGTTTACCCCATGTTCAGGTAGAAGGGGTCTTTACCCATTTTGCAGAAGCTGACGAACCTCAAAAACCCACCACGTTGAAACAGCTGGCAGTGTTTGACGAGCTTTTACAGGGGCTCAATGCGGCCGGGTTACGCCCACCACTGGTGCATGCGGCGAATTCTGCGGCTACCATCCTGTTTCCGCAGGCGCGCTATAACCTGGTGCGCCCGGGGATTGCTGTGTACGGGTTACAACCCTCTCCCACCGCTCCCCTGCCGTCGGGTTTTCGTCCTGCCTTGTGCTGGAAGGCCCGTCTGGCATCGGTTAAAATGTTCCCGCCTGGGCACGGTTTGAGCTATAACTACCAGTATTTCACCACCCGCGAAGAACGTATTGGTGTGGTAACCGTGGGTTATGCGGATGGTTTCCGGCGGGTAGCGGGAAACCGGGTTCTGGTGCGCGGGAAACGAGTTCCGGTAGTCGGAGCAGTATGTATGGACCAATGCCTGGTACAGCTTGACGAGGTACAAGATGCCAGAATTGGGGATGAAGTCATTTTAATCGGCCGTGAAGGGGAGGAAATGATCAACGCAGAAGAAATTGCCCGGCATTGGGGGACGATTGGTTACGAAGTGGTTTGCGGGCTGGGAGCACGTGTTCCGAGGGTGTATCGATGATCTTGCCTGCCCAACAGAAACGGTGGATGGGGTATCCGGCGGTGCCGGATGAGGTGAAAGAGGCCCTGGCGATGTATCCGCCGGTAGTTCAACAGATTCTCTATAACCGTGGGATTCTGGATGCGGGTTCTGCCAGCCGGTATCTGACGGCTTCAGGTGAATTGGGTGACCCATTCCAGCTTCGGGATCTCCAACAGGCCGTGGAGCGCCTGCTCAGGGCGATTGACAGAAAAGAGGCCATTGCAGTTTATGGCGATTATGATGTGGATGGGGTGACAGCCACAGCACTCCTGGTCGAGGTGCTCCGTTGTTTTGGGGCAGATGTACGCCCGTATATCCCCAATCGCTTCGATGAAGGGTATGGCTTGAACCAGGATGCACTGGCAAAGCTGGCGGGAGAAGGAGTGAGCGTGGTGATGACCGTAGATTGTGGCATCCGCTCACCACGAGAGGCAGAATTTGCCCGCACTCTGGGGATGGACCTGATCATCAGTGACCATCATCACCCGGCTTTGGAACTCCCTGATGCCCTGGCAGTGATTTGCCCCAAGCGAGAGGATGATCCCTACCCGGAAGATGATCTTTCAGGTGTGGGGTTGGCCTACAAGATTGCCCAGGGGTTGTTCGAAGCGCGCCCACATGCTGATCATCGGGCAGATGACTGGCTGGAACTGGTAGCCCTTGGAACCATTGCGGATATTGTGCCCCTGAGGGGCGAGAACCGTGTGCTGGTGCGCCGCGGAATGGAGCAAATGAGGCAACGAGCCCGGCAGGGAATCGTTTCTCTGGCAGGAGTAGCAGGGATTAACTTAAGCCAGCTTAACGTTGGCGATGTGGGTTTTAAACTTGGACCGCGGTTGAATGCGTCTGGCCGTTTGGAATCGGCTCTGGATGCGCTTCGCCTCTTGATGACACGGGAAGTGGAAGAAGCTGGCCGCCTGGCACAGAAACTCGACCGGCAGAATCGTGAGCGGCAGGAATTGACACGCCGTATGCAGGAAGAGGCGGTGCGCATAGCAGAAACCGAAGAGCAAGATACGCTTCTTTTTGCTTTCTCTCCAGACTTCAACGCCGGGGTGGTTGGCCTGACGGCTTCTAAATTGGTGGAGGCTTTCTATCGCCCGGCAGTGGTTGGGCAGGTAGAAGCAGAAGTCACGCGCGCATCCTGCCGATCCATTCCGGAATTTCATATCACGCAGGCGCTGGATGCCTGCCGCGATTTACTGGTGCGGCACGGGGGGCACTCTCTGGCAGCAGGTTTTACCGTACGCAATGAAAATATCCCTGCCCTCAGAGAGCGCCTGACGGAGGTTGCCCGGGAAAGATTGGCCGGCCAGGAACTCGTCCCTGTTTTACGATACGATGTGGAAATTCCATTACGCGATTTGCGTCCTGATTTGTTGCCACTGCTTGATCAGCTGGAACCCACCGGTCAGGGGAACCCTGGTATGGCTTTTGTTACCCGGGGGTTAAAGGTGGCTTCTGCAAGACGCATCGGGAGTGACCAGAGCCATTTGAAACTGACGCTCACCGATGGCTGGATCACTTACGATGCCATTTCATTTGGGATGGGTTTCTGGGCTGAACAGATGCCTGAACGGGTGGATATCCTTTATCAATACCAGCGGAACGAATATAACGGGCGCACTTCCCTCCAATTGCATATTCGTGATCTGCGCCCTGCGGAAGGCTAATCAAAAAAGGGGGGCTCTCCCCTTTTTTTGAAAAATTTTGGGTCAGTCAACGAAGCGGTATTTTAAAAGCGCCCAGACGGCGATGAAGGCGTCTTTCATCTTTATTTTTTTCCCTTCCGAGTATTCCCGGGGGTTAAATCGGATGGGTACTTCGTAGATTCTGACATGCCGCTTGAGTAATTTTGCCGTGAACTCAGGCTCAAACTCAAAGCCGCGTGCATGCAGAGGCATGGTGAGGGCAATGTCGCGACGGAAGAGCTTGTAGCCGGTTTCCATATCCGTCAGGATATTGTTGTACAACACATTGGTTAAAAAGGTGAGAATCTTGTTGGCTACCATATTCCAGAAGAGGATGGGGCGGCGCCCGGCGCCGAGGAAACGGGAACCGAAGACCACGTCGGCAATTCCCTCTTCCGCCGGTTGCATGAGGGCTGGAAAATCGCGCGGGTCGTATTCCAGATCGGCGTCTTGAATGATGAGCCATTCCCCCTTTGCCGCCTGGATACCCGTTCGGACAGCTGCACCCTTTCCCTGATTGCGTTCGTGGAAGATGACTCGAATGTGGGGGCGGTCATGCAGTGTGGCGAGGAATTCCCGGGTGCCATCTGTGGAGCCATCATCCACGATGACGATCTCCCGCACGACTCCGGTTGCCTCAACCCTTCGAATGATCTCGGCGATGGTTTTAATTTCGTTGTATACAGGGATGATCACGGTGAGTTCCATGGGGGGAATTATACAGGATAAACTTTTTTGGAGGGTAGTTGCCGTAAAAAGTTTATTCTAAATCGAGAAAGAAATGTCACTTTGCAGATTTGAAATGCCCGTATTCGTTGGCCAAAGGTCGCTGCGTGCTATAATTCTTTCTGGGCTATCCAATTTGTGAAACGATCTAATCCAATATTTTGCGACCAAAGTGGCTGTCATTTATTGTTTATTTCATGACCAGAGATGGAGGTGAGTCATGACCAATGTTCCGGCTCGTACAACCGGAAAACCTGCTACAGGTTCAATTGCACCCGCTCCATCTGCGTCCGTTCCTTTTACACCGCCGCCATTAATGAACCTGGAGGATACGGGGCTTTCACCGTTGTGGTTGCAGGACCTGGTTCTAAAGGTGATGTACTTTCAGGGCTATCTGACCGGCTACAAAATTGCCGAGGAAGTGGCTTTACCGTTTTCCGGGGTAGTTGACCAGATTCTTGAAGCTCTGAAACGTGAGAAATTGATTGAAGTTCGCTCCTCACAGATGGGGCTTGGGGAGGGGGCTTACCTGTACGCGATTACTGGGGCAGGGATCGCCCGGGCACGTGAAGCCCTGGAACGCAGTCAGTATGCCGGGCCCGCCCCGGTGCCTTTGAATGTTTATATCGATTCGATCCGTAAACAGGCCCGGACACGCATGACAGTCACGAATAGGATGATGCGTCAGGTGCTCTCGAACCTGGTGCTTTCGGAGACCACTTTTCAAAACCTTGGCCCGGCGGTTAATTCTGGCACCTCGATTTTCCTCTACGGTCCACCCGGCAATGGGAAGACCAGTGTGGCGCGGGCAATCGGCAGTATGATTCAAACCCAGTCCATTTTCATTCCCTATGCCATTTATGTGGATGGGCAGGTGATTAAATTATATGACTCTGTGAATCACACCCTGGCAGAAGAGGATGAAGGTACGCACGGGGGAACCAGTTCTCTGCGAGCAGGGTCACGTCGGGATACGCGTTGGGTACGCATCCGCCGCCCGTTTATTGTAACCGGCGGCGAGTTAACCCTGGCAGGGCTTGACCTGGTCTTTGATGACACCTTGAAATATTATGAAGCGCCATTCCAGGTGAAGGCGAATGGCGGAATTTTACTCATCGACGATTTTGGCCGCCAAATGGTTCGCCCTCGAGATTTGCTCAACCGTTGGATTGTGCCTCTCGAAAATCGTATCGACTACCTGACCCTGCACACAGGGCGGAAGATTGAGATTCCTTTTGACGTGCTGGTGGTCTTTTCTACCAATCTGCCGCCGAAAGACCTGGTGGATGAAGCCTTTCTTCGCCGTTTGCGCCACAAGATTGAGATTGTGGATCCAACCTATGAGGAGTATCGGGAAATTTTCCGGCGGGTGGCGGCGGCTAAAGGGGTAACTTACAGTGACCAGGGGCTGGCTTATCTGTTGCAGGAATGGTATATCAAGCCAGATCGTAAATTACGCGCATCTCATCCCCGTGATTTATGTGATCAGATTCTGGATATTGCCCAGTATTTGAATGTCGAACCAGCCATGAGTCGCGAGTTAATCGACCGGGCAGCGCGTTCCTTCTTTGTGGATCTATGAACGGATTCCTGTTGTCACAACGTCCACTGGTTATTGCCCATCGCGGTGCTTCTCGATATGCTCCGGAAAACACACTGGCGGCATTTCGCCTGGCGGCTGAGCAGGGCGCTGATGCCGTAGAACTGGATGCCAAACTGAGTGCTGATGGTGAAGTGGTGGTGATCCATGACCCCACTACCGATCGAACGACTGGCTTTCGGGGCGAGGTGCGCCAGCTCTCGCTCGGGCAGTTGAAGTCACTCGATGCCGGGAGCTTTTTCTCAACTCAATTTAAGGGAGAGTCCATCCCGACACTGGCCGAGGTTTTTGAGGCAGTGGGGGAGCACGTGTTGATCAATGTGGAATTGACCAACTACACTTCTCCGGGAGACGCTCTGGTAGAGAAAGTGGCCGCTCTGGTAAAAAAATACAATTTAGAAGAACGCGTTCTTTTTTCCTCTTTCCATCCGTTGAATTTAATTCGGGCACGGCGCCTGCTTCCGCAAGTACCCACGGCGATCCTGGCGTTGCCCGGGCGAGCCGGGTGGTGGGCGCGTGCCGGGTGGATGCGCCAGGTCTCTCCCTGGTTTGTTCATCCGTACTTTACCGATACTACCGCCAGGTACGTGGCTCGCCAGCACACCTATAACCGAAGGGTGAATGTGTGGACAGTGAACGAACTGGAAGATATGCTCCGTCTGGTCAAAGACGGTGTGGATGGACTGATCACGGATGATCCACCCACAGCCCGGCAGGCACTTGCAACTGCCTGATCTTTTCATCGTCAGGCAGAGGGGGAAACTCCCTGTTGGTGGGAAAGGGAGGCATGGTAGAATGGGTTATCCCTGTTGAGGGCCTGGTTGGCTGGTTTCATGAAGCGAAGTCGCCTGATACGAATTTATACTGTGTTAACCATGCTGTTGATGCTGGGTATGATCCCGATGCATGCCAGCCAGGGTTCGGTTCTGCCTGCCAGTGCCAACCCCCAGCAAAAAGCTCAGGCTTTACTTGCGAATATGACCCCGGAAGAACGGGTGGGGCAGCTGTTCCTGATCACATTTACGGGTTCGAAAGTTGGCGAGACCACTCCGGTTTATGAATTAATCAGCCGCTATCACGTCGGTGGGGTTGTTTTGCTGCGCAAGAACAACAATTTTTCCGATCAGGAAGATATTCTTCAGGGTACGCATCAGTTAATTTCGACCCTCCAGCAGGTGAAGTACGAAACCAGCCGGGATGCCCCGGATGCTGACCCAACAGCTCCGGTATACATTCCATTGTTTATTGGAATTTCTCAGGAAGGTGATCTTTACCCGAACGATCAAATTTTAAGCGGCCTCACTCCTCTGCCGGACCTGATGTCCATCGGGGCTACCTGGAATAAGGATCTTGCTCGCCGGGTAGGAAGTGTGATGGGGAGCGAACTATCGGCGCTCGGTTTCAACTTTTACCTGGGGCCTTCTCTGGATGTGCTGGATGTGATGTATATTGCCGGGGGAGAAAATCTTGGGGTGCGAACTTTTGGCGGAGACCCATACTGGGTCAGTGAAATGGGAAAGGCGTACCTGGCCGGTTTGCACGAGGGATCACAAAACCACATGGCTGTCATCGCCAAGCATTTCCCTGGCCAGGGTGGGTCTGACCGTCCCCCGGAGGCTGAGATTGCCACCATTCGAAAGACCTTTGAGCAGTTGAAGCTGATCGATCTCGCGCCCTTTTTTGCGGTGACCAATGTCCAGAATGATCCACTGGCCATCGCGGATGGGCTGCTCCTCTCGCACATTCGGTATCAGGGTTTGCAACGAAACATTCGTCAATCCACACTGCCGGTGAGTTTTGATCGATCAGCGCTCAATGAAATTCTTTCACTTACGGAGCTTGTGCCGTGGCGTCAACGGGGCGGGGTGTTGGTGAGTGATAACCTGGGTAGCCCGGCCATCCGCAAGTTCTTTGACCCAACCGGCAACCGTTTTGATGCACGTCTGGTGGCTCGCGATGCTTTTCTGGCGGGGAATGATTTGCTTTACGTGGACGATTTTATCTCCAGCGGTGACGAAGACATGACCACCACGCTCAAACGCACCCTGGAATTCTTTGCCCAAAAGTACCGGGAAGATCCTTCCTTTGCCCAGCGGGTAGATGCTTCGGTGGAGCGTATCCTCACGCTGAAATATAAGTTGTATCCCGAGTTCGATTTCCAGCAGGTGGTGCCATCGGACGGCGCACTGTCTTCGATTGGACAATCGCAACAGCTGACGTACGAAGTGGCCAGCCAGGCAGTGACCCTGATCAGCCCTGACAGTGAGGAACTCCCGAATGTTCTTCCGCGCCCTCCCCAGCTTAATGAAAGGATCGTTTTCATCACAGATAGTGTGGTTGCCCGGCAGTGCGCTGCCTGTACTGACCGCCCGATGATTGCTGTAGATGCTTTACAATCGGCGGTGGTGAGGTTGTATGGGCCTCTTTCGGGGGGGCAGGTTTCAAGAAATTATCTGACTTCGTACTCGTTTACGGATCTCTGGCGTTATTTGAATCAGCTGGAAGAGGCTTCGCCGATTGAAAATGACCTGAAACTGGCAGATTGGATTGTGGTCGGTGCGCTTGACCATTCACCAGATCGTCCTGAATCTCAGGCGCTGAAAAAGTTGCTTTCTGAACGTTCCGATTTGTTAAGAAACAAACGGGTCATTGTTTTTGCATTCAACGCGCCGTATTATCTGGACGCGACGGATCTTTCTAAAATTACGGCGTATTATGCGCTGTATTCCAAGGCTCCGGCTTTTATCCTGGTGGCGGCTCAGATTCTCTTCCAGGAAATTACCCCAGGGGGAGCATCTCCGGTGTCCATTCCAGGGGTTGGGTATGATTTGATTCGGGCAACCAGCCCCAATCCTGATCAGGTGATTCCGTTAATGGTTGATCTGCCTGAAGCTCCTCCACCTTCTCCCGAAGAAACATCAGAGCCAACACCTGTGCCGACCTTCAAAGTAGGAGATACCATATCCTTGAAAACCGGGGTCATTTTTGACCATAACCGGCATCCGGTTCCTGATGGCACCCCGGTTCGTTTTCTTTTCGCCACGGGGGGGGAATCGGGGTTGGCGCAAACCGTAGACACAGTCACAGTCGGGGGGGTGGCCCGGGCAAGCTATCGGATTGAGCGGAGCGGTTTGCTTGAGATCAGTGTTAACAGTGATCCGGCGTTGCGATCAGACAAATTGCAGATCAATATATCGGGCGCAGAGGCAGCCGCCATTACGGCCATTGTGCCTACCGCTGTTCCCACAGAAACCGTCACCCCCACTCCTACCGAAACTCCTGTGCCAACGGCGACTCCTACTCCCATGCCCCCACTGCCCCCTCACCCAACCCTGGGTGATTGGGTGGTAGCGATGGCCATTTCTCTCGGGGGGGCTGCTCTGGGTTACTGGCTGGGAACGCTCCTGGGAGGAATTCGCTGGGGTATTCGTTGGAGTCTGTGCGTGTTGATCGGCAGCCTGCTGGCTTACAACTATCTGGCGCTTCATTTACCCGGCAGTGAGAGGGTTTTCTCTCAGGGAACGCAATCGATGGCCGTTTTGTTTACGCTTTGTGGAGCCTTGCTGGGAGGAGCGGTAGGGTGGTTCTGGCAGTGGCTGGCTGAGCGGAGTGCTCACCCGGCCCGTTGAAGGGGCTTATCGGGCTAGTGTGGCCAGGAAACTCAAGAAGAGCAGTCCGGCAGAGGCAATGAGAAGGGCCTGTTCTGGTTGACGTTTCCAGAATCGGGTACTGGATCGGACAATACGTGGCACCGGGCGGGAGATGGGTTCAACATCTCCCAGCAGGGCTGAACGGAACTGGCGGATGTCGGCCGGGCGTTCATCGGGGTGGAGAGCCATGGCCCAGAGGATCGCCCGTTCAATTCGGGGAGACAGTGAGGGGTTGACCTGCCTGGGAGAGATCAGGCTGGCAGGGTTGAGGAATCTTTCACGGGCGTCAACGGGTGGGTGATTGGTCAGCAGGTGGTAGAGTGTGGCGCCAAAGGCATAGATATCGGAACGAACATCGGTGTGGCCGCTGTCGCCCCCGTATTGCTCCAGGGGGGTATACAAAGCGGTTCCCTGTCCCTGTAAAACGGTAATGGTCACTTCGCCGGGGGCGGCCAATTTTACCAGCCCAAAGTCTACCAGTTTAATCAAACCGCTTGGGGTGAGCTTAAGGTTGCTGGGCTTGATATCGCGGTGGAGGATGGGCGGGTTTTGTCCATGGAGATATTCGAGGGCGTCGCAGAGCTGACTGGCCCAGAAAAGCACCTCCTCCTCATCCAGGAAAGTGCCCGCCTGGCGATTTTCGAGAATCAGGGTACGGAGGTCCTTTCCGGGCACATAATCCATGACCAGGTAGTCGCGGCTGCTGATGGAGAAGAAGTCGGATACTTTGGGCAGGTTTGGGTGATCTAAGCGGGCCAGAACTGTGGCCTCGCGCAGAAATTGATCGCGTGCCTCCCGTAAAAGATCGGCGGGTAAACTGCGATCGTATTCCACTTCTTTCAATGCGCAATTACGACCTTCGAGGCGTAAATCATCTGCCAGGTAGATGCACCCCATGCCTCCCTGACCGATGACGCGGCGAATCTTGTAGCGCCCGCGGAGTACCTCGCCGGTTTTAATGGGTAATGGCATACGTCTCCCATGGCCGGGTTCTACTCCCGGCTCAATCCAATTCCTGTCCTTGTGATCTCCCTGGCGATGGAGCGGTTGGAAGTCGGCGATTTACCGCTGATGGCATTGCAGCCACATATCCCAAGGTTAACAAAAGTCCGATTCTCTGCTATATTATACCGTATGGTGCTATGGAATCAGAATCGCCACCCCCAATCCGGGAATCATCGAGATAGCCCGCTGCAAGAAAATTCGGAGGGAAACATGAATCAATCTGGTGGGGGGGAATTACCGATCCTCGTGGCGCAAAAAGGCCCGCTGGAGGGACAACGTTGGCTGGTGGAAGAAACATTGACCATTGGACGCGACCCGGCCTGTGACCTGATCATCAACGACCGCCAGGTGTCTCGGTATCATGCGCGGTTACAAAAAACCGGGCAGGGGGTCTTGCTGGAAGACCTGGGGAGCAAGAACGGGACGTACTGGAATGGTGAACGCGTCTCGGATCCGGTGGTCCTGCAGGATGGTGACGTGATTCTGATCGCCATGATCCAGCACTTCGCGTTTCTCAATTCTGATGCCACCATGCCTCTGGAAAGTGGCTTTCTCCCCGGGGAAAAGCCCTCTGAAGGTTTGAGGCTGGATGTCCGCTCCCGGCGGGTATGGGTTCACGGAAAAGAAATCCATCCCCCGCTCTCTGCACAGCAGTTTCGGCTATTACAGGCGCTGGAGCGGCGAAGGGGGCAGGTGGTTTCGCGTCAGGAATTGATTGAGGAAGTTTGGGGAGAAAAGGAGGCCGCGGGGGTGACCGAGCAGGCTTTCGATGCTCTGGTTCGGCGCTTACGCGATCGTCTGGCTGATGCCGACCCTGATCATGCCTATATTGTCACGGTTCGCGGCCACGGCCTCCGGTTAGAAAATACGCCGTAATCGGCTTTTGACTTACTGGTTAAGATTCATTTCCATGGAATACCGAAGCGCCTGCCGGTAGATACTTTGCAGCTGGGTGGCCATTTCGTTCTGGTTTTCTGCCTCTAGCTGGGCAACCAGCCCGTTAAGCATCTGGAGAAAATCAGGGGTAATTTTTTCCTGATTGGTTTCCATGAGGCGACGGCGATCAGCCTCACTCTGGGCACTCAGCAGTTCCTCGATGAAGGCGAATTCAGCCGGGGGAGCTGAAGCCTGCTGAATGAGTTCTACAATTCTTTGAATGCGAGCACTGCGGTTGAGGTCGCCTTTTTGACGGGCGTCCTGAAGTTCCTGCTGGAGTACCTCAGTAAAAAACTCATCTATTTCACCGATATGCTGCTGGAAAGCTTCGTCGATATTCGGAGCGTCCAGCAGTTCTGAGAGGAGCAACCGGGAGGTCTCCAGGCGTTCCTTCATTCGGCGATCAATCTCGGCGGTGAGGTCGAGTAATTTCTGGCGCAGGTCGGCAAGTTTTTGTTTTTCTTCTCCACTGGCACTTTCGAGGCGTTTAGAAAGGATGGCGAAGAATTCGTAATCGAGGCCAGAGCGTGTCAGGCTCACCAGAGTGGCCAGGGCAGGTTCACTTTTTTGCTGCAGGAAGATATCCAGGAGGCCCTCACGGGTGAGGCCTTTCTGGCTGGCTTCCTGGAGCATCCGCATGGCATTTTGCATCTCGGCAGACTCGTTCATCAGCCGCTGACCGACTGCCGTTTGTGGAAGGATTTCCTGCTGGAGTTGGGCAAGAGCCTGTGCGGTTTGCTGGTCACCACCGGCCAGTGAAGCCTCAATCAGCCGGTTGAGCATCTGAAAGAAAGATTCATCCATCAACTCCTCTTCCTGGTGAATGATTTCACTGCGAGAGGAGGGGGTGGTCATGAGCAGCCTTTGGATCAGGTTGAGGCGCTTCTGGGAGGCTTCGATCATTTCACGGGTGATACCGTCTGCTTCCAAGATACGGTCGATCATCGTCTGGTAAGTGAACATGGATTGTGGCCGAAGCAGGTAAGCCTTTCGTTTCTCAGGAGGGAGACGGTTGGTAATTTGGGTCAGGTAAGGGCCAATGACCCGTTCCTGCTCGTTGACCGAAAGCCCCAGTTCAGGAGGAAAATAAGTGAGCAGAAGCTCTTTGCCGGGGTCGTGGTAAACGATGGGGGTTGCAAGTGGTCCCTGATAACCACAATTCTGGCAGTTGGCAATGTTTACCTGGCCGGAAAGGAGTCGCTGTTTTGCCTGCGGGTCTACCCCGAGGTCAAAAACCTGCTCCACTTCAGCAATGAGAGGTTGGTGGCAGCGTGGACAACTCATCTGGACTTTAGGCATACGGATTTCCTTGAGAAATACAAATTTCAAGGATTATACCATGCAAGCGAAACCCATTCGTGATCGTTCCAAAGCTGGTAAAAAGG
>AMZC01000193.1_pt1 | contig 61152 bp, 45 predicted proteins | sample 948551 | NCBI WGS metagenome assembly AMZC01 (sample SAMN01120625, study PRJNA171369) | bioreactor sludge metagenome | biome: sludge; isolation source: anaerobic thermophilic cellulolytic sludge from lab reactor | place: China: Hong Kong, Shek Wu Hui wastewater treatment plant | collected... | reverse complement strand
GGGATGCTATTCGAATCCCACCCTCTCCGCAGAAAAAAAACGCTCAGAATAATTGAGCGATTTTTAATTCATTGGCTCAACAACCTGGCGCAGGATGACCAATCCGCGTTTGCGGAAGCCAAATGGGTGAGGAACTGTCCGATCTCTAAGCCTTCCATTTTGTTTGAATGGCGCTTGTTGTTAATAGATCGCAGCCATTCGCGGACCTGGTCAAGGGGTTTTCTTTTCGGTGGAAGCATGGATCACTCTTGATTAACCAATCCAACATTCTCTTGTATAATGGAGATGGGGACTATGTGTAGCTAAATATCCCTCAAGATGGCTTGTTAAGCAGTAGTTGAGCGGCCTAGCAGGCAATTGGTTATCGTGAGCGGAAAGGTTAGAAGCAAGAGAGTGAATATCCCCGAATCTGAACTTAAAATTTTGTTTGCTAGGTCAGGAAATCTTTGCGCTTTTCCTGGTTGTCAAACCCAAGTAATTGCCCAAGATGGCGATGAGCTTAAGCCCATTGCAGAAATGGCGCACATGATTGCATATCGAGACTCTGGGCCACGAGCAGACCCAAGCATACCTCTGGAAGAACGCAATAAGGCGGCAAACTTGATTCTTCTTTGTCCCACTCATCACGCGATAGTAGACAAGTTTGAGTATCAATATAACGTGCATGTTCTTCGCCAAATGAAGCACCTGCACGAACAGAAGATTGCACAATCCTTACGGCAAGGGGTGATGAATATCGAAGAAGGAAAAACTACCCGCGAAAGTCTTTATGCATCTTTCCTGCCTGTGATACATCTGCCAGAGTTTGTTTTCTCGGCAGAAACTCCGTATAGAAGGGATAATATCCTAGATTTATTCGAATATCTAAAAGCTAATGAGAGCCGAGGTATATTGTATGCTTTTGAATTGCGCGAAAAGAAAATATTTACTTTTTTTGACCTCCGCGATTCTGCAAACCCTTTTTGGGGAGCATATGATGGTTCTACAGTCATAGTTGCAAAAGCAACTGATTTATGGACTGAATCTGATGGTCATCGTCTGTATGTTTTATTGTTGAATAGAGCCTTGAATAGTTTTCTGAGAATGAAGGGGGTAATTTATGACCCCAACCATCATAGGTACTTTTTTAAGGCAGACAAAGGAAATGTTGAGAGAAAGTTCACTTATACGGCTTTGTCAGGAAGAAAAACCACAAAGGCTGTCGTTCACCAGCCAACGACCAAAGCCACAGGCTTGCCCAAGTCATACTGGATTCATCTGGCGGCTAATTTATCATTTCAGCAAATAGCACCGCAACAATGGGTACTTACCATCCGTCCTGAACGTCATATAACTAAAGATGGATATGAACCTTACTTGCATACGTCTATTGGTAGTAAAGTCACGAAGATTAAATCAAGGATGTACAACTGGGAGTACCTTCAGGAAATACAATTGTGGCGTGAATTTATTACTCAGGCGCGTCCAAGGCTGGTTCTCCGTTTCGGCGAACAGGCTATTATCATTGAGAACACCTTACCAGAAGGTATTATTGAATGGGCAGGCGCACCTGACGATAAAAAGGATTTTGTTTTTCAAAAACATGCCGAAGACCTTTTCAGTTTTGACGATATAAGTTTTCTGAATGAAGAAACTGAAGACACCGAAGAGAGTATATATTTGGACGAGTATGAAGAATGAACACTTCCAGGCCAAAGAGACAACGACTCTTGAAAAGGCCCAATCTAGAATTGGTATGGTTGCCTGAACCAAAGTTAACTTTTGCAGGTGGTTCACTACACATCAACCCTAAGATAGGGATTCCTCTCTTTGGCCCTCGTTCGCTCAACACCCCAAGACATAAGGGAGAAGTACATATCGGCTTTGTTGGAGACATCAATGCCATAGAAAAGGTGAGACAATTCATTGATGAGTGTAAAAGAGGTTTAAGCGCAGAAGATATTGAAAATGGTTCTATAGCGTTTCCAGGACTTTCAAGTGATCTGGGATATAGGTTTCAAATTATCTCATCCGACGAGACAATTGAAAAAATAACAAGGGCAGACAAAGACCGCATCTTACAGAGCGCAAGTCGTGCGGAACAGTTCTGTGGAATGCTTGATTTAATAGAGGCAAAAGTGAAAATTCTCTGCGAGAAAGATCATCCATTAGATTACATTTTCATCGTGCTTGAAGAAAGCGTCTACGAAAATCTCCGTGTGGTAGCGACCGCTGATCCATTTTCTGGAAAAGATTCTGTACAACGAGATTTCCGTCGTGCTTTAAAAGCCCGTCTTATGAAGTATAAAAAGCCTACGCAGATGATCAGGGAATCAACTGTTAGCAGAGAACGTGATGAACGTGGAATGCAAGACTTGGCAACACGCGCTTGGAATATGTTTACGGCAATGTACTATAAGGTTGGTGGTCTTCCATGGGGATTAACCGATATAGAACCAGCAACTTGTTTTATAGGCATTAGTTTTTTCCGTCCCTATGGTGAGCCAAGCTATATTCGAGCGAGCATTGCTCAAGCTTTTAACGAATATGGCGACGGGCTTATATTGCGGGGACAGAAGTTTAAATGGAACGATGAGTTAGGCAAGTCTCCTCATCTTTCCGAAACTCTAGCGCAACAGTTAATCGAAGATGTTCTATCACGTTTTCAGGTGGAAGGCAGACAATTACCCCGCAGGGTAGTGATTCATAAATCATCACGCTTTGAACCCGAAGAACGGGAAGGCTTTAAGGAAGCTTTGTCGCAAATCCCTGAATACGATTTAGTAACTGTTGGAACCACAGGCAATTTTAGGTTATTACGTAGTGGGAACTATCCTCCACTGCGGGGAACTGTACTGAGTACTGGGAATATTCACATCTTGTATACGACGGGTTATATACCAGAACTAGGCAAATATCCTCACGGCCATGTTCCAATGCCATTAAGAGTAGCTGACCATTATGGCGATAGTACCAAGACACAATTGCTGAAAGAATTATTTGTATTGACTAAAATGAACTGGAATACTGCTGATGTGGATGGAGCGTGGCCAATCACTTTGCAGTTTGCCAGAGCAGTTGGAGACATTCTCAAAGAGATTCCTGATGATCAGATTCCCGAACCCAAGTATGTGTACTATATGTAAAGGGCAGCCCAACATGCGTTTCCAGCCGGACCGCTCCGCATCGCTACGCGCTGCAGCTGATGCGCGGGCCGTTGGGCGGCATAACCGCTGGCCGAATAATCAGTACATGACAAGGCAAGCAACCTCAAACTGAATGGACAATTTCAATGAGTAATGAATATGAATATAAGGCCTGTACGCCTATACCTGTAAATCCTAACCGCTTCAACCCAAACTGTAGTCTTCCGTATGGTTTGACAGTCGAACATGTGTATCGAGCTATGGAAGACTTCATAGATTTTCTGGGCTTCATAAATCAACAACTCCACTCAAAAGGAATACCACGACTTGAAAGTTTTCTGATGCCTGCTAACTTTAGTAGCATTGTTGGAGAGTTTATCAACATTAGAATTCCCGAATATTGCCCCTACTTGGCAAAGAACCGATACCATAATGGACATCCCGATCTCGTTCCAAAAGGAAGATTCCCTGATGATGCAGTACAGTATGCACAAGATGGAATTGAAGTAAAAGGTTCAAGGCATGCGAGCGGTTGGCAGGGACATAATCCAGAGTCTATCTGGCTCATGGTGTTCTGTTTTGACAGCAATACTTCTAACGATAGGATAAGAGGAGTGGCGCCTAAACCATTCTGTTTTAAGGGTGTTTATGCTGCCAAACTTGATAAGGATGATTGGGCCTTTTCTGGTCGTTCAGAGACAAGTCGGCGAACGATTACTGCCAGTGTTACACAAAGCGGTGTGGAAAAAATGAAGGCCAATTGGATATATGACGATTCAAGTTAACTGGAAGGATAGTTGCGCCCCTTTAACATCAAGTGAAGATAAGGTAGGAATGGCTTGTAAGCTCATAACGTAATATTCTCTGTGTTTCTCAATACCAATTGCAGAATACCCTATAGCTTCAGCCGCAGCAATAGTAGAACCAGAACCCATGAAAGGATCAAGCACTATCCCCTCACCAAGCGGTAAAGAAGCGTATACAATTTGGCGAAGAAAGGATTGTGGTTTCAAACTTGGATGGTCCGCTACCGCACGTTCCTTCTGAGGAGTACGTTCACTTTCGATAACATCTTCAAAAGGATTACCATCTGGTTTGCGGCGCAAGCCACCTGCTTGGAAACGCCTTAGACACTCGCTTACCGTCATTCCTTCGGGGATGGGTTTTCGAAAGATACCCCATGGTTCATAACAACCACGGGGCATCGAGCAAACGTCAGGAAATTCATCTTCGGCATTCTTTGGCCTGTTACCGCCTCGAAGCGTTCTAACCAATCGAACAACTTGTCCGCGAAACTCTAGGCCAGCATTAGCGATTGCAGCAAATACTATTTGAGAGAGGAAAACATTCGATGCAAGGAAAACGTGAGCGCCAGGACGCAGAACCCGTAAAGCCAGCCTAGCCCACTCGTAAAAATAGAGATGAAGCCGCTCTCTTTCTTTTGGGTTTAGTGCTGTGAATCTTGGTAAAGGTGATCTGACATGACCATCAAAGGACGGCGGAATGCGCCAAACTCCTCCGTTGCCATTTGATCGCTTTTCTAGTTGTTCGGGGTCGTATTCCTTCACGCCGTAGGGGGGGTCTGTGACAATAGCGTGAATACTGTCGCTTGGTGCTTCACTCATCCATGCAAAACAATCAGCATGTATCGCTATAGATTTGGTAAAAGACTGAAACTCGTAGTTGAGTGTATAGGATTGTTCAACTTGTTTAGTTGCCATAGTTGCCACCTACTCATCGACGGTTTCGCCAAGTTGGTATACTGGGCCTATTTCACGTATGAGTCGTTCTACTGCTAGTCTTTCTCGATCATTGGATGTTAACAGCTTTTCAAAATCTGATAAACTTAACAGTATGGCTTGTGGCAAGTCTCGACGTTTGATTATGTAGCGAGAACTATTCTGAATCACGTCATCCAGAATGCGACCAAAGTTATTTTGAGCAGCAGTTGAAGAGATCGTTTTTGTGGGCATTTCTTCTTTCTTATTAGTTATATTGGATAAGTTATCTAAATTATACAACGGGACTGGTGTTTTGTCAAGAAATGCCGCTCAACAAGCGCATCCAGCCGACACGCTCTGCGTGCGTGATGCACGAGTCGTTAGCTCTCTCAGTACACTTACAATCAGTACTACCCTCGATTGCGCACCTCAAGCCAGATGCTATCTCCCTTACCCCGTTTACCAGTTTGTAAGTCAGCCGGATTCGTTAATGAAACAATCAACGATTTATTCCCCGGGCAATTATTGATCTCGCTGAGAATATTGTGCATGCAGGAGCGGTTATAATCGTTCTTGAGCGGCATGGCCGGGGTGAAAGCAACCTCGCTGTTGATTGGATGAACCGGGTCTTGCCAGGGGCGGGTCTTGCTCACGCCTGACCAGCAGTGTGTAGATCGATTCGTTGGTGAGTGTGCAACCTGCCCAGGAGGCTGGTGATTTTGCCTTCACCACAACAAGGATCGGGCAATCGTCCGCATGTGCCCGCTGGAAGCGAGATAAATCAGGAAACTGTCACTTCCGCCATGCGCGGTGGTAGGGGCGGGCAGTATCCGCCTTTTTAAAGGATTGGTGTGAACGGCATTAAGCGTGGTCTTCCTGGATCGGGATAGCCTGCGTTTGACACGGATATTCCTGTCGATGATCAGATTGCTCGATGATTTTTATGATCAGCGGGCAGTAGCACTCTGCCGGTTCGGATAGGCCTCTGGACCAGGCTCGTTTTTTGTTGACGCCCAGAGGTTCAATGATATAATGCAATCGATTGCAAAACCCAGAGAAGCAAAATGAAAAAAGAGACCGTTCAAACCCTGGATGATCTTGCCCGGCTGGCAAATGTTTCAAAGTCAACGGTCTCGCGGGCATTGAACAACAGCCCTCTTCTCAGCCAGGAGACTAAAGAGCGCATCCAGGCCATTGCCCGGAAATACCACTACCGCATCAACGCACCGGCACGAAACCTCCGGATGCGGCAGAGCCATACCATCGGGTTTGTTGCGCCGGACTACTCCCCCGAGTTTCTCTCTGTGGAGGATCTCTTCGGGCAGGAGTTATTGAGCGGGGTGGGCAAAGGACTGCAGGCTCTGGGGTACGATCTGCTGATCATTCATGTAACCCCGCGAGATACCACCTGGGCAAGTGAATACCTGGACAGCGGACGTGTGGATGGGTTTGTCCTGGTTACTTCTCATCTCAAACCCGCGCAGATTCAAAAGTTGATCGAACTGGAAGTACCTTTTATTGGCTGGGGAACGCCGTTTCCGGGGCTTCACTATTGTTCGGTGTCGGGCGATAATTTTGCGGGCGGCAGGCTGGCAACCGATCGTCTGATTCAGATTGGCCGAAAACGGGTTGCATTTCTGGGCGGGCCAGAGGGGAATGTGACCGTCCAACAGCGCCTCAGAGGGTATGAAGATGCCCTGCATGCTGCCGGCATTAAAGTCGACCCGAACCTGGTGATCTATACCGATTATTCTTACGCCTCTGGTGCGGCGGCCATGGAGCGCTTGTTTGACCGGTCACCTGACCTGGATGCCGTCTTTGTGAACAGTGATTTGATGGCGATTGCCGCGATCCGGGTCATCCAGGGGCGGGGGAGGAGCGTTCCCGGGGATGTGGCTGTGGTGGGGTATGATGATTTGCCAATCGCGCGGTATAACAGCCTGCCGCTTACTACAGTACGGCAAGACCTGCGCCTGGCGGGGAAGCTTCTTGCGCAGAATTTGATCCAGTATATCCAGACCGGGGTGGTGACGAATGTCGTTCTCCCGGTATCTCTGGTACTCCGAGAGACGGCTTAGCGGTGATGGGCGGTCTCTGCTATCGTCGAGAGGTCTTTGCTACCGATTGTATGAAAGCAACCTGAAGGGGAATATTTGCCTGGCAGAGGGAGATGCCTGCCGGTGATAGGGAAGAAAACACCCTCACCGGATGCCGGGCAGGTGTGCCGGGCCGGGTGAATAAATATCATAAGAAACCAAGCGAGGAAATTTATGGAAAGCAGGACAAAGAACAGAAAGACAAAAAATCAGATTGCGCGGATGGTTGAGCGGGCGTTTCCTGATCTGACGCTTGCGCCGACGGAAGACGCCATAGAGGAATTAAAAGAGGGCTTTTTCAACGCCGCTTACCGGGTTTGGCTTTCAGATGGCCGCGAGGTCATTCTCAAAATAGCCCCCCCGCCGACGGCAGAAGTCATGACCTATGAAAAAAATATTATGGCCACCGAGGTGGCCTCCATGCGCCTGGCCTCACAGAATCCGGCCATCCCTGTGCCAGAAATCTATTATTATGATGACTCGCACGAGGTATGTGAGTCGGATTATTTCTTTATGGAAAAATTGAGCGGAGAAAATTATGGTATCATCCGCGCTTCTCTTGCTCCAGAGGTTCAGGCACAGATCGATGAGGAGATCGGGGCAATTGTGCGCGAGATAAACCGGTTTACCGGCACCTATTATGGTTATCCCGGAAACCCCGATCTGCAGGCCAGTACCTGGCGGGAAGCCTTCTTAAAAATCTGCGAGGCGGTTCTGGAAGATGGCCGGCGGAAGAACGCCGGTTATGGTCCGTTTTCTATCGACGAGATCCACGCGGCCATGATGAAGCACGCCTCGGCCCTGGACGAAGTTGCCACTCCGCAAATGGTGCACTGGGACGCCTGGGATTTGAACTTCTTTGTGAAAGACGGCCATGTGACCGGCCTGCTCGATTTTGAACGGGTGCTGTGGGGAGACCCTTTGCTGGAAGCGCAATTCCGGCCGCTCTTTGGCCCGGAAAACGGTTATTTGCGGGGATACGGTAAAACCACCTTCACTCATGAAGAGGAGCGGCGAAACCACCTGTATACACTGCATCTGGCGCTGGTGGCGAAAACCGAGTGCTATTACCGCCACTATGACACCGATGAGATGGCTAACTGGGCAATGAACATGCTGGTCCCGACCATGCAGTGGCTTCAGCAGAACTAGTCTCCGATGGCCAGAATTTCTACTGTCGAACGGCTGGGCACAGAAAAGATCGGGAGCCTGCTCTGGGAAATGTCTTCTCAGACGACTCTGGCGCTGCTGGTCTATGCCATTTACAGTGTTACTGATACGTACTTCCTCTCTGTGGGGATTAACTCGCGGGCTGCAGCGGGGGCTTCGATCATTTCTCCGGTGTTAATTGCTCTGGGCGGAGTAGCCACTACCGTGGGTGCCGGGGGCGCCTCGGTGGTCTCACGGGCTCTTGGTGAGAAGAACCCCGAACGGGCGGCCAAAGCCGTGGCCAATACGTTTCTGATCTTCTGGACAACGGCGCTGATCATTTCTCTCTTTGGCTCGCTGTTCATCAGGCGGATCGTCTACTGGTTTGGGGCCACTGAATCGGTTGCGCCGTACGCCATCACCTATGGCCGGATCATCTTCCTCGGTGCGATCTTCAGTACAGGGTTTTCGACCATCGTGAGGGCAGACGGGAATATTCGCTATTCCACGGCGATGTGGATCATCCCGGTCTTGACGAATACCTTCCTGTGCTGGCTGTTTATCATGGTGCTGCGCCTTGGGGTGGCCGGTGCGGCCCTGGCAACGGTGATCGGGGGGCAGGCTCTTTCAGCCGCGATGAGTATGTATTTCTTCTTTTTTCGCAAAAACCGCTCTTACCAGATCCGCCTGGCTTACTTCAGGCCCGACCTGGCCATCATTAAAGAAGTGGTCACAGTTGGGCTTCCCTCGTTGATCAAGGGCCTCAGTGCCAGTCTGCTGGTGGTGATCACCAACAACCTGCTTAAGATCATGGGTGGAGATGATGCGTTGAGCATCTATGCGATTGTGGGACGACTGGTCTCTGGCCTCAGCACGCCACAGACGGGCATTGTCCAGGGGATGCAACCGATCCTGGGGTATAACTATGGGCTGAAGCAGTTTGATCGGGTGCGGAAAACCATTCTCTATGCTCTCGGTTCTTCGGTGGCTTACGGGCTCCTGGTGTGGGGGGTGAGTATGCTTGTGCCGTCGGTGTTGATTGGCCTGCTCTCCAAAGAACCTGAGATCATCGCCGGTGGACAGCACGCGCTGAGATGGATGTCGTTTGTCTTTCCGGTGGGTGGCATTTCGGTGATGGTTGCGGCTTATTTTCAGGCGGTGGGGCGTGCCAGAGAAGCCTTGATACTCACTCTGGGAGGGGTGCTCCTGGTAAAATTGCCGGTTTTGTTGCTGGCTTCTGGTTTATTCTCCCTCAATGGCATCTGGATTTCGGAGGCGGTTTCAGAACTCATTCTCTGTGTCCTGGCGTTGAGGATGCTGCGGTGGGATCAGAAGAAGATGTTAAGCGTGGAGCGTCTGACCACCTCCAGCCCGTGATGAAGCTGGTTCGTATTTGGTTGCCCGAAGTGAAATACCAAGAGGGCCTGTCCTGTGCCATGAATCCCTCCATGAACGGGTTCATGGCACATTTTTTACATACCGGTCGAAGAATTCGATGGAACGCTGCATGGCCACTGAAAAAGACTGGGAGATATTGTGGTCACTCCGGGGATAGGTGTAGAACTCGACCGGCACACCGGCTTCCAGAGCAGCCTGGTAAAGCAATTCTGAAAAGAGGACGGGCACACTTTCATCGGCAGTGCCATGATGGAGTTGCAGGGGGCCGCTGATTTCAGCAATGTAAGTGATGGGAGAAATAGACGCCCAAAATTCGGGGTTTTCTTCAGGGGTGCCGAATTGTTCGATGAATGTATTACGCCAATTGCGCGCCCCGGGTGAGAGGCTTGCCGGGGGTGTGGCGCGCCAGCGGGTGAGCAGATCAGGATACGAAGCCACCACCCCGGCCCAAATGACCCCGGCGCGAATACTGCGGGTGGTGACCATGGCGCGCAGGGTGATATGCCCGCCCATCGAGTGGCCCCACATGCCCATCCGCCGGGGGTCGGCTTCCTGGAAACGCTGGATCGAGCCCACTGCATTCAAGACATCTATGGTGTAATCGGGGGTGCTGTATCCGCCGGTGGCTACCCCTTCCGAATCGCCGTGCCCCCGGTAATCGGGCTTGAGGACGATATAACCGTTGCGGGCAAAGGCATCTACATAAGCTACGTAACGTTCGGTGGTGCGGTAAGAAGCCGGTGGGATATATCCGTGATTGAACACGATTACCGGCCAGCCTGTCGGGGGCCTTTCGCCAGAGGGAATGGTGAGCAGGGCGTAGATTTTCAACCCTTCTGAGAGGTAGGAGACGATATAGCGGCTGTAATTGGAACCCGGCTGGAGAGTCTGTTCGATGAGCAGGTCGCTACCCGGGTAGCTGCGCTGGCGCATTCCACGCACATCCAGGGGGTGGGGTGTGGGAGTTGGTGAAGGGGTCCTTGTGGGTGAGGGAAATGGAGAAGGGGTGAAGGTTGGGGTGGCTGATAGGCTGAGGGCGAGAGAGGGAGGAGTTGGAGAGGCCGGAGGAAACGTTGCAGGATGAGATGGGGGGCTGCTGGAAAACCCGGGGGGTGCCGCCAGGCAACCGGAGAGGAAGAAACCCAGTAAAAACAGAAAGGTTATGTTTTTCATACCGGTAAAAATCCTGTATTCATTATAACATTGGGCCGGATTCCCCCTGGGATTGAGCTGGAAGGGCCACAAGGCCGGAGATGGAAGAAGGTTGAAAGCAACTTGAGGAAGTGACCACCAATCCCCTTGACAGAGGATAAAACCTGCATATAATCGGGCTGATATGTCCAGACAAACCATGGAGAGAGGTCATCAGTCCACGCCACCGGCCAGCCCGGCAGGGGTGGGCTTTTTTTCTTCCAGGAATCAGGAGAGCCGATTATCGGCTCTCTTTTTTTACCTCGTGTGTCAGGAAAGGAAGGAATCATGCTCCGACTTCCCGGCTTAATTGACCCGCATGTGCACATGCGGGAGCCCGGCGCAACTCATAAAGAAGACTGGGGTACGGGCACCCGCGCAGCGCTGGCGGGGGGTTTTACCCTGGTGCTGGCCATGCCAAATACAAGCCCGCCGGTCACCGATGCGGCGACCCTGGAGATGGCGCTGGAACGGGCGGCCGCCTCAGCGCATTGTGATTATGCCCATTTCCTGGGGGGCGGGGCGGAGAATACCACCGTGGCAGCTTCGCTGGCTCCGCGCTGTGCAGGCCTCAAACTTTATCTCGATCAAACGTATGGACCGTTGCGCCTGGAGAATATGCTTCTCTGGAAAGAGCATCTACAGCGCTGGCCAAAGGATTGGCCGGTGGCGGCCCATGCCGAAGGGCGCAGCCTGGCGGCGGTCATTCTGGTGGCGGCTCTGGTTGGGCGACCGGTGCATTTGTGCCATGTTTCCACCCGCGAGGAGATCCTCATCATCCGTGCGGCCAAAGAGCACGGGCTACCGGTTACCTGTGAGGTTACCCCCCATCATCTTTTCCTGAGCACAGAAGATTTGCCGCGCCTTCCGGGGGGCCGGGGAGAGGTACGCCCGCGGCTCGCCAGCCCGGCAGACCGGCAGGCACTGTGGGACAACCTGGAGGTGATCGATTGTTTTGCCAGTGATCATGCCCCTCATACGCTGGCCGAGAAAGACTCTTCCAACCCCCCGCCGGGGTTCCCCGGTTTAGAGACGTCGCTTCCTCTATTGTTGACGGCTGTGAGTGAAGGGCGGCTGGGCATGGAAGATGTGATCGCCCGTTGTGTTACGAACCCGCGGCGCATTTTCCGGCTCCCTGAACAGCCCGATACCTGGGTGGAAGTGGATCCGGACACGCGATATGAAATCCGGGCTGAAGCGATGTTCTCGCGCTGTTCCTGGACGCCCTTTGAGGGGATGCCCGTTCGAGGGAGAGTCAGGCGGGTGGTATTGCGCGGGCAGGAAGCTTTCCGCGATGGAGTTGTAAGCGCGGTACCCGGATGGGGCAGGAATGTCCGCGCTGTTTAATCAAAGCAACCGATCCGGCTTTGGCCGGTTTACCGGGGTTTCTATGTCAATTCAAGATCAGTAAGGAGAAAAAAGATGGCACTTCATACCCCCCCTCTTCGACAGAAGAATCCGCATCTTCCCTTTGGAGATCATCAGCACTCGCGTTTTTACGGCCAGGATATTCTTTCGGTCAATCAGTTCAACCGGGAAGACCTGGATTATATTTTCGGCGTGGCCGCCGAAATGCAGGAAATGGTGCGCCGGGTGGGGAGCTTCGATCTGCTCAAGGGGAAGATCCTCGCCAACCTTTTCTACGAACCTTCCACGCGCACTTCTTCATCTTTTACCTCGGCCATGGAACGCCTGGGCGGTAGTGTGATCCCGATTAATGAGGTACGGTATTCTTCGGTATCCAAAGGCGAGTCGCTGCCCGACACGGTGCGCACTCTGGAATGCTACGCGGATGTGATCGTCCTTCGCCACCCGGAGACAGGTTCTGCGGCGCTGGCCGCCCGGTATGCCAGCAAGCCGCTGATCAATGCCGGTGATGGCATAGGGGAACATCCCACGCAGGCCTTGCTCGACCTGTACACCATTCAGGCAGAGCTGGGCCGGGTGGATGGTCTGACGGTGACGATGCTGGGAGACCTGAAGTATGGGCGCACTGTCCACTCACTGGCGCGCCTGCTCAGCCGGTTCAATGTGCGCATCCATTACGTTTCGCCGGAGATCTTGCGGATGCCGACGGAGATCATCCAGGAATTGAAAGAGAAGGGGGTGGCTCAGAGTGAACACGCTCACCTTGAAGAAGTGCTCGGTGAGACGGATGTGCTGTACGTCACGCGGGTACAAAAAGAACGCTTCAGCGACCCGGCAGAGTATGACATGGTGAAAGACAGTTATGTGATCACGCCGGAGGTGATGCGGGCGGCTAAAGAAGAGATGATCGTCATGCATCCTCTGCCGCGTGTGGGAGAGATTAGCATGGACTTTGATGATGATCCACGGGCGGCGTACTTCAGGCAGATGGAATATGGCCTGTATGTGCGTATGGCACTGCTGGCTATGGTGCTGGGGAAAGCGTGAGTATAGCGATGGAGGAGATGAGCTTTTTCGACTTGCTGGAAACGCGCGCCCGAGAAGTGGGGTCGTTGTTATGCGTGGGGCTTGACCCTGCCCCCGCCGATTTACCTGCGCCTTCGGCTGCTGCCGCGCTGGAATTCTGCCGTCGGCTTATTGAAGCAACCTCAGATGTGGCACTGGCTTATAAACCCAATGCGGCTTTTTTTGAGGCCTATGGAGCCGCCGGTTGGGCGGCACTCAAAGAGGTGATCGCGGCGGTGCCCCGGGGAACCCCGGTGATTCTGGATGCCAAGCGGGGTGATATTGCCTCCACGGCTGAAGCTTACGCCAGGGCGGCCTTTGAGGAGCTGGGTGCGCACGCACTGACGGCCAGCCCCTACCTTGGATATGACTCGCTTCATCCCTTCCTGGCCGATGCAGGGCGGGGAGTTTTCCTGCTGTGTAAGACCTCTAACCCCGGTTCGCTCGACCTGCAGGAACTACCTCTGGCTGGAGAAGGCCGCCCGATGCGCCTTTATGAGAAGGTGGCTTTACTGGCGCAGGAATGGAATGAGCGGCGTAACCTCGGGCTGGTGGTAGGTGCAACCCATCCTGAAGCTCTGAGCCGGGTACGGGCGCTTGCCCCGGAGATGTGGATTCTCGCACCGGGGGTGGGGGCGCAGGGAGGTGACCTGGGGGCGGCATTGCAGGCCGGCCTGCGCGCCGACGGGCTGGGTATGCTGGTGCCGGTTTCGCGGGCGATCTCTCGTGCGGCAGATCCACGCAGGGCGGCGATGGAACTCGTGGATCAAATGCGGCAGGTCAACCATTCTGTGGCGGCCGCCCCGGCGGCACGGAGCGCCCGACCCGCTTTTGATGACCGGCTGGCCGATGCCCTGCTTGATGCGGGCTGTGTGCGCTTCGGGCAGTTCACTTTGAAATCGGGAAAGGTCTCACCCATTTATGTGGATTTGCGGCAACTTGTTTCTCACCCGGCCCTGCTGGCCCAGGTGGGGCGAGCCTACCTGGCACTGCTGGAAGGGTTGAGTTTTGATCGGCTGGCGGCCCTGCCCTATGCGGCCCTGCCGATTGCCACGACAGTAAGCCTGCAGAGCGGGTGGCCGATGATCTACCCGCGGAGGGAAGTGAAAACGTACGGCACGCGGGCAGAGATTGAAGGCGAATTCAAACCCGGGGAGACCGTGGCGGTGATCGATGATCTGGCCACGACCGGCGCGAGTAAGTTTGAGGCCATCGAAAAGTTGACTTCTGCAGGATTGACCGTGCAGGATGTGGTGGTGCTCATCGACCGTCAGTCGGGAGCGGCGGAGGCGCTGGCCGAGGCGGGTCTGCATCTGCATGCCGTGTTCACCCTTACGGAGCTGTTGAATCACTGGCACAACACCGGCAGGGTTGGCCAGACGGAAGTTCAGAATGTGCTGGAGTTTTTGAAACATGAGTGAACTTTACCGGGTTATGCGCCCCTGGATATTTCGCCTGCAACCCGAACAGGCTCATGCCCTCACCATTGCCCTGCTGAGACTGGGGGGCGGGAACCCTGTGGGACGCTGGTTGTTGAATGCCTGGTTTTCCTCCGGGCGGGATGATCTGCAAGTTCATGCCCTCGGATTGACGTTCCGCAATCCTCTGGGAATGGCGGCCGGTTATGACAAAGATGGGCTGGGATGGCGCGGGTTAGCCTGCCTGGGGTTTGGGCATATTGAACTGGGCACAGTGACTCTGCGCCCTCAACCGGGGAACCCTCCGCCGCGTGTCTTCAGGCTGGTCGAAGACGAAGCGGTGATCAACCGGATGGGGTTTCCAAGCCGTGGGGCAGAGTTTCTTGCGCGGAGGCTCCGACCGGGCCGGAACGATGGCCTGGTTCTGGGGGTTAACATCGGCAAGAACAAAACCACCCCGCTGGAAGAGGCGGTTGGAGAGTACCTGGCACTGTTTGAGCGGTTTGCCCCGCTGGCCGACTATCTGGCGGTGAATATCAGCTCGCCCAACACCCCCAATTTACGGGTGTTACAGGGGCGAGACTGGCTGGAGGGATTGTTAACCCCCCTGGCGGCGAAGCGCGAATCTCTAGCTCAGCTCAGCGGGCGGCGAGTGCCACTGCTGGTCAAACTGGCGCCAGACCTGAGCGAAAGTGAGCTGGAAGAGGCTCTGGAGGCCCTGATGCGCTGCGGCATGGATGGCGTGATCCTGACCAATACCACGATCAACCGTGAGGGGTTACGCTCAGCACTGGCAGGAGAAACCGGCGGCCTGAGCGGCACACCACTGGCCGCTAAGAGTCTGGCGATGGTTGAAAGGGCAGTTCGGCTGGTGGGCGATCGGCTGGTTGTAGTAGCCAGCGGCGGGGTGATGACCCCGGCAGATGCTCAGGCCCGGCTGGATGCCGGGGCAACCCTGGTGCAGCTATACACCGGGTTGATCTATGCTGGCCCGGCACTGGTGCGAGATACCCTGCGGGTTCTCAGACCGGGGAACGGGAAAGAATAGTACCGGGCGGATTGTCTGGACAAGTTTTTTCGGGTATACTCATCGGCTAACTTGATTTTGGAAGGCAGGATCTGATAATGGTAGCGGAAAGATGGTCGGCAACGCTGGTGCTGGAAGACGGCACAACGTTCTACGGCGCATCCTTCGGTGCGCCGGCAGATGCGGTGTTCGAGCTGGTGTTCAACACCAGTATGACGGGGTATCAGGAGATCATCACCGATCCCTCTTATCGAGGGCAAGGGGTGCTCTTCACCACCGCTCATATTGGGAATGTCGGGGTCAACGCTGCGGATGTAGAATCGGAGCGACCTCAGGTGGAAGCGGTGGTGGTGCATTCGCTGAGCCGAACTTCTTCGAACTGGCGAGCCGAACGCAGTCTGCCGGACTGGCTGGCTGAGCACGGGGTACCCGGTATTGCCGGAATTGACACCCGCGCGATCACACGTAAATTGCGCGACCAGGGTACGATGAAAGCGGCCCTTTCTACCTGCGGTACGTCGCCTGAAGCGCTGTTGGCAATGGCGCGCTCCTGGCCTGGCCTGGATGGCCGTGATATGGTGGGCGAAGTGACCTGCCAGGCCCCTTATGAATGGAAGGGAGACGCAGGAACGCCCTGGGTGGGGGAGGGCGACCCTGCGGGGGTACACCTGGTAGCGATGGATTTTGGCATCAAACGCAATATTCTGCGTCATCTGGCGCGGTGTGGGGCGCGGGTGACGGTGGTTCCGGCGTATACCTCGCTGAGCGAGGTGCTTGCCCTGCAACCGGATGGGGTATTCCTTTCGAATGGCCCGGGTGACCCGGCAGGGCTGCCGGGGATTGTAGAAGTGGTTGGGGGGTTGGTGGAGAGTGGATTGCCGGTATTTGGTATTTGCCTTGGCCAGCAACTTATTGGCCGCGCGCTGGGCGGGCGTACCAGCCGCCTCAAGTTTGGCCACCATAGCGGGAATCACCCGGTGAAAGACCTCCTTTCGGGGAAGGTGTTGATCACCGCTCAAAACCACAATTACGCAGTAGATTTAGAGAGCCTGCCCTCTCACCGGATCGAAGCCACGCATATCAGCCTGAATGATCGCACCCTGGAGGGCTTTGCCCTGAGCGACCGGCCGGTTTTTTGCGTCCAGTTCCACCCTGAAGCTTCTCCCGGCCCGCACGATGCCCATGGCCTGTTCGATCGGTTCTTCACCCTGGTAACCGAGACTTCTGGGAAAAAGGAGGTCAGAAATGCCCGGGCGTGAAGATATCCATACCATTCTGATTGTCGGTTCCGGGCCGATTGTCATCGGGCAGGCGGCCGAATTTGATTATTCCGGCACCCAGGCGATCAAAGCCTTGCGCCGGCAGGGTTACCGGATTTTGCTGGTTAACTCGAACCCTGCCACAGTGATGACCGAGCCCGACCTGGCGGATGCTACCTACATCGAGCCCCTTGTGCCAGAGGCGCTGCGTGCAATCATCGCTCAGGAAAAGCCCGATGCCTTCCTGCCTACGGTGGGAGGGCAGACCGGCCTTAACCTGGCGCTGGCGCTCAGTGAGGATGGGACGCTGGCCGAGCATCAGGTTCAGCTGATCGGTGCTTCCTTGAAGGCCATTCGTATTGCTGAAGACCGTGAGCGCTTCAGGCAGGCGATGATCGAAGCCGGTGTGCCGGTACCGCGGGGCGGTGCGGCGCGTTCTCTTGAGGAAGCCAGGGCACTGGCCGGGGAAATCGGCTATCCGTTGCTGGTGCGCGCCTCTTTTGCCCTGGGCGGCAGTGGGGCCGGCTGGGTAAAATGCCCCGAGGAACTGCCCGAAGCCGTGCGTAAGGCGCTGAGTGAGTCGCCGATCGGGCAGATCTGGCTCGAAGAGTCGGTGCTCGGCTGGAAAGAATACGAGCTGGAAGTGATGCGCGATGGAGCAGGGAATTTTGTGGTGGTGTGCAGCATTGAAAACCTTGACCCGATGGGAGTGCACACCGGCGACAGCATCACCGTGGCTCCCGCGCAGACGCTCACCGACCGCGAATACCAGCAAATGCGCGATATGGCGCGCCGGGTGATGGATGCGGTGGGCGTGGAAACGGGCGGCTCGAACGTGCAGTTTGCCGTTGATCCGGCCAGCGGGCGGATGCTGGTTATTGAAATGAACCCCCGCGTTTCGCGTTCCTCGGCGCTGGCCTCGAAAGCAACGGGCTTCCCGATTGCGAAAATTGCCGCACTGGTGGCGGTGGGGTTCACGCTGGATGAAATTATCAACGATATTACCGGTCAGACGGTGGCCGCTTTTGAACCGGCGCTGGATTATGTGGTGGTGAAGATCCCCCGCTGGTCGTTTGAGAAATTCCCCGGCGTCGATACCACCCTTGGCCCGCAGATGAAATCGGTGGGCGAGGCGATGGCCATCGGGAGCACCTTCGTACAGGCGCTTCAGAAGGCGGTGCAATCGCTGGAAATTGGTGTGGACGCTCTGGATGGCAGTGGGCCCTCAAAGCCGGTCTGGATGGAGATGGGCGCCACGCTGGAGGATGTGTCAGTGCCGACGGCGCAACGGTTCTTCAGCGTGTACCGCGCGCTGCGGGCGGGAAATGCGATCGATGAAGTTGCGCGAGCGGCGAAAATCGATCCCTGGTTCCTGGCTGAACTTGAACAGGTGGTGGAGATGGAACGCATCCTGCGTGCCCTTCCCCCTGAAGAGCCCGACGCCTCCCTTCTGCGAGCGGCAAAGAGGCTTGGCTTTGCCGATTCTCATCTGGCGCGCTTGCTTTCAAGGCCGGGTAAGCCCCTGCAGGCCAGAGATATTCGTTCTCTGCGGCGCAGTTTGGGGGTGCTCCCGGTGTATAAACAGGTCGATACCTGTGCGGCAGAGTTCGAGGCGCAAACCCCCTATCTTTACAGTGTGTATGAACAGGAAGACGAAGCTCCACCAACAGGGCGCCCCAAGATCCTCATTCTTGGAGGGGGGCCGAACCGCATTGGGCAGGGGATTGAATTTGATACCTGTTGTTGCCAGGCGGCCTTCGCACTGACCGAACGGGGGTATGAAGTGATCATGATGAACTGCAACCCTGAAACCGTATCAACCGATTACGACACCTCCGATCGGCTATATTTTGAACCCATGACGCTGGAACATGTGCTGAACATTGTGGATCGGGAACAGCCGCTGGGGGTGATCTTGCAACTGGGCGGGCAGACACCCCTTAACCTGGCAGAAGGGTTGGAAGCGGCAGGGGTGCCCATTCTGGGTACTTCTCCGGCATCCATTCGGCTGGCAGAGGATCGGCAGGCGTTTGCCGCTCTGCTGGACGAGCTGGACATCCCCCATCCACCTTATGGTATCGCTTATTCCCTTGAGGAAGGGCGGCGGGTGGCACAAGAGATCGGTTACCCGGTACTGGTGCGGCCTTCTTACGTGCTGGGAGGGCAGGCGATGGCCATTGTGGATAGCGAATCCTCCCTTGAGGGGTTTCTGCAAAAAGCTCTGGATGTGGCCCCTAACCAGGCGGTGTTGATTGATCGCTTCATGGAAGACGCCTATGAGATCGATGTGGATGCACTGGCCGATGGAGAACGGGTGGTGGTGGGGGCGATCATGCAACACATTGAAGAGGCGGGGGTGCATTCAGGGGACTCGGCCTGTATTCTCCCGCCTTACAAAGTCAGCCAGTATCACCTCAACATTATTCGAGAGTATACCGAGCGGCTGGGGTTGGCGCTTCAGGTGAAGGGCCTGCTGAATATTCAATATGCGATCAAAGAAGATGTGGTGTATGTTTTAGAGGTCAACCCGCGGGCTTCGCGCACGGTGCCCTTTGCCAGCAAGGCTACTGCGCTGCCCATGGCGCGCATTGCGGCATGGGTGATGGCCGGTGGGCGGCTGGATGAGCTGGGCATCCGTGAAGAACCGGTGGTGGATGGATTCTTCGTCAAAGAGGCGGTGTTGCCTTTCAGAAAATTGCCCAGCCTGGTGACCTCACTGGGGCCGGAGATGCGCAGTACGGGGGAGGTCATGGGACACGCGGCGCATTTTGGGCACGCATTTGCCAAATCTCAACTGGCGGCGGGCACCAATTTGCCGCTTTCGGGCCGGGTGCTGATCAGCGTCAACGATTACGATAAAGGGGCGGCCCTGAAGATTGCCCGCGATTTACACCGCATGGGATTCGAGCTCTTTGCCACACCCGGAACAGCGGCCTATTTTTCGCGGGTGGGGCTGCCTGTGACGGCGGTCAATAAAGTCTCTCAGGGGTCACCGCATGTGGTCGATTGGATTGAGCAGGGCAAGATTGATCTCATCCTGAATACCCCCCTCGGGCCGATGTCTCACAGTGAGGGGGCGCTCATCCGCAGTGCCGCGGCAAAGATGAATGTGCCCCTGCTTACCACCCTCTCGGCAGCGGCGGCGGCCATTGAGGCGATCCGTGCGCTGAAGCAGCAGGCCATGCGCTACCGCAGTTTACAGGACCATTACGCGCATGCCAGAGGACGCCGAACTATCTCTTGAGTCAGGAAGATCAACCGTGATCCATTCCATCGATTTAACCCATCCTGATCTTTCCATGCGATCTGGCCACCTCAAAATGGGAGGGATGAACCCGCAGGGGATTGAGATCAGTGCCACCAGCCGGTTTCTGACGATAAACGGCAGGCCCTGGTTGCCGGTTATGGGAGAGTTTCATTTCTCCCGCTACCCGCAGGAGGGTTGGCGGACCGAATTGCTCAAAATGAAGGCCGGTGGTATTGGCATTGTGGCTACTTATATCTTCTGGATTCACCATGAGGAAGCCGAAGGTGAATGGGACTGGTCAGGCCAGCGGGATTTGCGTCGTTTTGTGATGGAATGTGGCGATGCGGGGCTGCTGGCTTACCCGAGAATTGGCCCGTGGGCACACGGGGAATGCCGGAATGGGGGATTCCCGGACTGGTTGCTGAAAAAATGCGGCGGCGCTGTGCGGCAGGACGCTGAACCCTACCTGAGTTATGTGAGGCGGCTTTACACACAGATCGCCAGGCAGCTTGAGGGCCTGCTGTGGAAAGATGGGGGCGCGGTGATTGGTGTTCAGCTCGAAAACGAGCTGATTCATGGCGCGGATCATATCCGCACACTGAAAAGGCTGGCGCAGGAAGCCGGGATGGAGGTGCCGCTCTATACCATGACCGGCTGGGGGCCGGCAGAAGTGCCGCAGGATGAGGTGATTCCGCTTTTCGGCGGCTACCCGGATGCCTTCTGGGTGCGGCAGGTGGAGGACTGGGCGCGCGAATGCCGAAGACAGTATGTGTTTTCGCCGGGGCGAAACGATGACCTGATTGGTGAAGACCTGCTGCCTCGCCGGGAGGTGGGTGACCTTTCGTATCTGGAACGGTATCCGTACCTCACTTGCGAACTGGGCGGAGGGATGCAGGTGTCTTATCACCGCCGACCGTTCATTGCCCCCGATGATGTGGCGGCTCCCTTGATCACAAAACTGGGCAGCGGCAGTAATCTTCCCGGGTATTATATGTACCACGGGGGGACGAATCCTGCCGGGAAGTACACCACCCTGCAGGAGTCTCAGGCTACTGGCTATCCCAATGATTTGCCGGTGCTTTCCTACGACTTCCAGGCGCCGCTTGGAGAATTCGGACAGATTCGCGGGCAGTATCATGCATTGCGTCTGGTGCACCTCTTCTTGCAGGACTTTGGCGAAGACCTGGCGCCGCTTCCGGCAAACTTCCCGGAGAGGTTGCCCTCCAGTCTGGATGACTGCGAGACTCTGCGCTGGGCGGTGCGTTCAGACGGGCGGCGCGGGTTGATCTTCTTCAACAATTATCAGCGGGTGGAGGGGCTTCCTGATAAGCCGGGGGTGCAAATCCTGTTACGCCTTAAAGAAGAAAACCTGATCCTCCCTTCAGAGCCGGTCACGATTCGGCAGGGAGCGGCCATGTTCTGGCCGTTTCACTTCGATCTGGATGGAATTCAGCTTAAATATGCTACGGCGCAACCCGTGTGCCGGTTGAAGATGGAGGACGGGTATTGCTTTGTTTTTGCCCGGCGCGGCGGAGTTGAGGCCGAGTTTGCCTTTTCAGACGGGGTGAAGGCCCGCACAGCAGCGGGGGTAGAGTTGACTGTAAGAGGGGGATGTTTACGCGGGTTACCCCCCGGAGAGTGGGTTCTGATCCGGGATGAGAGAGGGCAGAGCGCCCGCATTCTCTTGCTGGATGAAGAACAGGCTCTGCACTGCTGGAAGGCCAGAATCTGGGGGGCTGAACGGCTGTTCCTCTCACCGGCAGGGTTGATCTTCGATGGAGAGGAGTTGCGTTTACACGCGCGCACACCCGAAGAACTGACTTTTGCTGTTTTCCCGCCCATACCTGACCCCTCAGGTCAGGGGGGAATGGAAGGCTGTTTTCAGCGCTTTACTCTGCGGCAGTCCTGGCGGAATGTGGAGGTTGCCTGCCGCCGGGTGCGGCTGGCCGCGCCTGCCCGGGCGGTTCCTGTGGGACCGGCAGGTGTGGCGCAGGCTTCGGAGGATGAGGCGTTTGATCGGGGAGAAGTTTGGGAAGTAACCCTGCCTGAAGAAGCTCTGGAAGGCTGGCGAGAGGTTTATTTGCGGGTGGATTACGTAGGCGATGTGGCCCGGGCGTATGTAAATGGGCGGTTGGTTGTGGACCATTTCTATAACGGGCAGGTCTGGGAAATTGGTCTGCGCCGTTTTGCTCCGGAAGTGCTGAAACATGGATTGCGGCTGGTTTTTCTGCCGCTTCGGGCCGATGCCCCCATCTACCTTGCGCCAGAACATCGTCCGAATTTTGAAGGGCGGAGTGAAGTGCTCGAAGTACGGAGGATTACGGCTCAGGGAGAGGTTGAAAAGGTGTTTCAGGCAGGGGTGTGGGCCTGAGATACAGCTTGACTGAACTCTCCGGCATGGTACAATTCCTTCAGGCCACGCTACGATTTAAGGTTAGCGCAGGCTAATTTTTGGAGTAACCCTCCTCTGAATTTGGAGAAGGAAGGACAATGCCTCATACAGGGAAGCCCGAAAATCAGCCCCGCCCCACACCCACCGTGGAAGATTACCTGATGACCATGTACGTCATGGAACGCGACTACGGAGAGATTATCGCGGCGCGCCTCGCAGAGATGCTGAATGTGGCTCCGGCGACTGTGGCGATGACTTTCAGGCGGATGGAACGCGATCAATGGCTGACGGGGAAAGGGCGGCATGGGGTTCACCTGACCGAAACCGGTCGGGCGGCGGCTTCTTCAGTGATTCGGCGACACATGTTGACCGAATGGCTGCTGGTGAAGGTGTTGAAAGTCCCCATCCACAAGACGCACGATGAAGCGCACAACATTGAACATGCCATCTCCCCTGAGCTGGAAGAGCGTATGCGCGAAAGCCTGGGAGACCCTCAGGTTTGCCCGCATGGCAACCCCTTTCCGGGAGCCGAAGAGGTGACTCGCGGGTGGGTTCCCCTCACTGAGGTGCCGGTGGGTGAGAAGGTTGTGGTTCGGCGCATTCATGAGTTTGCCGAGAACAGCCCGGAGCTGTTGACCTTCCTGGTAGAGCAGGGAATTTTACCCGGAAGCCAGACCGAGGTGATTGAAACCCTGCCCTTCAACCAGACTCTGACCATCCGCCTGGGGGAGAAGCAGGTGACGCTGGGGTACCCCGCGGCGCGCTTTCTCTTTGTGGAACGCGCCGTGTCTGCGTGAGACGCGGGTTCTGGCTTTATGCGCTGCGGTTGGTCAGGGCGAACGTATCCATACAATATCTGTTCCCGTGATGGAATGGAAAGGGGGCGCGCTGGCTCGACCGCCTGAGGAAAGCTGCCAAAGCATTATCGGAAGGCGAGGATGTGTTCATCGCCCGCATGCTTCCCGGGGTGGATGCGGGGAAGGTTTACCTGCGAGAGTATGGCCTGACCGGATAGCAGGGAGGAGGCGCGGAGGTTTCAGGTCATCAGGCGATAGCCCACGCCCGATTCGGTGAGGATTAATTGAGGGTTGCGGGGGTCGTCTTCTAGTTTCTGACGAAGCTGACGGATGTACACGCGCAGATATTCCATCTGGCTGTCCTCAGCATATCCCCAGACGTGATTGAGGATGGCCTGATGGGTAAGCACTCTGCCAGCATTACCCGCCAGGTAAGCGAGCAGGCGGTATTCGGTGGCGGTCAGTTTTACCGGCTGGCCGTTTTTGGTCACCAGGTGGGCAGCAAGATCGATGGTGACGTTCCCGGCGGTAATCAGGCTGCTCTTACTGCTACTACTGCGTGAGCGGTGCCTTAACGCCACGCGCACCCGGGCCATAAGTTCTTCTACACCGAAAGGTTTGGTGAGGTAGTCGTCGGCACCGGCATCGAGGGCGGCAACTTTCTCTGGTTCTGTATCGTGCGCCGAGAGAATGATGATGGGCATGTCGGCCCACTCGCGCAGGCGCTGGCAAACTTCGATGCCGCTCATGTCGGGCAGGCCGAGATCGAGGATGATGACATCCGGTTGAACAGCCGCCGCCAGGGCCAGCCCTTCTTCTCCATTGCGGGCGGTCGTTACCTGGTACTGATGCTGTCCCAGAATGGTGCGCAGGGCGCGCAGGATTTGCTGTTCATCATCGATGACCAGAATGTGGGGCGCGGTGCCGCTCATTCGCTCTCCTCATCATCGGGCAGGTTTGCCAGTGGGATGCGTTGCAGAGAAGGAATGGTGAATGAAAACGCCACCCCATCGGCGAGGTTTTCGGCATGGATGGTTCCCCCGTGGGCTTCGACTATACCTTTGCAGATCGAAAGCCCCAACCCGGTACCCCGCTGGTTTTCCATGCCGGGGATGGTGTAAAACTTGTCAAAGATGTGTTCCAGGTGTTCTTCCGGGATGTGCGGCCCGCGGTTTTTTACCTGGACCTTCAGGCTTTCTCCTTCTACAACCGCGCTGATGGTGATGGGGGTGTAGGGCGGAGCAAATTTAAGGCTGTTGCGCACCAGGTTGAGCACCACCTGCTCCATGAGCACCGAATCTACCGAGACGAGGGGAAGGTCTTCTGAAACGTTTACTTCCAGCACCCGTTCTCCTACCGAACGCCGCAGGCGGCGGAGGGCGGTATCCACAATTTCGGCCATCGAATTCCACTGGCGCTGGAGCTTCAGTGCTCCGGCTTCGAGCCGCGACATGTTAAGCAGATTACCGACGAGCTGCGTGAGATGTTCAATTTCTTCAAGGAGGATTTCCTGTAATTCCTGCCGGGCGGCGGGCTCCAGGGCTACGGATGGGTCGAACAGGCTGGTAGCCGCGGCCTGGATGGATGCCAGCGGAGTGCGCAGTTCGTGTGAGACCGAAGAGAGGATGGCGGTTTTGAGACGGTCGCTTTCTTCCAGAACCCGGCTGCGCGTCTCAATTTCGGCCAGGATGGCGCGCTCCAGCGCCAGTGCGCCCTGACTGGCGTAGGTTTGGAGCAGGCGGTCTTCTTCCAGGGTGAATACCCCTGAATGGCCATACAGGCAGATTTCTCCGAGAGGCCCTTTGGAAGCGTAGAGGGGAATGCGCGTACAGGAAGCCTCGTGGCCGGGGGTGGCGCCGGGGGGCACCATGGCGTGAAACCGGCGCAGGGGAGTATCGGCGGTGATCTCGATGGTGGCGCCGGGGAACACCTCATGTATTTTTTGAGCGAGGATTTCCGCAATACGGTCGCCGTCAATCTGGCCGGTCAGTGCCGCGCTGAGCTCATAAAGGCGGCGTAATTCCTGCTCTCGCGCCTGCACCTGCTGGAGCCGTTGCTGGGAGCGGGCCATCAGGTTGCTGACCAGGATGGCCACTCCCAGCAGGACAAACATGGCCAGGAAGTCCTGCGGGTGAGCTACCTGAAAGGTGTAGATCGGCTGGAGGAAGAAAAAGTTAAAGATCAGGAAAGAGAAGATGGAAGCACTGATGCCGGCCAGCCCGCCAAACAGAGAGGCCATGACCACCACCGGTACCAGGTAGAGGATGGCGATGATGGCGGTATTGAAAAATCCTCTCAAGAGATACAGGAGCAGGCTGTAGAGCACCACGGCGATCATCGCCGAAAGCACCCGCCCGAGCACGCTCAGACCAATCCATGATCTGTTCATGGATTAATTGTAATGCAGAAAAAGGCCGCTCTCTGCGTGGGTAACCGTAGAGAGCGGCGGAAGGAGAAGAAGAGGGCGAAATTAAATCTGGTAAGGCACTTCGACGATGACAACCCCCGGCTTGAAGAGAAGCGCAAAACGCAGCAACAAAGCCGACTGATTGTGGAGCAGGTTTTCCCACCAGTGATTGGTGACGAATTGAGGCACAACCACGGTAATCATTTCGGTGGGCTGTCGTTTGGCGATGATGTTGTCCAGATATTCCATGATGGGTTCGACCAGCAGACGATAAGGGGAATCGAGGATCACCAGACGAATGCCATCGCCATACGAGCTCCACTTCTCGCGCACCTTTTGCGATTCGGCCGGATCAATGGAGACATGGATTGCGGTAATATCGTCTGAAAGGGAGCGAGCATAGTTGAGGGCTTCGAGAGAACCGCGGTGTACCCCGGCGATGGCCACGATGACCCGATGGCGGGTAATACGCCGTGGAGAGGAGAAGTGCTCCAGAGAAAGCTTATCAGCCAGGCGGCGATAGTGGCGGTGGATGGTATAAAAGGTGAGCACCACCAGCGGAATGAGTACGATGATGATGTAAGCCCCGTCTTTAAACTTGGTAGCGGCAAACACAAACATGACTACCAGGGTGCAGAGGGCGCCAAACCCGTTAATGATCATTTTCATGGCCCATTTTGGATCGTAATGGACTACGGAGCCAGCCTCCACTTTTTCGTCTCCTGGCCTGACGTGGCCAGATTTCCACCAGCGGTGAGCCATACCCGCCTGTGAAAGGGTGAAGGAAAGGAAGACCCCGATGGCGTAGAGAGGAATGAGGCGGGTCACGCTGGCATGGAAAAGAATGATGAGGCCTGAAGCCAGGCCAGCAAGAGCGACGATGCCCCTGGAATAGACCAGACGGCTGCCGCGGAAGGTGAACTGGCGCGGGAGGAAGCGGTCACTGGCAAGGATGGCGCTCAGGCGGGGAAAGTCGGCGAAGGCGGTGTTGGCCGCCAGGATGAGGATGATGGAGGTGCCGGCGATCACTGCCAGATAAAGCGGGCCGGTGCCATCAAAGACGGTGCGCGCCAGCTGAGAGATGATGGTCTCTCGTTCTGAAGGGATGGCGCCGATCTTCCCGGACAGGAAAGAAATTCCCAGAAAGAGGGTGGCCAGAATGCCCGACATCCACAGCAGGGTGATGCCTGCATTGCGGCTGCGGGGTTCTTTGAACGCTGTAATGCCGTTGGAAATAGCTTCGATGCCGGTGAGGGCAGAAGTTCCGCTTGAAAAGGCATGCAGGATGAGGAAAGGCGTGACCACGGCGAGGGTGTCCAGATCCAGCACAGGCGGGTTGGGAACCATCCCCAGGCTGCCGGTGAAATAACGCAAGAGCCCAATCCCCACGGTCAGGAACATGCTGACGACGAAGAAATAGGTTGGAATGGCAAAGGTGATCCCTGATTCCTTGACTCCACGGAGATTGATCAACATGATAAGCCCCACCAGAGCCACTGCGATCCATACCCGCTGGGAGTATAGCGAAGGGAAAGCCGACGTGACCTGAGAGACACCCGAAGAGACCGAAACGGCTACGGTGAGCACGTAGTCGGTGAGCAGGGCCGCCCCCGCCGCCAGTGCGGGTAGCTCGCCGAGGTTATCGCGAGCAACAATGTAAGCCCCACCACCGCTTGGGTAGGCATGAACGGTTTGCTCGTAGGAAAAGGTGACGATGAGCATAAGGGCCACAATGGCCAGGGAAATAGGGAAAACATAACTGAAAGCCCCGGTGCCCGCGGCGGCCAGAATGACCATAATTTCTTGCGTGGCGTAAGCCGTGGAAGAAAGGGCATCAGAGGCAAAGACTGCCAGGCCCACGGCTTTACCGATAGTCTGATGGGGGGCATCGGCAGTAGGGAGGGGGTTACCAATTAACCAGCGTCGCCAGGAACGGGGAGGGGTTAAGTTGGGCCGGGGTTCCAGAATGGTGGCGCCACCGTGAATTTCTGCTTTCATAATAAATGTATTCTCCAGAGCGATAAAGTTTTTCTGACCAGAGCGGGAGAAATTCCCGCAGTCGCCAGTAGTGTCTGAGAGTGAATCCTATCTAAAAGATGTTAAGGGGGCGTAAGGGAATGTTCCGGAGAGATTAAGAAAAAATAAAGAGCGCCAGAAGCCTGACGCTCTTGCGGGGCTGATGAACTGTGCGGTTATTTCATGCCGGTGAGAAAGGTAAGGATGGCGGGGTCGAGGGGAAATTCGGGAAGTTCTGCGGCGCGGTAGGCGCCGGCACTGAGTGCGCGTTCGCGCAGGGTTTTCCAGAGCACGTCGCGCTCTTCGGTGCGCACCACCAGGTCGTTCAGGGTGGTGGCGCGCGAGAGCAGCTCGCCGGTGGTGTAGAGAAAGGTAACCCGCCGCCAGCGCCCCGCCTGGATAGGATGCGGCAGGTGTGCTAACGGCCCAAGCTGGAGTTTGTAATATTCCTCTCGGGCGCGGGGGTGATCTGGCTCATTACGTAACAACTCGGCACGGGTGGTCAATTCCACGCCACGCAGAGGGGCGAAGGTTTCGATGCGCCAGCGGTGCTCTTCCCCAAAGGCCGAAGCCTGGTAAAAGGCCAGATAATCCACATACACCACTTTGGGGGCGGTTCGCAGGGGGATGCGATACCACCCCAGCACACGGGCGATCTCCAGATCGCGCGGGGAGGGAAGGTAGGCTACCAGAACGAGCGCCCCGGGCTCAATCTCCATGTCCTTACCATCCGGCCAGGCGATTAAACTCCTCAATTTTCCGGTCAATCTCGGCGACCTGCTTCTGGACGTCTGTCCAGTAGGAGGGGTCATACCACTGAGCCTGAATTTCCTCGTATGTTTTTCCCTGTTGTTCAACCCAGGTGTAATATTTCAGGTTGTGGATGCGTTTTCGGTCGGCGTAACTCAATTCAAGCATGTGGTCGGTGGTGGTTCCGTGCAGTGCACCGGCGAAGGCCTCGGCGGCATCGCAGGTGGTGAAGGCGCCATATTGTTCTGTGTATTCGGCCAGGCGGGTGCCGTACAACTCCATGGAGTCGGTTAAAACGGTGAGGATGACATCATGCTCGCCCAGCTCATAATATTTGGCAAATTTAATCGCTGAGAGCAGGTTGGCAATGCCCGAAAAACCGAGCAGGTTGAGCTGAGAAAGGGTGGCTTCGGGTACGCCCTTGCGCCGAAGGTAGGCTTGTCCTTCCGGTTCGTTGAAGAGGCGCATGATCTGCACCACCGCCTGATCATCAATGGCGGTGACGAGATCAGTGTTGCGCACGTTATGAATCCAGGGGACGTGTTTATCGCCGATGCCTTCAATACGGTGAGCGCCGAAACCGTTCTGAAGCAGGGTGGGGCACTGCAGGGCCTCACTGGCGATGATCTTACTGGTGGGGTACACCTGTTTCAGGTAATCACCGCTGGCAATGGTGCCGGCTGACCCGGTGGTGAGGGCGACCCCGCGGTAGGTATCGTGAGGGCCGAGTTCTGTATGAAGCACTTCTTCCATCGCATGGCCGGTGACGTCATAATGCCAGAGATAGTTACCAAACTCTTCAAATTGATTGAAGATCATCAAGTCCTGCCCGGAACGACGCAGCTCCCAGCATTTATCGAAGATCTCTTTGACGTTCGATTCGCTCCCCGGTGTGGCGATGACCTCTCCGGCGATTTTTGAGAGCCACTGAAAACGCTCCTGGCTCATTCCCTCCGGGAGGATGGCGATGGATTGACAGCCGAGGAGGGCCGAGTCGTAAGCGCCGCCGCGGCAGTAATTGCCGGTGGAGGGCCACACGGCTTTCTGGGTAGTGGGGTCGAACTGACCGGTGACCAGGCGCGGTACCAGACAGCCGAAAGCCGCCCCCACTTTGTGCGCGCCGGTGGGAAACCACTTGCCGACCAGTGCGATGATGCGCGCGCGGGTGCCGGTAAGGATGGAGGGAAACTCGATGTAATTGACCCTGCCAAACTTACCCCCGTGAGGACGGGGTTCGTTTTTCCAGGTGATGCGGAAGAGGTTCACCGGTGCAACGTCCCACAGGCCAGTGTGTTCCAGCTGTTCCTGAATGGCTGGCGGAACGAGGGCGGGGTTTTTCATCTCGGCGAAGGTGGGAATTCGGATGCCACGCTCGCGGACGCGCTGGACGGCGCGTTCCAGTCGCTCGGGGTAAACGGTTAAGTCAAGGGTAGCCATGAGTCTCCTGTTGGGTCAGAAATGGGAGGGTGGGACGGGGGTAAAAGGTTATTCCCTGTCCTGAGGGGCTTCGCGCACAATATAGAGCGGGCGGCCTTTTACCTCATCGTAAATTCGGCCAATGTATTCGCCAAGAATTCCCAGGCAGATCAATTGCACGCCGCCCAGAAATAACACCGCCACCAGCGTGGAGGCCTGGCCAAGGAACTGAGTGGAGGTGATAGCGCGCATGATGATCACCACCGGGATCATGAGAATACTCAAACCGGCAGCAATGAAGCCGACAAATGTGGCTACCTGAAGGGGAAAATACGAGAACCCGGTGATGGCATTGAGTGCCAGTTTGAGCATTTTACGGAAGGGGTATTTGGTGGAACCGGCGAAGCGCGGCGCGCGTTTGTAAGGAACACCAATCTGTCGGAAGCCCACCCAGGCCGACATGCCGCGCAGGAAGCGATCGCGTTCGCGCATGGTGTTCAAGACGTTCACCACCCTGCGATCCATCAGCCGGAAGTCTCCCGTGTCGAGGGGAATCTTTACATCGGTGATGCGGGCGATCAGGCGATAGAAAAGGGAGGCAGTGAAAAGTTTAAACCACGATTCCCCTTCCCGTTCGGCGCGGATGGCGTAAACCACCTCATAGCCCTCACGCCATTTGGCCACCAGGTCGGCGATTACTTCGGGGGGGTCTTGCAGATCGGAATCGATGATCACCACAGCGTCGCCGCGAGAATAATCCAGGCCAGCGGTGACGGCGATCTGATGCCCGAAATTCCGTGCAAAGATCACGGGCCGAATCCGTTCATCCTGAGCGGCCAGCTCGCGGATTTTTTCCGTTGAGCCATCGGACGAGCCATCATCTACCAGCAACAATTCCCAGGGTTCCCCCAGCCCGTCCATGACTGCACCCACCCGGCGTACCAGTTCGGGCAGGGTTTCGCACTCATTGAACACCGGGGCAATGATGGAAAAAACAGGTTTCATGATCGGGTCACCTTTCGTGATTTCGGTGAGGGAGGATCGCATTCAAAAAGGATTATAACTCAGAGGTCGGCCTCGAAGAAAGGGGCATGAACGACTATTCAAAATATTGTCTGACAATTCTCTCCCCCCTGACCTCTTCCTGGTTTCAGAGTGGGGAAACAGCCACGGGTGAGGGCGGACGTTTTGCCAATGGTTCGGGTATCTTTGAGAAACTATCAAAATGGACTTATAACCGGAGCAGCCGTCTGACATCCTCCAGCGAGGGAGAAAGGATGGGGGCTTCTCCCACCGCCTGCATGGCAGCACGTACATCTTTGAGCCCGGAGCCGGTATTGAGTACCAGCACAGGATCTTCCGGGAGGATCTGCCCTTCTTCCCTGGCTCGTACCAGGCCGGCAAATGCTGCCGCAGCGGCAGGTTCGGCAAAAATCCCCGCCTGCCCCAGTGTGGTCATGGCTCGGCGAATTTCTTCGTCGCTTACCAGAAGGTAATTTCCCCCGGTCTCACGGGCTGCGCGCACTGCACGCACACCATCGCGCGGCAAATTAACTGAGATGCTGTCGGCAATGGTACGTGCCTGCACCGGGGTGATGGATTCTCCGCCGCTCAAAAAGGCGTGCGCCACCGCGGCTGAGCCTTCTGCCTGGACACCGAAGATGCGGGGCATTTGCTCCAGCCAGCCGAGCGCGAGGAGGTCTTTGAACCCTTTATGAATACCGGAGATGATGTTGCCGTCACCCACGGGAACAAACAGGCAGAGTGGGCGATGCAGGCGCTGGGGCAGAAGGAGTTGCTCCCAGATTTCAAACGCGGCGGTCTTTTTGCCTTCGGCGGTGAAGGGGTTATAGCCGGTGTTGCGGCAATACCAGCCAAATTCGCGGGCTGCCTGAATGCTCAGGTCGAAAGCGGCATCGTAATTGCCATCGATGAGCATCACCTGAGCGCCGTAAATGAGGAGCTGAGCAATTTTGGCGGGGGGCGCACTGCGCGGGGCGAAAATAACCGCCGGTTGCGAGATGGCCGCGGCCATACCTGCCAGCGCGGCTCCGGCATTGCCGGTGGATGCGGTAACGATGACCCTTGCACCGCTCTGCCGCGCGCGTGCCACAACCAGGGCACTGGCCCGATCTTTGAAGGAAGCGGTGGGGTTGGCGGATTCATCCTTGACCCACAGTTGCGAAAGGCCGAGGTGGGTTGCCAGCAGTGGCGGACGATAAAGAGGCGTCCAACCGACGCTGTGCAGAGGGGTGCCTTCGCTGCCCGGGTCGCTGACCGGCAGAAGAGGCAGGTATCTCCAGAGGGAGAAATCGCGGCTGGCGGTGAGCCTGGAGGGTGAGAATTGCCTGCGAATGGCCTCAAAATCAAGAAGCACGTCCAGGTTACCATCGTCGCGCGGGCAGGTGTAGGTGAAATCGAGAGGGGCGTATTCCGTGCCGCAAAGACTGCATCGGTAACCGATGAACGTTGGGGGATAATTCATGGATTCCTCGGGTTAGCGTTCGCGGTGAGGTGAGGGCGCGCTCTCACCCCATGGCTTGAATCCGTTCGGGCACGACCCGATAGGTGACGCGGGTCTCTCCGGGACGGAGGGGATAGTTCCGGTGGTCGTGGTACTTTTCGCAGAGATCACAAATTTGTTCCACAGCCCCTTCTTCGGTCTCGCCGACGACTCGCCCGCTGATTTGCATGTATCGATAGGGGTTTTGGGGGTCTTGAATGACGAAGGCGACTCTGGGATGGCGGCGTAGGAGGCGGTCTTTCAACCGTCCGCGTGCGGTGTTGAAGATGAAATGGCTGCCGTCATAATCGAACCAGACCGGGGTGACCTGGGGTGATCCATCGGTTTTAACCAGGGCCAGGAAGGCAAAGGCTTTTTTTCCGCGTGAAAGGAGGTCACTGAAGGTTTCTGGAATAAGGTTGCTCACGTAGATTTCCTCATTTTTAGCAAAAGACCTTTGAATAACCATCTTTACAGTCCACGTTCTCCGCGGATGTATGGGATGCCGAGGGCTGTGGGAGCACCCAGGCGTTTACGAATGGCCTCACGGGAACCGATCACGAGCACGATGATGGTAAAGGCGTAAGGGAGCATTTCCAGAAAGAATCCCCAGTAAGGGTTGTAATAAAAGGGGTTCGGGAAGCCAAAGAGCATCATGGGGCCCTGAATATCCAGCACCAGCCGCCGCAATGCTCCAAAAATGTAGGAACCGAAAGCCGCCCGTAGAGGATCCCACTGGGCAAAGATGACCAGCCCGATGGCAATCCATCCCTGACCGGCTGTGGTCAATTCGCTGAACCAGCCGGGAGAAATGGCCAGGCTGATAGTGGCGCCGGCCAGACCGGCAAGGACCCCGCCGACGAATACGTAGAAATAGCGCAGACGGTACACATTCACCCCCAGCGAGTCGGCGGCGGCGGGGAACTCACCCACGGCCCGCAGGTGTAAGCCGGGACGCGTGTGATAAATGTAATACCAGGCCAGGGGGATTAAAAGATAACCAAAGTACACGATTAATTTCTGGTCGGTGAAAAATACCGGCCCGAGGATGGGGATTTGACTGAGTAGAGGAACGGTGACGGAAGGGATGAGGGTGATGGTGCCAGCCTTACTCAGCCCTTCGCCGAGCACCAGGCTCAGCCCTACGGCAAGGAAGTTCAAAGAAAGCCCGCTGACGACCTGGTCGGCCTGGAGGGTGATGGCGATGAAAGCGTGAATCTGGCTGATCAGCCCGGCGGCGAGCATGGCAACGAGCAGGCCCAGCCAGGGGTTGCCTGTACGGATGGCGATGCTGAAGGCACTCATTGCGCCGAGGAGCATCATGCCCTCCACACCCAGGTTCATCACCCCGGAGCGCTCGGCGAAGATTTCACCGATGGTGGCAAAGAGTAAGATGGTGCCGGTGGCTACGCCCGCCTGGAGAACAATGAGCAGGTCCATGATTTACTCCTCCTCCATGCGGCGGGTGATGGAAATGCGGTAGCGCAACAGGAAGTCGCTGGCGATGAGGCAAACCAGGATGATGCCGTTCATCATTTTGGGAATTCCCGAAGGCTGGATTTCGCGCCCGGCCAGAATCAGCGCCCCGAACAGGATGGATACCGGGATCACCGCCAGAGGATTGAGTTTGGCCAGCCAAGCCACGATGATGCCGGTAAAACCATATCCGGGGGAGATGGCCCCCTGCAGGCGGTGCACAACCCCCGAAATTTCGGACATGCCTGCCATGCCAGCCAGTGCACCGGAGAGCATCATCACATACACAATGTTGCGCCCGATGGAAATCCCTGCGTAATGAGCCGCACGGGGGTTGTCGCCAACCAGACGGATTTCATACCCCCACTGGCTGCGATACAGGATCAACCAGACGATCACCGCGGCAACCAGTGCCAGAACCAGGCCAAAATGGGTGGTGAGGCCCCGAAAGAGCGGAACTTCTGCGGCAAAATCGGTGAGACGGGGGAGCCATGCATTGCGCGGGAAGACGCGCGACATCTGAAACCCCCCTTCCGTCCATACGGCGAAGATCCAGTAGTTATTCCAGGAGATGGCAATATAGTTCATCATCAGGGTGGAAATAATCTCATTGACGTTGAACTTTGCCTTGAGGAAACCCGGGATGAAGCCCCAGATAGCGCCACAGAGCATTCCGGCGATCAGCATGCAGAGAATGAACAGCCAGGAGGGGGCATCTGCCGGGAGCATGGGGGTGAGAACTACGGCGCTGGCTCCGAAAGCCCCCATGAAGAACTGTCCCTCGGCGCCGATGTTCCAGATGCGCATGCGGAAGGCCAGCGAACAGGCCAGCCCGACGATCATCAACGGAATGGCTTTGACCATGGTATCGGAGAGGACGCCCAGGCTGCCGAAAGCGGCGCGTCCAATGTGGGCATAGGTGGCCCAGGGGTTGCCCCCGGCCAGGGCAAGAATAACCGCGCCGATCAGCAGGGCGATGACGACTGCCAGAATGGTGATGAACCAGGGATACCAGCGGGGGGGCTCCTCCAGCCGTGGTTCCAGAACCACCTGAAAGGGAATCCGGCTGAGGAGGTTGCGCCGGGCGGGAAGGTTATCGGTCATGGTCTGCCTCCCCGGCGCGAATGGCGTCCTGTGGTATTCCAGTCATCATCATACCGATTTCCTCCACGTTTCCATCGCTTACCTCACCCATAATCTTTCCTTCGTAGATCACTACCACCCGGTCGCTGAGGTCGATCAACTCTTCCAGTTCTTCTGAGATGAGCAGAATGGCCGCCCCGTTCTCACGTTGAGCCAGCAACAACCGGTGTACCCCTTCGATGGCGCCCACATCCAGGCCGCGGGTGGGTTGCATGGCGATCATGAGAGTAGGCTGGCTGGAGATCTCACGGGCCAGGATGACGCGCTGTAAATTGCCGCCAGAGAGCATGCGTACGGGGGTCTGAAGGGTGGGCACGATAATATCATATTCTTTCTTCAGGCGCTCGGCATATCCATTGGCGGCCACGGCGTTGAGAATCCAGCCCCGGCTGATGGGTGGCTGGTTGTAATTTTTCATGATCACGTTATCAGTCACACTCAGGTTGGGGGCGCTGCCCACGTGGGTGCGGTCTTCGGGAATATGGGAAACTCCCCGGCGAATGCCCTGGCGGACGGGGCGGTTGGTAATATCTTCTCCAGAGACGAACACCCGCCCGCGGGTGGCTTTGCGCAGCCCGGTAATGACCTCGGCCAGCTCACGTTGACCATTACCAGCTACCCCGGCTAGGCCCACAATTTCTCCCTGGCGCACGGTGAGGTTCACCCCGCGCAGGGCGGGCAGTCCTTTATCATTTTCGGCCCACAGGTCTTCCACTTTGAGGACGACTTGCCCCGGTGTGACGGGTTTTTTATCGAGGCTGAAAATGACCTCGCGCCCCACCATCAGGCGAGCCAGCTCTGCCCGGGTCACTTCGCGCGTGTTGAGGTTGCTGGCAGTGACCCTGCCGCGACGCAGTACGGTGATGCGGTCTGAGATCGCCATGACTTCGTGCAGCTTGTGGCTGATGAAAATGATGGATTTCCCTTCGCGAGTCATGGTGCGCAAAATGGAGAACAACTCCTCCACTTCGGTGGGAGCAAGGACGGCCGTGGGCTCATCCATGATCAGGATTTCTGCCCCACGGTAAAGCATTTTGAGGATTTCAACCCGCTGCTGTTCTCCGACCGAAAGCTGCCAGACGCGGGCCCGGGGGTCGACCTTCATTCCAAAGCGCTCTCCCAATTCGGCCACCCGTTGATCATAGCGCGCCAGCTGCAGTCGGAAGCGAGGTTCTTCCAGACCGAGGAGGATATTCTCAGTGACCGTCTGAGAAGGCACCAGCATGAAGTGCTGGTGAATCATGCCGATCCCGGCGCGGATAGCATCGCGCGGGGTGGCAAAGTTCACCGGGCGCCCTTCGACCAGAATGCTTCCCGAGTCCGGTCGGTAGAGACCGGCGAGAATATTCATCAGGGTGCTTTTGCCGGCGCCGTTTTCGCCCAGCAAAGCGTGGATTTCTCCCCTGCGCAGCTCGAAATCCACATGATCGTTAGCCAGAACGCCGGGGAAACGCTTGACAATTTTCCGCATCTGAACGACGTTCTCCGGCGGGTGAGTGGCATCGGGTTGAGCCATGCGGTTGAGTTTCCTCTTGTGAAATAAATGTCGGAATACCGGATTAAAAAGAAAAAAACAGTGGTTCGTGCGCCCACCGAAGGGCGCACGAACCGGAGACAGGGTCGCTTTTATTGGGTCTGGGGTAGTTCGGCGGTAATGCCTTCAGCCCACCACTTCATACAATATTTGCAGCCAGATCCCATCTCAGGGAACTGATCGAGGTCAATTTGCTCAAGATGAGCTCCCGCAGGGACAATTTCTTTTCCGGTGTTGTCTTTGATTGGGCCGGTGAAGACGCTAAAGCGGTTGAATTCACCTTTAAACGATTTGGCGACCAGATCTTTAACTTCGTTAACCACCTCGGGGGGTAATTCGGAGACGCCCTTGGTGGGGGTTTGGCCTTCCATGAAGCCATACAGTCCCAGGCCACCGGAATCGGCATCAAAGTAATCCCAGCCGGGCTTGTAGGTTTTGTCGATTACACCCTGGGTGATCTTGGCATAGACCGGGCCCCAGTTCCAGTACGGAGCGGTGAGACAGCGTTCAGCTTTGCAGGAGCCAACCCAGTCATACGTTACACCCCATTTTCCCTTTTCGGTGGCTACGTCAGCCACAGCGGGGGTATCGGCGCCGGTGAAGACGACCTGAGCCCCGGCATCAAACAGGGAGGCGGCGGCTTCCTTTTCTTTCACCGGATCGTGCCAGGTATTGATCCAGCGCACGTCCATGGTGCATTCGGGGCAGGTTTTGCGCATGCCGAGGGCAATGGCGTTGCCCAGGCGCAGTTCTTCGGGGATGGCGAAGGTGGCCATGTAGCCCAGCTTGGTATTGCCGTCCATCTTGGCGCGTGCACCGGCCAGCATCCCTGCCAGGTATTTCATGGTTTCCATGCCGCCGAAGAGGTTGCCAAAGTTCTTTTCGTTCGATTTGTATCCCGAAATATGGATATAGACAATATCCGGGAATTCATTAGCGACGGCCTCCATGGCGTCCATGAAGCCAAAGGAAGTGCCGAAGATCAGGTTGAAGCCCTTCCGCGAGAGCGCCCGGAAGACCTGCTCTGAGTCAGCGCCTTCTGGCACGTTCTCAATATACGCCGTGTGAACATTGGGGACGTTCTTCTGGATGTATTCAAGCCCTTCGTAATGGGCCTGAGACCACCCGCCATCGTCATGAGGGCCGATCAACACCATGGCCACGTTGAATTTTCCAGCCTGTACTTCTGGAATCTGGAACCCGCCCACCTGTTCGGGGGTGGGGGTCTCTTTGGGTTGCTGGGTGGCAGCCGGGGTTGCGCAAGCGGCGAGTACAAAGGCCGCAATCACGACCAGAGCCAGACTGCGTGTCCAAACCGATCTGTTCATAACTGTTCTCCTCCTGAATTGTGTTTATGTCGAATCAATGTCTGGAAAAGGGAAAAGATGAAAGGGGAACGTTTAGGGAATTCACCTCCTTCGTTCGGGCGGGTGTCAGCCGCCGCGATAAAGATCTTTTGCTCCAAGAAATTGAAAATGTCGCCCGGGAATGGTTGCCGTGTTGCTTGTATTTGGCGACTGCTTTCCCTAATTTTACAACGATTTCAGGCGGGAGAAGTGTCCAATCGGGTACTCTTTTAACCCAAACCGGGGGTTGCCTGGCAATGGAGGCAACCCCTTTTTATCCTTAAGTTCACTGGCTTCGTCAGGGCACGATCCAGGTGCCCGTTTCGCCCTTCAGTGCACGCCCGATATTTTCGGGGTTGGTGATGAAGGCCTGTTTCCCTCCGTGTTCCAGATAATTCAGGATGGCCTGAATCTTCGGCAGCATGGAACCTCTGGCAAAATGACCTTCGGCCATGTAGGCTTTGGCCTGAGCCACGGTCATGCGGTCAATCCATTGTTGATCGGGTTTTCCGAAGTTGAGAGCGACCTTCTCGACAGCGGTGGAGATGATAAACAGATCGGCGTTGATCTCCTGCGCGAGAAGACTGGAAGCGAAATCCTTATCGATGACCGCCGGCGCTCCAACGTAATCTCCATTGCCCTTATCGTACACAGGAATACCCCCGCCGCCTACGGTAATGACGATCACCCCGGCGTTGATGAGGGCCTTAATCGTATCCAGCTCAACCACTTCTTTGGGGAAAGGAGATGCCACCACACGCCGCCACCCGCGACCGGCATCTTCAACCACTGTCCAGCCCAGCTGGGCGGCTCTGCGCCGGGCTTCTTCTTCGGTCATAAATCCGCCGATAGGTTTCGATGGATTTTTAAAGGCCGGGTCGTTAATATCGACCAGCACCTGGGTGATCACCGTGGCGACATTTTGCTGGATTTTCCGGCGGAACAGTTCGTTCTGCAGGTTTTGCTGAAGCAGGTATCCAATGAGCCCCTGGCTTTCAGCACCGCATACATCGAGCGGGGTTTCTGGCAGGTTTTCGACCCTGGCCGCCACCTCAGACTGGCGCAATATAAACCCCACCTGGGGGCCATTCCCGTGACCGATGGCCACATTCCATCCGGCTTCGATCATGTCGGCGATGTAGCAGGTGGTTTCTTTGGCCACTTCGTACTGGTCTTCGATTCTCTGGTGGTCACGATCTCGAATCAGCGAATTACCACCGATGGCGATGACCGCAGTTTTTTTCCCGGGCATGTTTTCTCCTGGTTGCGAAAAGGCAGGCGCACGGTAGCCTGGTTCAGCTCATGGTCAGTGCCATGACGGCTTTTTGAACGTGCAGGCGGTTTTCGGCTTCATCATAGACCACCGAGTGCGGGCCGTCGATCACCTCATCGGTGACTTCCAGATTGCGGTCGGCGGGCAGGCAATGCATGTAAATCGAATCTTCCCTGGTCAGATTCATACGGCGCTGGTCGGTGATCCAATCGCGGTATTTTTCGATGAGGGCTTTGCCCTCTTCTTTTCCGGTGGTGGTCACCAGGGGCCCCCACGATTTGGGGTAAACCACATCTGCATCGCGGAAGGCCTCATCCATATCGTGGACGACTTCAAAGCCGGTATGATACTTACGGGCGTTTTCTTGAGCCATGTCCATGATCTCAGGCATGAGCTTGAACTCAGGGGGGTGTGCCAGCACCACGTCGCAGCCGAAGCGGGTCAGTTGCAGGATAAGCGACTGTGGCACCGAGATCGGTTTGCTGTACGAAGCCGCGTAGGCCCATGAAACCACCACCTTCTTGCGGCGCAGATCGCGCCCTTTCTTTTCCATGATGGTCATCAGGTCAGCCAGGCACTGGAAAGGATGGTAGACGTCGCACTGCATGTTCAGCACGGGCACACGTGAGTGACGCGCCACTTCATTGATGTAGCGATTTCCGAATTGCCAGTCGCACTGACGGATGGCAATGCCGTCGAAATAGCGGCCAAAGATCTCGCCGATTTCTTTAGCAGTATCGCCGTGAGCGATCTGTGTGGTGTCTGAGTCAATGAAGGCGGCATGCCCACCCAGTTGTGCCATACCGGCTTCAAAGGAACCGCGGGTGCGGGTGCTGGTAAAAAAGAAAAGCATGGCAAGGGTTTTGTCACGCAGGTAGGGGTGTGGCTCACCCAGGGCGCGTTTGCGCTTGAGGTCCCAGGCGACATCCAGCACGGTTTCCACCTCTTCTTTGCTGAAGTCCAGGTCACCGATAAAGTCACGTCCGCGTAGATTGGTTTGCATAAAAGGGTTCCTCCATGGCAGAAAATGTTTTTGTTATCCCGGGCCAGGTTGTTCCGACCGCCAGGCGCATCAGTCGCCGAGCAGTGCCGGAAACAGGGCGTAGAATTCCGTCGCTTTAACCACCTCATCCAGAGCGATCCATTCACCGGTGGTGTGGGCCAGCAATTCATCGCCGGGGCCAAACCCGATGCATGGAATGCCGGCCTTTCCGGCCCAGTAGATTCCATTGGTAGAAAAATCCCACTTGCCGGTTGGGGCGTCGGGCAGGCCGATCAACCGGCGGGCCTTCAACCCGGCCTGCACCAGGGGATGGTCTTCTTCCAGCGCCCAGGCCGGGAAATATTTATCCACCGGAAAGACGAAGCCGGTGTAAGAGGGCTCGTCATAGAAAAGTTCTTCCACAGTGATGGATGACCGCGACTCGGGTGGAATGAGCGCACGGATTTGTTCAACCGCCTGTTCTTTGGTTTCACCGAAGGTCAGCCGACGGTCAACGAAGATGGTGGCCTGGTCGGGCACGGCGTTGATGCTGGCAGTTTTCACGTGCATATCGGTTACTGTGATTTTGCCGTGGCCAAGGAAAGGATGATCACCCAGCCGGGGTTCCAGGTCGCGAATGGCGGCAATGACTGGCAGAAGTTTGTAGATGGCGTTGTCGCCGAGGTGATTGCTGGCGGCATGGGCGCTCACACCGTGGGCGGTGATTTTTAACTCGATGCGCCCCTTGTGCCCGCGATAGATGTTCAGACTGGTGGGTTCCCCGATGACCACGGCATCGGGGCGCACACGGGGGTCTACCTCGACGAAGATGTTGGGGGCAAGGCCATCGCACCACTCTTCCATGTTGCCGAAGTAGTACACCGTCCACCCTTCCAGGAGGCCGAGGTCACGCGCAATGGCCAGACCATAGACCATGCCGGGAGTGCTCCCTTTTTCATCCACCGAGCCGCGAGCGATAAGGCGGCCATTTTCCAGCTTTCCCTCGAAAGGATCGTGTCCCCACGCGGCGGGGTCGCCTTCGCCAACGGTATCGATGTGCGAGTCGTACACGAGCACCCGTTTTCCGTGGCCAATACGCCCGAGGATGTTGCCCATGGGATCAAAACGCACCTCATCGAAGCCGAGGGCGCGCATTTCGGCGGCGATGCGTTCGCCCACCGGCCCGATTTGCGCGTTGGTGCTGGGGATGGCACAGATTTCGCGCAGAAACTGGATGATAGCCCCCTGCGAAGCGGCAACTTTCGATTGAATTGTTGCAATAACCTCTGGTTGAATCATAGCGCTCCATTAATGGTTAAGAAAAGTATGGTTTAGCGGCTTTCCATTTCTCTACCCACCCGGCGTACGATCTGGAACCGGAAATAACCGGGCAGGAAGTAACTCAGCGAATAATCGATAGGGCGGCCGTCGAAGGTGTAGAGGCAGGCCGTAAACTGGAGGAGTGGGTCACCGCGCTGGATTTCGAGCGAGCGGGCAATTTCGCTGGAGGCGGCCACCGCCTGAACCTCGGCGATGGAGTGATCGAGGCGGGGCGAGCCGCGCTTGAGGAGGAGATCGAGGACTGAACCGGTGAAGCCGTGACGCAGGTCTTGCGGGGTGAGCACATCTTCGGGGAGGGTGTCTACCAGGTAAGCCACGGGGCGGCCCTCAGCCAGGATGACCCGGCTGACCCGCACGAGCGGGGTGCCCTGCACAATGCCCAGAACACTGGCCTGTATGGCATCGGCCTGGATGAGTTCGATGTGCAGGTCGCCCATAGCCACCGGCAGGCCGATACGCCCGGCCAGGCTTTCGATGCTTTCCAGCACTTCCAGACCGCTTTCGATGATGGGAGTGCGTCTGGCAACGAATGTGCCCTTCCCCTGACGACGGCGAATCAGTCCCTGGCCCTCGAAAGAGCGCATGGCTTCGCGCAGGGTGGCGCGCGAGACGCCCATTTGCCGCGCCAGTTCGGGTTCGGCAGGCAGGCGTTCACCGGGCGGAGTTGCGGCGATCAACTCGGCAAGCTGTACCTGCAGGCGTTGGTAGGGTGAGAGGGATGGGAGCGGTTGATTCATGGCATTCTCTTGCTTAAGGATCGAGGACACGGATAGGCTGGAAACGCTGTACGTCCACCAGCCCCTGATCAGAAATTCGTAGTTCTGGAATGACCACCAGAGCAAGCAGGCTCATTTGCATATTGGGGTTATTGAGCCGGCAACCGCAGGCGCGAAACCCATGCAGCACGGTCTCTGCCTTGCGGGCCACCAGCTCGGCCGGTTCGTTGGAGATCAGCCCGGCAATTGGCAGGTTGACTTCGCCGATGATCTCGCCCCGCCGCACAACTACCTGCCCGCCGCCCGTTTGCACCAGGCGGTTGGCGGCCTGTGCCATGTCGCTTTCGTCACTCCCAATGACGATCATCTGGTGGCTATCGTGGGCCACGGTGGAGGCAATGCCGCAGGGCTCGGTAAAGCCAAAGCCATGTACCAGCCCCACCTGGATGTTGCCCGATGGGCGGTGGCGTTCGACAAGCGCAACTTTCGCCAGGTCGCGGTTCAGGTCGGTTTGAACCTCGCCGCCTTTGCTGTGCACGATCATTTTCAGATGGCGGGTTGGGGCCTGATTTTCGATGATCCCGATGACATGGGCGGTGTGCCGTCCACTGCTTGCCGGCAGGCGAAAGTCTGCCGCGGAGAGGGGGCGAGGTAACTGCACCGTGTGCAGAGACCATTCAGGATAGGGCAGAGCAGGCGTTTCGACCAGCAGACGGCCGTATTCGGCGACAATTTGCCCGCGAGCGATGACCACTTCAGGGAAAAAGGCGGCCAGATCGGGAACGATGAGAATGTCAGCGAAGCGCCCGGGGGCGATCTGGCCAATTTCCCGGCTGAGGCCAAAGTGTTCTGCGGTGTTCAGGGTGGCCATTTGAATGGCGGTGATGGGGGAGACTCCCTGAGCGATGGCATGACGCACGGCACGGTCGATGTGGCCTTCTCCGATCAGTGTGGCTGAGTGCGAGTCATCGGTGCAGAGGATAAAGTTGCGCGGATCGAGCTTTTGCTCGGTGATGGCTCGCACCTGTTCAGCCACATCCTGCCAGGCCGATCCGAAACGCAGCATAGCGCGCATCCCCAGGCGGACGCGGGCGATGGCATCCTCCAACCGGGTGCCCTCGTGGTCGTCCATGGCACCTCCGGCCACGTAACCGGCAAACGGGACACCCAGGTCGGGGGAGGGGTAATGCCCGCCGATCACTTTGCGGGCACGGCGGGTGGCTTCCAGCTTGGCGTGCACCTGTTCGTCACCGGCGATGACGCCGGGGTAATTCATCATTTCTCCCAGACCGATTACACCCGGCCAGGAAAGCATTTCTTCGATCTCTTCCGGGCCAAGGTGAGCGCCGTTCGTTTCCAGGCCGGGAGCAGAAGGCACACAGGATGGCGCCTGGACGAAAATGTGAATGGGCTGGAGAGCGGCCTCTTCTGCCATCAGGCGTACCCCGCGCAGCCCGAGCACATTGGCGATCTCATGCGGATCGATGAACATGCCGGTTGTGCCATGAGGGATCACGGCACGGGCAAATTCGGCCACCGTCAACATGCCCGATTCAACATGCATGTGTGCGTCGAGCAGGCCAGGGACGAGGTAGCGCCCTGCGGCGTCCAGAATGCGGGTCTGCGGGCCAAGGGTCTGGCTTACGTCCTCGCCAACCGCGGCGATGCGGCCCGATTTGATGGCAACCTCACTGCGGGGGATGATTTCGCCCGATTGAACGCATACCCAGCGCCCGTTACGGATGACCAGATCAGCCGGGGTGCGCCCCATGGCACAGTCAACAAGTTCGCGGGTGTCAGACAGGTAAAAGGGGTGCATGTAACCTTTCTGAAGGGTGGCGAGGATTCACATTCAACCCGCCTGCTCTGGAGAGACGAGGCGGCGGGCGGCGGCGTTGTGGCGTTCGATGAGACGGGGAACATCAACGGTGAGGAGTTGAGCATCTGCTACGATCAACCGTCCACCCACGGCCAGGTAATCGACCTGCTGGGGGGCGCAGAAGACGAGGGCGGCCACGGGGTCGTGAAGGCCACCGGCATAGGCCAGCCGCTCCAGACGGATGGCGGCGAAATCGGCGCATTTCCCTGCCTGCAAAGAACCCAGGTCGGGGCGGCCAAGTACGGCGGCACCCCCGCGGGTGGCCAGTTCGAGCGCCTGACGGGCAGTGAGCAGAGGCGGGGCATCGGTGGCTGAAAGCGAAGCTCCGCTCAGGCTGGCGGCCAGGCGCTGGAGAAGCATGGCCTGACGGGCTTCGGCCAGCATATGTGAGCCGTCATTGGAAGCCGAGCCATCCACCCCCAGGCCCACATGCACCCCGGCTTTCAGGTAGGCTGTGACCGGCGCAATGCCGGATGCCAGGCGCATATTGGAGGTGGGGCAATGCGCCACGCCGCAACCCGTAAGGGCGAATTTTTGCACTTCGGCGGGGCTGGCGTAAACGGCATGGGCAAACCAGACATCCCTTCCCATCCAGCCGAGCGATTCCATGTAGGCCACCGGCCGCAGGCCAAAGTGTTCCTCGCAGAACACCTCCTCGTCCTGTGTCTCAGCCAGGTGGGTGTGCAGGTGCACGCCGTATGCCCGGGCAAGTGCGGCGCTCTGGCGCATCAGCTCACCGCTCACGCTGAAGGGTGAGCATGGCGCCAGGACGATTTGCAGCATCGAGCCGGGGTTGGGATCGTGATATTGCTCGATGAGGCGCTGTGAATCGGCCAGAATGTGCTCTTCACGGTCTACCACACGGTCGGGAGGGAGCCCTCCCTGGCTCTCTCCCAGGCTCATCGAGCCGCGCGAGGCATGCAGGCGCAGACCAACCTCGCGGGCGGCGGCAATTTCATCATCCAGGCGGCAGCCATTGGGGAAAAGATAGAGATGATCGGATGCGGTTGTGCAACCCGAGAGGGCCAGCTCGGCCAGCGCGGTTTGTGTGGAGATGAAGATATCTTCCGGGGTGAGGCGCGCCCAGATGGGGTAGAGGGTTTTCAGCCAGTTGAAGAGATTGGCATCCTGAGCGGCAGGTACAGCACGCGTGAGGGTCTGATAAAAGTGGTGGTGGGTGTTGATCAATCCCGGAAAAACAATGCACCCACTGAGATCGAGGACGTGATCGGCAGTGGGCGGTAGTTGATGGGTGGGGCCAACCTGTTCAAGGATGCCGTTTCGCGCAAAGAAGCCACCATCGACGATTTCGCGCCGTTGATCGTCCATGGTGACAAGCAAGGAAGCGTTTTTAACCAGAAGGGTTGTCATAATATGGAAATTTGTCTGACCTCAGACGATTCTATCTTCAGTTTACCGGGGTTTGGCAGAAATGTCAATTGTCAGACAAAGACGGTTCCCTCAACGGTTATCCGATGGCCTTCTCCCCTTTTCCGAAACCGGAGCGGTCAAGCGAACATAAACAGGGAGTGCCGCAGAATGGCGGCACTCCTTATGATTCTTGAATCTTTGCCAGAGACGTTCGTCACCCACGCGCTAACCGCGCCGCGCGCAGGGTGTTCTGGAGCAGCATGGCGATGGTCATCGGGCCGACCCCGCCGGGGACGGGGGTGATCCACCCGGCCACCTGGCTGACTTCGTCGAAGGCCACATCGCCTACCAGGCGGTACCCGCGGGGGCGGGTGGGGTCTTCAATGCGGTTGATGCCCACATCGATTACCACTGCGCCCGGTTTAACCCAGTCACCGCGTACCATTTCGGGCTTTCCAACGGCGGCTACAAGGACATCGGCGTTGCGGCAGACTTCTGGCAGGTTGCGGGTTCGCGAGTGGCAGATGGTCACCGTGGCATTGGCGCGCACCAGTAACAGGGCAACCGGCATACCCACGATATTTGAACGCCCCAGCACCACTGCATTCACGCCATTGAGATCGGGTAAGACAGATTGCAGGAGAACCATACACCCGGCGGGAGTGCATGGTACGAAAAGGGGCTCCCGCCCTTTTTGTGCCAGACGACCGATGTTCACCGGATGAAAGCCATCCACATCTTTTTCAATGCTGATTGCCCCCAGCACTCGCTCTTCATCCAGGCCGGAAGGCAAGGGGAGCTGCACCAGAATGCCATGCACGCGCGGGTCGGCGTTCAGCGAACGCACCAGGTCTTCCACTTCTTTTTGAGAGGCTGTTTCAGGGAGCTCGTAGGCGAACGATTGAATACCCACCTGCTGGCAGGCCCGGTGTTTCGAACGCACGTATACCTGAGAGGCGGGGTTGTCTCCTACCAAAACGGTGGCCAGCCCTGGAGCGGGTTTGCCCTCAGCAACGCGTCGGGCAACTTCTTCAGCAACCTGATTGCGGATTTTCTCGGCGGTAGCGGCACCATCCAGGATATTTGCAGGCATGGGAGAATCCTTTCATCAAGAATACAGCAGGGAATGCTCCCAAAAATTATACTCCCGAGCGCTTTTTGAGGGTAAAAAGCTGGCAGGTACCAGGGAATTTTTGGGTACCTGCCAGCCGTTGAGCTGGAAGCTCAGGCTGCGGCTTCTGCAGGTGAGGGAATCACAGTGAGGGCCTGGTTGAGGCTGCCCTGGCGATATCCGGCAAGGTCGAGAGCGGTATGGGTGAAGCCGATCTCCCGGAGATGGTCGGAAATGGTCAGGCGGTGGCTCAGGATCAGGGGTATTTCCTCGGGGTCAACCTCAATCCGTGCCAGGCTCCCGTGATGGCGCACGCGCACCTGACGTGCCCCCAGATTACGCAGGAAGGCCTCGGCCAGTTCTACCTGGCGCAGGTTTTCGCGATTGACCTGTGTGCCATAGGGAATGCGCGAAGCCAGGCAGGCCATGGCGGGTTTATCCCAGTTGGGCAGGCCCAGCAGGCGAGAAACCTCACGCACATCGGCCTTGGTCAGGCCGGCCTCGATCAGCGGGGAGCGAAAATGGGCTTCCTTCATGGCTTTGCGGCCGGGGCGAACATCCCGGGTATCATCCAGGTTGCTCCCATCGAGGATGTGGGCGTAGCCGTGGGTACGGGCGTAGGCAGTGAGAATGGCGGCCAGTTCGTGCTTGCACCAGTAGCACCGTAACGGGGTGTTGCTGCGGTAGCGTTCGTCTTCAATCTCGTGGCTTTCTACCAGCACGTGGCGAATGCCAATCCAGTGCGCCAGTTCGATGGTCTCGGTGCGTTCGCTTTCGGCCAGGCTGGCCGATACCGCCGTGACGGCTACCGCCCGATCCCCCAGGGCATCATAAGCCACTTTGGCCACCAGGGTGCTGTCGACCCCGCCAGAAAAGGCGACGATCACACTGCCCATTCCCTGGAGTAAAGTGTGGAGACGTTGTAGTTTTTCGTGAGGCATAGAACCCTTCAGGTGAATGTAGAAAAAATCTATCAATATAGATGCTATTACTCATATTATATCCGATATGCTGAATGAGGAAGGGTTCATTCCCCGGATGGATGCCCCTGTTCGAGGACGCGGTCAAATTCAGCTTCAAGGGCAGGGTTGGCTCCGCGCAGGGCATCCACCACCCGTTTGGCCCAGGCCTCATATTCGTTACGGCGTTCCAGCGGCCAGCCTTCGGGCGGGTAGCGGTGCAGGTCACGTACGTTGCTGATTTTATCGGCCAGTTTAATCACCCGGGCATCTCTGGAGAGCATGGGGGCGTGGGTTTCCTGAAGGCGTTTCCGTTCGGCCTGGGGCAGGGTTTTATCGTCGGTTACTTCCATGACCAGATCGCGGATGCGCTTGCCGAAGCGGGCTTCGATTTCGGCTGGCGGGGTGCCGGTGTCTTCAACCACGTCGTGAAGTACCCCGGCCGCAAGCACGGCAGGGTCGCGTTCACCGCCCACGCGCCAGAGCAGGTCGAGTACATCAATCAGATGGTTGATGTAGGGGGCGTGGTCACTCCCTTTTCGGCGCTGGTGGCGATGCTTCTCGGCGGCGTAAGAGAGAGCCTGGATGACAATGGAAAATGAACTGGCTTCATCAGATAACATGGTACCCTCGTTCCGGGAAGATTTTATATTCATCCAACGTTATGTTAATAAAATTCTTGTGTTCGGCAGGTATGCTTACATGCGATACGAAGTGAAAGATCCTACTCGAACAAGGAGTGATAAAACTATGGGAAAGATTATTGGCATTGATTTAGGGACGACCAACAGCGTGGTGGCCGTCATGGAAGGCGGCGAGCCGGTGGTCATCACCACAGCGGAGGGTTCGCGCCTCTGCCCGTCGGTCGTGGCTTTTACCAAAACCGGGGAACGCCTGGTAGGGCAACCGGCCAAACGCCAGGCGGTGATCAACCCGCAGAATACAGTATATTCGATTAAGCGCTTCATGGGCCGGCGATTTAGTGAAGTGGAGACCGAGCGCAAGATGGTGTCGTATGAGGTGGTAGAAGGTCCGGCCGGCGATGCACGGGTTAGAATCCCGCAGACAGGACGGGAATATACCCCGCAGGAAATTTCTGCGATGATCCTGGCCAAGCTCAAAGCAGATGCTGAGGCCTACCTGGGAGAACCCGTGAAACAGGCGGTGATCACCGTACCGGCGTACTTCAGTGACAGCCAGCGCCAGGCAACCAAAGACGCCGGGAAGATCGCCGGTCTGGAAGTGTTGCGCATCATCAACGAGCCGACGGCTGCGGCCCTGGCTTACGGCCTGGACAAGAAAAAGAATGAAAAGATCCTCGTCTTTGACCTGGGCGGGGGTACGTTCGATGTGAGCGTTCTTGAAGTGGGCGACAACGTGGTTGAGGTACGTGCCACCAACGGTGACACCCACCTGGGCGGCGATGACTGGGATCAGCGCATTGTCAACTGGGCGGCCGACGAGTTCAAGAAGGAGACCGGCATTGACCTGCGCGAAGACCGTCAGGCTTTGCAACGGTTGCGCGAGGCCGCCGAGAAGGCGAAGATCGAGCTTTCTACCATGATGGAAACGGAGATCAACCTGCCTTACATCACGGCTGACGCCAATGGCCCGAAGCACCTGCAATTACGCCTGACCCGCGCCCGCTTTGAGCAGATGACGCAAGACCTGGTCGAGCGGATGCGCGCGCCCCTTGAGGCGGCTCTGCGAGATGCGAAACTGGATGCCAGAGACATTGACGAGGTGGTGCTGGTAGGCGGTTCGACCCGGATGCCGATGGTGCAGGAGTTCATCCGCCAGCGCACAGGAAAAGAGCCGAACAAGAGCGTCAACCCGGACGAGGTGGTGGCGGTCGGTGCGGCGATCCAGGCGGGTGTGCTGGGCGGTGAAGTGAAAGACGTTCTGCTGCTGGACGTGACTCCGCTCTCGCTGGGTGTGGAGACACTGGGTGGTGTGATGACGGTTCTGATCCCGCGCAACAGCACCATCCCGATCCGCAAGAGTGAGATCTTCTCGACCGCCGAGGACAACCAGACGGCCGTAGATATCCACGTCTTGCAGGGTGAGCGCACCATGGCGGCGGATAACATCAGCCTCGGGCGCTTCCGCCTGGACGGCATCCCGCCAGCGCCGCGCGGTATACCGCAGATCGAAGTTACCTTCGATATCGATGCGAACGGCATCCTCAATGTTTCAGCGCGAGACAAGGCCACCGGTAAAGAACAGCGGGTGACTATCACCGCTTCGACCAACCTGAGCAAGGCCGATGTGGAGCGCATGGTAGAAGAGGCTAAGAAACATGAAGAGGCCGACCGGCGCCGCAAGGAGCTGATCGAGGCGCGCAACCAGGCCGATAACGCCATTTATCAGGTGGAAAAAGCGCTCAAGGAAGCGGGTGAGAAGGTGCCCGGAACCCTGCGCGGCGAGCTGGAAGGCAAGATTAACGACCTGCGCAGTGTGATGAACGGAGACGATATTCAGGTCATCCGCACGCGCACCCAGGCGCTCATCCAGGCGGCCTCGCGAATTCCCACGGCGCAGACCACCGCTGAGGGGCACACCGGCTACTCTGGCGGTGCCAACGGGAGTGGCGAAGGTGAAGTGGTTGAGGGTCAATTCCGCGAAGCCTGAGTTTGACTGACCGATGCGTGGGCTGTCCAGAAAAGAGATGGACAGCCCACTTTTTTACGTTTAAGAGGTTGTCTCCCAGACCACCTTCTATTGCCCCCTATGAAGGGGGCGTTTTTTCAGTCGAGGCACTTTGAGAAGGCATGATCTTTCGTGATTTATTTATAAAATAGATCGACTATAGCTTATAATGAAGCCTGACGAGATACCTTTTCGGGGAGACCGAAGCATGGCTTTTTCACAGACAGCTTTTAATGAGATCGAGCATGGGTTTCGTTTTGCCCCGCCGGGTGAAGTTCACCTGGGGGTGGGCTATCCCCTTCCGGGTGGCGGGGAGCTTAACCTCGACCAGTTGGCCCCTGACCTGAGCTTGGGGATGTGTTACGCCGCGCTGGATCGTTTTCAGGGCCTGGCGGTTCCCTCTGCAGGTGCTGACGTTCCCGATGGGGCGGCGTTGACGTACTTTGCCAGCCGTCAGTTGGAGGCGCTTCCGCCTGCGACTGCGTTGCGTTTGATGGCCGGGGGATTAGCTGATGACAGGGAGCTCTACCAGGGGGTATCTCGCCGTGAGTTGCCAAAATTACGCCGCAGGCTTGCGGCAGGGCGCCCGGCGGTGCTGGCGTTGATCTTGGTGGAGGGCAACCGGTTTGTCGTTGCCAGCGGGTATGAAAGTGACCGCGAAACCCATACTACCCGGTTGCGTGTGTACGATCCGACCCGGCCTGGCATGCCGGCTGAGATAAATGTGGGGCGCTTGCCTCAGGGGATGACCCTGCGGCAGGGCGATGAGGTGAGGGTTCTGCGCGGGTTCCTGGTGATGGAGTATCATCAACCCCCTCAGCCTGTTCTGACCCGCCGGGCGGGGCCGATGCTCGGCGGCCTGGCCATAAGCCTGCGCTGGCCGGTAGACAGCCACCGGGTGAACCAGTTTTTTGGTGAGAACCCCGAAAGCTACCGTCCCTTTGGTCTGGCAGGGCACGAAGGGCTGGACCTGTTTGCCCTCAGCGGCGCCAATGTGTATGCGGCGGCGGGTGGGGTAGTCACTCAGGCCAGCCATCCTGAGGGTCATCCATACGGTCTGCAGGTGCGCATCCGTCACGAGGCACAGGGGGTAGTGTTTCACACCATTTATGCTCACCTTTCTGAGGTGTTCGTGCGAGCCGATCAGACGGTGGTGGCGGGTGAGCGGATTGGCCTGGCCGATAATACGGGAAACTCGTTTGGCTCGCACCTGCATTTAACCCTCAAAATTGAAGGTCAGCAGACTCCCGGTTACCCTGCCGGGATCGTTGACCCGTGGCCCTATCTTCAGGACAGCCCGCCTGTGGAACCGGTGGAAAACCTGCCTCTGCCTTCGGGTGTGAGTGTTTTTACCACCGTCGAGCTCAACCTGAGGGCTGCACCTGGCACGGGAGCGGAAATTCGCGCCCTGTTACCGGCAGGTGAACGGCTGATGACCCTGGGAGAGGCCCCTGAAGTGCGCGGGAAAATCGGGCAGGAGGGGGCGTGGCTGGCGGTGCAAACCGCCAGCGGTAAGGCTGGTTTTGTGGCGGCCCGATATGTGCAGAACCTCGACCAGTCCCTTCCGCCAGGCGACCTGGTAGTCTACCCGGTCGGCAGTGTGAATCTACGTGCGGGCCCTTCTCAGAGTTTTGAGGTGCTGGCCACCCTGGGCTCCATGGACCCGCTTGGCGTTCTGGGAGAATCGGCTTTGATGCTTGCCAGGGTGGGGAAGCCCGCCGAGTGGTTGCCGGTGCAGACGGAGAATGGCTTGCGCGGCTGGGTGGCGGCCTGGCTGGTGCATCGCACGGGGCAATGGCTGCCGGCCAGCGGGCTGGTGGTTTACCCTGCGGGGGCGGTCAACCTGCGTGCGCGCCCAGCCCTGGATGCCAATGTGCTGACAGTCCTTACCTCTGGAGATGCACTGGAGGTGCTGGAAGAGGCCGATACTGCCCGGCGGAAGATTGGGCAGGCTGGTGAGTGGGTCAATGTACGGTCGGCGCAGGGGTTCAGCGGGTATGTGGCGGCGTGGCTGTTGCAAACAACCAGGCCTGCAGTTCCACTCCAACCCGGAGAAGGTTTAACGCTCTTTGCCACCGCCGATTTAAACCTGCGAGCCCAGGCCAGTCTGCAATCCCCGCGGGTGGGAGGGGTGTTCCGCGCTCAGCCTCTCAAGGTAGTCGAAGCCGACCCTGCCGCCGCCCGCCTTAAGGCCGGGCAACCGGGTCAGTGGGTGTATGGCGAAGCCCCGGATGGCACCCGCGGCTGGGCTGCAGCATGGTTCCTCAGCCTCGCCCCTCTTTAAAAACCCCGGGGAGTTAACCTTTCAGCCCTGTCACGGCTACACTTTCCAGAATGTATTGCTGAGTGAACAGGAAAATGACCATCAGGGGAACTGTGGTCAGTACGGCGGCGGCCATGATGGTGGGCCAGGGCTGCACCGTGAGGTTAATGTTGTAGAGCGTAGAGACGTAAACCGGCAGGGTGTAAAGATCAACGGTCTGGAGGTACATGAGAGGGGTAAGGAGGTTATTCCAGAAACCCACAAAGAGGAAGGTGGCCACGGTAGCCAGAGGGGTTATCATGAGCGGCATGACCACCTGCCACCAGATTTGCAGGTGGCTTGCCCCATCTACAAAGGCGGCCTCATCTAACTCTTTGGGAATTTGAGCCATTGACTGGCGGAGGAGGAACACCATGGCCGCTCCACCGGCGAAGAACCCGGGGATGATAAGTGGATTGAAGGTGCCAATCCAGCCGAGCCGATGGAAGAATACGTACTGGGGAACGATGAGCGCCTGCGGGGGGATCATCATCGTGGAGAGCATCAACAGGAAGACCAGGTTTCTCCCCGGCCAGTTGATCCGGCTGAAGGCGTAGGCTACAAAAGCCAGCGAAGCCAGGGTACCGGTTAAGGCCAGAGCGGTGTAAAAGACGGTGTTGAAATAAGAGCGGATGAAGTTTAGGTTCTGGAAGAGGTCTGCATAGGCAGCCATGGTGGGGTGTGCAGGCACCCAGATGATGCCGGGCGCGTTGGTCTCTTCCAGCGTCTTCAGGGAGGAAGAGAGCATCCATAAAAGCGGGAAGCTCATGAGCACGGTCATCCCGACCAGCATCAGGTAAAGGAGAGAGCGACCGAAAAGACGAGACCAGGTTCGCATGTGACCTCACTAATACAGCTCGTAGGTAACCCAGCGATTCTGCAGGTTGAATTGAATCAGCGTGACGATGAGGATCAGTACCAGGATGAGCCAGGATATGGCCGACCCGAGGCCGATTTCAAAATGGCGGAAACTGACCTGCCACAGGTAATAGACCATGGAGATGGCGGAGGGTACCAGAGGCTGGTTATCGCGGTAGAGCACGTAGATGGATTCAAATATTTGCAGGGTGCTGATCATCCCCACCACGAGGTTATAGAAGAGGTAGGGGCTCAACAACGGGAAGGTGATCTTCCAGAAACGCTGCCAGCCATTGGCGCCATCGACTTCGGCTGATTCGTGGAGCTCTCTGGGAATGTTGTTCAGGCCGGCCAGGAAGATCATCATCATGGTGCCGCAACCCCAGATCATCAGTAAAATGACTGAGGTTTTTGTCCACAGTGGGCTTTGAATCCAGAGCGGGACACGGTTGGGCGGAGGGAACCCCGCCTCCAGCACCCTGTAAAAGAGGTTGTACTTACCACTTCCCACCCCGAGGAAAAAAGCACTGATGAGTTCCTGGACAAAGATGAAAGCCCGATTGAGGATATCCAGGGGAGGGATGGCCCGGGTAACAGCACGGATGATTTGATTAATGATGCCGGTGCCGGTGTTCAGCATTAACCGCCAGCAGAGCAGCACGGCGGCATTGAAGCCGAGGATGACAGGCAGGTAGAAAGCCATGCGGAAGATGCGCTCACCGCGGGCTTTCTGGTTCAGCAGAACAGCAAGGAAGAGGGCCGCGGCGATCTGAAGGGGGAGGCCGATGACGGTGAGAAAAAGGGTGTTGACGATGGAGGATCGAAAGCTGGTATCTTTGAGAATGAGCTGGAGGTAGTTATTGAGGCCTACCCACTGAGGTGGGGTGTTTGCCGCGATGCGAAAGTCGGTGAAACTCCAGTACAGGGATGAGGCCAGCGGGGCGACAACAAAAATTAAAAACCCGGTAATCCATGGCGCGGCGAACAGGTAACCGGCAAAGGTGTCCTGCTGGCGTTTGAGGGAGGCCCCCCGCCAGCGAGCGATGATTCTCGCCAGGGCGCCCAGCCCGTAGCTGGTACTGATGATGAACAGAACGGTGAGTCCTGCAGTTGATAAGACATTCAGATAGGGGTTCTGAGGCATGGGGGTTTCACCTCCCGGAAAGATAGAAAATGCCCGGTTGGATGGAAAATCCTTTCCATCCAACCGGGTGAATATGGGAGGGTGTTACTTCCCTAAAGCGGCCGAATATTCTTCCTGAATCTTGGCCACCACTTCTTCCGGAGTCAGCTCCTCTGTAATGAGCTTACCCAGGGCATCCTGCATGATGGTGGAGAGCTTGGCTGATTCGAGAATCCCGGCAAAGCCCACCCCGTACTGCGCCGCGAGTTCGGCTTCGCGCTTAAGCTGGGGGGTATCGGTGACGAAGCCATAATGGGCGTCATTGCGGGCGGGGATCAGGTTCATGGTTTCGCACCACTTGTGGTTGGCCTCTTTGGTGAAGGCCATTTTCAGCCACTCGGCAGCCAGTTCTTTATTGGGGCTGTATTCGGGAACGGCCAGCCAGTCGTTAAAAGCCAGGACGACGGGTTTGCTCTTGGGAAAATTGTCCGGGTCGCCAAAGAAGGGGTCAATGCTGATCTTCGACCAGATGGGGCGGTTGAAGGCGGGGGCGGCCCAGCCGGAATGCGCCAGGCAGACGGCGCCGTTGTCTTTACCGGTTTCATCGTTGACATCAATGACCGAACCCTGACCGGTGGGCAACGAACCGACGGCATCGGTGTAAGGCCCATAAGTGGCGCGCCGCAGATCGAGCAGGAAGCGGGTGGTGGCAAGGGCTTCTGGAGAGTCGAAGTTGGGCGTGCCATCGGCCTTGTAGAGTTCACCGCCCAGAGAGTAGAAGACGAGTAACCACCACTGCCAGTCGGCCATGGAAGCGGCATCGACCGGAACGAGTGCCTGCTGAACGATGGAGTTAGTCGCAGGATCGATCTTGGTGGCTTTCCTGGCGAAGTCCACCCACTCGGCGAAGTTCTTGGGGGTGCCCGTCGTCCAGCCAGAGGCTTCCATCAGGTCGGTGCGGCAGAAAACGTAACGCGGAGCGGTGAAGATAGGCAACCCACGGAGCTTTCCCTGGTATTTGGCATTTTCAAGCGCCGGCCCAAAGTTTTTAATCTCTGGCCAGGCGGCTTCGCCGAGGTAAGGCTCCATATCGGCGAGGCTTTCGCCATAGAGGGTGTTCATTTCAGAGCCGAGGTTGATGATATCAGGGCCAGCGCCAGCGGCGAAGAAACCGCTGAAGGTGGTGTCCCAGCCAGACCAGCTCCCCTCGGTGATTTCGACTTTGACACCCGGATGAGCGGCCTCAAAAGCGGGATTGATCTCGCTTTTGAGCCAGGCGATGGTATCGGGGGTGTAGTCGAGCAGGTAGATTTTCAGCGTGACTGACTGGGCTGCCCCCTGCGCGGGCTGGCCCTCGGTGGGCTTTTCGGGCTGAGATGCAGTGGTGGCGGTGGGGGCTTCGGCTTGCGGTGGAGCTGCGGTGGGGGTTGCCTGTGGTGCGCCACAGGCGGTCAGCAAGAGGCTGACCAGCAAGACGATCGAGAGCAAAGACAAAACGTGCTTTTTCATGGTCTCTTCTCCTTGGACTTTCAAATTAGAGAGAATAGAAAAGGGTTCAAACACAACCGATGCTCCACAAGCAAAATCTTCCTCAACCTCCTTTCTTATGGAAGGGACGTTCCACATCGCTTCAGGCGGTTCATCACATCCTCTTCAAAACGGCGGATATGTTCCTGTACCAGTTTGGCCGCCGAAATCTCTGAATCTTCCAGGAGAGGGGTGAGATCCATGGCGTAAGAAAGGCCGCTGGTCACATCCACCCCGTGCGACTCGAAATAAGTGGCATTGGCGCGGCGGCGCCCCATGGTGGCCAGGTCATACCGCTTGCCTCCGGCAATCTGTGAGTCGAAGACCCCCAGCAGGGCATGTTGTAAATTCTCGTGGGCCGAGACATCCAGCAGAACTTTGTCAGCGTCGATCAACCAGTCGAGGGAGCGCCACACTTCGCAGCCGAGGACTTTTTGAGGGCGGCGCGAAGCAGGAAGTTGCCGCAAGGCTTCAATGACGCGGAGGGCCACAGCTACGTGGGTATCGTGTTTATCGGCGAGGTTATGAGTGTAAACCACCTGCGGTGAGGCAGCCTGGATGAGACGGGTAAGGTCTTCCACAGGCCCGGGGAATGCGGCATCTTTGATCTGGCGGCTGGGGTAATCGAGCATCACCAGTGCGGCGTATTCCCCGACCACGGCGGCTTTGCGCTGTTCTTTAAAGCGCACCAGGCGCATTTCTTCATCGGTGTAATCCCGGTACATTCCATCCCGCGGAGAGCCGCGCCCATCGGTGGCGACTACGGCGGTAAACCATTGATCCCTGCTTTGAAAACAGGTGAGAATGGGTTCGGCGGCCATGATTTCCACATCATCCTGGTGGGCGGCAATACACAGATGGGTGGTACGTGCCAGTGCCTCATCTACGGGCAGGGCGTCTGGAATGAATATTTCGGCGGAAGGTTGATGCAGTCTCATGATTCTTCACTCCTGATTTCGGGAAGGCTTGCCGCGGCCACCGATTGGCCCACACGGCGGATTTTTTCATCGGGCAGGTGCAGGGTGACCCGTTCAAGCAAAGCGGGAAATTCAGCTTCCCATACCTGTTTGCATCCTTCCAGGAGAAGGTTCCCACCTTCACCCGAGGTGCACCGACCCAGGATGAGCACGTGACGTATCTCGTAGAAATGGGCATAATGGGCCAGGGCGTATCCCAGGTACACCCCCATACTTCGCCAGATGTTTACCGCGCCTTCGTGCCCCGTGGCGAGTAAACTCTGAACATGAGCCAGCTTTTCGGCGTCGGGGAGACCTTCAGGAATGGAAACGCCCGCGGCAGGCGCCAGGCGGAAAACACATTGCTGTGAGAGGTACGAAGCCCCGCAACCACGATCCCCCGACCATTCTTCGATGGGCGCATGCGGAGCATAGTCAACAGGGGCAAAGGCCAGCTCGTTCAACCAGCCGGTGATCAGCCCCTGGGGATTGACATAGCCCGCCGCCTCGCTGGAACCCAGGGCTATGCCCAGTACGCTGTTTTCGCCGATGGCCATGGATCCGGCCAGCGCAGTGACATCGCCATCGTTGAGAATCTCCAGTGGCACCCCCATCTCTTGCTGAATGCGTAAAAAGAGGTTGTGTACCTCATCAAAGCGTTCTTCAGGCACACTGCGAAACAGAGAAGCCACCATGGGGCGGTTTTCGATGTAAATCCCGGCGGCACTGCCGCCGATAGCGTCTACCCGGGGCAGGTGGGCGGCGGCGCTTTGAATGGCGGCCATAATTTCCCGGTAATGGTAGGTCGGGTCGGCCTGTTTACGCGGCTCCCAGATCACCTCTTCGCTGTACACGGGGGTTCCGTCGATCACCGCGCTCACCTTGCGATCTGAAGCCCCAAGGTCAAAGCCAATACGGCAACCTTTCAGGTGGCGGCCCAGGTGGCGGGGCGATTCCCGGGATGGGGGAAGGTCCTGAGGCGCGCAGGGAAGGATGCGGAAGGGGCGTTCGTAGACCTGCCGGCCCAGAAAATCCCAGTCGAAGCGGCGGCTGCCCCGGGGGCCGTATTCTCTTGCCAGCTGTGCGGCCAGCGCATCGTTGCCGCTGATCCACACCGTGTGAGCGCCGCGCTGCCAGAGCAGGAATTTCAGGGTGCGTTCTACCAGAGGGTAATTCTCGGCGGCACGCGGATGGCCTTCAGGGAAGATCAACATTTCAAAGCGCGAGACCTCACCCTGGCCTCTTTCCAGCGCCAGTTGCAGGGATGTGCCTGAGGTGCGGGCGGCATCTTGATAGGCACGATAGGCCAGCGCCGCAGGACGGAAGTTGCCATCCAGAGGGGGCTGTATGACAGGGGTGGGAAGGGTGGAAGGAATCATCTCACTACCGTTCATTCAGGAATAAGAGGGAGTAACCATCCAGGAGCATAAAGGAAGAGGCTCCCAGAATACACGCCTGGTAATCCAGGCTGCCGATGCGGAGATGGGTGTTTCGGGCGAGGAGGTGGAACGCGGAACGTTGCATGGCCTGTTGGACGGCATTCAACCAGGGTTCACCAAAGCGGGTCATTTCTCCGGTGAGGACGATCTCGTGAATGTTAAGAATCCCTACCAGATAGGCCAGTGCTGAGCCAAGATGGGTGCCCGCGTCTTGAATGATTTTACCGATGCGGGGGTCTCCAGCGCGGAAGGCGGCTTCTACCTGATCGAGGCCAGGCAGGCCGGCCTGGCGCACGACGGCGCTGGTGCTGGTGAGGGTTTCAAGGCAGCCATGTTTCCCACACCGGCAGAGAAGCCCATTTTCTTCTACCACCACGTGGCCAATTTCACCGGCTCCACTGCCATCGCCCTGAAAAAGCCGTCCGTTGATCAGAATACCGGCGCCCACCCCGTGGCGGACATTGACCACCACCATGTTCCCTTCCGAGAGATGCCCGCCGTAGACAAATTCGCCAATGGCGGTAGCCTGGCTGTCGTTAAGGACGCTCACCGGCAGTGAGAAACGTTCCCGGATCAAGTGGGCGAGGGGAAGGTTCTTCCAGGCGAGGTTGACGGCCTGCAGGATGACTCCATCACGGGTGCTGATGAGCCCCGGTGTGCCCACGCCAATGCCCACCACGGGCTTCCAGGGGGTGGCGAGAAGGTTTTCCAGAAGGCGAATCACCAGTTCCAGCGATTGCTCTCCATCTTCACCCTGAACGGGGTATTCGATGGTCTCTTTAATTTCGCCACGCAGGTTAACGATGGCCCCGATGAATTTATCCTGTGCCAGGTTGAGACCAATCAGATAGCGCGAATCGGGGCGCAGGCTGAGCAGAATGGGCGATTTTCCACCCATGGAAGAGCCCAGGCCCACTTCTTCGACCAGGCCTTCGATGAGGAGTTCGTTAACCAGGTCAGAAACGGTGGCGCGTGTAAGCTGGGTGAGGCGGGCAATTTCGGCCCGGCTGATGGCCTCGTGGTCGAAGATGGTCTTCAAGACCAGGTTGCGGTTGTGTTCTTTGGTTTGTTGATGGGTGGCTTTTTTCATGGTGATGTGGGTACGGGTCGAGTTTGTAAGTTTATTGAACTTACAAAGTTATTATAGAGACATTGAGTGATTAAGTCAACTACCCGGTAAGGATTTTCGGGGATTTTTTATAAGTTCCCTGCCCGGCAGGAGATGGATTCTTCCTGGGCGAGGTGTGGTATGATGAAAATACCCAGGTCGGTCGGGCGGTCGCGGCCCTGGTACAGGGTCGAGGAAAGTCCGCGCTCCACAGGGCAGGGTGCCGGGTAACACCCGGGGCGCCGTAAGGTGCCGGACAGGGCCACAGAAACATACCGCCTCGGATGAGGTAAGGGTGAAATGGTGGTGTAAGAGACCACCGGCGAGCGCAGTAATGCGCCGGCCAGGCAACCCCCACCCGGAGCAAGGCCAAGCAGGGACCATCCCTTCGGGGTAAGGGCGGCCCGTCCAAGGGTCCCGGGTAGGCCGCTAGAGCCGCCGGGAGACCGGTGGCCCAGAGAGATGACCGCCCATCTCCTTCGGGAGTGGACAGAACGCGGCTTATAGACCGGCCTGGGTGTTTGAGTGGTTAAGAAAGGAGAGAGAGGCCAGAACACCATTGAGGTGTAGCGCGTCTTCCAGACCGGCGGGTGCTTGAGAGGGCTCTAAAAGTAAGTGGTGGGAACTCCATGGAGGTTTCTCTGAGTCGTTGCCAGGGTGAGATAAAGGGTTCGTCTTTAAGGGTATCAGGGGTTGTACTGTTTATGCGTTTTTAATGGGTCGTAGAAATGCCCCGTAATATAATAAAGACAGAGAGTTCAGGCCGAAAGCTCCAGGAATGAATGACCCGGGGCTTGGGGTCTTTTCTATCCGGGGGACTTCACTGCACAGCTTCGCTTCACCGTTCCCCAGGTTCTGCGTATTTGATCGGAGAGGCTTCGAAGGACCGGTGAATGAATCTTTTAGGTTTGCCTGATCCTGATTCCCGCGCCTGGCATTTCTCGAACAGGCTTCTGGCCGGGTTTTTCGGTTTCCTCGCGCTGGCTCTGGTGGTCGGGGGTGTCTGGTTTTACCGGCAACAGACCATGATTATTCGTCAACATCAAGTTGATGAATTAAGCTCCATTGCTCAATTGAAGATCGAGCAGATTAACTACTGGATACGGGAACGCCTGATCGATGCCCGTATGAATTCGGCCAGCCCGTTTATTGTTCAGGCGGTCTCTCGTTTGCTGGAGGACCCGGACGACCCCGCTTTGCAATCCCAATTGAAGGCTCGTCTGCAACTGGTCGTAGACCTGGAGAACTACGAGGGGGTTTATCTGACAGACCCTGAGGGGCAGGTGCTGCTTTCCTTTGACCCTACCCGGAGCGTGCTGGAGCCCGAAGCCCGGCAGTTAGCCGTGATGGCGGCCCATTTGTCTACCCCCATTCTGGGAGATTTCTTCCGCAGTTCGCAGACCGGGCAAATCTATCTGGATCTGGCCGCACCGGTGCTCGACCAGCGTGGGGCGCCTGAGGCGGTGCTTATTTTACGGATCAACCCGGAGGAATACCTCTATCCGCTGATTCAATCCTGGCCCATTCCCAGCCAGAGTGCTGAGACCCTGCTGGTGCGAAGGGAGGGGGATGAGGTCGTGTATCTGAATACCCTGCGTTTCGACCCCGGGGCTGCCCTGAACCTGCGGTTGCCAGTTTCGCGCACTGAGGTTCCTGCTGTACAGACAGTGCTGGGGAAGATCGGTGAGACCGAAGGACGCGATTACCGCGGGGT